>Ga0080004_1114396_pt1 | contig 38126 bp, 41 predicted proteins | sample WasSprMetagenome_FD_69207 | JGI IMG/M metagenome (GOLD analysis project Ga0080004, IMG submission 69207) | Sulfidic aquatic microbial communities from Washburn Spring, Yellowstone National Park, USA - WS (SPADES assembly) (version 2) | ecosystem: Environmental > Aquatic > Thermal springs > Hot...
GTGGATGGAGAAGATACTTCACGCCGGGAGACTCGGCCTTGAGTACATCGGCCTGTACCACAGCCACCCGGACGGAGACCCGCTACCCTCGCCCTCTGACAGGCACAGGATGCTCGAGTGCCCAGGGGAAGTCTGGCTGATTGTGGGGTACGGCTCAGGCAGATTCGATACAGCGGCCTATAGGGTCGGAGATGACGGCTATTCACTGTTCTCGTTGCCCGTGAAAATAAGCAAGGGCTGAAAACGCTGCAGGCTTAGAGCGCGCGGCGTCTTCTCCGCGCCCCTAGCGGAGACTGAGATACTAGAGGGTTTCCTGGTCGAGCACAGCGGCCCCCTCTTAGCGCTCGCCGAGCTCACCCACATGCTGCAAACATACATAGTGCTCTCTCTTTCAAGTACGCTGATTGCCTCAGCCCTCAGCACGGGGGCATTTTCAGTGATGAGCGCTGCGAGGATACCAGCGCTGAGGTGCTCCCTGTGTGGCAGGCTGTTCGTGTCTAGGGCTGAAGCAGCCGACATTCTGGGGACGCTGGCCAAGGAACTCGACTACGTAAAGTTGATCTGCGAAGACTGCAGGCGACAGCAAGCCGCCAGGATAATAGCCCTGAAGAAGTAGCTGAAAGCTAAAAATAAAATATTTTTTGCAACGCGAACGCTCAACCCAGATAAGGGTCTTTGCATCACCGCGCGAAATCTTCCCGGAAATAATAAGCCTATATGCCTAAGCGCAGCCCACCTGCGGGAGAGCCTCCTACATCTAGCCTTAATCCCTGGGAGCGTTAGGGGGTAAGCCTCCAATCCACAGCGCTTTAGAGGTTTTTGCTAAATTTAGAGTTAAATACCCGTGCCTTCTAGTGTAGCCGTATGCCGGAAAGAGTTCTCGTGACTGGCGGCGCTGGATTCATCGGCAGCCACCTAGTGAGGGAGCTTGCGAAGCTGGGGTACGAGGTAAGAGTTCTCGACAACCTGTCCAGAGGCACGCTGAGCAGCATATCAGGGGTGCTGGACTCCGTCGAGTTCATTAGAGGCGACATCAGGGACCAAGGCACGGTTGAGGCCGCCGTTAGGGGTGTGGACTCAGTCGTGCACCTAGCTGCACTCATAGACGTTGCAGAGTCCATCGAGAAACCCGAACTATACCTCGACGTGAACGTCAGAGGGACGTTTAACCTGGCTAAGGCCTCTAGGAGCGTTTCGACGTTCGTCTTTGCATCCTCCTGCGCAGTATACGGGGAGCCTGTAAGGATCCCGATAAGCGAGGATCATCCCTTGAACCCGAAGTCCCCATACGCGGCTACGAAGATAGCTGGGGAGGCTCTCGTCCAATCCTACGCAAACCTGTACGGCTACAGACCCGTGATACTAAGACTCTTCAACGTGTACGGTCCCGGGCAGTCCAAAGCCTACGCCGGAGTGATCAGTGAATTCGTAAAGAGGGTCACGATGGGCGAGCCGCCCGTGATCTTCGGCGACGGCGGGCAAACCAGAGACTTTGTCCACGTCAGGGATGCTGCGAGAGCCGTAGTACTCGCGCTTGAGAACGAGAACGCGTCTGGCGTCTACAACATTGGAAGCGGCACAGCGGTGACAATCAAGGTGCTTGCAAGCATGATACTCAGGGCTGCTGGCAAAGAACACCTCAAGCCCGTACACGCCCCGCCCAGACCCGGGGACATCCGATACTCGCAGGCAAGCATAGAGCGTGCAAGACGGGAGCTAGGCTATACTCCCGAAATTAGACTGGAAGATGGAATTACAGGGTTGATCGAGGTTGAACGAGAACGCCAAGGACACGATTGACCGCATAGGCTCGGCCCTCCCTATACCTGGGGAACTCTGCCATTAAAGTTTAATTAAGGGACTCGTGAAAGGTATGTAAGTGGTGGAGGGGTTGAATGCATCAAGTAAGCTTCGTGAAGCAAAGGAGATCCTTGCTAAAGCCTTTCAGGAGTTAGCTGATGGGGTGAAAAGCGGTGATTCGTTGAAGGTTAGGGATTCATGTGAGAAGGGCTGGCTGGCTACTGTTGAGGTTGTCGATGCACTACTCATAAGGTATGGTTATGGGGAAGCCATAACTCATACGGATAGGAGGAAGAAACTTAGGGAGCTTGCCAGCAAGCTCGCGGAGGTTTCGAAGCTGGGGATTTACGATAGAGTTGAAGCCAGGAGGAGCGTCCTTCATAACGATGGCTTCTACGGTGGAGTACTAACGCCAGATGAAGTTGAGGAAGAGCTTAAGAAGGTGGAGAAGCTCATAGGGGACATTGAGAATCTCCTATAGAATCCATATCCCCCTTACTCTAAAGTTACTCCCCAATTGAAGATTCAAGGTGTTTATGTTCATTTAAACAGCGCGCGCATTAACAATTAGTCATTTTTATTAACCGATGCCACAGTATTCGACTACCGCGTGAGTGTGGTTGGCATGTTTAGGTTCACTACGCCCCAAATCACCTACGAAATTAGCGGTATAAAGATCGGTGGCCAGCCTGGGGAAAATCCGCCCGTCCTCGTAGGCACCATATTCTACCACAAGCACAGGGTTGTCGAGGACGAGCATAGGGGTGCTTTTAATAAGGCTGAGGCCGAGGCTCTTATAAGAACCGTTGAAGAGCTATCGGATAAGACCAGGCTTCCATTCATGCTGGACGTTGTGGGGTCCACGCCGGAAGCTATCATTAAGTACATCGAGTTTGTCGCGGACGTCACCGGGGCTCCGATACTTGTTGATGCTTTAGGCGCCGTGGAAGTGTCTAGGGCTGCCCTGGAGTACGTTCGGGAAGCTGGACTAGCTGGCAGAGTCGTGTACAACTCGTTGACGGCTAGGTCGAAGGAAGAGGAGCTTAGAGTTTTGCAGGAAAACCATGTGAAATCTGCCGTGTACCTGCTCTACACCGATAAGATAATGGACATGGATGCGCGCATAGGGAGCTTAGACGCCCTGCTTAGAAAGGGGAAGGAGTTTGGAGTCGAGAAAATTCTTGTGGACACGTTCGTGATAGATGTACCATCGCTCTCAGTAGCGACTAGGACGGCTATAGAAGTTAAGCGAAGATACGGTCTACCGGTGGGCTGCGGGGCGCACAACGCGATAGCAACGCAGAGAAAAGCCTTTAAAGAGAGATTTGGTGCTGAGGGGTTAAAAGCGTGTGAGCTAGCATCAAACCTTGCGACGGCTGTGATGGGGTGCGACTTCATCCTGTACGGCCCCATAGAGGCGTCCAAGGAGGTATTCCCAGCCGTGTATGCGCTATACACCTCCTACAGGTACCTGCTGAGGAGAGGAGAGCTAGCCCTACCGCTCTAGCTCCCCGCGCGCACATCACACACGTGGATGTAAACGGGGAACTAAGCATCATGGTGATAGGGCTGAGCGCTGAGGCGAGGCTACGGAGGCGCATCATCGCGGAAAGCTTCCTATCAATAATCATAGCCCCGTGAGACTAAAGGCGCCTTAACGCGCTCACTCCTCTACACCTAATAGCCTCTTGACCAGTTTAACGGCACTGATGGCGTCCGGCGCCCAACCATCTGCACCTATCTCTCTAGCCCACTCCTCAGTTGTTGGCGCGCCTCCCACCACGATCTTAACCCTATCCCTCAAACCGGCATGCTTAATAGCTTCTATAGTCTCCTTCTGCTTAAGCATCGTGGTCGTCATCAGTGCGCTCATGCCAACAACATCGGGATTGTACTGCCTTATTGCCTCAACAAACCTTTGAGGGGGCACATCGACGCCCAGGTCGATGACTTCGAGGCCGGCGGCCTCCCAGAGAATCGCGACAATACTCTTACCGATCTCGTGGATATCGCCCTCAACAGTGCCGATAACCGCTCTTCCAAGATGCCTGACCTCCCTACCCCTCTTGACAACCTCACCCTTAAGGATGGACAGCCCCGCCTTCATGGCATCCGCGGCAGCTATAAGATCGGCAATGAACGCCTCACCCCTAACCCACCTATCCCCCAGCTCAAGAATAGCTGCAACTAGGGCCCCCTCAATAGCCTCGAGAGGATCCACACCGGCTTCGAGAACCCTCCTGCACAGCACGGAAACCTCCCCAGAGTCCCCATCAACGACGGCATCCCTTATCTTGCTAAACAGCTCCTCCTTACTGGACATCGCTCACACCCCCACAAGGCTAGATCCGAGGAACGCGCAGAGACCGAAGCTATCGCCCCTCGAGAGGGCGCAGACCCCCGCTGACAATTGCACACAGCCCTCGGGAGTAGGCAGCAATGCTTCGAGACCTCTCTCCGGCTCCTCTAGCACGCTGATGCTGCCGATATCAATGCTTTTAAATGCACCCTTAGTATTTCCTGGAGTAATATTTGAAGCTCTCCATAGCGAGTGTTTAGAAAGCTTTACTTACCTGGACGCGTGCTTAGGGCTGTGATTGCATTAAAGCCCATAGGCTACATCCGCCACGGCTACAGCGACGAGGAGGTGAAGAGCTCCTGGAGGGGTGTGGAGGGCTTCGTAGAAGTGCTGCCCGAGTACGCTGAGGGCCTCGCCGGGCTCGAAGGCTTCTCCCACATAATCGTGATCGCCTATCTGGACAGGGTTTCGGAGCCTCAGAGGAGGGTTTTAAGGGTGAGGCCCAGGAGGCTCTCAAGGCTGGGAATCCCCTTAGAGGAGCTGCCTGAGGTGGGTGTCTTTGCCACGGACAGCCCTCACCGCCCAAACCCGCTAGCCCTCTCCATCCTGAGGTTGAAGAGCATCGAGGGCAACAAGTTGAGGGTTGAGGGGATCGACCTGTTCGATGGAACACCCGTCCTGGACATCAAGCCGTACGACGCAGGCAGAGTTGTTAGGGATTTCAAGGTGCCAGAGTGGCTCGAGAAGTTACAGCAGAGAGTCCGTAAATCGTTGGGAGGAGATATTACACTTTAAGCGCGCGCTCGCTTCTCAAAGTCCCTGGTTGCCAACCCTCCTGCAAAAAAATCTTTTAAGTTCTCTACGGAAGCATGCTGAGTAGTAGGCTAACTATCCTCTTGCTGGAAGTTGCAACCTCTGGAGAAAGCTCTTCGCCGAATCCTGTCTGCCTCGGCTCTACCAATAGAAGGGCTATTTTAGCCTCTGCTACCTTTGCAACATAATCGCAGAACACCCGCAGGGGGAGCATATGTGTTGAAATTGCTGGAAAAGCCCTCAGATTGTTCGCCTTTAAAAGCCTCCATTCGCCGGGCCTCAGACCCATGACAGCGGTATCTACGAGAAGGATATGGGTTGGGTTAAAATTAATTATTTGCTGGATAAAGCTTTCTGGGACTGTTTCACACTCAATTAGGAGGACTTTTTCCGAAACTTTTCCGTATAGATCACGGACGATTTTCACGCCTACGAAATCGTCCATGCGAATCGGATTGCCTATACCGGCGATAACAACCTTCTTAGCACCAGAAAGCCATTCTCTGAGCTCTTTCTCAGCGGAGTCTTTCCCGCACGATCGAAAGCCCTCCAAAGACGAAGCGCGATGCATAGGGTTATCTGTGTAAGGCTTTAATTAGTTTGCCCTTATGGTTGTAAATCTCTATTGTTAGGGGCACTTGTCCAGCCGCAAAGTGGGTAGCACAGCTAAAGCATGGGTCGTAGGCTCTAAGGGCCATCTCCACCATGTTAAGCAAGCCCTGAGCCACCTCTCCGCCTCTAATTAAACCTTTAGCCGCGTTTCGTACAGACATATTAAGGGAGGCAGCATTACTGGTTGTCGGCACAATGAGGTTCACATCCTTGACCAGTGCGTTCTCGTCCAGAACGTAGTGGTGAATTAATGTTCCTCTTGCTGCCTCAACCACGCCAACACCTTCACCGGGTTCGCCGGGCTTGCTCCGCACATCAGTGCTTGTTATCTCCGGGTCTTTAACAAGCTCGAGAGCTCTCTCAGCAGCGTATAAAACCTCGATTAGCCTGGCCCAGTGGTAAGCCAAAGTAAAGTGGACTGGTTTCCCACCTAAAGTCTCATACATAAGCCTATACTCGTCTTGAGCAAGCGGGGTTGCCATTCCATCGGCAGCGTTAAGCCTTCCAAGCGGACCTACCCGGTAAATACCGCTCTCAGGGCCCTCTACGAAGCCTTTCCAACCAACCTTTTTCAAATATGGAAATTTCACGAAAGTCCACGGCTCTACATGCTCAGCTATGTGTTCCAAGTAGTCTCTGGCTTCAAACTTGGCAAACTCTGCCCCATGAGGGTCTACGACGCGGATTTTCCCATCGTAAAGGCTTACCTTGTTATGTTCATCAACCAGGCCCATGTAGTAGGTGCGTAGCGTGTAAGCATCGCTTTTCATCAATTCATCGTAATCGGCATTTGCAAGAACAATGTCGTGGAAAAGCTTAAGAGAAAGCTTTGCAAACTCAAGGATAGAAGTGACAATCTTCTCGATTTCCTGCCTCCTCTCCTCGCTCAGGGGCTTAGAAACCCCGCCGGGCAGCCCGCAAACTGGATGAATGGCTTTTCCGCCTATAAGCTCGATAATTCTCTGCCCGTAAGCCCTGTGCTTAATGACCTCTTTCACTATGTCTAGGCCAGCTTTTTCAACCACTCCTAGGATGTTGCGTTTTTCAGGTGGCGCGTGTGGCCCGACGATGAAGTCCGGTCCACTTAAGTAGTAGATGTGTAATATGTGGTCAGAGATGATATAGCCACAGTGCATAAGCTCTCGGAGCTTTTTGGCAGGCTCCGTTGGCTCCACGTTGAAGGCTGCATCCAAGGCTTTGGTGCTTGCTAAGTGGTGGGAAGGTGAGCAAACACCGCAAATTATGCTGGTTAAGCGAGGCATATCTTCAGCTTTACGTCCAATGCAGAACTTCTCGAAACCACGGAGCTCTGGGATTTGTAGGTAGGCATTTTCCACATTACCAGCATCATCCAGGAAAATGGTGATTTTAGCATGACCCTCTACCCGCGTAACTGGGTCGATTACTATTTTTTTCACTTACGCATCACCCTTCTCCTTAAAATCGAGGCAGGTAAACTATACAGGTAGAATGTTCCAATAGGATCCTTAATTCTGTCTATCAGCTTTTCAACTTCCTTCTCTGTAAACCTTTCCCCCTCCTCCTCTAGGCCTAAGATTGAGGCCAATGCGCTGATCATTGCTGCTCCCTGCTCCGGCGCGTTTGGAAGTGGTCCACCACAGCCGGTGCATGGCATGCCCGCCTTCGGGCATCTGGCACTGCATCCACCCCGTGTAGCGGGACCCATGCAGACTATACCCTGTTCTAGCAAGCATTTTTCTGCGTCGAGCATCTTTTCATAGATACGGTAGATTTGCGATATTTTCTTGCACTCCCTCTTCAGGGGACATTCGTCGCAGACGGATTTGACAGGCGCCAGCACAGAGCCTTTTGGTGGAAGTTCACCCTTAGCTACTGCTTCAAGAGCGGAGAGAGTGCGCTCTACAGCCGGCGGGCATCCTGGCACGTAATAGTCTACATCCACTGTTTGGTTAAGGGTCTTCACAGTATCGTAGAACTCCGGGAGTTCAAGTACGCCTTCCCCCACATGAACATCAGGTTGAGGGAAAACTTTGCTAGGATTATCTGTAGAGAGTGATAGGCTGTAAACCTTTTCAAATATCTCCTCTCTGTTGTAGAGGTTTGCCAGGCCAGGCACACCTCCAAAGCATGCACAGGTGCCGTAGGCAACCAGTATCCTCGACTTTTGCCTCAGAAGCTTAGCCATATACTCCTGCTTGCTGGTTCTGATTCCGCCGTTAAAGAAGCATACGTCGATGTACTTGTCTGGCATGTTTTCTACGTCCTTGTACTTCACGTCCATGGCAATGGGCCAAAATACTACGTCAGCAACCTGCACGATGTCTAATATTTTCTCGTTGATGTCCAAGACTGCGACTTCGCAGCCACCACAGCTAGCAGCCCAGTAGAAGGCGAATTTTAACTTCTGCTTTGCCATATTTGCATCACTTACTTAAACATGTTCAAGAGTTTCGTGGGTTTAACCCTAAGTTCATTGAGGGCTAGCTCCTCGGGTGAGAATCCCAGTGCTAGACCTAGTAGTTGCGGGTAGTGAAGCACTGGGATGCCTATCTTCGTATTAAACATTCCCTCTATTCTCGGCTGGTTGAAATCATACATGATGTGGCAGTACGGACATACTGTTATCAGCATCTCCGCCCCGGCTGCAATAAGATGATCGAATTTCCTTTTAGCCATGTAGAGCGGTACCGTCTCATTCACACCCACTATTGTAGCTCCACAGCACTCATTTTCACCCATATAATCTACGCACTTAGCACCCGTCAAGCTGATCAAGTCCTTGAGAATCCTCGGGTTTTCAGGGTCGTCCTTCCCTACGATCCTCCTGGGCCTAACCAGGTGACAGCCCGGGTGCTGTGCTACTTTTAACCCAGTTAATGGTCTCTTAACGTGATCTCTTATCTTCTCGAAGCCCACATCCTCCGCTAAGACATGAACCATGTGCTTAACCTCTATCGACCCTCTAAACTCCATGTCAATACTCTTCAAGTACTCGTTTACCCTCTCTCTTTCCTCCTTATTCTCCTTGAGCATCCTGTTAACCTTATTTAGCATGCCGAAGCATCCATTACACAGCGTCACCATGTCCAGGCCCTCTCTCTCAGCTATGCATAGGTTTCTAGCGGCTAAGGTCATAGCTGCATCATGGCTTATAGGGTCTATGGGTAAGCCACAGCAGTTGTACTCCGGCATTTCAACGAGCTCGACCCCGAGAGCCCTCAGAACCTTCCTAGCCGATATTTCATAGCTCGGGAGCCTGTATGGTATTGCGCAACCGAGGAAGAGCAAGTATTTGGATTTACTCTTCTCCACGCATCACTTCACCCCCTCAAACACCTGCACATTTTTAAGAAGCTCCGCTAGGCCGGTAACCTCAAATATCTTGGCTATCACCTCAGGTCTCCCCCTTGGGAGTGGAGGCAACCCTGATAGTTCTCTCTTCTTAGTAAGCAACCCTGGTATCTCATATACAAGTTCCCCAGTCTTCAAGAGTGTCTCGGCCAGGAACTTGTAAACAAAGGGCATGGAATTCGTATACTTGATGGAGATATTTCTCAATGCACGGATGACGTTCGCTATGTCAACGCTTTGCGGGCAGCGGTCAATACACGTGTAGCATGTCGTGCAAAGCCAAATATGCCTGTCGAGGAGAACTCTACTCTTCAGGCCTAGCTGTATCATTCGCGCAATTCTCTTGGGCCTATAGAAGTCGCTGAAGCGAGAAACTGGACAGCCAGCAGTGCATGTCCCGCACTGGAAGCACTGCATAATATTCTCCGCTCCACGAACCCTCGAGATCTCATACTTAAACCTCGGATCAATCTCCTCGGCCCCTATTACTTCGGCAGATTGATTCATTCTGCACCGCCTCTCACTTTTAATGGGTTAGGACCCAGCTTCTTAATTTCCCTAACCATTTCGCTCACAACCCTCGCAAACTTATCTCCCTCCGACGCTGAAATCCACTCAATTCGTAGTCTTTCAGGCTCTACACCAAGCTCCTTTAAAACTCTCTTGAGCAAGACAACTCTCTTAAGGGCTTTAAAGTTCCCACTCAAGTAGTGGCAGTCTGATGGCGGATGGCATCCTGCAACTAGAACCCCATCTGCAGCTTGCCTAAAGGCTTCCAAGATGAGGGCTGGGTCAACCCTACCGCTGCACATCACACGTATCACACGAATATTCGGAGGGTACTGGATTCTGCTAACCCCGGCTAGGTCAGCTCCTGCGTATGCGCACCAATTGCACAGGAAGCCGATAATAATGGGTTCAAAGTCCTCCTTAACTTTCGACTCAAACTTTTTCTCAGCCATACTATCGCTTCACCAAAATCGCCCTGACTTGGGACAGCAGCTGCTCCGTTGTGAAGTGCAGAGCGGTGATGGCCTTCGCAGGGCATGCAGCGGCACATGTTCCGCAGCCCTTGCATAGTGTTTCAATGACGTGTGCTACAAGCTTCCCGTCTTTTTTCTCAATAACCTCTATAGCTCCAAATGGGCATACAGCTTCGCAGATCCTGCATCCACTGCATAAGTCCTCGTTTACGCTTGCAACTGTACCCTCCATTTCAAGGACCTTCTTTGAGAGAATCGTCGCCGCCCTGGCAGCTGCCGCGTAAGCCTGTGAAATGCATTCATCAATGAACTTGGGACCATGGGCAAGACCACATAAGAATATGCCGTCAGTCTGGAAGTCTACTGGACGAAGCTTCATATGAGCCTCTAAGAAGAAAACGTCTTTCGTTAGTGGCACCTTAAGCATCTCAGCAATCTTCTTATTGTCTGGGTTTGGAATAACTGCCGCGCTTAGCACTACTAGGTCCGGGTAGATCCCGACCTCTTGCTGTAAAGACGGCTCCCAGAATGATACTTTAAGCCTGCCATTCTCTAAAGTTACGCTTGGTTTACGAGCGTCGCTATAGTTTACGAAGATTACGCCTCTCTTCAGCGCCTCGTGGTAGTACTTCTCCCTGAATCCGTAGCTCCTAATGTCCTTGTAGAGAATGTAGACCTCGGTCTCGGGGCTTATCTCCTTAATCTTCAATGCGTTTTTTAAGGCCTCCACACAGCATATCCTTGAGCAGTTCGGTCTCTCATCATTCCTGGCGCCTACGCATTGGATCATGACTACGGAATTTGCTTTAAAGTCGCCCTTAGAGATCTTCTCTTCCAGTTCACGCTGCGTTATGACTCTGGGGTCGGCGCCATAAAGATATTCCTTTGGCTTGTATTCCATGGCGCCTGTCGCAACTATTATGACGCCGTGGCTAACTTCTTTAACCTTGCCGTTGCAGAGTATTTTTGACTTAAAGTTCCCGACAAACCCTCCTACATCCGTTACCTCGGCACCAAGGTAAACGTGTATCCTATCGTTTTCTGTTACTTCTTTAATGAGTCTCTCTAAGTACTCCTTTGGATCAACGCCTTCAAGCAGGTAATGGATCCTCCTTAGGTTCCCTCCAAGCTCCCTCTCCCTCTCCACGAGGTGCACTTCAAAGCCCTGCCTCGCCAGCTCTAAGGCAGCGGTCATCCCCGATACTCCTCCGCCTATGACCAAGGCCGCTGGAATAACGTTCACGGCTATTTTCCTTAACGGTCTCAGTAACCTTGCCTTAGCGACTGCTGAGCGGACGAGGTCCTTAGCTTTCTCAGTCGCCTTCTCCGGCTCGTGCATGTGGACCCAGCTGCATTGATCCCTAATATTTGCCATCACGACGAGGTACTCGTTTAAGCCTGCCTCGCGTATAGTCTCCCTGAATAATGGCTCATGTGTCCTAGGAGTACAGCTTGCAACGACGACGCGGTTCAAGCTGTACTCCTTAATCTTCTCCTTTATCCTTTTCTGGGCATCCTCGGAGCACGTATATAGGTTGTGCTCTGCATAAACAACGTTTGGCAGTGTCTTGGCGTATTCTGTAACCTCTGGCACGTTTACTACTCCGCCAATATTGGTCCCGCAGTGGCAGACAAATACGCCTATTCGTGGCTCCTCCTGGCTTACATCTCTCTCAGGAGGATACTTCCTTACTGCCGTTAGCTTCCACCTCTCATCAGCTATTATACTCATGGCTTTTGCAGCAGCAGCGCTAGCCTGGGTGACACTATCAGGGATATCCTTAGGACCAGCAAAAGCGCCACAAACAAGTACGCCAGGTCTAGTGGTCTCAACGGGCTCAAAATCGCCAGTTCTGCAAAAGCCGTACTCGTTTAAGTCTATCCCGAAAACTCTTGCAATCTTCTCAACGTCTCTTGGGGGACGTATGCCGACCGAGAGAACGACAAGATCGAATTCCTCCTCTCTGGGGGCTCCGCTTTCATCTGCATAGTGTACTATTAAGTTGTGTGTTGCTGGATCCTCCTCAACTCTTGAAACCCGTGAGCGGACGAACCGGATACCATACTCCTTCATTGCCCTTTGGTAGAAAAGTTCGAAGTCTTTCCCGAAAGCCCTTACATCCATGTAGAATATTGTGCACTCTGCATCAGGCTTGTGCTCCTTGGTCATTATTGCTTCCTTTATCGCGTACATGCAACAAATTGACGAGCAATACTCATTCCCAACCTGGGAATCCCTTGAACCAACGCACTGTAAGAATGCGATTCTTCGTGGGATCTCGCCATCTGAAGGTCTGAATATTAGTCCATTGGAAGGTCCAGAAGAGCACATTATCCTCTCAAACTCTATACTTGTGACGACGTTTGGGAAGCGCCCATAACCATACTCGCTCTTCAGCCTTGCATCGAATAACTCGAATCCGGGGGCCAGGATTATTGAGCCAACTCTTAATGTCACTATCGTATCCTCCTGCTTGTAATTAATAGCCTTAGCCCTGCATACCTTCTCACATATCCCGCATCCAATACATTTATCTCTGTCGATCATGAAGGTCCTGGGAACTGCCTGAGGGTACAGTGCGTAAATGGCAGGTCTCTCGCTAAACCCCATGTTGTATTCATCTATAGCCTCGACTGGACATAGCTGAGCGCAAGCCCCACAACCATTACACTTTTCCTCATCAATGTACCGCGCTCTCTTCATTATCTTAACTTCAAAGTTCCCGGGACCACCACTCACGCTAACTACTTCAGCGTTTGTTATCAACGTTACATTCGGGTGCCTACCGGCGGCTACAAGCTTAGGGGCCAATATGCACATCGCACAGTCGAGTGTTGGAAACGTCTTATCCAGCTGTGACATTACGCCACCTATTGCTGGTCTCTTATCCACAATATAGACTTTGAAGCCGGAATCAGCTAAGTCTAAAGCAGCCTGTATGCCAGCAACCCCGCCACCAACTATGAGAACAGACCCAACCTTTTCCACCATTTGCTAAACACCCACACTCCTGTAAAGTGGTGTAGTACCATCAATGTGATCCAAAGCCATTAACCCCTTGCGACATAAACTTAAGACATGACGGAGCGCCTCTGAAGGATCAATATTAAGTGATTCAGCCAGCTTTTTAACTGAAAGAGGTTCAGCCCTTGCCAGCAGAAGAATCTTATGCCTGATAAATTCCGATCTAATAACGTCCTCCAGTAATAGGTTAAATTCTTCCTGCCGGAGCTTCACCCCGTAAACATTCCCAATCTCAGTCAACTCCTTCTTTTTCCCAACCAACACTCTCAAGCGGTAACCTGCAACAGCACTTTTAGAAGCTAGCAGACTCTGAAGAATTTTTACGTCAGAAACCGGGATAGGACCCATTTTTTTAACTTGCTCCACAAAAGACAGGACAGCGTTAATCACTTCACTGGTACTCAAAGGCAATGCCCAAAATAATTGTAGACGTTCAGGCTGGAGACCGGCTAAGTAAAGCAGCTTCTTTAGTACACTAACCGTGAGTTCGGCGTTTAGACCACCTTCGATGAAGTGGCAGTCTGAAGGCGCGCAACCGATAAGCAATACGCCATTCACACCTCTAGTGAAAATATCGATAATAGTCGATGGGTCTATCCCCCCAATGCACTTCACCTCTAAAACGCTAATATCGGCAACCTCTCGCACCCTACTGAATATAGGCTCCCCATAAGCTAAAGCCCATCTACAGGTTAAGCAGGCAATCTTCAGCCCAGAAGAACTCATGCTACTCCCCTCTTCTCCTAAAACCGGCGACGACTTGCTCCACGGCTTGATGAGATGCGGAATGCTCCATTTTTATAGCGCTCACCGGGCATCGTGTAACACATATTCCGCACCCCTTGCAGAGTTCAAAGTCGATCTGTGCCACGGCCCTTTCGTTCCTGCTTATCGCTCCGTAAGGACAAGCCGACATGCATATCCCACATCCGATGCACAAGTTTTCATCCACTATAGGTCTCTCCAAATCGCATAGCCCGGTTCCCGCGAGGCACTCCTCGCATGGTCCGCAGCTTAAACATCGGAGTGCTTCGAGCCTCGCCCTCCGTTTGATTTCCTCTAGGAGAGCAGGTGCATCATCAAAATCTATCCTAGGTTTCCGTTCACCTTTTCTCACAAAGTACCTTTGGGGCTTCTTAACGATCGCTTTCCTGTCCTTGACCCACGTTACTTCTATAATAGTTTCTCTTCCAGCCTCTAAATCTAAGCCGCTTAAGTAGCGATGAATAGACGCAGCTGCACGCTTTCCATCAGCAACAGCTTGAACAACTCCAGACAACCTTTTCCTGACAGCATCTCCTCCGGCGAAGATGCGGGTAATTTTAGTCGCCATTGTTTCTGGGTCCACAACTATTACCGGGTTTCTTTGATCTCCATCTAGCAACTCCGGGGATATGGGGGATTCCTCTGATATCTTCCCGCAAGCTATGAAAACCGCGTCATACTCCTTCCGCAAAACCTCCAGATAACCCCTACCTATTTCGGCATTGCATACTATTTCCACACCTAGGTCTTGTATAAAAGCTACTTCACTTGCTATAACGAATCTTTCAAGAAGTCGCTCCGGTATCTGCCACAGCTTTCCACCCGGCTTCTCTGCACGCTCGAAGACGGTTACAGGGTAGCCCATCCTAACGAGGAAATATGCTGCAGAGAGCCCCGCGGGACCAGCCCCTATAACTGCTATCTTTTTATCATGCTTTTTAGGTAAAGGTTCCCCCCTTACAGGACTTAGCTCCCGTTCGATATCAGCTGCCAATCTCTTTAAGGAGCGAATGGCAACCGCTTGATCGATGCCACTCCTCACACATGCTTTTTCGCAAGGGGCAAAGCATACTCTTCCGCAGATAGCTGGGAAAGGCATGTCCCTCCTTATCACCTCGACGGCCTCCTTAAACTTACCCCTCTGAATAAGAGCCACATAAGCTTGGATATTGACGTGTGCTGGACAAGCCGCCTGGCAAGGCGGTAGTTTCCTATACCGCAAGGCTTCCCCATAGACAACCTAAAACAAGATGATATTAATACCTTTTCTAAGTTTTCTATGTTGAGGAAGTTTTACTCGCAGAGTCTGCCCTCAAGCTTGCTAATCCATTTGCCATACTCCTCTGCACTCAGAAGATCCTTGAGCTCTTCTTCAAGCATCGGGGGGCTTCTGGGTTTAATCTCCACGATCCAGCCCTCACCGTAGGGATCCTCGTAAACTAGGTAGGGCCTGTCCCTTAATTTTTCATTAACCTTAATAATCTCGCCGCTTATAGGCGAATACAAGTTGAACATAAACATCCAGGTTTCAATAGCGCCGAATGGCTCCATTTTGACCACCTCTCTTCCGACAGGCTCTGTAATAACATTAGCTATGCCTTTAAGATAACGCCGAGCATAATCCGAGACACCCACACGGACATTACCCTCAGGAGTTATCTGCGCCCATGTATGTTTTAACGTGTACAATAGCTGCCCTGGAGCTGTTAAACCTTGTTTCATGCTTAGGGCTCTATGCTCAGACATTTCATTAACCCCCTTTGCATTTGCACGATATGCAGAACGAAACGAGATATATATGTATGAGTGCGCCCTTCTCTACTCTTTCTCGAGATCGTGTCTTAGGCAGCTGCGGTAAGCGTGACGAAGCCATGAGAAGTTCACGCTCTCTTATGCTTCCAAGCAGATTTCTCAGAACTGAGTAGAGGTTAGCCCTTGCGTAGGAGGCTGCTCTCCCAGTACGCACTAATCCTTGGTAAGGTGAAGAGGAAAAGAAAATAAGAATTCACCTATGCTTAAATGAAAAACTAAGTCCTATCACGAGTGTTAGAACTGCAAGTACTGTTGCCAGGATTACCGGTACGTGTATCTCGGTCAAGGCTATGAATAGCAGGGCAGCCCCCGCAAGTGCGAACACCAGCGGGAGCATCTTGTCGACAACCGCGTAGAGGATCATCGCGAAAACCACCGTCAGCACGATTAAGGAAGACTCATCGGCGAGGAAAAGCCCCGCGCTAACCAGGGACCGGGTCAAAGCGTAGCCAGCCAGCGCGGAGATCGCGAGCTTGAACACCGTGAAGCCAATCATGGCCCCCGCCATGAAGCCTAGAATGAAGAGAACCACTGGAGTTAGGGTTGCCTTGAGCTGGGGGGTGGAGTATAGGTAAAATACGTATCCCAGGGCTACGCCGGATACAAGGGACACCCAGAGCCTTGCAAGCCTGTAGCCCCAGACGGCAGTGACGAAGCCGATGAGGGCTAAAACCAGTGCCTCCGCTGTGCTCAGCATATGCGTAACTCCTGCTATGCCTATAAATGCTTATCTCTACGTGCACGCTTAGAGCTATTAGTTTCTCAGTAGCATGGCGCTGTAAATAGCAGTGCTGCATGAACACAAGGCTAAGTTGCGGAAAATCTTACTTAGCATTAATGAGGGTCAGCTTTAAGTGGCATCCTTCCACTGCGAAACAGCAACATGTTTGAATGATAAGAGCTAGCTTTTCAACACTCTGGATAGATTTTTCGTACATGGTTTTTAAAAATAGGTGGGTCTTCCTTAATGCGCTATGAAGAAAAATAATCTAGTAGTCGCCTTAATGGCAATGATCTTTCTAGCTCAGCTAATATACGCGGAAGCAGGAGTAAATGGCTACGTAATTGACCCTAGCGGGAACCCAGTTAGCGGAGCAGTCATAACAATACTGGACTCAAACAATGCTGTAGTAGCCGTGGCTTGCACGGGAGCAAACGGCTTCTTCCAGATCCCCCTATTGTCAGGAACATATACTTTAAGGGTTTCAAAGAGCGGCTATGCGGAGAAGTCTGTACAATTTACTATTGGGAAGACTAGCTACACGATATTCCTCGGAAACATAACCCTCGAATACAGTGTCCAGTACTCCCTGCCAGTTAGGAATGTTACTATTCCAGCACTAAGCTATGTCTACCTTCCATTTACGATTACTAATAAGGGTTCCAGGACCGAGGAAGTAGATCTCTCTGCAATGGCCGACTGCAAGCTCACAGTCGACTTTGTTCAAGGGTCAATGTACGTCACAAAAGCTTCAATTAACCCGGGCGACTCTATTAGCCTACAGTTGAGAATTTGGGCTCCATACCAGCAGGCATCGAAGTGCAGAGTAAACGTGTTCCTGAATACTACCATTCCGAGAACTATTACTATTTACGTGAGAGTGATGAATGGCTCACTGGGTATTCTCAGCTCCCAAACCACTTCGGTCACTGCTTCACCTGGAGCAGTCATAACCATACCCGTAAGAATCTCAAATACCATTTCAAAGATGTTTACAGCAGACCTCCAGCTCAGCCTGCCAACAGAGTGGACAGCAAGCATAGTGGATTCAAGCGGCAACGCTGTCGCAAGCATACAGCTTGACCCAGGCCAATCACTGCAGCTAGTCCTAAAAGTCTCTATCCCCAAAGAAGCCCTGCAAGGCACCTACCCGGTACTGCTCAAAATTGTGGGGCGGGACCCGTACTTCGCCGAGTCCCTAGCCTTCCAAGTCCAAGTCGTTACCGGGACCCCGCTCATATCACTAAGCTTCAACGCTCCACACGTAGATGCGTACGCAGGCTCGACGGCAAAGTTCCCATTCACCCTGAGCAACACTGGTACAGCTGACTGCCTAGCATCATTCAACCTCTCAGGCCTGCCCAGCGGCTACAAGTGGCAAATAACAGACAACCAGGGAAACGTACTCTCACAGGTCTACGTGAAGCCTGGCTCGGCGGCAAGCTTAGTCCTAGCAGTAACAATACCTCCGGCAGTTGAACCTACAACAATACCCCTAATCCTCACTACCTCGTGCGGCCCCAGTACTGACAAGGCACAGCTAAGCCTCGGAGTAATGGGCACATACAAGCTCTCGTTTGTTACGCAGAACTTCTACCTAGAAATGGTGCCGGGCACGACACAGACATTCCAGGTCCAGGTCCAAAACACGGGCTACAGCAGCCTGACAAACCTGAACCTGGCATTCACAAGCGTGCCCAGCGGCTTCACGGTTAACGTGGACCCGGTGAACGTCTTGGTTTTAAAGCCAGGCGAGACAACGACATTCACAGTCACCCTCACGACAACGGGCGACATAAACACGGGGGACTACTACCTGGCCTTCATTGTTAACGCAGACCAGCTGCCACAAACGTCCAGGGACCTCCACGTATTTGTTAAGCCGCAGCAGTCCATACTCTACCTAGCTGCTGTGATCGTCGTTGTTGTTGTCATAGCACTGTATTTTGCGTATAGAAGGTTTGGTAGGAGGTGAGCAAGAATGGAATTTGTTATTGAAACTGAGGGCTTGGTTAAAATATATAGGGATAGGGGTGGCGAGACAGTTGCCCTCGACGGGGTAGACATGAAGGTTCCAAGAGGAGTGCTCTTCGGCCTCTTCGGTCCAAATGGTAGCGGGAAGTCCACCCTCATATCGATCCTCATAGGGCTAACTCTACCCACAAAGGGGACTGCTAGGGTTCTGGGCTTCGACTCTGTTAGGGAGTCGATAGAGATAAGGAAGAGGGTGGGCGTTTTGCCCGAGAACTTCGGGTTCTACGAGCACATGTCTGCCTACGAGAACCTCGAGTACCTCGCGATGCTTGACGGCATCCCGGAGTCAGAAATCAAGTCCAGGATAATGAGTGTTCTAGAAGTTGTCGGGCTCAGGGACAAGGCTAGTGCCAGGGTTGCTGGTTTCTCTAGAGGGATGGTTCAGAGGCTGGCCATAGCCCAGGCACTCCTCAAGGACCCAGAACTCTTGATTCTCGACGAGCCAACAATCGGCTTGGACCCCAGCGGTAGCGAGGTGTTCAGGGGCATTCTGCGAGACTTGGTAAAGCAGGGGAGGACAGTACTCGTATCAACACACCTCCTCCGTGAGCTAGGATACCTCTGTACGCATGCAGCCCTGATCAGGCAGGGCAAGATAATCGCCCAGGGGCATATCGACGACCTGTCAAGGAAGTACAGCGAGGTTAAGGGCTACGCCTTTGAAGTAATCGTCTCACGCAGCCCGGAGGAGTTCCTCCTGGAAGCTAAGCAAAGGTTCCCAGTGCCCGAGGCATCGCTACAGGGAAATAGGGTAATTCTGAGAACCACGAGTGACCTCTCAAAGGAGCTCTCTGAGCTAGCCTTAAAGTATGGGCTCATCTCCCTAAATATGCTTAAACCCGAGTGGGACGAGATTTACACGTTTTACCAGGGAGGTGGCTGGAATGAGTAAAATGTGGATAATTGCCAGGAAGGAGCTAAAGGACAACTTCAGAAGCGCAAGGTTCTGGGGACTGATCGGATTATTCGTATTACTCATAGTTGTTAGTAGCTACAGCGTGGGTTTTGCCTTTAGATTTGGAGGCGTTGCTCCGGCAGAAAGATTCTTTAGATCTGTTGGGACGAGTCTTGCCCAGTCCTTCCAGTACATTGCACCTATCATTGGAATTGCCCTCGGGTTTGGTGTAATAGCAAGTGAAAGGGAGAGGGGCACAATTAGACTCGTACTCTCGAGACCAGTATTCCGGGACGATCTGCTAAATGGTAAAATACTCTCCGGGATCATCTTGATACTAACAGCTATTGGTGTGTCATTCCTAGTTGGTATACCAATAACTGTTGTCCTGCAGAAAGCAAACCTAACTCTCGATGACCTGATAAGGCTCCTGTTCCTGCTTATTCCAGCAATACTGCTAGCACTTACATACTTCTCAATTTCACTCTTTATCTCGGTCAATTCGAATAGGTCGGGCTACGCTCTTGTAGTTTCGGTGGTGATCTGGCTATTCTTTGCATTCATAATGCCGATGATTTCTGCATTCATTGCCAGTAGCATACTTGGCCCGCCACCGACGTTCCCTGCTGGCATAAATGCAACTAGACCTACACAGCTCCCGCCCCAGCTTCAGCAATACGAGCAGAACTATCGACGAATTACTGGCACAATCCAAATAATTTCGCCCAACTCTCAGTACTCTACACTTGCCTCAGCAATCTTTGCGAGACAGAGGCAACAAAGCAGCCTTGATATCGGCACGGTGATTGCCCAGAACTGGGTTTCAGTACTAGTCCCCGTCGTATACATTGTAGTATTTGTAGTGCTTTCCTACATGTTCTTTGTAAGGAGGCAAGAAAGCAAATAATTTTACTTTTTCTTACAATTTTACATGCGCGAGAAAACAGTTAAAATGCGCTGTCACCCTTACACAGGATACTGTATCTTGCTCTTCGCTCTTGCAGTTCGCCGAAGCAAAATAGAAGCTTCTTTGCCGGTTTAGCTACTGGCAAGTTTCTCGTATCGCCACCACCATTTACATTTACTTTTTAGTACTAGTAGCAGTCTCTCCCATATGCCAGCTCCTTGATGCAAGAAACTCAGCATTGAATATTTAAAAAGAAGCCGTTTAAAACGATTCACGAAGAGCCTCATAGCTTGTTTCTTTGCCAGGCAGCCAGGAAAGATTTATCTAAACATATGGTCATGTGAAGGCGGTGCTAAGCAATGTCTCTAGAACCGGTCCATGCTCTACCAATTCTCGATATCGTAGGGATACTCTCCCTGATTACCTTAAGTTTCCTGCTATATAAGGCCTACCGAGTTTCCCTTAACAAGCTGTTCTTATCATTTCTCCTAGGATTTGCGCTTCTAAGCGTAGGTGAATTTGGGCGCCTAATCCTGTTTATAGCTATAATTTTCTCGCGGAGACCTAGCTTCCTCTTATTCTTCCTCAACCATTCCTTAGCCCTCTTTTCACAAATCCTTGAAGTACTCGGATTACTTGTAATAGCGCTTGGATACACGTTGGAAGTCTTCGGCAAGGGGCAGGCATCAGCTTTGATTGTAGCCTTTCAGGAAAGACGCTTCCTCATGAATCCATTCTTGCTGGGCAATGTCCTCTCAGCCTCGCTGCTAGTCTACATATGTCTTAATGCCTTCTCCGTCTACGTAAAGAATAAACGCAGTACAACTCTCGCACCACTTATAGCCTTCTCACTGCTTCTACTTTCAAACATTCTAAGCGTAGTGGCATTTGCTACACGTGAAGAATTAATCGTAATCGTCTCCAGGCTGATCTACATTGCTGGCCTCTATGTTTTTCTCTGGCTGGCATTGAAGGTGGTAAAGTCTCCATGAAGGAGCGCCGATCAAAGCTGCAAATTCTCGCAGACATACTGGAAGCTCTAGCGGAGAGCGGGGAAATGAATATTAGCCAGCTACTCACAGCGGCAAATCTCTCGTACGACAGGCTGACAAGGTACCTAAGAGAACTAGAGTTGAACGGCATGATTTACGCAGAAAGGCGGAATTCAGAAGTGAGGGTAAGGCTGACGGTTAAGGGTTCGTCTTTCCTGCAAGAGTTCAGGAAAATAAAGAAGATCGCGGAAGCCTTTGGAATATCACTCTAAGAACCACTCTCTTCACACCCCGCAAAAATTCACACAAGGCTGAAAATGCTGCAAGCTTATAAACGAGGTCAAGCACATGTACAGAGAAAGTTTCATTCATCACTCCTATGAAGAGCGCACTCCTAGCACGCGTCGCGAGAAGTCTGCTGCAAGCCTTTAACGGTGTCTTTAGTGAGGAAGAGGCTCCGCGTTGCTTGGTTTATTGGTATTGAGCAGCAGGCGTCGTATACTTCTCCCGGGTGCTCCCTTAAAACACTGTAGTGGGGGTTAGCTATTCTCTCAACAAGTTCTCTCTCAACAAGTAACGGGTCTAGCAAAGGTTTTATGTAACTGGGTCTCATGCACCCCATGTAGAGTTTACCTGGAAAAACATTCGCCGCAAGCTCTACGTAGCTCTCCACAGTTCTTGCCAACTTAGTGGGCTCGTACACTGTGCTGGGGTCCATGTAAACTAGTAGTGTCACCTCGTTAATACCGAGCTCACCCACTGTTTTCAATTCCTCTCTTAAGGCATCCACACTTATCTCGGGGTGCCACACGTAAATGTGCGGTACAACGCGCAGTCCGCACTCGATAATTCTCGTCAATGCCTCCACATATCTCCCAGCCCCAAAGGCAAGGCCCCTCACGTAGTTGATTATGAATTGGCTTAGCGTGAACTCGTAGTCCACCACGTCTATAAGTTCTCGTAGGCTGAGCAGTAAATCCCTATCAGTCACAAGCCCTAAGTGCGCACTAATGAAAATGCCGCACTCGGACCTTACTAAGCCAAGTTTATCTACGTAGGGCTCTATCGGCAGCATAGCATCGCGCCTAAAACCACCACTCAGCAACACACCCCTAACACCACTAGCGTAAAGCTCCCTCATGGCGTCTACGAAGCTGGAGGGGGTTACGTGAAGCATGTTCACGAGGTATCTTCCCTTGCAGAACTTACAGCCCAGAGCGCACCACGATCCCGTAAGCGACAAAGGCACATACCTGTATCTTGGAGTGAAGTAAAGAGGCGTCACAGCGAAACACCAATACCTCTGAGCTCTTCTCTGAGCTTTTTATAGTAAGCTTCCAGCAGGCGTCTCGACGGGATGTTGTAGAGTGGGCCGTGAGGGCTCTCAGTGTAAAATGGCCTGTTACAGCCGGGACACCCACTCGTGTAAAAGGCTTCTACAGTGCTATTCAGCGGCACCTCCCTCTTGACCATGCGGCGTTCGTAGTCAATGTAAATGTCTGGGTCTAAGCCATGCTCTAGTAGGTATCTCGCTAGCTGCGCAAGCCTGTAGTATGATATGTCTACGGGCGAAACCCCCTTCACATCAGTATAGTTGAAGAGCGCCACTCTCCCGCCAAGCCCGTAAATCCTCTTCATAGCGTAGGCGAGTTCTCTGAGGGACTCCCCCAGGCCAGCTATCAGGTGGATGTACACGTTACCTTTGCCGAAAACCTCTACGGCCTCACCAATAAACCTCCAGTACAAGTCCCAGCTGTAGGGCTTGCTCCACTCCTCGAAGAGGAGTTGCGTAGCTGCATCCAGCCCAACCCCAAGAGAGTCTACGCCCAGCTCTCTTGCATCCTCGAGGTATATTCTAGGTACGGGTGTAGTCGCTAGCGAGAATGGGAGTTCCGGCTCGAAGGATCTAATAGCTTCCAGTATCTTTAAAGTCTCATCAGCAAATTTAGGCTTGATCACAGTCTGGAGGCAGATGCGGGTAAAGACCCTCTTCCACGATCTCTTGATTGTTTCCAGGTCTACGGGCAGCCACGTTATCCTCCCCAGCTTCTCACCACTACTACTTCGGCTAAGCTTGCTTGACTGCAAGCAATAGGCACAGCCGGCGCTACAACCGCTCGGGGAGTACAGGAGGAGGTAAGCAGTTGTAGGCGTCTCTGCCATCTTCACGTCGGCAAGCCCTAGTACAGCTAGTGTTCCGATAGAGGCCCTCACCGAGGGCATTGCGGACAACCACGCATCCTAAATTCAGGAACATATATAAACGATTCTTGAGGCAAAATACTGGGTGACACCTTGAAGTTGAGGGTTGTACTGGACCTTGAGGGGCACGATGCTTACTGGCAAATGGCGCTCGACGAGGCACTACTCGTACTGAGGTCTCTCGGGAGGATTGCGAATACCTTGAGAATCTACAGATTTAAGCCCAGCGCCGTCACGATCGGTTATTTCCAGAAGATCAGGGAGTCTGTAAACCTTGAGTTCCTGCACGAGAGGGGCATACAGTACACGAGGAGAATTACTGGAGGGGGGTCGGTTTACCACGACACTAACGGCGAGCTCACGTACAGCGTAGTACTGCCGATCGAGGGCGCCTTGGCGGATGCCTCGGAGAGCTACAGGGTGATCTGCAGTGGGCTTGTCTACGCACTGAGGAAACTCGGAGCTCCAGGCGAGTTTATACCAGTAAACGACGTTGCGGTTTATGGGAAGAAGATATCTGGCAATGCACAAACGCGTAGGGCGGGCTTCCTGCTACAGCACGGCACATTAATGTACGCTACAGACCTAGACACAGTTGAAAAAGCCCTGCTAGCACCCAGGGAGAAGCTTGAGAGCAAGGGTGTGAGGAGCATTAGGGAGAGAGTCATAACGCTCAGAGAAGTTATCGGTGAAGTCGATGTTAACGCACTTGTGGAGAGCCTTATTGAAGGCTTCTCAAAAGCTCTCAGCGCTGAGGTCTACCACGATGTACTCTCTGAAGAGGAGCTCAGAGCTGCAGACAACCTGGTAGCTAAGTACAGGAGTCCCGAGTGGATATTTAAGAGGTGACCTCGTTGAGGCGGATATCGCTGGTATCACGCTACACCAAGACCGTTAAACTGGATATAGTCCTAGGCGAGAATTGCGAAATTATCGATGTAGTCGTCTCGGGAGACTTCTTCGCGTACCCCGAGGAAGCCATTGAGAGACTAGAGAGCAAGCTTAAAAAATGTAACAGCAGAACGTGCGTTGAGGAGGCCTTCGGAGAGATTTCCGGCGCAGTTATTCTCGGAATCGACGTTGCGGACCTGAAAAATAGGATAGCGGAACTACTTGAGAACTGTACAACTGCTAGCCTCATGGAGAAAGAGAAGGTTACACCGCAACCTTGATTAGAGGAGAGTCTCTGGACTTGTCTGAACATGCTCTAACCGCGTCTTCTTGGGCATATGGCTTTCAGGAGTAATATTCCCGTGCAATTGAGAATATTGCTTCGCGGAAAAATTTAAATAAATCCTTTTAATAATTATGACTGTTATGGCAACCGTACAGCTTTCAAAGGAGTTGCTTTCAGAGATGTACTACAGAATGTGGCTTATAAGAGCCTACGAGGATAAGGCACACGAGTTATTTGCTGCAGGAAGAATACCCGGCTTTGTTCACCTCTATGCGGGTGAGGAGGCAGTAGCAGTGGGAGTCGCCGTCAATTTGATTCCAGGCGACTACGTAAGTAGCACTCACAGGGGGCACGGCCACTGCATTGCAGTTGGATGCGACGTTAAGGCGATGGCAGCAGAGATTCTGGGAAGGAGGGATGGCTTGTGCAAAGGGAAGGGCGGCTCGATGCACATTGCGGATGTGACCAAAGGCATGCTGGGAGCAAATGGCATAGTCGGCGGCGGTGTACCCCACGCTGTTGGCGCAGCGTTTGCCGCTAAGTACAAGGGGACGAAGAATGTTGGTGTAGCTTTCTTCGGTGATGGTGCTGTGAATCAAGGTGTTGTTTTAGAGTCGATGAACCTTGCCGCAATATGGAAACTCCCGGTGATCTTTGTAGTCGAAGATAACCTCTACGCGATTTCCATGAGGAGTACTGAGCCCTCAAAGCTACAGCCGAGGTGCGCAACTGCAAGGAGCTACGCCGAGAGGGCAGTGGGCTTTGGAATACCAGCAGTGACGATTGATGGCATGGACATTCTTGCTGTATACGAGGCTGCAAAAACCGCTATCGAGAGGGCTAGGAGAGGCGAGGGGCCATCCCTACTGCACTGCAAGACGTACAGGTACTACGGGCACTTTGAGGGTGACCCAATGATCTACAGAAGCAAGGAGGAAATGGAAGAGTGGAGGAGGCGCGATCCCATCATGATCTTCAAGGAGAAGCTCATAAAGACTTTCAACTTCAAGGAGGGGGAGCTCCACGCCATCGAGGAGAAAGCAAAGAGGGAAATAGAGGAGGCATTCAAATTCGCTGAGGCATCACCCTATCCAGAGCCTAAGGAAGCTTACGTGGATATTTTCGTTGAGCCAATTTATTAGAGGTGAGTGAGATGGCGGTAAGGGAGATAACTTTTGTGGAAGCACTCAACGAGGCTTTAAGGCAGGAGATGGAGCGGGACTCCAGCATCTTCGTTATAGGCGAGGATGTTGGAGTTTACGAGGGAATATTCGGCGTAACGAAGGGGTTATTTAAGAAGTTCGGTCCCGATAGGGTAATAGATACACCAATCTCTGAGGCGGGGTTCATCGGCCTCTGCGTGGGAGCAGCTATCGCTGGTTTAAGGCCAGTCGTCGAACTCATGTTCGTTGACTTCTTTGGCGTGGCTATGGACCAAATATATAATCAGGCAGCAAAACTAAGATACATGACAGGTGGCAAAGCGAAGATACCACTCACGATCCGTACAACTATAGGCGGAGGACTTCGCGCAGCGGCGCAGCACTCGCAGGTGCTCTACTCGATTTTCGCACACGTGCCCGGCTTAAAGGTGATCGTTCCCTCAACGCCTTACGATGCTAAAGGGCTCCTCATCAGCGCAATAAGGGATGACAACCCGAAAATCTTCTTCGAGCATAAACAGCTCTACGGGATTAAGGGCCCGGTTCCCGAGGAGCCCTACACGATTCCACTGGGCAAGGCGGACGTCAAAAGGGAGGGCAAGGACGTCACAGTCGTAGCAGCTGCGTACATGGTTCACGAAGCGTTAAAGGCGGCGGAGAAGCTTGAGAAGGAGGGTATAAGTGTGGAGGTCATCGATCCAAGAACCCTAGTCCCCCTCGACAAGGAAACGATACTGGCCTCTGTCAAGAAGACTGGGCGGCTAGTCATAGCAGACGAGGACTACGACCGCTGCGGCTTTGCATCATGGGTAGCATCAATCGTTGCCGACGAGGCATTCGGCAGCCTTAAGGCCCCAATAAAGAGGGTAACAACTCCAAACGTCCCCATACCCTTCAGTCCCCCACTAGAGGACGAAATACTGCCGAACGCCACGAAGATAGAGAACGCTGTAAAAAGCATTGTCAAGTAAATAAATAAAAAAATATTTTTTTATTTAAGCCTAATGAGATGAGGTAGCATGTGTAGTGCCGGTTTAATTATTAACCCTGACTCTGGAAAGGATATCAGACGTATAGCTTCATTTGCAACCTATGTGGGCAATTTTACCAAGGTAGAGCTCGGAAAGCGCGTTGTCATGGGATTAGATGCTGCTGGCGTAAAGAAGGTGTACGTCATGCACGATTCTCGGGGTCTGGGAGAGGACGTAGTTTCTTCCCTCGAGGGGAAAATTGATAGTTCCTTGGAATTGATCGAGACGCGGCATTCAGCTGATTTGAGAGAAACAGTAGAAGCAGCGTCAGTAATGGAGAAGAGAGGTGCGGGAAGTATTGTTGTTGTGGGTGGGGATGGAACATTACGCGCCGCTTTTCTAGGCGCAAGGAATACCCCCCTGGCTACCGTCAGCGCGGGGACGAACAACGTTACCGGGAATTACCTTGATGCATGCTTGGTCGGATATGCTGCGGGGATTGTCGCCACCTCTCCTGGTGCTTCAGAGTTCATAAACCGTGCAAAGTCGCTAAAGGTCTACATTAACGGGGCGTATAGGAACGAGGCAGTAGTCGACGTCGCCGTGCTAAAAACACCCGTGATAGGTGCAAGGGCGATAATAGAGGCAGAGGACGTTTCTTGCATAGTTCTCAGCAAAGGTGAGCCGACGGACATCGGACTTGCATCAATACTGGGATATATTTCGCCCACTTCATTTACTGACCCGAGGGGTTACTATCTTGAGCTTACCAATCCAAAAGATGCCAAAATCACTGTAACTGCACCCATACTGCCAGGCGTCTTCAAGGAAGTTGGAATCTCAAGCTTAAAGGAGCTGCATGTAGGGGATAGAGTCAAAATTCCCAGCGGGAGGCACACATTGGCATTAGACGGTGAGAGAGAAATCGAAGTAAATGAATGCGATGAAGTTGTAGTTGAAATCTCTAGAGAGGGTCCCTTATTAATAGACATACCACTTGCACTTCACTCTCGTATAAGGCATTGAGGTAATTTCTCTTTTTAAGCATGTGCTCTTCAAAAGGATAGAATATTGTGCTGCGCGATAAGCCTTTAAAGAAAATTTTTGGCATAGAAAAATATAAATATATTTTATTTATTAATAATATCATGTTGCACAGAGGTTAATGGTGAGAAATTTGAAGGCAGCTGTCTATCATGGTAGGGAGGACGTTAGAATTGAAGACAGACCGGAACCTAAACCTGGAAAGGGCGAGGTTAAAGTAGAGGTCAAATATTGCGGAATTTGTGGCACTGATCTGCATGAGTACTATGAGGGACCTATTTTCATTCCAACCCAGCCTCACCCGCTAACTGGAAAGAAGTTACCCGTAATTATAGGACATGAATTTTCTGGAGATATTGTAGAGGTTGGCGAAGGTGTGAAAGGCTGGAATGTTGGAGACAGGGTTACAGTCGACGCTTGTATTGTAGACTGGACTTGCCCCATGTGCAAGAGAGGAATGACTAATTATTGTTACAACCTGGGGTTTAATGGCTTAGCTGCTGACGGAGCTTTTGCTGAATACGTTGTTGTCCCCGCATATCAACTGCACAAATTGGCTCCTAATGTGTCTTATGAAGAGGGTGCCTTGGTAGAGCCTTTGGCTTGTGGTGTGGAGGGTGTGAGAGCAAGTGGAATGAAGGAGGGGGACACTGTGTTTATTGCTGGTGCCGGGCCAATAGGCTTAGTGACTTTATTGGCTGCTAGGGCGGCAGGAGCGAGAGAAATATATGTCTCTGAACCAATGAAGGCGCGAAGGGAGCTTGCAAAACAGCTAGGTGCTACTGAGGTTTTTGACCCAACGACGGTCGATGTTAAAAAGGAGGTTCTCGAGCGAACTCACGGCATTGGAGTTGATGTCGCCTTTGAATGCGTTGGTTACGAGCCTGCCTTAAACTCGTGTATTGATGTGACAAGGAAACGCGGGACAATCTGTGTTATTGGAATCTTCCCAAAACCTGTTACATTTGACCCCTTCTCCGGCCTGGTGGCTACTGGAAAACACTATGTTGGATCTCTTGCTTACGAAGGCGTAGACTTCGATATATCGATAGCATTAATTGCTGATGGAAGAATCAACGTAAAGCCGTTAATTACGAAGAAGATTAAGCTTGACAACCTTGTCGAGGAGGGCTTCGAGGAACTTCATAAGCATAGGGAGCGCCATATCAAGATTCTGGTTTCGCCGAAATAGCATCGGCGAACATTATTCCACGGCTCTTTCGACTCTCCTCTTACCTCCCATGTTTTAACTCCATTTCTTTATTTTTTTACTAATTATTTCTTCATATTCTCTTTGAATATAGTGTTGTGCACACTAAAAGAGTAGCCTTACAGCAAAGAATAAATATTTTTTTCCTATCATTTTCTCGATAGAAAATGGTTGTTGAAGTCCGTATGCCGAAGCTTGGCTTAACGATGACTCAGGGAGCCATAAAGGAGTGGCACAAAAGGGAGGGGGAGGAGGTAAAAGCGGGGGACCCACTGTTTACTCTTGAAACCGAGAAAATAACCTCGACTGTTGAGGCTCCTGCCGACGGGGTCCTGCTAAAAATACTGAAACCTGCGGGGACTACTGTTCCGGTTGGCGAGGTAGTAGCCTACATCGGCAAGCCTGGAGAGACTGTCCCTGAGTGAGGTACAGATGCTATTTTTCAGTTCTAGTAAAAAATAAATAATATTGTTTTTGTCTTCTCTCTTGATAAAGAATGGCTGAAACATTGTCTAGACACGGCGTGAGAGTTAGGGAAGTCATACCCATGAGCTCTATACGCAAAGTGATTGCAGAGCGCATGACTACCAGCTTGAGGGAGATGGCCCAGGTAACCCTCATGCGTGAGGAGGTTGTTGAGGCGCTGGTGAAGGTTAGAGAAGAGTTAAAGGATAAAATCGAGTCGGAGACTGGGGTAAGGCTGACATACACTCCTATATTCGTAAAGGTTGCTGCAGAAGCCCTCAAGAGGCACCCGGTTGTGAACTCTGTGCTAGAGGACGATCAAATAAAAATCTTGGACGAGGTTAATGTTGGATTCGCCGTAGCTACCGAGCGGGGATTAATTGTCCCAGTTGTGAAGAATGTCGACAAAAAAGACTTCAAAACAGTTGTCCGCGAAGTAAACACCCTCATCACGAAAACCAGGGAAGGTAAATTGACGTTTCAAGATATTGAGGGCGGAACATTCACTATAACTAACCTCGGAATGTATGGGATTGACGGCTTCACGCCCATAATCAATCCTCCGCAGGTGGCGATCTTGGGTATTGGGAGGATAGTTAATAAGCCAGTTGCAGTCGAGAACAGAGTAGAGATTAAACCTACCTGCGTATTTAGCCTAACGCATGATCACAGGATTATTGACGGCCACGTGGGAGCCCAGTTTCTCGACACCTTTGTTAAGATTCTGACCGATGAGCAGGAGTTAAAGAAGCTCCTGGTCTGAGAAAAATATTTTTTTTTCACTACATTGAAACTTTGATGACTTGATAGAGGACTTAGCGCGTGCGTTCTCAGCGATTGAAAATTTATGGCTGTTCACAGAATGTGCACTGCGTTGTGTATGGTTCCTCGTATGGTAGTGTAGCTTTCCTTATCACTAACTGCTGATTAACGCTTTTAAGATACTCCAGGACTATGTCCCTCATTCTCTCTGTCAAGACGTATACAGGGATTGTTACGCCTAGCTGTAGGAGAGCTTTTCCAGCCAAAACCCTTCTCAGCTCTGTATTAGCGCTTGTACACACGTAGTCTGCTTTCTCTACATGCTCAAGGCAGTCTTTACTGGCTAAAGTATTGCATGTAGAGAATACTGCTATGTTTGCGTGCCTTTCACCCTCTACCCTTTTAATCTCGGATATTTCCCAGCATTTAGGGCCAATAACGGTAACAGCAATACTTCTACACCCAAGCTCAATAGCCTTCAACACACCTGCTACTTGGTCGATTGCCGCGCCCTCCTCATCTAGTACGACCCCTCCTCTTTTCTTAATCTCGTTAATGACTCCTGGTACTGGGTATGTCTTGAGAAGACCATTCATAACAGCCCCTATACCCTGAACAAGGCTAGAATTCTCGGCAATAACGGTCCCAGCGCCATCACAAACAACTACTGCACAGTCAAAGAGTCCTTTCTCCATAGCCCACGAAATAATCTCCGAGCTCCCAAAAAGCACAGCAGGCCTGAAGTCGAGTTTCCTCCTAGATGTAAACAGCCCGTAAACCTCCATCTTAAACTTAGTAACTCTCTCAATAGCCTCTCTACAGCCTTTCTCAACACCGTAAACTCTATGCATGTACCTGCAGTAAAGTACTTTAGGTTCTGAGATAACCTCTATGGATCCATCCTCATAAATTCTTATAATAGCTCCCATAGCCATAGTCTCGTGAAACCTCATAAAACACTTCATCTGCAATAAGGCATGTTGCTTATTTAGCCGTAGCGCGCGCTAAACATATAACCAGGACTATTCTTGATGAATCGATGAGTGTGCAGTTAACGAGTGAGCTTCGCCAATCTGCTGATCACATATGGAGAAAAATATTTGTGCACCCCTTTGTCGTCGAACTTTATAAGGGTGCTCTGCCCATCGAGAAATTCAAATTCTATATGATCCAGGACTTTAACTTCCTGGTAGCGATGTCGAAGTGCTTCAGCCTCCTGGCATCCAGGGCGGACTTCAAGTACTCAAGGGAACTAGCTAATCTCGCTTACCTTGAGGCAGTAACCGAGATGAAAAGCTACGAGGAGCTTTTAAATAAGCTTGGCCTGTCACTCGAGGAAGTTACAAGGCAGGAGCCATCCCCGACAAATGTTGCATATACAAACTTTCTCCTAGCGGTTTGCGCCCTTGAGGAGGTGCTGAGCGGGCTAGTTGCAATCCTGCCTTGTTTTTGGAGCTACTTAGAGATAGCACAGGTGCATAGGGATTTATTGCAGGAGAATAGGAATGAGCTCTACAAGGGGTGGGCTCAAACATACCTAAGTGAGGACTACGCCAAGCTCGTCGATAAGTTGATCAGGATGGTTAATGAACTAGGAGAGCAAGCCCCCATAAAACATGACAAGCTGAGGAGAATATTCCTGCTAGCAAGCAAGTATGAGTACCTTTTCTGGGACATGGCCTATAACCGAGAAAAATGGGCTATCTGATTCGACACGCATCTTTGAGATTTTATAAGCTTTAAAAAAGCGGAACTTTGCTTCATTCCGTCCTTTAAGGAAGAGCCGTTATGTTTATTAATAGCGTGATTTAATAATAATAAATGTCGGTGAGAAGTTGAAAGCGGCATTGCTTCGTGAGATAGGTAAGCCCTTAGCTATAGAGGAAGTACCTGATCCTAAACCAGGTTTTGGTGAAGCTGTTGTCAGGGTTAAGGCTGTGGGTATTTGTCACTCAGACCTTGAGATTATAGAGGGTAAGATCCCGTTACCTAAACCGCTACCCCTCATACTTGGTCACGAGGTTGCAGGTGTTGTGGAGGTTGTCGGAGAAGGCGTTACCCATCTAAAGCCCGGCGACAGGGTAGCTCTCTCATGGCTTTGGTGGACCTGCGGTAGGTGTAGGTATTGCTTGGAAGGACGCGAGAACATATGTGAGAATCAGATAAATACCGGGTACAGTGTTGATGGTGGTTATGCTGAGTTAGTTAGAGCTCCAGCATCCCACCTGCTTAAAATACCTGACAACGTACCATTCCCAGAAGCCACCTCGGCTACGGATGCTGTAGCAACACCTTATAGAGCACTTACCTTTGCCTCCAGAGTATACCCTGGGGATTTAGTCGCTGTATTCGGTATAGGTGGTTTAGGTCACAATGCTGTTCAGATAGCTAAGGTGTTAGGTGCTAAGGTAGTTGCTGTAGATATACTTGAGAGTAAGTTGGAGTTCGCTAAGAAGCTGGGTGCCGATTACGTAGTAAACGCCTCTAAGGAGGATCCTGTTAAGTATATTCAAGGCTTGGGAGGCGCCGACGTTGCGTTAACTCCAGTGGAATCGCTTAAGGCTATGAGGCAGGCCTATGAATCATTGAGACGCGGGGGGACTTTAGTACTTATAGGCTTGCCTACGGGCGAGCTATCACTACCGGTAATAGATTGGATTTTAAAGGATATTAAGGTAGTAGGTAATATAGGATTTACAAGACACGACATACTCCAAAGCTTAAAACTCGTATCTGAGGGTAAGGTAAGACCTCAGGTAGAGTTATTCAAGTTTGAAGAAGTCAATACAGCTATCGAGAAACTCAAGAGAGGAGAAGTAATGGGGAGAGCAGTCTTAACCCTTTAAAACATATTTTTTTATTTTATTTATGTTTTGAACCCCAAAAAGGGATTACTAATCAATTAAGCGCCTTTCCTGCAAGCTCTGTATAGCGCATACCAATGTATTAATAATTCCTTATACTATCAGTTTACACTATTAGGAATGACAACAGTAGTTGGACTAATAGAGCTGACAGCAAGAGATACTCTGGAAGCCCTATAACTATTCTTCTCTTGGTTCTCCTGGAGCTTAGCCCCCTGAGCTCAGCGATTATCCCGGCCCATAGAGCCCTCCTCAAACCAACGCTGAGAAGGGGGAGAAGCACGGACTTCACATCGGTAGCTGTAATGGGTATTTTCCTATATCCCCTCTCTAGCCTAGTTAACTGTATTTCTCTAAAGTCTCTCTGCATTAATGGGAGAAGCCCCAATGTGTAGAGCAGTGAAAAAGCGGGGCGCGCGGCGCGCGCTGGTCTTTTAAAAGGGGCCCTAGGCTCATAGGCTCTTCTTGTCCAGTGATTATTGTTGGCTCCGGCGGGCTGTATTGCTTCTTTTACGCGTTGTCCATAGTGCGCGCTAAGGTTTTAGGACTATGCGTGTGGTTATCTTACCAGCCTTCCTAGTACTTGCTGCACGGCAAACGAAACGAAGAAGGAGGGAAGCGTAGCGCCAAGCCACGGGAGGTAACTCACGACGAGAAAGTACGTCACGATGCCTAAGACCCAGGATGCTAACGACTCAGGCCTAAGCTTCCTCCTCCTCTCCTCCTTTTTCAAGAGGAAGTCGGAGATGAGAGCGCCCGACAGCGGAACGAAGGATGCTCCTATGAATAGGAGGAACCACTCGTAAACCTCTGGGGAGAAGAGGAATGCTAGGGCTCCTCCAGCTATCGTGGCTATCACCACTAGCTTCCTCCCACTCGCTCTCGGAAGTATGTTCTTGACAGACATCGCAGTGGAATAGATGTCGGCCCACGCGTTGTCGGTCTCATCAACTATGATCGGGAGGAGGGCTATAGGACCGAAGTAGAGCATGGCTATCGCCGCCGGGGTTAGCACCTGGCCAGTCGCAGCGGCCATGGCCGCTCCCAGGAAGTAGTACCACGTGTTGGCGATCGTGTACCCCGCTACGGTCCCGAGAACGGAGGCCTTCACGCTCTTCGCGAACCTGTTGTAGTCGGATATCAGGGGCCACCACGATATCGGCATAGCAACGACTAGGTCCATTGCGTAGAGCAGCGGCATCCCCTGGGGGGAGTAGCTTGGAATCCGCGGTATCGTCTGGTAGGCGAGCCATATTGTCACCGCCAGGGCCGCCCAGACAGCGAACTTCTCTATGTAGTGCCTAACCACTGCTAGGGGTCCCCAGAGAGCCATCAGCATGCACCACACAGAAAAGAACAGCACCCAGAGTGCTCTGTCCAGCCCAGTTACCGAGAATGCAGCCTCAGCCATTATGAAGATCTCAAATGCCGTCCACCCTATTAGCTGGACCACGTTGAGAACGGTGGGGAGGTAAGATCCTGCATCGCCGAGAAAAGGCCTCAGGGAAACCATCGTTGGGACCCCCATCCTGGTCCCCGGTATTCCCGTTAGGGCGAGTATGAGGCTCCCAATGAGGGATCCAGTTATGGAGACTAAGAGTATTTCCCAGATTCCCAGGCCCGGGAAGAGGAGAGCCCCCGCCTGAAATACCAGGAGCCCTATCGCGAGATCAAGCCAGAGGACGGATACGTCCAGGAAGCCCAGCCTCCTACTCTTAACAGGCTCTATTTCAAACTCCTCCATTCAGACCCCTCACCCCTTAGCCTCTTAACCACGAGCTCGGCACCGCGCGCGCCGCTCCTACTTCCATAACTTGTTCATTGATTTAAAATAATGCGTATATTTAAGTCTTTTTATGCGGGTTGAAAATTAAGAATAAAGTTTATATATGCTTTCGAAACGTTCATGCATGGGTTATAGAAAATGTTGGGGAGAAAAGTTCCTGTCGCTATGACGATTGCTGGCAGTGATTCTGGTGGAGGGGCAGGCATCCAGGCGGACCTTAAGACTTTCGCGGCGTTGGGTGTCCACGGAACCGTTGCTCTAACCGCTGTCACGGCGCAGAACACCTTCTCAGTCACCGCGATCCAGGAGATAAGCCTAGATGTCATTGAAAAGCAGATTGATGCTGTTTACGAGGATATGGGTATTGACGCCGCGAAGACGGGGATGCTCTACAAGCCTGAGGTTATAGAACTTGTCTCGAGGAAGGTCCGCGAGTACGGCTTCCCGCTAGTTGTAGACCCTGTGATGGTTGCGAAGAGCGGGGCTCAGCTCCTGAGGCCGGAGGCTGTGGACGCCCTAAGGGAGAAGCTGATACCTGTCGCCAAGGTTGTCACCCCTAACATCCCGGAGGCGGAGATTCTGGCAGGGATGAGCATCAAGTCCATGGAGGATATGGAGAGCGCGGCTAAAGCAATATCCAAGCTTGGCCCAGAGTGCGTTGTTGTGAAGGGTGGACACGCCTCCTCGGCGGACTTAGCTGTAGACGTTGTCTATACCCAGGGCAGGGTTCACCGCATCTCAAAGCCGCGCATCCCGAGGAAGACGACGCATGGGACGGGGTGCACATTCTCGGCGGCAATAGCGGCTGAGCTTGCGAAGGGGGCGGAGCTGCTTGAGGCCGTCAGGGTAGCGAAGGAGTTTGTTCACCTAGCCATAGAATTCGGGCTTGAGATCGGCAGGGGGCATGGCCCCGTAAACCCCATGGCTTACCTCTACAGGGAAGCATCAAGGTACAGAGCGCTGAGGGAAGTCAGGGAGGCTGCTAGAATACTTGAGGAGAGCCCCGCCGCAGTGGAACTCGTACCCGAGGTCGGCATAAACGTGGCGGAGGCCATTCCCTACGCCGTGGGCGTTGAGGACGTAGTCGGCATACCGGGGAGGGTGAGGAATTGCCTGGGCAGGCTCAAGGCTGGCGATGCGCCTGAGTTTGGCTGTTCAAGCCACCTCGCCAGGTACCTTCTCAAAGTCAGGGAGCTGGGGGGCGAGTTCAATGCGGCGATAAACGTGAGGTTCTCGGAGGAGATTCTCCAACTACTCAAGGAGAGGGGGTTTGTTGTTTCCAGCTATGACCGTAGGGAGGAGCCGCGGGAGGTGAAGGAGAGGGAGGGGGCAACCATCCCATGGGGGGTTGAGGAAGCCGTTAAAAGAGCCGGAAGAATACCCGACGCCATTTATCACCTGGGCGATTGGGGGAAGGAGCCCATGATAGTGATCTTTGGGAGGAGTGCGCGGGAGCTTGCAGAGCTGGTAGCTGAGCTATCGAAGGAAATCAAAGCAGGGGCGGTGAGGAGGTAATGGTTAAAGCAGAGATAACAACTAGGAAATTAGTCCTTTCTTCCATGCTCACGGCACTCGTCGTGGCTCTCTCACCCATCTACTTTGTCTGGGGGCCAACGAAGGCTTTACCCTGGCAACACATGGTCAACGTAATTGCAGGTATAATGCTGGGGCCTGTCTGGGCGATGCTTGTGGCGTTCCTCGCCGGGACCATCCGCATAATGCTCGGCACGGGAACAATCTTCGCCTACCCGGGCGGAATCCCGGGAGGCTTCGTCGTCGGGCTCGCTTACAGGCTCTTAGGCAGGATCATTAAGAACAGGAGACTGGTGCTCATCGCCTCCTCCATCACTGAACCACTGGGAACATGCGGCATAGGCGGAGCGATCACCTGGTACCTCCTGGACCCCCTCCTGGGAGGAGTCTTCAAAGTGAAGTTCGGGACTTTCCTCCTATTCGCGTCCGGATGGTTTGCGAGCTCGATCATGGGGGTCGCCCTAGGGCTTTCAACAGTGCTAGTCCTCGACAGAGTAGGAGTGCTAGGTAAATCCGCATGAGCAGAGCGGTCCTCCAAGTGAGAGCTGAAGACATAGTGGGTGGCAGGACCCTCATTGTGGGGGAGAGGGGTCGCGGCAAGACGCAGTTAACGGCGAAGCTTCTCGAGGGCATAGCTGGATTTTACCCACTTTCCGAGATCACTGCAATCGATATGGCGCCAACAACCCTAACGCCAAGCTCGAGGCTGTCGCAGTTCACCAGCCTGACGGAGCGGATCCGCTACCTAGCCCCGCCGGTCATTAGAGCTCCAAGGATCGAGGCACGCACCAGGGAAGAAGTGTTAGAGCTCGCCGAGTTCAACAAGAGAGCCATTGACACCCTCCTCGCCGAGTTCCTCGAGAGGCCAACCAAGGTCCTCGTAGTAAACGATCTCACAATCTACTTTCACAGGGGCTCTGCAAGTAAAGTCCTGAGGTGCGTGGATAAGGCGGAGACCTTTCTGGCGAATGCTTACATGGGGAGTCTCCTCGCGGGGCAGGATAAGGGGTCGGGGGTCTCGTATAGGGAGGCAAGGGAGCTGGCAAGATTCATTAAAGAATCATCTCCAAGGATCATAAGGCTTTGAGGTCCAGCACACAGATTTGCGCGCGCTACGCTCTTCCCGTGCCCCATGGCGCTTTAAGCACCCTTGAAACCGCTACTTATAAACCTGCTGGGGAGAGAGAAGGGTGAAAGTACTCTACCGGTTTTAAAAAATTAAGCTGCTTCAATTTTCCTAAGCACCGCGCGCTCTGATCCTCGAGGACAAGTGAAAGCGATACCAGTCTGTTTAGTTCCTGCATTAATTCTTCGCGTAAATTGACTAGCCCGGAAGCTATGAGGACTTTAAAACCAGGCTTGGCCTGTGGGTTTTCCCAGGATCGAATCTCAGTGCTACGATCAAGCCTTTTAAGGACTTCTGGGCACACAGCTCGGCATGAAACACTGAGCTAGCGTAGCGTCCTTCATTGTAGTCAGCCTTAGAGTCGTCGAGATACTCCTCCGCCATAGAAATCCAGTCCAGCGACTTCCTGTTCACAGGCATCGGACCCCACCAGTCTCTTAAGCAAAACCAAATTTTAAGGCAGTAATAAACATTATAACAACCATTATTGAGTTCAGCCGAGTAGTAGGCTTCTCTACCGGAGGGCGCGAAAAGGATTCTTCGCTGTACCTCGATTCTTGCTTTAAGCACGCGCCAAGCTTAAAGGGTAATGTTTATAACTAGCCGGGGGAGTTAGTTGCTAACGGGGGGAGTTAGCAAAAATGTACTTCGACATCAACCCGAAGGAGAGGAGGGAGGATCTTTTCGACAGGGAAAGGGAGCTGGGGGACATTGCGGAAGCATTAAACCTGGGGGAGAGATTGATTGTGGTTTATGGGGTAAGGAGGATTGGGAAGACAAGTGTGATAAGAGTTTCTTTGAGGGGTTTTCCTCACGTCCTGCTTGACGTAAG
>Ga0080004_1163903_pt1 | contig 38106 bp, 41 predicted proteins | sample WasSprMetagenome_FD_69207 | JGI IMG/M metagenome (GOLD analysis project Ga0080004, IMG submission 69207) | Sulfidic aquatic microbial communities from Washburn Spring, Yellowstone National Park, USA - WS (SPADES assembly) (version 2) | ecosystem: Environmental > Aquatic > Thermal springs > Hot...
CCCTTGTCCTCTTCATCTCTGCGCCTTTCCAGAAGTTGCCTTTCATCGGCTTGCTCGGATTTTCCTTTGAAATCGCAACTGCAACTGCTAGGTTGTGCTCTCCCCTGTCTATCGCTATCACGGTCTCGGGTTTGTCAGGGACTTCAACAACCTTCTTTAGAGCGAAGTGAGCGTACCATTCCCCATCGCGTTTAACCATCTCAACGGCTGCGAATTGCCATTCTCCTCTGAGCGCTTCCTCTATTCTCTGTTTTTGTTTCCCTCCGAAGACTATTGGCAGGCTTGTTCTCTCCTCTCTGTTAAGGCTCAGCGTAAGCCAGTACGGCGTTAGAGCGTTGTCTGTCTTGGAAAAACTGTAGCACCTCTTGTCGAAGCGGATAGAAGTCCTTTTAAGCTCCAGAACGCTTTCTTTTTTTCTGTTTTCCTCAAAGCTCTTTAGGATCTCAACAGCCTTGTCCCTTGCTGTCTGGATTAAAGCTGTGTTGAGGTTGAAGAGCTCTTTGGCTTTTTCATAGCATTTCTCATGCAAAAACTTCTTCGATGTGGAATTGTAGCTCAGATACCATTTAACGAGCTTGAAATACTCGCTGAGAGTTTTATTCAAAGCCAGGACTTTTGATTTATTCGGCCTGAACGCCCTGCCTACAACGCATATCTGGACTTCCTTCTGCGAGGGGACATCCCCAGGGCTTTTTTCAACACAGAACTATTTAAAGCTTTGCCCGTTCATCCCAGAGCTAAAGCTCTGGGTTTTCTGGGCACCCATTTTTATAAGTTTATAAGAGGTGCTAACATTCTATATAATGAAAAATGAGTATGAACCAGAGGCTTTCCTGGGTGGCAGACCTCCTGGACTCCGATAAAAAGGCTATGGGAACTTATCTCGCCCTTATTTACCTTAGGGTCTGCAAGGCAAACCATGTCTATTCCGCCAAGCCGGTTGGTAAACTGGAGATGAATGATAGGAATGCAAAGAAGCTGATCAGCAGGTATTTCAGTAAAACTGATGAGGCGGAATTAGCAAGCGAAACGGGGGCCGAATTCATCGACAGGCTTTTTAGGATCGAAGGTGTGCTAAACTACAGTAATAGAAATCTGATCCTTGACGAAATAGAGAAAGAATTCTTAGATAAATTCGTCTCGGCTTTCGAAAAATATCTCAGAATCGAGCAGATACCCGAAAAATCAAGAGATAAGATAGCCGAAATTCTGCTCGACATTCGAAACGGGCTCTATGGGAAGCCCAGTACTCCCGCCGGCACCGTCAGCATACTGCGCTCGGATCTTGTAGAGAGGGCCAAGAAATTCCGCGGTATTAGTGAGGAAGAAATCCTAGAACTGATCCTTCCTTCTCTAATGAGTAGCGGACTGATGTTAGAACGGCTAATTCCGGATCCTTCCCCCTACTACACCTTCCCCGCCCCCTGCCTGTCCGAGGAGATAATAGCTCTGACCAAACTGGGCGGAAGAGAGGGGGTCACAAAACCCGAAATCGTGAGGCCAGCAAATAAAATCGATGATATTTTTTCCGCTGCCCTTAAGGAACTGGGATTCGAAGTCTCCTTAAGTACGAGTAAGGAGTCCAGGCAGGGAGAACCCGTTAAAGTTGACGTCTGGGGGCAGCGCAGGATTGGCAGCACAAGATTTTCCGTCTACGTTTCCTGTAGGAACTGGAATAAGACCGTCAATAAGGATGGAGTCATTGAAGAGATCAGTAGAGCGGTGAATCTGAGAGAGCTTCCGCAGCTCAGGATTATCGTCGCAGGGGAGCTGGCCAAGGATGCCAGAGAGATTGCCGAGTCGGAAGGATTCTATATCATAGAGCTCGGCAGAAGAACAGATGCAAAGGAGATAAGTGAGCTCGTCAACAAAGCGCTAGAGGATTTCTTTACGTCAATTGCACATCCAAAGCTGAGAGAGCTGACTTCTAGGATAGCGGATTTGGAGGAAAAGCTGGAGAAAATCGAAAAAGACCTCAGCGAGCTTATATCAAAATTAAAAAAGACCTGAAACTATTGCTCGGTTTCAGGGGATTTCTCCTGAATGAACTTCTCTATAGTTTGTATGATCTCCCTTATAAATAGCGGCTTCTCTAGAATGGTCTTAGCGCCAGCGTGGACGAGCAGGCTTCCCTTTTCCTTCGCATAAACTGTTACCCCTATCACGACCGTATCTGGAGCCTTCTGCAGTATTCTGCTTGTGGCCTCTATCCCGTCCATTTCCGGCATTGCGATGTCCATCAAAACAAACTGCGGTTTCAACTTCTCACAAATTTCCACAGCCTCTGCTCCGTTCTGCGCTTCGTAAACCTCGTATCCGTTTCTCTCAAGAAATTCCCTCATTATTTTCCTCAGATCAGCATCGTCATCGACAACCAATACCCTTAAAGCCACAGTAGAAATTGTGCAAACCGTTTATAAAGATTTTCCATAAAAATAGGCTATTAACATAATAATCTTATAATTATCAAAATAATAATAATTATGTGATATCCGAGCAATTTTGAAAATGCGACAGCGAAGCGAAATTTTTTGGAAAATCTAAACTCTGAACCTCCACTCCCTCTCAATCCTTGGTTTCTCGGCAAAAGCGTTCCTGTGGAAAAGCATCACCTCTTCAAGCGTGAAAGTCTTAAGGGCCCTTTTCAGGTTGAAGATAAAGCATCCCGGAATTCGAACCTCAGCTAGTTCGGAAAGCATTTCGGCTGTCTTAAGAAATTCCCCTATGCTCTCAGCTCTCTCAACATCAATTCTTTCTAGAAGCTCCCTGTTTTCCCTGTAAAGCGAAACGGGCTGTAAAAAAAGCTCTTCTGCACAACCCGCAATCTCTGCAATCCCTTTCAGCTCCGCATCGTTCACCCCTGGCAAAAAAACAGTTCGAACTGCCGTGTACGTTATCCCCGAGCTCATCCTTATGTTTTCAACAACCCTGTCGAAGAAGTCACGCTTCGTTATCCTCAAATAGCCCTCCCTGCTGCCGGCGTCAAGGCTTATCATTACAATGTCGAACTCTCTGCAGATTTTCTCGGTCAGAAGCACGCCATTTGTCTGCAGATCCAGCCTGACATTTCCGAAAATTTCTCTGAGGGTCTTTGCAATCCTTATAACCTCGCTCTCTCCGGCAACCAGCGGTTCCCCGAACTGCGATATCGTTATTGCCTTGGGCCTCAGATCTCCGTAGTATCCCGGCTCCACCTTGGCAACTCTGGAATAGCAGAATATGCAGTCCAGATTGCACCTCTGGGTTATTTCGTAGCTCGGATGATGTCTGGGGATCTCGACCTCGCTTATACCCTCGCAGTGTTCGCAGTGAAGCGGATGCCTTAAGCTCTTAATGAAATCCATCATAGTCTGTCGAAAAGCTTCAGAATGTACTCGGAAAGCCTTATCGCGTCATCCTTATCTCTCATTATCGTCTTTGTCGCAAAAATTTTTTCAGAAACGAGTCCTGAATCCCTTTCATCGACCACGAGGGCAGAGACTAAGTCCCCGTAAACCCTTAGTACGCCCAAAGGCGAGACTTCGTAGCCCTTTGCCTTCATGAACTTCCCCGCAGGCCCGCTTACCGGACTGTCTCCGATTATAGGCGAGACCGCAATAACCTTTTTTCCCCTTATCCTGTTTCTGAAGTCCTCTACGCTGAGAATAGGAAGTATGCTGGTTATCGGATTGCTCGGACCTATCAGAATCTCATCGTCGTCTTTCAGCAGCTTTCTGACTTCTTTCGGTATCCTCGCCCTTTCTATCCCCCTGAAGTATATATCCAGAACTTCTGGCAAACCCTTTTCTTTTACCCAGAACTCCTGAAAGTGCATTTCACCTCGGGGTGTTACAATCGTTGTCGCAACATCCTCATTGCACATCGGGAAGACTTCATGGCTCACGCCGTAAGCCCTTGCAACCGCCTTGGTTGCCTGAACAAGGCTTAAGCCATTCCTCAGGAGCTCGCTTCTGAGTATGTGCGTCGCCCTGTCAAGATCCCCGACCTTCATCAGCTCCTCAAAGCCCAAGTTCTTCAGCATCTCGCTTGTCCTGAAGGTATCCCCCCTAATTCCCCACCACTTCTCCTCGTCTATTATCCCCGCAAGCGCGTAGATCACGGAGTCTATGTCCGGGCAGATCTTGTTTCCGGAAATCCAGATGTCCTCGGCCGTGTTCACAACCACGCTGAAGTCCGCGATCTCCTTAAGCCCCATCAGAAGCTTCGGCGTTCCAGTACCTCCAGAAAGCACTATCATCTGAATTTCTCCCCGAATTCCTCAATGCTCCTTTCGCCTGCAAGAAGCTCCCTCAGAATTCCCACAAGATTCTCGATCTTCACCCTCACCTGCCCCGTGGTGTCCCTGTCCCTTATTGTAACCGAGCCGTCTTCGAATGTCTGATGGTCGACGGTTATGCACAGCGGAGTTCCGATCTCGTCGTATCTCCTGTACCTCCTTCCTATGCTTCCAGAGTCATCGTAGTCCGTGTAAAAACCTGCTTTCTTCAGCATTCCCGCAATCTCCAGTGCCTTTCCCGTGAAGGGTTCTCTGGAGAGCAGGGGCAGAACTGCTACCTCTATCGGGGCCATGCGCCTTTTCAGCCTCAGAACCCTTCTCTCCTCCCCCTCGACCATGTCTTTGTCGAAGGAATGCTCCAGAACCGTGTAAGTTATTCTGTCAAGCCCGAAGGAAGGTTCAATCACGTGCGGAACGACTTTTTCTCCTGCAACCTCTTCCTCGATCTCCTTCACGTCAAAGAACTCCCTGGTGAGCCTGATCCTTTCCCCGTCAATTTCAAGCTCAACTTCATCCGAGCTCACTTCAAGCTTTTCCAGCGCCTCGGCGATCTTTTTCGCCTTGGACCTGAACGCAGGGCCGAGAACATTCATCTTGGGAATTGCCTTCTTCTTTTTAACCACCACGGGCTTCTCGTAGGGAATGAAAATGCTCAGATCCTCACTGCTGAACTTTGCATGCCTGGAAAGATCGTAGTCCGTTCTGTCGGCGATTCCAACTATTTCAATCCAGCCGTAACTCGTTAAAGCCTCCGCATCCCAGCAGTCGGTTGCATAGTGGGCCCTTTCGTCATCCTTGTGCTGTCTGAAGCGCAGCTTCTCGTCCTTAATCCCGATGGCGAGCAGAAATCTCCTGGTTTTCCCGATAAAGTATGCCAGAACCTGGTTTGCAATTATTCCCCTTTTCACGGCCTCATCAAGGGTTATCCTGTGCACTTTGTCGAATTTGTCCACCAGCGTCAGAACGTCTCCGGAGACTTCTGGGAAATTCGGGTGCTTTTTCTCTGCAGGATGAACGAAAAACTCAAGCTCTGCCTGGTTGAATTCCCTCAGCCTTATAACACCCTGCCTGGGGCTTATCTCGTTTCTAAAGGCCCTCCCAATTTGCGCAACCCCGAAGGGCAGCTTTTCCCTGAAGTAGTTTGAAAGCCTTCTGAAGTTTATGAAAATACCCTGAGCCGTTTCGGGGCGGAGGTAGGCATTTTTTCCCTTTCCCGCTCCAATTTTAGTAGAGAACATCAGGTTCATCGGGAAGGGTTCTCCAAAGCTGCCTCCGCATTCGCATTTCAGCTGGTATGTTTCCAGAACCTCCTTTATCGCGCCAACCGAGGGGTCGACCTCGAGGTTTAGCTTCTCCTTGACGTAGTGATCCGCCCTGAAAACCCTCCCGCATTTCTGGCACTCTATTGCCGTGTCCACGAAAGAGGTTGCATGGCCAGAGGCTATGAAGACCTCCTCAACCCCTATCAGGGGCGTATCTATCTCCGCAACCCTCTCGTTTATAACGAAAAACTCGCGCCAAACGTTTTCGATCTTCCTCCTGAGGTTGTTCCCCAAAGGAGCGTAATCGAAAAATCCGGCCATTCCGCCGTATATCTCGAATGATTGCCAGAGAAATCCCCTTCTGATGAGCATCTCCATCAGATCGCTCATGCAGAAACGCATGCATTCAACTTAAAAGTTTTTAGGACTTGGCTGCGCAACGCTAATATCTCCCGCCGTTCAAGCAGAGCCATGGACAGAAGCGAGATCAGGGTTGCAGTTCTCAGGATCGAGGGCACAAACTGCGAGGAGGAAACAGCCGAGGCATTCAGAAGCTTCGGCGTTCAGGCCGAACTCGTTCATCTCAAGCAGTTTTACAGCGACATGATAAGGTATGAGGAGCAGAGGAGCATTTTCGACTACCACTGCTTGGTATTCCCGGGCGGATTCTCCGCCGGAGACTACGTCCGTGCGGGCGCAATTTTCTCCGCAAGGGTAAAGAGCGTTTTGAGGAGGGATCTTGAGGAGTTCATAAAGCTTGGATATCCAATTCTGGGAATATGCAACGGATTCCAGGTGCTTGCAGAGCTCGGCGCATTGCCCGGTTTTGACGAGGACAGACCAATTGCGGAAAAACCGGAAATGGCACTGGCGATCAACGATTCAGGAAGGTTCGAATGCAGAACAAGCTTTTTGAAGAGGGAGAGCTCGAAGTGCATATTCACGAGGGCTGTGGAAAAGCGGATTCTCAGGATTCCGGTCGCCCATGCGGAGGGAAAGGTTGTTTTTCCCAAGGAAAAGGAGAAAGATTTCCTTGAAAGGCTGATAGAGAACGAGCAGATAGTTTTCAGGTACGTAGACGAGAAGGGAGAGTACTCGGGCTATCCATGGAATCCGAACGGCAGCTTCTACAACATTGCCGGAATCTGCAATGCAACGCATACGGTCTTCGGGCTTATGCCGCATCCTGAGAGGGTGTTCTACGATCACAGAAACGGTGGGTACGGGGACGGATACTATATATTTAAGAGCGCCGTAGAGTATCTTGAGAGGCTATGACAATGGATGCGTTGAAGCTGAAGGTTTCGGACTACATGACAAGGAACGTCTACACCCTCAAGCCCGATAACACGGTTGCTGATGCCATAGAGCTCATTAAGAAAACTGGTCACGACAGCTTCCCCGTTCTCGACGATAACATGAAGGTTATTGGCTACGTATCCGCGGTCGACCTACTCGGGGTCGATCCAAACGTTAAGATAAGCGAGGTCATGTCCAAGCAGCTTTACGTTGCCAGGGAGTTCATGGATCTGCGCGATGCCGCAAGGGTGATGTTCAGGACGGGGCACTCAAAGCTTCCGGTCGTTGACGAGTCCGACAGGCTTGTGGGCATAATTTCGAACGCGGACGTTATAAGGAGCCAGATCGAGAGGGCCGATCCGGAAAAGGTCGAAAAGCTAAGGGCCACAATAGAGAGGGTTCACGGCGTGAAAACCCAGGTTTATACGGGAAAGGTCGAGGTGTCAAAGCTGATACCAACACAGAGCAAGATCTACGCGGACGAGCTCAAGGGAAGAATCCACGAGATCAATCGTGGACTTGCAGAGCCGATAATTGTAATAAAAAAAGATTCCCGGTATTTTCTGATGGACGGGCATCACAGGGCAATAGCTGCGATGAAGCTGGGAATAGACAGGCTCGACGCCTACATAATCGAGGTAAATGGAGACGTTGAGCTCGGAATAGAGAAAATGGCCAGGAAAAAGGGTCTGAACTCCCTCCGGGATGTGGAAATAATCGAAGACGCTCCACATCCGCTTGTTGAGATCACATTCAGGAACAGGGGCTAGCCATGAGGCGCATAATCTGGGTTGCAAATCTGGATGCAAAGAAGACGAGAGCGGAAGGAAGAAGGATACCCAAAAGGCTTGCAGTGCCGAATGTGAGGCTGCAGGAGGTTGTCCAGGCCTGCAAAGAACTTGGACTGAAATTCGAGGCTGAGAACAAGAAGTACCCGAGAAGCTGGTGGGAGGAGGGGGGAAGGGTTGCAGTCGAAGCGGAGGGAAGCAAGAACAAAATCATGATCGAAATTGCAGGCAAGATTCTGGAGATCAGGGAAAGAAAGAAGAAGAAATGAAGCTGATCTTTCTGCTATCCGGAGAGAACGCTGGGCTGGCGAAAGCGGAAGTGCTGAGTCTGGCCGCAGCCTTTGGAAAAATAATGGGTTACGAGGCCGATGATCGCATTCTTCTGCTTGAATTCAGGGGCGAAAATTTTTTCCACCGCTTAGCTTTGAGCCACGAGGCAAGTGAATTCATTTCCTCTTGCCCTTATGAGGAGCTAAAAGCGGAGTTCGAGAAGATCTCCCTGACTGGATCCTGCTGCGTCCGTGCAAGCGGCATAGGGGTAAAGGTCGATCCGGATCTGGAAAGAAGACTCGGTGCTGTTCTCTGGAGAAAGGGGCTGAGGATAGATCTTACGGAGCCCGATAACCTGGTCAGAGTTTACATAACGAGAAAAAGGTGCTACATCGGACTTCTGAGGTTCAGGCAGGAAAAAAAGCAGTTCCGGGACAGGCTTCCGAACAGAAGACCGTTCTTCATGCCCGTGGTGATACTCCCGAAGCTATCAAGGGCAATCGTTAATCTAACCTCCCTGAAAAGCGGTCTCGTTCTGGATCCCATGTGCGGAACGGGCTCTTTTCTGATCGAAGCCGGCCTAATGGGGTTGGAAATATGCGGTATGGATTACTACAGGGACATCGTTGAGGGTTGCAGGAAGAACCTCGAATTCTTCAATCTCGACGGCGAGGTTTTGCAGGGAGATGCGAGGGCTATTCCGTTCAAGGATCGTTCTTTTGACGCCGTTGTGACCGACTACCCGTATTTCAGGGCGACGAGGAGCGGAACTGAGAACGATCTTTACGCAAGGAGCCTTGAGGAGATCTACAGAGTTCTGAAAAACGGAAAAAGGGCTGTGATTGTCACAAATCTGGATCTGAAATGGCTGCCGGGAAGGTTGATTCTGAAGGGCGAGCAGAGGGTTCACAAATCCCTGACAAGAAGGATATATGTAATTGAAAAAATAGATTTTGAGCCCAGAAGCGCTCAGCAAAGCTTATAACAGGTTTCTTAGCCACTCATTTCTGCAGCCAAAGCTCCTCGTCGAAGTAGCGGAGGGGGTTATGAAGCAGTTTCTTCCTAGCGTAAGTTTATTAACTTGAATTACTAAAATAACTCAGATGCCTGAGAAGCTCTACACAACCGGTGAAGTTGCTAGGATATTCGGCGTATCTTACGTAGCTGTGAAGAAGTGGGCTTACTCAGGGAAGATCACATTAAAACGCCCGGCGGTAAATACAGGTACCCTGAGAGCGAGATTAAGAGGCTCCTCGGCGAAGCACCAAAATGCAGGGTCGCGATTTATGCTAGGGTAAGCTCGGCGGATCAGAGAGAAGATCTGGAGAGACAGAAACAGAGACTTGTCGAGTATGCCAAGCAAGGGTTACAAACTTCTTTCTAGCGTAGGTTTTATAAACTTGAATTGAAGATTACATACGTTGAAGCCTTGCCCGATATGTGGGGAAAAATTAAGCCCGAATGGGTACAGGCGAATGAAATGCTCCGAATGCGAGCTGTGAAGAATACCAGATGGATGTGGGGGCTTCTTCCGTTCACCCCGAAGGCCCTCCCATGAAAGGAGGAGGGAAGGGATGAAAGTTAATGCTAGACCAGAACGGTTCAACGGATACCCTTCGAAGTGACGCGGGCAGCGAGGATCGATACTACTGGACAAACTTCTCTTCCAGCCTCTGGACCTCTTCAGGAAGTCCCTTACCACATCATCCCTCTCCCTTATCGCCTTCAGGTCGATCCTGATTAAAGAGGGGTCAGAAAGTGAGCTGCTCCACGACTGAAGTCGGGAGCTTCCGGCGTTAGGGATGCTTTACGCCCTTCCCCTCATCTGCCGGTTCAAAAGCCAAGCTCCCATCCAATGCCTCTCGTTAAGGCATGGGCTATATTCATGGACTTCCCTCTGCAAGGGAACATCCCCAAGACTTCGTCCATTCATCCCAGAGCTAAGGCTCTGGGTTTTCTAGGCACCAATTTTTATAAGGTGTCAATCCTCCTACTCGTTTCATCGATCCTCTTGCTCAGCTCTGTGTTGAGCAAGCTATTACTCCCGATTTAGTATTTGAAGAATGAAAATTTAGAAAGGATTCTAAACCTCTATCCCGGCTTTAAGCAGGGCCTTCTTTATCTTTTCAATCTCTTCCTCAAGCTTCTGGAACCTCTTTTCCAGAAGCTCGTTCGTTCTATCGATTTTTGAAGATACCTCCTTCACTCCATCCCTGACCTCTCTTACCGTTTCTTTAACTTCATTCACGGCTTCTTTGACTTCACTCACACCTCCTTTAACCTCTTCTACAGCTTTCTTAACTTCTTTAACAGCTGCAATCGTTTCATCCTGCTTCTTGAGCATTTCCAAGCCAACTTGAATTATCTTGGAGAGCTGCGTTGAAGTAAAGCCCGCCCTGAACTTCTCGATGTCCCTAACAGTTCCACGGTATTCCTCAACCCTTATCTCCTCAACAACAGCATTTTCAGGCTTGTTCTCTTTCAAGAATCTGACGAAGCTCTCAATTTGCTCTTTATCTCCATCGATGAGAACTACCAGAGCTTCCTTCCCGTTTATCTTTACATTTCTTGCCTCGAATTTTGGAATCAGCAGGCTGTCTGCTTCCTCAAGAAGGAAAGCTCTGTAGCCGACTCCGTGGACTTTGCCAGTTATTGTTATCTTCAATGCCATCGCTTTGAATGGATTCGGAAGGATAAATATCTTTCGATCAGGAGAAACTTCTATGAAATGAAATCCTAATCTAACAGATTTACACGAAAATCGACAAGAAAGCCTACGGTTTTAACCGTGTGATTGTCGATATGCCCATATATAATAGACCTTAAAAATTAAAAATTCATTGAAGCCCAGAAAGGTGTCGGAAGTGAGGAGAGCGAACACTTTCATACTAGAGGACTGTTCTGCCCTTTGAGAGCTTGCGGATAACTGCGCTAAGCTGCACAATGAGCTGAACTTTGAAAGGAGGCTTCCGGAGCAAAGGCTACCTCTATGGAGGGCTCAATCTTTCTTTTAGTATTTCGTCTATCTGCCTTCCCTCCTTTTCCTCTAAATCCGCAATCTCGTTCAAAATCTCTCCAAGAAGTTTGAAAATTTCGTGCACGAATTTGAATTCCTGAATCTGCGATCTTGGGACCATAGTTCTCTTTTGAAGATTTACCCCACATATATATCTCTTTTTGACTCAGCATTTTTTAAACCCAAAGATGCTGATAGTTCAACTGACCTCCTCCCCGCCCTTCAGGGCGGGGTTTGTTGCTCAGATCAGCAGAACAAGTTGAGTTCAAACCAGAGCAAAATGGGGGATTGAAAGTTAAAAAAGAATGTCTGGATTGGGTGAGAGAATGGAAGAAGACGATTGGGAGCTTATGATCTCGGATAGCGAGTTGAAGCAAAAAGGAAGTTTAGTTATAGGGCTAGCAATGATTCTATCCGCACTTACTATGTATGCGATTGTAATGCCTGTACTGCTAAAATGGGTAGAAGAATCTATTATTGCCGTGCCAGTTCTTTTTATATGTGCTCTGTTCGGTTGTGCAGTCCTGACAGCCGTCTTTTACTTTGCAATGACGTCAGTGATCGGACTATTAACGAAATTGATCGGACTACTAAAGAAATACAGTTAAATAAATATGTGAACAGAAAAGGTTGTATTTAAGCCGAACCGTTATGTTGTAACCCGAAATGCCGTTCTCAGCGCTGTCTAAGGTTAGATTTACGCCTGCAATCCCCTAGCACTAAACTGCTGCTGCTCGAAGTTATATTTGCTGCCATTGCCCAAAAACTGCCTCGAAAAAATCTATGATGTCAAGCGGCTTTGCTTGGAGTCCCCTGCTTTAAACTCAGAAATCGTTAGTGACCCGATATCTGGATAACCAGCGATCTCCTCTGAGAGTTTGAATCTACTCTTGTATCCCCACATTGTAGCAATAACTTCAATTGCTTGCTCAGGAGTCGTATAGACTGGGATTCCTGCCCTTTCGAGCTTTATAACATCCTCCATTACAAATTCCCTTCCGAAAACGACCGCAAATATCGGCACACCCTTGTAATCAATCGATCTCAAGACGTCTACGTACTCTCCGAACTTTTCCGTCTGCATGATTAAGACAATGCTCCCAATACCCTGCCATCTCAAAACCGTCTCTATTACCTCCTTAACCTGTTCTGGATTCTGATCAAAGGTCAGATCAAGCGGATTAAAGCTTCCAACATAGCTCGGCATCAATTTCCTGAGTTTATCTCTAACTTCCTTCGGGATCTCTGCCAGCCTGAGACCGCTGAGGGAGATGGCGTCTGCGGAAGCCACACCAAGAGAGCCTGCATAGGTTATTACAAAGACCGCATTGTTCTTTGGCAGAGGCTGCTTTGAAAATGCTCTTGCCAAAGCGAAGAGGTGTTCGTTGTCCCTAGCCCTTATTATGCCCGTCTGCCTGAAAACAGCGCTATAAATCTGATCGTTGCCGGCAAGAGAAGCGGTATGGGTTGATGCAGCCCTCTTACCCTCTTCAGTTCTCCCAGTCTTTAAGACTATAACGGGTTTCTGCTTCGTTATACTCTTGGCTACCTCGATGAACCTCTTTCCACCCTTGACGTCTTCCAGATACATGCAGACCACTTCGATGTTCTCGTCTTTTCCAATAGCCTCAAGCATATCCGTTTCGTTTATGTCAAGCTTGTTTCCTATCGTGGCTATTATCCCGAAATCCATAACCTTCCTCAGTCCCCACAGAAACCCCGCAGCATAAACTCCTGCCTGCGCTATCAAGCCAATGTTACCCTTCCCCAGTTCCGCAAGAAGGCCTAATGACCCGACAAATCCGCTATGGGTGTTTATAATTCCGGCACAGTTCGGTCCAACGAGTCTGCATCCATATTTCCTTATTTCCGACTTCATTTGCTTTTCAAGGGCCTTACCTTCCTCTCCGAGTTCGGAAAATCCCGCAGACTCGACTATTATGAATTTAACCCCAGCTTCGCAGCATTCCCGCACTACATTCGGTGTCTGCTTTGCAGGAACGAGAATGATTGCAACGTCAACAGGTTCCGGGACCTCTTTTATGCTTCTGTAAGCTTTCTTTCCCTGAATTTCAGTTGCATTCGGGTTTACCGGGTAAAGCCTGCCTTTAAATCCATGGGTCAGAAGGTTTCGAAAAACATTCCATCCCAGCTTTCCGGGATTGTTTGATGCACCAATCACCGCGACACTTTCCGGATAAAACAGAGGTCTCAAATCGCTCTGTGTGTACTCATTCTTAGGATGTTCGGCATATTCGAGGATAATCCTAGCATCGACGATCTTATACCCTTTTGGATAAACAAAAACCGGGTTTAGATCCATTTCCCTTATTCTTGGGTTTTCTTCGACTATTCTCGATATCCTGATCAAGAGTTGCTTCAAAGCCTCGATATCTGCAGAAAATCCTCTATAACCTTTCAGAATAGAGTAACCTCTTATTTCTTTTATCATGTCCTCTGCATCATGTTCCGTGATTGGAATTGATCTGAAACTAACATCCTTCAGAACTTCCACAAAAACGCCGCCCAGACCGAACATCAGAATATGACCAAAGGTTTCGTCTTTAGTCACTCCGACAATAACTTCGATTCCAGGTTCAGCCATTTTCTGTACTGAAACCCCGATCATCCCCTTATCTCTGAATTTCTGCCATATTTCTCTGAACGCTTCTCTAACGGCATTTTCGTCCTTAAGGTTAAGCTTAACGCCTCCCTGATCGGATTTATGGATTACTTGCGTCGATAGGACCTTCAGAACAACAGGATATCCAATCTCTCCTGCAATCCTGACAGCCTCATCCTCGGATTTTGCTAAATAGGCTCCTGTTGTTTCAAGACCATATTCTGCTAAAATCTGCTTGCTTTCATGTTCCATCAGATAATTTCTGCCTTCTTTAAGAGCCTCTAGTGATATTATCTCGAAATTTTTCATAGCTTCACCACGTTGTTGTTGTCACAGGAAAAATATAAACTTTTACAATATTAATCTATAATGCAATACAATTATCATAATGTATGGTTAACTTTTCGAGACGATTTAGGTAAAACGCTTCTGATCAACAAAGGGGAAGACTCAAAACTAAACTCTGTAAAAACTCGGACATTCAACTTATTATAACCTTCCTAACTCCGTCCACCTTCAGTATTTCTTCAACGACCTTGCCTGGAATCTTTGAGTTCGTAACAATAGTCATCTTCGACTCAACGCTAATCTCGGGATCCTCCGCAAGTATATACCTTATGGATATCCCCTCCCTCGCCAGTGCTCCGGCAACACCCGCAACGATTCCCACTTTGCTGCTCTCGGCGTAGACTTCAAGTACACCAAAACCGAGATAGCGCGCTATTTCGGTGATGTTCGCAACGGGCTTCAAATTTGAGAAAACGTTCTTCAATTCCGGATCGTTTTCGATGTTCTGGATAGCAGAAACTACTACCTTACGATCTACTCCTATCGCCTCTCCGATTTTGGATGGAATAAGCTCTATATTGCCGCAGTAAGCTTTTCCGTTTCTAACCGAGATCCCGAGTCTTAGAAATTCTCTAACAACAGCAATTTGTGAGGGATACTTCTCGAACTTCTCCGCAATTTTCCGCCACATAAAAAAAGTAAAGGGAGTTGTTAATAAATTTTAGTTTACTAAGGTATTACTTTCCCTTCAGCTTGTCCAAGAGCTCCGGAACGATGTCAAACAGGTTGGCAACAACTCCATAGTGTGCAACGCCGAAAATCGGAGCCTCTGGATCCTTGTTAATCGCAATGATCAGTTCGCTGTCTTTCATGCCCATGACGTGCTGGAATGCACCGCTGATGCCGAGAGCCAGGTATAGCTTGGGCTTAACGACTTTTCCGGAAATACCCACCTGTCTGTCCTTAGGCAACCATCCGTTGTCGATGACAGGTCTGCTACCCGCGACTACACCTCCAAGGGCCTTGGCAAGTTCTTCAGCTAGCGAAATGTTTGCGGCATCCTCGATACCTCTGCCGACTGCAACGATTATGTTCGCCTTGGTTATGTCAACTTCTCCAACTGCAGGCTGCACGTACTCGAGGAACTTCCTGCCGGCCGGTTTAGATGGCTTTATGCCCGCATCAACTATTTTACCGTTCTTCTGCACTCCCTCTTTAAATGCTCCCTGTCTGATCGTCAGAACACAGGGCATTGACTTGACCTTCAGATCTACCATGATCTTGCCCTGCATCACGAATCTCGAAGCCACAAGACCGTTGGCGGAGCTTACACCAACAACATCTGTGACTATGGGGGCCTTCATCTTCACCGCAAGGTAGGGAGCGTATTCAGCGCCTTGGGCAGTGTTTCCTATGAGCACAACGTCGGGTTTCTCCTTCTGGAACAGCTGTAGCAGAACGTCTATGTAAAGCTCGGGGTTGTAGTTCTCGAGGCTAGCATCTTCGATCTTCCAAACCTTGTCGGCGTATTTGGCGAGCTCTGCTGCGAATTTGCCAACGTCCTTTCCAATTACAACTGCATTGCTTTCGCCAAGCTTGTTCGCCAGATTGAGCAGCTCGATGCTCAGCGGATTAAGCTCTCCAAATCTGTGCTCGGCTACTGCAAAGACCTTCATCCTATCAACCCCCTATCTTTAAGAATTGCAATAATCTTTGCCGCTATCTGGGACGGATCACCAGTGATCAGTTCTGCCTTCTTCACAGGCGGCAGGTACATCTTTGCCACTTCAACCGTAGAGGTCTTCGGCGATACGGCCACCTCCTTTAGCTCCTTTGTTTTTGCCTTCTTTATTCCCATAACTGAAACGTATCTCGGCTCGTTTATACCGCTCTGTATCGTCAGCAAACATGGCATGGGTAGCTGAACCGCTTCCTGATATCCGCCTTCGATTTCTCTCTTGACGGTTACCACACCGTTGCCGATTTCAAGCGATGTCACGGCTGTGGCGAAAGGCAGGTTGAGCATCGCTGCAAGTATCACGCCGACCTGTGAGTTGTTCAGATCCTGGCTCATCAGACCTGCAAAGATCATGTCGAATTTCTCGTTCTTGATTGCCTCGTAGATAACTTCAGCAGTCTGGTAGGCGTCGAGTCCGGATTCCACCGGAATCTTTATCGCCCTGTCTGCCCCCATTGCAAGGCACTTTCTCAGCGTGTCCTCGGTCTTACCTACACCAACGACGACTACCTCTCCACCCATCTTTTCCTTTATCCTGATTGCCTCCTCGACTGCATAGCGATCCCAGTCATTTATGTCGAAAACAGCCGTACCAAGGGAAAGACTCTTGCCGTCTGCAGCAACTCCGACCTCGCTTTGCGGATCCGGAGCATGTTTTGCAAGCACAATAATTTTCATTTTACCACCATCCCGAGTGCTGAAAGGTGGAATAAAAAATTTTCTATTTTAAAAAATAAGATTTCGAATTATTAACTCGGCTAAATGGGCACCAGTTCGTACGTCAGATAGCCTTCCTTTCGCTTCACTATCTCGACCCTGACTCTCTGTCCCTGCTTCAGCTTGGGCTCTCCGCGGTACCACGCCAGAATTCTAACGCCGTCATCGAGCTTTGCAATGCCAACGACGTAAGGATCGTAATGAGAGAAGCTTGTAGGCCTGACATGTATCACGGTGAGCGTTTCAAGCACACCCTCCTTTCTAAGCTCGACCCATTCCATCTCCGACTTCTTGCAGCTCGGACAATCTTTCTGCGGAGGGAAGAAAAGTCTGCCGCACTTGCATTTTGTCGCAAGAAGCTTACCCTCCTTCAGGCCCTCGTAGAACTTCTTTATTCCCTCCACTGAGAGTATGTATCTCAGCCTGAGCTCTCTGACATCATACCACTGTAAGGCCCCACTTTTCTCGTCTGGAATGATCGGAAATCCCGTCTTTTCTATTGCCTCCTTTACATCCATCTCCATCACCTCTTCTCAAGACCGTATATAGTAACGTAAGTGTAATGCCCCGTCCCGCCGACGTTGTGCGTGAGCCATCTTCCATTCTTTATGTCCGCCTGTCTGCCCTTGTCAGCCTTCCTAAGCAACTGCTTGTAAGCCTCAACCGCCATGCTTACTCCTGTGGCACCAATGGGATGACCTTTGGCCTTCAGTCCGCCATCCACGTTTACCGGAATTCTTCCACCGATATATGTCTGCTCTTCCCGTGCCAGTTTGTATCCCTCTCCGCGCTTGCAGAAGCCAAGATCCTCGTATGCCATGATTTCAGCAATCGTGAAGCAGTCGTGAACGTTTGCGCCGTCAAGTTGCTTTACTGGATTCTCAATCCCTGCCAGCTTATATGCCTGTTCTGCAGCATATCTTGCAGAGGCTAGACTTGTGAATTCTTCTCTTTTGCTGAGATTCGCAGTTCCTGTGCCAACTCCCTGCGAAAGGATCCAGACCTTTTCCTCAATGCCCATCTCCTTGGCTTTCTTTTCACTGGCAAGAATTACGCACGCAGAGCCGTCTGTAATGGGTGAGCAGTCGAAGAGCTTCAAAGGCCAGGCGACGTATGGTCCCTTCATCACGGTAGCCACGTCGATCTCCTTGCGGAACTGGGCAAATGGATTCTTTGCACCGTAGAAATGGTTTTTAACCGCAACCTTTCCCAGATCTTCCTCCGTGGCACCGTACTTCATCATGTAGGCGCTTGCATGAAGCGCATAGTAGCCCGGGAATGTTAGCCCGAAATTCTCGAACTCCCAGAAGTAGCTCCCGAATCTTCCTATCAGCTCTATAACGCTCGGGTTGGGGGATTCTTGCATTTTTTCTATGCCGAGAACTAAAACAATATCGGCAAGCCCGGATTTTATTGCTGTATACCCTACCCTCACCGCAGCGCTCCCAGTTGCACATGCAGCCTCAACCCTCATGGATCCCTTTGGGGCCAAGTCTGCGTATTCCGCCATGATCGACGGAACCGCAAGCTCGCTGCTCCAAATTCCTAGGTTTCCAACTACAAAGAAGTCTATATCCCTTGGTTCAAGATTTGCCTTTTCCAGTGCTGGTTTCATGGATTCCCAGCAGAGCTCGGGGATATTCACGTCTCTTCTCGTTCCAAAAACCGAATGTCCGGCTCCTATCACTGCAACACCGGTCATGATAGCTACTAAAGAAGAGAGTTTATATCATTTTGTTTTTTGTCCGACGTTTACGAAAGAGTTATATTAAAAATTTCTACCAAAAATCATGCGAACTTCCGACTTTTACGACGTCGAAGAACTTCTGAGCGATGAGGATAGGCTCGTAAAAAGTTCCATTCGCGAATTCCTTGAAAAGGAGATAAAACCACTCGTTGTCGACGCCTGGCATGAGGAAAAGCCCCTGAACTTCAGGCAGATAGCGAGGAGGTTTGGAGAACTTGGAATGCTCGGCACGTTCATCTCCGAGGATTACGGGTGTCCGGGAATGAGCTATACGACTTTTGGCATCGTTTGCCAGGAGGTTGAGAGGATCGACAGCGCTCTGCGAAGCTTCGTTGCCGTAACTTCGGGCCTTGTTATGTTTCCTATCTGGGCCTATGGAAGTGAGGAGCAGAAAAGGGAATTTCTGCCAAAACTGGCAAGGGGTGAGATTATCGGCTGCTTTGGCCTAACCGAGCCCAACGTTGGCAGTGATCCCGCAAGTATGGAAGCCACGGCAAGAAGGGAAGGAGATGTGTGGGTTATAAACGGGACAAAGACATGGATAAGCGAGGCCGAAATTGCGGATATAGCCATAGTGTGGGCAAGGGATGTGGAGGATCGGAAGGTGAAGGGTTTTATCGTAGAAAGAGGAACAAAGGGTTTTAAGCAATCTCTTATCAGGAAAAAGGGATCGATGAGAGCCGGTGATGTGGGGGAACTTTATCTAATGGACTGCAGAGTCCCTGAAGAGAACAGACTTCCGAATGCTCTCGGGATTAGAGCTCCCCTGAGCTGCTTGGATCAGGCACGTTACGGGATCTCCTGGGGTGCATTGGGGGCTGCAATAGACTGCTATGAGACTGCGCTGAACTATGCCAAGAACAGAAAGCAGTTCGGGGTTCCTATAGCCTCTTTCCAGTTAGTTCAGGAGAAGCTCGTTGAAATGCTGATCGAGATCACCAAGGGGCAGCTCTTGAGCTTTCGGCTGGCTCAATTGATGAACGCTGGAAAGGCCACTCCCGAGCAGATATCCATGGCAAAGAAGAACAACGTAAGAGTGGCAAGGTTCTGTGCAAGAACAGCAAGGGAAATTCTCGGAGCGAACGGAATAAGCCTAGACTACTCGCCGATAAGGCACATGGCGAACATAGAGAGTGTGTACACCTACGAAGGCACTGACGACATCCACACGCTCATTCTCGGAAGGGCGATCACGGGCATAGATGCATTTAGAAGGGAGCGAAAAAGCTAAAAATCCCTCCAAGTAAGCAATAATTAATTGCTCGATTTTCTTTTAACTATCGATAGATTAAAATACTTGGTTTGTTTACTAACAAACATGGCAGTTGTGTATCCATCTAAGGAGTGGTTAGATGAACTTAAAAAGAGAGTCAACAGCGACGAACTCTACAAGAAGGTTGCCGCAAACTGGGAAGGAGATTACCTGTGCATAGTTGAAATAGATCAGGAGGCTCTGAAGGAGTTTCAGAAACCAAAGGTTCTTGGAGGATTAATTTCAATGCTGGCTGCAATCCCGAAGGAGAGAAGAGCCGGGTACAAGGGAACACCCACTGAGAAATTTGCCAAGATGCTTGGGCTGGAAATAGATCAGGATATCGATCCTTCGAAGCTCAATCTGGAGGAGATGGCAAAAAAGGTTGCCCAAATAAAGTTCGAGGACATAAAAGGTGCTGCGACCTATATATGGCTGGATTTCTGGCACGGGGAGATGAGGCATTCTGAGCCTGTTGCTCCCGGAGATGTAAAGAATCCGAGATTTATCCTAAGCGGTCCTTTTTCTGCATTCAAGGAGATTGTGCTGGGCAAAGTCGATCCAACGACCCAGATCATGAGAGGAAAGCTTAAACTGAAGGGAGATCTGGGCTACATGATGAGAAACACCGCAACCGTGAATAGGTTCAGCCAGCTGATGTCTTCCGTTCCCATTGAAAGTTAGGGTTGGATTATGTGGACCTTCGTCTCGCCGAGGTTTATAGTATACGGAGACGATGCTTTATCTTTCTTGGAAGGGGAGAGAGCAAGTAGAGTTCTTATAGTGGCGGACGAATCAATTACAAAGCTTGGATTCGTTGACATGGTTAAAAGTTACCTTAAGGCCGAGAAAATAGAGGTTTTCAGCGACGTAGAACCGGAACCAAGCATCGAAACCGCACTCAAATGCACAAAGGTTGCCAGAGATCTTCAGCCCCAGCTGATTGTTGCAATTGGCGGTGGAAGCGTTATGGACGTTGCAAAAGCTGCAAGGGTGCTCATGGAAGTGGACATCGATCCCATTGCAATTACTCCTTTCACGGATCTTTTCGAGCTGGGTTACACGAAGAAGGCGAAGCTGATCGCAGTACCGACAACAAGCGGAACCGGTGCGGACGTGACTTGGACTTCCGTTCTCACAGATAAAGCCGAGCACAGAAAGCTAACCCCAGCAAACAAGGAAATCGTTCCGGATGTGACCATTCTTGACTACAGAGTGGTTGCCACAATGCCGAAAAGGCTAATTGCGGGTTCTGGACTTGACGCTTTGACCCATGCAGTAGAGGGAATCGTGTCTGTGTGGAGAAACGAGTTCAGCGATGCACTCTGCGAAAAAGCCATCGAAATTATAATGAATAACCTAGAGAGGTCTTATATGGGTGACGCCGAAGCGAGGGCAAAAATGCACATTGCAGCAACCATGGCGGGCTTGGGTTTTGGAAATTCTCAGGTTGGTCTGGTACACTCGCTGGGGCACACCTTTGGAGCTATTTTCAAACAGCATCACGGATTGTGCGTCGGGCTATTTCTGCCGTACGTTATGCAGTTTTATCTGAAGAGCGATGCAAAAACCAGAATGGATGCCCTTGCTAGAAAATTAGGGCTAAGAGACGCTGAAAGGTTTATAGACAAAATCTTTGAATTGATGAAGAAAGTTGAACTGCCAACGAAGCTTTCGGAAGTGATTAGCAGAGAAAGCTTTGAGAAGAGTCTTGAAAGCCTGGTGATGAACACGCTGAACGATTCCAGCCTTGGAATGAGCCCGAGAATTCCAGATTACGACCAGACCAAGAGGATATATGAATGTGCCTTTGAGGGAAGAAGAATAGACTTCTAAGGGGGGAGGAAGATGTTCGCATACTGCGGAAAGATCCTGAGGGTTAATCTTTCAGATAGAAGCACTTCGGTTTTGAAAATGAATGAAAATGACGCTAAGCTTTTTGTTGGCGGAGCTGGAATGGGAATAAGGATTCATTATCAGATGAAGACTTACGAAAAGGATCCATTCTCGGCCGAGAATCCGATTGTAGTCATGACCGGACCCTTAACAGCAACCCCTGCCCCGGCGACGAGCAAGCTGGCGTTCTGCGCCAGGAGTCCGCATACCAAGATCTGGGGCGAGTCGAATTCCGGAGGAAAAATGGCACCATTTCTAAAATACGCGGGATGGGATGGTTTGATAATCGAAGGTAAAAGCGATAAACCAGTTTATCTGAAAATAGACAAAAATGGTGCTGAGCTGAGGGATGCCAGCGGGATATGGGGTAAGGGGTGCTACGAGGCTCAGGAAACGATAGAGAAAGATTTGGGCGAAAAGAGGACTTCCACCGCAGTTATAGGTCCAGCAGGAGAAAACATGGTGAAGTATGCCTGCATTCAGGTGGATAACTCAAGACATGCCGGCAGAACGGGGATAGGAGCTGTAATGGGGTCAAAAAAGCTGAAAGGCATCGCTGTCTGCTATGATCCAAGCGAAAAATCGGAAATCAAGCTCGCTGATGGCGAAAAATTTAAGGAAGTTGTGTCTCAGTTTATAGAGGCCATAAACAACGATTTTACATGCAGCATGTTCAAAGAACTGGGCACATCGGGCTACGTTGAGAATGCAGAAGCTTTTGGAGACTTGCCTGTTAAATATTTCTCCCAAGGACAGTTTCCGTCAGCACCAAATATCTCCGGTTCCGCAATGGCAAGCTCGATCCTCAAGGGCAACGACGGCTGCCTAGGCTGTATAGTCAGATGCGGCAGAGTGGTGGAACTGAAAGGAAAGAAGATTCACGGTCCTGAATACGAAACTGTAGCATCATTCGGTTCGCTCCAGCTTAACGACAACCTTGAGGCCATTGTTGAGCTGAACCATATGTGCAATGACCTCGGTCTGGATACAATTTCCGCTGGAGTCTCGATAGCCTTTGCAATGTGGTTGACCGAAAAGGGCAAAGGAAACTTCAGGATCAAGTGGGGAGACAGCGAAAGAGTAAAAGAACTCGTAAAGGAGATAGCATTCAAGAAGGGTGTTGGTGCAGAACTCGCCGAGGGAGTCAAATTCCTGGAGGAGAAGTATAACGTTAAGGGTTGGGGAGCACACGTCAAAGGGCTTGAAATTCCCATGCACGATGCAAGAGCATTCGCCTCTCTTGCATGCGCCTATGCGGTACACATAAGGGGTGCATGCCATCTTCCGCATGAGATGTACCTATACGAAATGGGGAAGGTCATTGAAGAGTATGGGATAATCTCAAACGACAGATTTGCAAATGATGGAAAGGGTATTCTTGTTGCCAAAGTTCAGAACTTCACCGAACTCTTCAATGCTGTCACTATGTGCGCTTTTATGCCCGTAACTCCAACGATGCTCGCAAATATGCTCAAATTTGCAACAGGCTTTGATTACAATATCGAAAGCTTGGCAAAAACAGGGGAGAGGATTTTTACCCTCAAGAGGCTTTACAACCTGAAATGCGGAATCAGGGCAGAAGATGACAGACTTCCGCAGGTTGTTCTGCAACCTCTAGAAGGGGGCAGTGCAGGGAACGTTCCTGACGTGAAAAAGCAGGTTCAGGAGTATTACGAGTACAGAAAGTGGATAAACGGGGTCCCCAGTGCAGAGAAACTGAAAGAACTCGAACTCGATTAGTCTATCTCCACAATTTTTTTCCTTGATTTTTGTCCAGCAACTATCCTTATTCTGGATTTTGGTACACCAAAATATTTGGCTAAAGCCTCGATTAGCTCAGCATTTGCTTTTCCCTCCACAGGAGGGGATCTAACTGATACCAAGTATTCTTCCCCCGATTTTTCTACTCTCGTTTCCCTTGCACTCGGTTTCACTTTAACCGAAATCCTCATTTCGTCCTCCCGAATTCAGCAGTAAATTCTGAGAACTGCAAAATGTGTCCTCTCATCGCTTTCTCGAGATCCGCCTTGTTGGCAGAAGGGCTCAAGTCCAAAGTCGTGTCAAGAACGTAAAGCTTAAAACGATATCTATGGATTCCGCTCGGCGGACAGGGGCCGTTGTAACCAATTTTTCCAAAGTCGTTTTTGCCCTGCACGGCTCTAATTGGTTTTTCAATTACGGGTTCCTTTGGGATGCCCTCAGGAATTTTATTCGTTTCCGGAGGGATATTCCAGATAATCCAGTGTGTGAAAACACCAAGAGGAGCATCGGGATCATCCAGGATAATCACCAAGCTCTTTGCATCTTCCCTTACACCGTAAATTTCGATTGGTGGTGAAATGTCCTCGCCATCGCACGTGTATTGTGAGGGGAAATACGAAAAGGGAACACTAATGTACAGTTCTGGACTCTTTGGTATTTCAGCTCTTTCCGCGCAGCAGAGTATTAATGCTGAAGCTATTAACACGCTCAGGAGTCTCATGAATTCTAGAGGGGTTCTCAAACAAAAAATTTTTCCTTTTTAATACAGCAAAAAGCCGACAGTTTCCGCGCTTCCCGGGACCTCTCGGAACCCAGTACAACGCGGAACGGAACGGGGCTTAACTTCCGGGTTCGGAATGAGTCCGGGTGTTTCCCCCGCTCCTATGACCGTCGGCAAAAAATTTTGCCGGTAGGTTATTTAATACTTTCGCCGAATTTGATGCGGATTTTTGGCAAGATTGATAATTATCGTTGACCCAGAATACGCTCCTCTATGCTTGGTTTCTTTCCCCCAAATAGCTCGGAAATGTCCTTCCTGAGCAAGTACCAGATCACAAACACACTTATACCTGTGTATATAATTGCAAATGGGTCGGAGTAGATCAACAGGGTTGAGTAGAGCATTTGAAACAGAGAGAGAAGTATTGCCAGATACCTAGCCCAGTTTTTCAACATAAAAAGTCCAACGCCATCCAAAAGGTATACAAGGCCGATAAGTATAACGCAAAACGAGACTGTAAAATAGATCTCGTTTAAAATCTCCTCAGAAATGTTGTAAATCTCTGCCACCTTTCTAAATTCTTCTAAAATCAAAGGCTTAATCTGCTCCTCAAGTAGCAGCATCATGAGCCCACCGGATATGCAAACCAGAGCTGTAAAGATAAAGAAAGCGCTTATCAGAAGGACTCCTACAGGTTGCATGAAATTTGACTTGGTCTCATGCTGATAAATCTTTGCACAACAGAACCCAACTCCTGCAAGAGAAATATTTTTCCGCAAGCTTGTTCTCAAAAATTCCATTTATCTCAAAACCCAAATTTTTGAAAAATATTAATGCATCGCCTTCTGCTGGAACCATGCACTTCAAGGTATTAATTTTTTCGGACCTAGCGATGGACACAACCTCATTCATGAATCGGGTGCCTATTCCGGAGCCTCTTCTGAGGGGCGAAACCGCGATGAATACCAGAAAACCCTCACCTTTTTTCGGTCTCCTTAAGAAAAATCTGAGAAGTATATACGATCTAAGTCCATCAAAAAAACTCATCTGGGATTTTAAAAATTTAAAAATCTTCGGCTTTTCTTTGATAAGCCAAGCAAAGGCTACTACCCTCCCATCTTCAGCCACATAACAGCCGTCCCTATTTACCCTGAAAAATTCTGTCGCGATATCCCTTGCAATGTCCACATCCTTAAAGATTGCTATAAGCTCTCTTTCGAAAGAAAGAGCAATTATACGCACAGCGTCCACCAGATCATCTTCCCTGAGCTTCCTTACTATCATAGTATCCCTTAATTCTCTCAACAGCCTTTCTCAGATTTTCCATGGAATTCGCGTAACTTATTCTAACGAAGTTCTCATTCCAACTTCCAAATGCTGTTCCGGGCGTGACGGCAACCCCGTAGCTAATCAGAGTTTCCGCAAACTTGATGCAGTTTTCCCTTACGTCCATGAACATATAAAAAGCTCCTTCGGGCTTCACAGTCCAGTAGAGCTTACTCAACTCTCCGTAAACAAAATCTCGCCGTTTTCTGAATTCTGATACCATGCTGGAAACCAGTCTTTTGAATTCCCCGCTCAGCATAACTTCAGCAACTGCCTTCTGAGCAAAAGCCGGTGCGCAGACTCCATTTACCTGGTGAATCTTCAGCATCGAGTTCAAAAGCGTTTCCTCAGCGATGACAAAACCTATCCTCCATCCAGTCATTGCCAGTGACTTTGAAAAACCGTTGACTGCGACGACATTTTCGTGATTAACAAGCGAAACGGGCTTTTTGTCGTAGTAAATCTTGTCGTAAATTTCGTCGCTTATAACTACCGCTCCATAATCTGCAGCTATTTTTACAATCTCCTCTGCAGATCCTCTGTCGATTACAGCCCCGGTGGGGTTGTTTGGATAGTTCAAAAAGACCACACTAACATTTCTATCCATAATTTCTGCAAAAATTTCCGGATTTGGAACAAATCCAGTTTCATGAGTTCTAATTTCGCTAACTCTTGCACCGCATATTTTTGCATATGTAAAGTAGCTCAAAAACGATGGAGATGGGATTACAACCTTGCTTCCCTCCTCTATAAAGGCTAAACTGGCATTCAGCAATGCCTCGCTACCACCCGCCGTTACCATAACCTCATCCTTTGAGACGCCGTATTCTTCTGCAATAGCTGATCTAAGCTCTTCAATGCCCAGATTCGAAGTATAATGAGTAAATCCTTCGCGCATAGCCCTGCAAGCTCGTTCTATAACCTCTTTCGGTGTGGAGAAATCTGGTTCACCAATTGTGAGGCTAACTATATCTCTTCCCTCTCTTTTGGCTTTTTCAACGATTTCGAACATCCTTCTGATCATGGAGGTGGAAATTTCCCTTACCCTACCGGCTTCCATTGAACTTCGTGCATTTTAAGGATTAAAGTCTTTTCGAGCGTCCTTTCGAAACGATTATCTGCATTGAAAAAAAGCAATTTTATGGAGTTTGAAATAATTGCAAAAGATGCAATGGGGAGAATTTGCAGAATTGAAACGCCGCATGGTAGAATTGAAACCCCTACTGTTCTGCCTGTGATAAATCCCAACATCCCTTTCATCCCTCCAGACGAAATGAAAAATTTTGGGGCTCAGGCATTAATTACGAATGCCTACATCATTTACAGAACCCTCGCGGAAGAAGCTGTGAGTAAAGGTGTTCATAGAATACTCCGGACAGATCTGCCAGTAATGACGGACAGTGGCAGTTATCAGTTAATGGTTTACGGTGACGTTGAAGTTTCAAACAGAGAAATCCTGGAATTCCAGAAAGAAATTGGGTCTGACTTTATAATCCCTCTGGACATCCCAACACCGCCTGATGCAGATTATGAGACTGCAAGAAAAGATCTTGAAATTACAATCGAGAGAGAAAGAGAGGCAAAAGAACTCAATGGTATTTCGTCCTTAGTTTTGCCGATTCAAGGCTCAACTCACATGGAATTAAGGCGCGAGAGTGCAAAAAAAGCCAAGGAGATTGGCGGAGACGTCTATGCAATCGGCGCCGTGGTTCCTCTTATGGATGCATATAGGTTTAAGGATCTCGTAAGAATTATTCTGGAGGTAAGGTCTGTTCTTAGAGTTGAACCTGTTCACCTCTTTGGCTGCGGACATCCCATGGTTCTTGCAATGGCAGTAGCACTGGGATGCGATCTTTTTGATTCAGCAGCTTACGCTCTTTATGCCAAAGATGACCGGTATCTAACGGTCTATGGAACAAAAAAGCTATCGGATTTACAATATTTTCCATGCAACTGCCCGAACTGCTCGAAGATGGATCCTGAGGAGGTTAGAGAGCTTGAAAAGGCTGAAAGGGAGATATTTCTTGCAGAACATAACCTCTACGTAACCTTTTCCGAAATAAGAACCATAAAAAATGCTATAAAAGAGGGCTCACTTTTTGAACTGGTCGAGAAGAGAATCAGGGCCCATCCAAACCTCATAAGCGCGTGGAGGCAGATTAAAGATTATTCGCCGCTTTTAGAGGATTCAGATCCACGGATAAAAAAGAGATTCCTTTACTGCGGTATCGAGACTCTAATGAGGCCGGCAGTAAAAAGACATCTGGAGTCCGTTAAACAGCTGGATTTCGAAAAAGAAGTGATAGTGATATCAACAGATCTCGGAGTACTAGCCGATATTTACGTTCGCCCTGTATTTGGGCCTGTGCCAGCAGAACTTCTGGAAAGCTATCCTGCAGGACATGCAGAGATACCAGAAGCCGAATTCATAGAAAAAGAAGCCTTGGAGATGGCTGTGGAGAATCTAAGGGATTTCATGCGCTGTTTGAATGACAAAAAGTTTGTTGTTCACGTTTCCGGGAGATGGAAGGATTTCGTAAAGGACCTTCCTGGAGAATGCGAATATGTTCTACACTGAAAAAAGGGACGGTTTTGCGAGACTTGGGGTTTTTGAAGTTAACGGTCTTATCTTGAAAACCCCTGCAATGCTCGAAGAAGAGCTTTTGAAAAAAATAGATTTCGGAAAAGCCCCATACGCGGTGAAGAAAATCTTTCCAGAGATTTACGAGGATCTCAAGCCATCCGGAGATGTTGAAATTCTATCTGGTTTGCAGGCCATGTCTCCCAGAGAGATCGCTGAATCCTTCTCGGAGCTCAGAGGTAATAGGCCGATCTATGCTGTTGCATATGCCGAACCTGTGAACGTTTCTCTGCTTGTGTATTTGGGGGCTGACTTGGTCGACAACATCATGGCAATAGCGAAGGCCTACAACGGAATTTATTACATGGGAGACATTGAATTGAGATTCGAAAGGATGACGGAATTCCCCTGCAGGTGCGAATTCTGCAGAGGACAAAAGTTAAACGAGCTCAAAAGAGAAGAAATACTCAGGATAGTTGCTGGACACAATACTGAGCAGCTGAGAACGGAAGTACAGAAATGCAGGATTCTGATCGAAGAAGAAAAGCTGAGGAACTATGTAGAGGCCAAGACCAAGCTAAATCCGGAACTCACAGCATTATTAAGGTTTTCAGACCTTGAGCATGGTGTTTGTTTTCCGAGATTCAGAAGATCGACGTGCTACTTCAACTCGCAGGAAAGCTTAAACAGATTTGAGGTGAAATACTTCCTCAACAGAATTGTGGAATGTTACCGACCCAAAACCCGTGCTTTGCTGCTTTTACCATGCACAGCAAAGAAACCATATCTACTATCCCAGACACACCGGATAATAAGAAGCGCCGTGAACGTCAACGTTAACGAGATCATAATATCATCCCCCCTCGTGGTCCCAAGAGAATTCGAGCTTATGTATCCTGCGGTGAACTATGATACTCCCGTTACTGGATACTGGAGCGATGATGAAGTCGCTTTTGTTGCAGGCTGGCTCTCAAGGCTTGTAGAGAAGGGAAAATTTGAAAAAATCGTAGCACATGTAGAGGGGGGATACCGAAAGGTTGTTGAGAGGGCTCTAAAGGACCACGATGTCGTGTTCACATCGGAGGGGAACGTTCTTGATTCAAGTTCGTTAAAAAAGCTCAAGAAAGAGCTGGAGGGCTACGAGAAATACGATCTCTTTAGTGAGATGTTTTCTCACGCTTTCCGGTATCAGTTCGGTTTCGAATTAGGTGGTTTCGTTAGGGGAAAGTATCCCGAGATCGAACTCCAGAATAAAGAAAGAGTAGCAAGGTTTGACCTGAGATACGGTAACTTGGACATATATTCTCCATTTGCAAAGGAATTGCTGAAAAGAGGGGATTACTGTATCAGGATCGCCGAATTTGAACCTACAACCACGATCTTTTGTGCCGGTGTGGAATCTGCCGATCAAAAAATAAGGCCAAACGACGTTGTGGTTTTTTACAACTCTACATACTACGGAGTTGGGATTGCAAGGATGCACGGCAAGGAAATGGTAGAAGCGAAGAAGGGCGTGGCAGTTGAAATCAGAAGAAGGTACAGGTTCTGAATTAAGATGTGAACCGCCACGCCTATAAAGGCGAGCTCCCAGCATAAATGGAGCTTTACGCCCTTCCCCTCATCTGCCGGTTCAAAAGCCAAGCTCCCCCGGCTCCTAAAGGGCGAGGTTTTCAGTTATATTTATCTTCTCTCTCCCCATAGCAAAATTCTGTGAGAATCGAGGAGCTCTCAGACAGGATATCGAGCTACGTTGTTGAGATACTAAAGGAGAATGGAATTGAGGAGCTTTTCCCTCCCCAAGAGTCTGCACTGCCGTACATTTTCAACAGGGATAATCTCATCCTCTCATTACCAACTGCTGCTGGAAAAACGCTTATAGCCGAACTTGCAATGATTTCAGAAGTTCTGAGAGGGGGAAAATGCCTCTATATCACACCACTCAGGGCACTAGCAAACGAGAAGTTTGAGAGTTTCAGAAAATGGGAGAAAATCGGGGTTTATATTGGTATTTCCACAGGGGACTACGAATCTGTAGACTCTCACCTGGCCGAAGCAGACATAGTTGTTACTACTGCGGAAAAGGCCGATTCACTTCTCAGGAACAGAGCTTTCTGGCTCAGAGACATAACTTGCCTAGTTGTCGACGAGATTCACCTTATAGACTCCGAAGATAGAGGACACACACTAGAGATCCTGATCACAAAAATGAGGAGGATGAAGCAGAATCTCTGGATTCTTGGACTGTCAGCTACCGCACCCAACGTCTCAGAGATAGCCGACTGGCTGGATGCAAAGTTCATTCAGAGTTCCTGGCGCCCTGTCCCACTTTATTACGGCATTCTTTGCGAAGGAACGGTAGAAATCTACCGAGATGGCGAAGTTTACAGAGCCAAGAAGAGTTTCGAAGAGGTTGTCGAAGAGTGTGTTTCTGAGGGAAATGGAGTTCTTGTCTTTGAATCCACAAGGAAATCTGCCGAATCACTTGCAGAGAGACTTTCGGAGATATCAGGAAGGTACTGCCAAGGGAAAGATCTCGCTGAGGAGATCCTAGCAGAAAATGATGGAGAAATGAGCAAAAAACTGGCTAAATGTATTAAAAAAGGCTCAGCCTTTCATCATGCTGGCCTCTTGAGCGGGCAGAGAAGAATCGTCGAAGAGGCTTTTAGGAATGGAGATGTCAGGATTCTTGTTGCAACCCCAACGCTTGCAGCAGGTGTGAATCTGCCAGCTAAAAGGGTATTAATCAGGAGCATATACCGTTATGACGGCTATCCCAAGAGGATAAAAGTCTCCGAGTTTAAGCAGATGGCAGGCAGAGCGGGCAGACCAGGAATGGACGAGATAGGCGAGGCAATCGTTGTTGCTAGCAAAAAAGATAAAGATATAGTGCTTAAGAGCTACATAGAGGGTGAACCGGAAAGGATAATCTCCAAGCTTGGAGTTGAGAGCAAGCTCAGATTTCACTGTCTATCTTTGATTTGCGATGGCTTTGCGACAGACATTAAGAGTTTAAAGGAATTTTTTAACTCCACCCTATTTGCAAAGCAGTCAGACATTCACGATTTTGAGCTTGAAAGAGCAATAAAGCAGCTTGAAAACTGGGAGATGGTAGAAATCGGGAATAAGATAGTCCCAAAAAAACTTGGTGTGATTGTTTCGAAGCTCTACATAGATCCTCTTACGGGTTTCATATTTTACGATACCACAAGGAAGTTTGAAAGCCTGAGTGAACTCTCGGCACTTCACCTTATCTGCAGGACTCCCGACATGGAAAGGCTAAGCCTGAGGAGAGATGATGATTGGGTTGACGATCTTGCCTTTAAGATAAGAAAAGAACTAACCTATTATCCTTCCGAAGGCTCGATAGACTACGAATGGTTTCTTTTGGAGGTAAAAACCGCTCTGTGTCTCAGAGACTGGATAAACGAGGTCGATGAGAACGAGATATGCGAAAAATACTCAATAGCCCCTGGAGACCTCAGAAGGTTAGTAGAAACAGCAGAATGGCTTTCACACGCTCTGTCAAGAATCGCAGGAGAGTTTGGCAAGAGTGTCCCAAGGCTTGAAACCAGAATTAGATACGGCGTTAAGGAAGAGCTTCTGGACTTGGTTTCGATTCGCAACATCGGCAGGGTAAGGGCAAGAAAGCTCTACAATGCGGGAATCAGGAGTAAGGAAGATATTATCGCTAACAAGTCAAAAATTAAGAAGATTTTAGGTCAAAAAATCGCAGAAAAAGTGCTATGGGAGCTGGACTCCCTCAAGTCTTAAAAGAGCCTTCTTGATCTCAACACCCGCAGAGTATCCGCCGATCCCAGATCTTGCAACGATCCTGTGACATGGAATTAGGACTGGAACCGGATTTTTTCTTAAGGCCTGTCCAATCGCTCTTGACGAAGTATTCAGTTCCTTGGCGAGTATGCCATAGGTCGTAATTTCGCCGTAAGGTATTTTGGCTACCCTTTCCAGAACTCTGACTGTGAATTCCGGGAGATCCAGCTCGAATTCGCAATCGAATTCGACTTTTTCCCCTCTGAAATATTTCTCGATCTTTTCGGACAGCGCGCATCTCTTGAATCCAAAGGCTGGGTTTTTCGAGAAAAAGGTTCTTTTTACTCTATCTTCGGCTATAACATTGAAATACATGCCGTTCCAGAATATCGAAAACATCAGAAATCCTTCCCCGCAATCTCCCTCAGTCTTTCTATTCCCTTTATCTCTTTTATAACCTCCGCAACGGATCTGGGAACAAACCTCTCCCAGTCATCCCCCTCGAGCATTTTCTTCCTTATTTCCGTTCCGTGGTACTCATGCCTGTTAACCAAGCCGGTTTTAACAACTCTGAAGTTTGCTTCGGTAAAAAGTCTGTAGACCAGCGGATTGTTTGTGTAAACAATGTCAAAGTGGGGTGTCATAGAGCATATGTGGGCAACCCAAAGGCTGTTCCTGTAAATGTCCTCAAGGGGGACAATGTAAACCCTCTTCCGAGTTTTCAGTTCCTCGATTGCCCTTGAGATCATCATGATTCTCTCTCCCGCCGTAAATGGGTTTTCGAGGGTGTGACTCTCCTGGGCACTGCCAATTCCGATGATCAGCTCGTCAACCTCTTTCAGGATTTTCTTCACAACCTCATGGTGTCCAAGGTGGTATGGCTGGAACCTCCCTATAAACAGACCCCTCATCTAGGTCTCCTCACAACCCTGTATATGTCGTCCCTGAGCTTTCTGCCGGTTTTCCTTTCCCATTCCTCGATTGGAGTACCGTATTTCTCCTGAATCCTGTCCCTATAATACTCTGGGATCACATTGAAAGTGCAGAAGGGTATTATTCTGCCGTCAGGAGTTGCATAATGTATTTCGCAGCGCTCCACTCTGGCTATGTCGTAATTGTAGAGATCCTGGAAATGCATAAATCCGATGAAGAGGGATTTCTTGTGGAATTCTCCTAAAGCGGAATAATCGTGCTTTACTAAAATATTGAATAGTATGCTTCTCATGCTCATTCCCTTCGGAGCTTTGGAAGGATCTATGAACTTCCGGAGGTCTATTACATTCTTCAAAGCCTTAAGGGATTTCATTCTGCTATCTCTAATTTCATCGGCTTTTTTATCGAGAAACTCGAGAAATCCAGCAATATCGATGAATCTCGTAATCGGAATCATCTTTCCGTCTTCGATGAAGAGATAGGTAGCCATTCCGCATGCAAAATGAGCTGTTAACTCGTACTGCGGCCTCGAGGTTATCGCTTCCACGAACTTGGAAACGGGAACAACGCTGGGAACAGGATAAAAATCGTCTCTACTAATTTCTCCGTTTGTCTGCTCCTCTATGGCTTTCAGACAGTCCGGAATCGTAATCCTGTACTGATCTCTCTCCTTCTTCGGCATGCTCCCAACAAGGCTCACCGGCTGAAAGTTCACTCCGCGGACAATGTCAACGTTTTTGGCTGCAAACCTTATTATATCCGCAAGCTGATGATCGTTTACACTCCTTATTACAGTTGGAACGAGAACTATGCCAAGTCCAGCCTTTCTGCAGTTATCCAGAATTTTCGGGACTTCATTGTGGTTCTTTGGATTGGTTTTTTCATCAATACCATCGTAGGACAGGTATACCGTGTTGACCCCGGCCTCTCTCACCTTCACAGCAAAATCGCTTTCAAGTGCGAGCTTTATGCCATTAGTGTTCAGCTGAATGTGATCATAGCCTTCTTCCTTAATCACTCTTATGATCTCCAACAAATCTTCTCTCAGCGTCGGCTCCCCGCCTGTAAGCTGCACAGCGTTGCAAGCTACAGGCTTCATCTGCTTGGCAAGCCGAACCATCTGTCTTATCTGCTCGATTGTTGGCTCGTAAACGTAACCAGCTCTTTTTGCGTAGAAAAAGCAATACCAGCAGGCCAAATCGCACCTGTTCGTCAGCACTATATTCAGCAAGGCTGTGTGACTCTTGTGATTCCCGCACAAACCGCAGCTAAAGGGACAGTTTCCTTTTTCGGTGATGGGATTTTCAATCCCCTTTCCATCTCTTGCAAACCTCGATGCCCTCTTAAATAGCTCTACGTCCCCCCAATAAACATCCACAAACTCTCCATGATCTTTGCAGATCTTCTTTATCATCACCTTTCCATTTTCCGGATAAACTTCTGCCTCGATTATAGCCAAGCACTCAGGACAAAGGGATCGGGTTTTATAGGGTAAGGTTATTTCATTCATCAGTCCGATTAATGTTTACGGGTATTTTAATATTTCCGAAAGAACTTTGAAAGCGGATTGAACTTAAGGACCACTGGACTCCACATAAAATCCGTCCATAACATAGGAACTGTCGAAGTATCTTCTGACGATTCTCTCAGCGAAGAATCTGGCCTTCTTGACGTCAAGGCCAAAATAAGAGAAGAATTTTTCGATTTGCTTTCTTGTCCTGAGCTGGTAGACGTTTTCCGCAGAAGAAGTTATTATAAATGGAGTCTCGAACTTATTTACCACTTTTATCTCCTGCTTCAATCTTGCGAAAAGCAAAGACCTTCTTAGCCCTCTTGTTGACAAAAACTTCGAGATTCCGAACTCTATCGCAACATCTTTTTCGCTTGCAAGCTTTATGGTTGCATAATCCAACTCCCTTCTCTCGCTGTCCAAAAGTATGTCAACTTTTTTTCTCATCACAGCCTCTTTGCAAAGTCCAGAGGGGCAATCAACAGCAACAATGGCATTTTCGATGCCCTTAAGCTTCTCTCTCAGCTCTCTGCTGTTTTCGGCCCTAACAATGTAGCCATAATATCCTTCCTTTTGGGGTTTCTCGCTCAGAACAACGAAACCTTCAAATCCAAGATCAACTTTCGGCGGGCAAAATCTCACGAAATCGAACATAGCTCCCTTGCGAATTCCAGTGCCTTTTCCCTTTTTGCTGGATATACAACCAGTTTGACCTTGACCGCTATTGGATCTACACTTGAGAGCTCTATTTTGCCAAGATAAGCCTTTTGCTTGTCAAGTCTTATGTGCAAAATGTTCTGCGCATCCAATCTTTCATCAAGTGTGTTCAGCAAAATCTCCCTTTGATCTTCAAGCAGTTTAATGAAATTTTTCCAGAACGACTTTATTTCCGAGCTATTTTTCAGCTCAACCTCCAAAAATTCAAGTGGATTGCCATAATGGCCTGAAGCCCTGCTAACCTGAATTTCGAATTCAAAAGGAAAAAGATTGGCAATAGCCTGGGAAACTTTCTCCCGGCTCTCAGTCGAGTGAACAACTGCCGAAACTTTAATCCATTCGATTTTACCTTTCATTTCTGAAGTTCGCTCTGTAGCTCGGCCTAACCTTCTCGGCACCCCTGCCTCTTCTGCGTAGCCCTCTCGCCCTTCTGCCCGCTGGTGTTAAGCCGCGATAAACCCTGCCCTTCTGCTTTGTGATCCAGTTTAAGTCCTTGTCGGCTATGATGTCAGGACAGCTCCGATCCACAAGGATTACTTCAAACCACTTGAACTTTGCGTCCTCACCAACCCAGTAGGAACCGAGAACTTCCATGTTAGGATACTTCCTGTTTGCCCTCTCCTCTGCTATCCACTGAAGTCCTTTCTTTGGAGTTAATCGGCTTACCATCTGGTTTTTCGTCTTTCTTCCTCTGCTCGGCCTTCTAGGCAGTCTTCCGCCCCTTCTGACCCTAACACGAACAACTATTATTCCTCTCTTTGCCTTATAACCAAGAGTTCTCGCCCTGTTCAACCTTGTAGGTCTATCAATCCTTACAATCGCTGGTTCTCTTCGCCATTTCTGAAGCCTTTCCCACATCAACTGCTTCATCTGCTCCTCATCCTGCCAAGTTTCAGCGATGAACGCGTACATCGACTTCATCCAGCAACCACCTCTGTCCTTGGCTCACTCAGAAGCTCTATTTTTCTGATCTCAACTCTTCTGATCGGATATATCTTCTTTGCACCCTTGTAAATCTCTGACGGGATCTTACCCAGCACGCATTCCTGAAGGAACTGGACAAAGTTAAGCGAGCTCTTGCTCTCCACAATCTGCCTTGAAATAGCTCTTATCGCCCTCTTCTGTGAGCTCTTGCACCTTTTTACCGTAAACACTACGGGTTTTACCCTGATTTTGTACCCGTCCGCAGTCTGAAGATCGATTACATCCTCGATTTTACTCGTTCTGCGTCTTACAAGGCTGTTAAGGTACTCCCTCATCAGCTCGAATCTGTGAAACTTAGTGTACGCCTTCTCGCCAGCAACCTTGTGGACCTTGAATACCAGTTTCTTATAGGGATTCTGATTCGAAGCATCCCCTGTAAGGTCAGCCAACGTTGTTTCCACAGTTCTACCAATTACTAGCTCTGGATCGCTTGCCGGAGTCTCACCCACTTCTGCCATTCCGAAATATTCAGGAGCAAGGAGAGTAAACCACTTCTTTGTAGCCCACTTATCCTTAACCCTTGCAACCTTTTTCCTCGCCATGGTCGATCGCAAAGGCTTTAGTTCGGGCAATTAATAAAACTTTTGATGCTCGCACTGCTGATGTGCGGAGGCAAGGGTGAGAGACTAAACGCGGGGGAGAAGCCACTTTTTGAGGTTTGCGGTCTCAGGCTCGTCGATCACGCGCTAAAAGCTCTATCATCTCATGAGGTAATTGCGGTCACCTCACCCTATACACCCAGCACCGAGGAATACCTCCGTAGCCTTGGGATAAGGATATTCAGGGCTAGTGGAACAGGTTTTATTGAGGACTTCAACGAAGCCATAAAAAAACTATCGCTGAGGGGCCCCGTGTTAATAGTCTGCTCCGATCTTGTTTACCTGAGAGGGGGAATAATCGACGAGATCGTCTCCTATTACTACAGGTGTGGAAAAAAGGCCTTAAAAGCCGTTAAGGACGGTAAGGCAGTCGGAATAAACGTAATATATGCTGAAGAGGGAGAACAAGAAGAAGAAAGCTATATAGTTGAGGATGTAATAAATATAAACACACTTGAAGATGCAAGAAAAGCTGAGAACTTATGGAATACGATGAAAAAAGGATAAGACTCGCTGAAAGGCTGCGAGAGGAGCTTAATTTGAGCGATAGAGTATACAATGCAATTAAGAAGGTCCCGAGGCATTTATTCGTGCCAGAGAGATACAGAAGTGAAGCTTATGCTGACACACCACTTCCAATTGGTTACGGGCAAACGATCAGCGCCCCGCACATGGTTGCGATAATGTGCGAACTCCTCGAGCTTAAGGAGGGTGAAAAAGTTCTTGAAGTTGGAACCGGCTGCGGATATCATGCTGCGGTAACGGCCGAGCTTGTTGGCAGTAGGGGAATGGTTGTATCAATCGAGAGAATTCCGGAGCTCGCCGAAATTGCGAAGAGAAACCTTTCTTCCTTGGGGTACGATAACGTGCTTGTTGTCGTCGGAGACGGAAGTCTCGGATACTCTGAAGAAGCCCCGTACGACAAAATATATGTTACAGCATCCGCTCCAGATGTTCCAAAACCACTTATAGACCAGCTTCGAGTTGGAGGAAAAATGGTGATTCCGATTGGCGAAAGCTATCAAACTCTTTATATTGTGGAGAAAGAGGAAAACAGAGTAATAAAGAAAAGATGGGGCTCTGTGAGGTTTGTTCTGTTATATGGGGAACACGGCTTTAGAAATTCTGAAGAGTAGCATAGGATTTCTGACCACTCTGCCAGTAAAGGGAGACGTGGATGTTCTCAGGAGGAATCTCTGGATCTTCCCGTATATCGGTCTAATCTTGGGGACTCTGATATCAATTCCGGCATTTTTTGGCTTTGGAGTGCTCTGCCTGATTTTGTACATAGCACTTGAAGGAATAAATCACGTTGACGGTCTGGCTGATTTCGGCGATGCTTTTTTTGCACCGAAGAATAAAAAAAGGGAGGCTATGAAGGACGTACAAACTGGCGCCGGAGGAGTCGCTTTCCTATGCATTTATTTCATTGTCCTATACCATAGCTTTTTACTTGTCAAAGCCTTCGAAATAGTGATCTCACAGGTTTTTGCGAAGTATTCAATGCTGCTTCTGCTCACAACTTCAAAACCGAGCTGGAATGGGATGGGTGCATACTTCATGGAATTTGCCCGAAAAAGAGATTTCCTTGCCGGTGCAATACCACTGACCATTGCCGTTCTTGAACCCAAAAGTCTTTTTGCTTTAGCTTTCGCAGTCTTTATTACGCTCTGCCTTAAATACTACTCCCGCTCGAGATTCGGCGGAGTGAGCGGAGATGTCGTCGGAGCCGCGAATTGCTTGGTCTTTGCTTCTTGTTTGCTAATACTGTCGCTTCACATTAGTACCATCTGGGCGTGAAGGCAGTCTCCTATTCTCAAAACTCTTTCCCGGTCAACAATCCCAATCCTGATAGCAAGCTCGACGGCCCTTTTTCCGGTGATATTTGCAATCGTAGCCCTCTTCAGCGCCTCCTCAACTTCTTTTTCATCGAAATCCTCGGTTCCGTAAAAATCTTCCTTAACTTCAATCTTGAGATTTCCCTCCCTGAATGTTTTGCCGACTAACTCTGAATCGCAAACGGCAACGAGC
>Ga0080004_1177985_pt1 | contig 38047 bp, 33 predicted proteins | sample WasSprMetagenome_FD_69207 | JGI IMG/M metagenome (GOLD analysis project Ga0080004, IMG submission 69207) | Sulfidic aquatic microbial communities from Washburn Spring, Yellowstone National Park, USA - WS (SPADES assembly) (version 2) | ecosystem: Environmental > Aquatic > Thermal springs > Hot...
ATTTGATGTCTAAGGTGGCCGTGGTGACTTTCAAAAGGAGCTGGGAACTTGCTCGAGAGTTGGGTGAGATTTCTAGGAAAGTGAGCGAGGAAGGGGGACTCGTCAGTTTTGTTCAGAACCCCTTCAATATGATTTTTGTGGTAGATGAGCACCAGCTCGACAGGGTTCTTTCTGTGGGCAGAAGGAGAGATATCTTGGAGGTCAGGCGCAACCTTTCCGCACTAATTATGGTCAGTCCGAGAGAGATCACGGAAACTCCGGGCGTGATAGCGAAGGTGACGGGGAAATTGGGAAGGGAAGGAATAAACTTGGCGGAGCTCATTTCCAGTCATAATGTGACCATGTTTTTGGTTGAGAAGAACGAAGCTCAGCGAGCGTATGAAATCATCAACACTATGATTGAGGAGGCGGGGAGAATCGGATAGGAACTGTAGGTATAATCGTGATTATACTGCAATGGTTATTGAGAGATAATTGAACTAATCAGTTTGCAATTTCGCTCACGTTGGGAATTCTGAATCTATCTAGCGGATATTCCGCTTGGTTCGATTCCAGCCTTTGCCAACAGGTTGGATAGGGCTTTCACCACGCGCTCTTCTCGGTCGGAAAGGAGCTCTTTTGCTCTCTCAAGCACTTGGTGGCGGTCAGCAAGCATCCTCCGCACCTCTGCTGGATTGGGGGAGCCCCTGCTCTTTCTTGCCTGAAGTGAAGCGGTGGGATTGGTATACTTTTTGATGAATTCCGCGTCCACCTTGACCTGGGCACCTACCACTGTTGCCTCCTCCTCTAGTTCGTGTGGTGAAATTTCGCTGAGTTTTCTGTGACTCTCGAAGGCTCTTCTGACGACCCTCCCCACTATCATGTGTGCCTGTCGGAAGGGGAGTCCCTTCTCCCTTACGAGGGCCTCAGCAAGGTCTAGGGCAACGGCATAGCTCTTTTGGGCAGCTTCCACGCATTTTTCTCGGTCTATCTCAAGAGTAGAGATTACTCCTTCCATGATCCTGAGCGACTCCTCGGTAAGGTCGAAGCAACGCCACAGTTGAGGTTTGGTTTCTTGGAGATCTCGGTTGTATCCAGTAACTAATCCTTTGAGGGTGGAGAAGAGACCTGAGCATATCCCCTGTACCTCAGCGGCTCTTGCCCTGATGAGTTCCAAGGTGCAGGGATTTACTTTTTGTGGCATGACGCTGGAAGTGGATGCGAACTCCTCTGAAATCGAGAGGTATCCAAACTCTTCGGTGGACCAGAGGATCAAATCCTCGGCAATCCTACTTAGATTGTTCATAATAATGGAAAGGACGGAGGCGGTCTCGAGGATAAAGCTTCTTGAACTCACCGCACAAATCGAGTTTTCCACCAACCCGTCGAAGCCAAGGAGCTCGGCAACCTTTTCCCTCTGGAGGAGGAAGCTGGTCCCACCAATGGCGCAGGCCCCTAGTGGACAGAGATTAACCCTTCTGTAGCAATCTGAAAGTCTTTCAAAATCCTCCATCAGCTCGTCAAACTTGGATAGAAAGTAATGTCCGAGGGTTCCTATCTGTGCCTGTTGAGTATGGGTGTAAAGTGGAAAGGGTAGGTCAGCCGTTTCCTCCGCTCTTCTGAGGAGGGAGTGGGCTAGAGAGAGAAGGAGTTCTGAGGTTCGGTTTATTTCTTCTCTGGTTCTAAGTCTAACGGCCAGTGCCACCTGATCGTTTCTCGAGCGACCAGTATGCATTCTTCCGCCTATTTCTACGCCTAGTCTCTGTATCACGGCATTCTCGATGAATTCGTGCACGTCCTCGAATTTGCCCTCCAGCTTCAGCTCTCCTCTTAGGGCCTTGCTGAAGAGGTCAATTAAAGCCTCTAGAATTGATTTTGCTTCCCCGCCCAAAATCCCCGCCTCGCGAAGTGCCACTACGTGTGCAATAGTTCCGAGTAAATCATCTCCCAGAATCCTCTGATCTTCCTGCAGGGAGGAGACGAACCTAAAAGCGTCTTCTCGTAGAGGCTTAGAAACCCGTGAGCGGTAGAGATCCTTCAATCTAAAATTCATCCCGTTCTTTTAACCATCTTCCTAATGAATTAGAAATGCTCACCGCTGACTAAGTTTTGCCCTCCTCAGTTTCGGCGATAAGGGGGAAGATTTCTTCAAAGATGAACGACACGAAATCTTCCACACTAGATCTAGAGAAGAGTGTAATGACGGAGTTACGTGTCACTCCTACCACTAATCTCTTTTTCACCACCTCGAAGACGATGTACCACAGCTTCCCATGCTTCAAGTATTCACGATAGAGGGAAGTATCCGCGAGAGCAGTCCCGGCAAGTGCAAGCTTCTTCACACCGGGGATGTCTACTTGATCGAACCATATCAGTTTTGTGGCATGCGGGTTGGACTCGTGTAACTTCTGCAGGGTTTGATGGGGGATGTAGGTCTCAACGATAGAACCTAGCTTGATGAACAGAATCTCGCTCAACTTGTTGGCAACGTAGTCCGTCAAGAGTTTCTTCACCCCCCTCGGTTTAGAAGGAGCCAGAGGAACAAGAAAGGTTCTTCTCCCCCATTTTTTAATCCAGAAGGGGACTTCTTCCGTTACAAGGGTTTCAACGGTCCCCCTGCGGTAAAACTTCGTGAGCACGTAGTCTTTGGTGAAAATTCCGAACAGTGTGTCACGTTGCAGTTTTAGGTCAAGGATTTCGGTGAGAAGCTTTTTGTCTTTGTAGGTTTCCTCCTCTTTAAAGTCCTTCAGTTTCCTTGCCATGGTGGCGAAATCCATGTCACCCTTTATCTCGAAGATCTTGGCAACTAGAACCATCAACTGAAAGGCGGATAAATTTTTTACCCCTTCATTTTTCGAGTTTTTGATGCCGAAGTGCGCATCCTGTGGGAAAAATGTAAAGGATCCTTCTAAAATCACGACCTGCACCAACTGCGGGAAAAACCTCTGCCTGCCATGTTTTTCTAAGCACAAGTGCTAGTTCGGGGGGGGCGAGGCAGGCGGAGGAGGCCTCAAGGTAGAGATTATTAGCGGGCCCGGTGGGATTTGAACCCACGTTTTGCGGCTTAGAAGGCCGCCGCCTTATCCTGGCTAGGCCACGGGCCCCTATCTTTTAACTCTGTTGCAACAAGAATAACGTTTGATTAAACTTCTCGACGTGTGGGAGAGATGCTAATTTTTACCTGTGATAAAGGTAGATGCCAAGACTGTTCGGAACCTTTGGCGTGAGGGGGATAGCCAATGTAGATCTAACACCTGAGCTCGCTTTTGAGCTTGGGATTTCGCTTGCTACCTATTTGGGGAACAGGGGAAAGGTGGCAGTCGGGTACGATAATCGAACTTCGAGTGAGATGTTAGAGAATGCCTGCGTTTCTGGACTCCTCAGCGGTGGTTGCGATGTCCTTAGACTGGGGATGGTTCCCACTCCCGTTCTCTCCTTTGCGGTAACGCACTTTGATTGTTCTGCTGGTGTTATCATTACTGCCTCTCACAATCCGCCGCAGTGGAATGGGATAAAGTTTTGGAAGGAGGATGGAGGCAGTTTCCCACACACGGAGGAGTTTGAAATCGAGAGGCTCATCGAGGAGAAAAGGTGGAGGATGGTTGAGTGGCAGAGGGTTGGTAGAACGCAAAGGGCCGATGCCATCAGCCCCTACCTCGAGGCTCTCCTAGAAAGGGTTCCACCCGTTAGCAGGGAACTCAAGGTGGTAATCGACTGTGCCAATGCCACAGGAAGCTTGGTCACTCCTCTACTTCTCAGGAAACTTGGATGTAAAGTCATCTCCCTCAACTGTCAGGTAGATGGAACCTTCCCGGGAAGGATGCCCGAACCCACCCCTGAGAACCTCCAAGGACTTTCTTCTGCGGTTAGAACCTATGGAGCAGATGTAGGACTTGCTCAAGATGGGGACGCGGATAGGGCAGTAGTCGTGAATGAGAGAGGTGAGGTAATGGTAGGCGACAGGACCTTTGCCCTTGTGGCACTGCACTACCTGAAGGGTAGGGTTTCCCCTAAAATCGTAACTACGGTGGCGACCAGTTCAGTGATAGATGAGGTGGCGCGTAGACTTGGAGGAACGGTGGTTAGGACGAGGGTAGGGGAACCCGAAATAGTGGCAGAAATAAGAGCAAGGGGGGGAGATTTGGGTGGCGAGGAGAACGGAGGCACTATCTTCCCTGCCTGGAGTCTTGCGAGGGATGGGATAATGACCATAGCCCAGTTCGTTTCAGCTTTGGCTGAGAGTGGACTGAAGGTGACGGAGCTCGATGCCACGCTTCCGAGATTTTATCAGATCAAGAAAAAGGTGGAGTGCCCTAATGAGCTGAAGGTGCGCGTGTTGGAAAAGCTGAGGGAGGAATTCTCGGGCTATCGGTTGAACACTATCGATGGGTTGAGGATAGATTTCCCCGATGGCTGGCTTCTCCTTCGCCCTTCTGGAACCGAGCCCATTTTCAGATGTTTCTCAGAGGCGACCACTCAAGAGCGGGCTCGGGAGTTGGTGGAAATGGGGCTCAGCAAACTGAGAGAGGTTCTGAAAAGTTTGGGGGCATGAGAATTCTAGTAACGGGTGGAGCGGGTTTCATTGGCAGTCATCTGGTCGATTTGCTCATGGAGAAAAAGGACACGGAGGTAGTGGTTCTCGACAATTTATCGGCGGGAAGGTTGGAAAATCTCGCTCGCTGGGAGGGAAACCCGCGTTTCCGTTTCATTCAGGGGGACTGCCTGAGGGAGGAGGACCTTGAAAGGGCGATAGAGGGATGTGAGGTAGTTTTTCACCTCGCGGCCAATCCGGAGGTGAGGGTCGGGGCGGTTGATCCGACGATAGACTTTAATCAGAACGTGGTTGCCACCCACAAGCTGTTGGAAGTGATGAGGAGGAAGGGGGTAAGAGAGCTTCTCTTTGCCTCCACCTCTACTGTTTATGGCGATGCGGAAATTCTTCCAACTCCGGAAGACGCTCCTCTCAGGCCCATCTCCATGTATGGTGCCAGCAAGCTCGCCTGTGAGGCCCTGATTTCCGCCTACTGCCACACCTTCGATTTCAGGGCGGTCTGTATTCGTTTCGCCAATGTGGTGGGTCCCCGAGCTAGGCATGGAGTTATCTGGGACTTTATACAGAAGCTCCGAAGAAATCCGAGTGAGCTCGAGATTTTGGGTGATGGGACTCAAAGGAAATCATATCTCTATATCAAGGACTGCGTCGAGGGCATGCTGTTTGCTTTTGAGCATGCGGGACAAGGGTTTGAGGTTTACAACCTTGGCACGGAAAGTCAGACCACGGTTCGTGAAATCGCCGAAATTGTGACGAGAGCAATGGGGCTAGAGGGTGTGAGGTTCAAGTTTACCGGCGGGGTAAAAGGAGGAAGAGGCTGGGTTGGTGATGTGAAGGTAATGTTGTTAGATATTTCAAAAATCAAAAGACTAGGCTGGTGTCCTAGGTATACTAGCAGGGAGGCTGTTGAGGAGGCGGCTAAGGCACTGCTTCTCGAGGCTTAACTTGTACGACATCAGTTTTTGTTGGAAGCGATAAAACTCGATTCGGACTGAACCGAACTATGTGGACGTAATCACGAGAGCGGCAGAATTAGTTTCTGTGAGAAATAACAAACGGTTTCATAGGTCCCGCGGGAGGGATTTGAACCCCCGACTTGCCGGTTTCCACCGGGTCTACAGCCGGCCACTCTTCCAGGCTGAGTTACCGCGGGATTAAAAATTTTGACTTGAGTTGATTTAGATTTTTGCTTGGAGTGAAGCTAACCTTTTGAGGGCCTTCATTTTTTCTTCCCTGCCAATACTCGCCTCCTCAATGGTGAGTTGCAGAAATTCGATGACCTCGTCGTAATGTTTTTTGTCTATTGGATACGGAACCCCATCTTTTCCTCCGACGGTGAAGGAATACTTGACGGGATCTTTCCAAGAGGGTGGCTTCCCGAAGATGAGGTCGGAGAGAAGGGCGAGGGCTCTGATGGTCTTAGGTCCAACTCCTTGGATGGCTACGAGTTCTTCATAGTTCTTTGGGTTTAGCTCGTGAGCCATCTTAAGTGCTGCAAGCGTCTGTTTTGTTAGTCTCTCGATTCCATGCTTCTCTGGCATGATGAGTCTCGCTTGGGGGGTTCTCCTGAAGTAATCGTCTAGTGTGGTTTGTTCTGCTTCTCTGGCAAAGGAGAGGAGGTTGCGTGGATCCTCTCTAACTAGTTCAAGCGATCCTTTCCTCGCACCCTCGCTCTCCTTTGCGGTCATGTCCAGCACTACCTCTTCCCTCCTGTCTCCTGCGATTCCGGAGTGAGGTTCCTCCACGAAACTTTCCAGTCCCTCTGAGAGCCAGTGATATCTTCTAGCCCAATGTTCCTTCATACCCTGCTGTACCACCACCCACTCCCCCTTCTCGGAAAAGATGAAGCAATGATGATAAAGTTGGTATCCATCCTGAAGGCACGCATTGTCCACCTTGGCGGCCATCCTGCTGGCGTACTGAAGTCGCTTGGTTAGAGCCTCTGAAAGGGAAAAGCGTTCCGCAGCTTTCTCTATTTCCTCGGGCGTTCGGAGGGAAACCTTTCCCTTTCCACCACAAATCATGATGCCCAGACTAGGGTCTATTCCCTCCTTTAGAGCCCCCAACGTTACGGTGGTTAATCCACTTGAGTGCCAGTCATACCCGAGAGCACAGCCCAAGGATTGGAAGAAAAAGGGATCCGCCATTCTCCTCAGAAACTCCCGCGTACCAAACTCATTCACAATGATTTTTGCCACAGCACCTCCCAGCTCCCTCATTCGGTTGAAGAGCCAAGGAGGACACTTTCCGTCGTGGAGGGGAAGTTTGGCGAAACCTGACCTTCTCACCACTAACTTAAGCGCCTAGGAATATTTGCCCTGCGGTATTTAGTCACTTTAGCAAATAATAACCGGCGGCCTTTTCCCTAGCAACCCTCTTGGCGACTCCCTTGGACACCATCAGGGTGAGGGCATTGGTTACCCTACCTTTGGGCAAGTTGGCGGCTCTTGCAATGTCGTCGGCCGTCTTGAGCGAGTTGGGGTTGGTTGCTCCTAGGCGCTTCATGGCCTCGTAAACCTTCTGTGCGTCGGGGGGTAACTGCTCCATCGGTACTGCATAATGGTCTTTAAAAAAGCCTAAGCTCACCCGCGTTTTGCTAGGAATTCCAAAAAGTCCGTCAGTGAGTTGGTTTCAGCCGTTATAGAATTTCGAGGGAGAGGTCAAGCGCGGGGGCATGCATGGTCATGTAGCTTGAGGACAGGACATCTGGGCCCGCTCTTGCGTATTCCTGCACGTTAGAGGGATTGATTCCACCCGAAACCTCAACTAGAACTTTATTTCTCAACCCCTTTTGCTCGAGAAGTTCCACGGTCCTCCTTACTTCTTCGACTGGAACGTTGTCCAACATCACTATGTCGGCTCCATACATTGCCGCCTCCAGCGCCTCCTCTGCGGTCCCCACCTCAACCTCAACCTTTTTCGTGAAGCTTTTTCTGATCTTTTGCAGAGCCATCCTTACTCCACCGAGCAATTTGAGGTGGTTTGATTTCAGGAGGAGACAATCGTCCAAGCGGAAACGGTGCGGATCTCCTCCTCCCACCTCGACCGCCTTTTTGTCGAAGATGGGAAGGGGACTCTTTCTCGTACACGCCAGCACTATTTTTGGATTGACTTCGCGTGCTTTTTCCAACATCTGAGCGGTTGCGGTGGCTGTTCCGCTCATCCACATGAGCAGATTGAGAGCAGTTCTCTCGGCTGCTAAGATTTCTCTTGCACCTCCCTCCACCTCCATGAGGATGTCTCCCGGTTTGACCTTCTCTCCGTCGTGCTTTCTAACCGTCACCCTGGCACCAAGTCTTGAAAAGGCATAGGATGCTTCCTCTGTCCCCGCAACGATTCCCTCCCCTTTTGCAACGACGACTGCCTTTATTTTCACATTTGGATCGAGGATTTCGCTCGTCAAGTCACCAAAGCCTATGTCGTCCTGCAAGAGTTCATCGATTTTGCGCTGGGCCATCGGCGCCAGCATCTCAAAACCTTACTGCTATCATAAATCCAGAAGACTGATTTAGTGGTGGCGGTAGGGGAAATCTTCAGCTCCATTCAAGGTGAAGGTCTGTACGTTGGCAGGAGGCAGATCTTCGTGAGGTTTTATGGGTGCCCCCTTAGGTGTGTTTATTGTGACACCAAAGAGTTCTGGGTCCCCAAACCCTCGTGCCGGGTGGAGGTTACCCCAAGCTCTGGGAAATTTCGAGAGTGCGGTCCGCTGGAAGTAAATGAAGTGGTGAGAGAAGTTTGGAGGCTGAGGACTGCTGATCTTCATAGCGTTTCGCTGACGGGCGGAGAACCTCTTGCCTCGCCGCGGTTTCTACTGGAGTTGGTCAAAAGGTTGAAGGAGAGAGGTCTGAAAACCTATCTTGAAACGGCCGGAACGGATTCCAAAACTGCCGGTGAGGTCTCAGACTTCTTGGATTTCGCCTGTGTGGATCTGAAGCTACCAGATCATAGGGCAGTCCCCTTTTTAAAGTGGAAAGAGCTTGTGGAAGAGGAGCTTGCATGCATTCGGGTCCTGAAAGAAAAGGGGGTGGAGGTTTTTGGTAAGATAGTGCTGTTAAAAACCTCTTCTGATAGAACCCTTTCAAAGGTATGCAGGAAGGTGTCTAAGCTTGACATCCCTCTCGTTCTTCAGCCTGTGACTCCCATGGGTAGGATAAGGCCTCCGAGCATACCTCAGCTCTTCAGAATGTCTTCTCTGGTCTCTTCTGCGGGTGTGAGGGAGGTCATGATTATACCTCAGGTGCATAAGCTTATGGGAGTGCTATGAGAGTGGAGGTCTCGGGGCTGGTTTTCTCCAGTGCACACTTGATTGCAGGACACGAAAAATGCGAATGTCTCCATGGTCACAATTGGAGGGTTTCGGTGGCAGTGGAGGGTGAGGTAGGAGAGGAAGGAATGGTGGTGGATTTTGTAGAGCTGAGGAAAATGGTGGCGGAAGAGTGCTCGAAGCTAGATCATAAAATCCTACTTCCCGAGAAAAGCAGGCATTTGAAAATAATCTTTCAGCAGGATGAGGTGGAGGTAAAGGCCGGCGGAAAGAGATACTCTCTTCCAGGGCAGGATGTGTGCATCCTTCCGGTAACAGAGGTCACGGCTGAGGAAATCGCAAGATTGATTGCGGACAGGCTTCTTCAGAGGCTACCCGTGAAATTCAGGCGTCTTGAGGTAAAGGTTGAGGAGGCTCCCGGCGAGTCCGCCACCTATTCGAGGGAATTGTAAAGTTAACCTTCACCAGTGTTGAAATGGGGTCGTGGGGTAGCCTGGGCTATCCTACCGGCTTTGGGAGCCGGTGACCTGGGTTCAAATCCCAGCGACCCCACCCCCTTGTCTATTACTATAGTAACAGAAAGCACGGGAAATGTCTGTTACCATGGTAACAGAAAACTAGGTCCCGATTCTCACAAGTTCTGTCAAGTCCCGGAGCAGGCTGATGACGGAATAAGCTGTTATCTTACTCGATAGCGGATTTTGTTCAAAGGGCAAACTCTCCACCCTGCAGAAGATATCGCTTACCCTGCTTTTCACTCTGAGTTCATGCACGGTTCTCTTGAGCGAGGGGTCGGAAATAATCCTAACCTTAACCTTGTCCTCCCCAGCTACGAGGGCGAGGGTCGCAGCTATGTTTATAGACTTGGGAAACTTTCTCACCGCCTCTCGCACACTTCCTTCAAACACGGTAACGGTCGCCCCTGGTAGCGATTTCCTTGTAATGAGTTCTACCTCCTCTATTCCAGCGAGCTGACAAGCCTTAAGAGCATCTATGCCCAAAATGGCTCCTGAGGGGATGTAAATCCTCCTCCCGCTTTTCCTTGCCTCCAAGAGTCTTCCAAAAAGCTGTGAATCCATGAGGGCCCCGGTGCTCAAGATCAGCAAATCTTTGCCTGATTTCAGGATGTTTTCGCCGTAGTCTCTAACAGCTTCCTGTGATGCGGCCTCTATTACCAGCTCCACTTCTTTGTCGGCCAAGATTTCCTCCATTTTCTCTGCTACCTTGGGGTGTGATTTGAGGGATTGGGATAGCTCCTCGGCTTTGTTCCTGTTCCTATCAAAAATCCAGAGGAGTCTGATTGGACCCGCCCTACCCTCGTCTATTGCCCTAGCTACCTCGCTCCCAATGGCGCCACACCCCAGCAGGGCTACATTCATCTTATCTATCGTCTAGACCTACGCTATAGTTTGTACCTCGTCTATCACAGGTGCTTTCTTTCTCCACTCCTGAATCTCGGGATCGGTGAAAATATCCTTGGAATCTATGCTCATCGACGAAAACTCCGAAACTACGGCTCCCCTAGGTCCCGCTTGGAACCAGTGAAGGGTCTGGGGTGGAAGGGTATATTGCTGTCCCGGTCTTAAGATAACTTCGTGCCTAACGGTGAAATACTGCTCCTTCCCTTTTGGTATGCTGGCGTTAATTTTAGGAGTAGGTGGGCCAGGGACATATAGGTAGACCGTTCCCCACCTGCACCTGAAAGTCTCTTGTTTACCAGGATTGGATTCGTCTATTTTCGGATGGAGATGTTCTGGACAGGTTTGTCGGGGCAATAACACGAGTTCTTTCGCACAGTATCTTGGAGTGTTGACATAAACAAGCATCTCAAGGCCTATTTCCTTGATTCTACCCAGACCGAAGTCTACGGCGGCGAATTTTTTCTTCTCTTCCGGCGTTAGAACGATTCCAGCTTTGCGCAAGATTTTAAGGGCTTCCGCTTTCGCCTGCTTCAACTCCATCCTCTTTCAAGTCGGCGCCTTTTTAGAAGTTTTCTGTTACTATAGTAACAGAAATCAGAAGAACTGCAGAAATTCTTTTAGGCTCTCTAAGCGCGAAAGCACGATTTCTGGAAGTCTTCCCTTCAAGCCGGCCATCTTCCCTCTGATAATAAGGCAACCCCTAAGATCGGGGATTTGTTCGAATTTGTCAAGTCCGCGCTTTATGGATTCCTCCTCCCTTCCTCTCACTTCATTACCTATGGCTGTGGCGGCAGCGTCCGCTAGGCTTGCTTCGTCCGCAATCACAATAGTCGCATCAGACTCACCGAAGCTAAGAGAGGGCCCCACAGTTCCCGAACTTGTGCATATCCCTGCGGGTAAATCTTCTTCCTTGACTAGGAAGGCGATTTTACCGCTAAGAGGAGAGTTGCCGGCATAAACTCCTATCCGGAATCTTCCCCTTCCCATGATTTGTATGTCACCACCATTTTCAACTAGTATGCCCCCTCCCTCACAGTAAACTGCCCCAGCTTCGCAGGCAACTTGTGCAATGGCTCCCGCCACAGAGGCGAAGGGGCCCACTCCGGCAAGTTCTGAGGCTTCCAGCATCAAGCGAATGACTTCTGGATGTGGTCCCCTCAGTTTTATGGGCTCCAACGAGTATCTGAATTCCGGGTATTTCAATACGTATTTTTCTACGCTCATTCTCGCTTCGAAGGCGGCTTTCAGAGCCACCTCGACAGCCCGCTTCGTATTTGCCTTTACAAGGATTCTTGTTTCCTTGTACTCCCATCTTTTAGCAAACACAAAAAGCTCGACGGCATAATTTGAATGTTCTACCATCTCTTCCTCACAACCAGCTGCAATCTGACATGCAAGTACTGCTGTGGGGAGGCCTTAGAGGAGAATGCTCCCTTCCCTTTTAAGGTAGATTTATGTCTCCCCGAAAAGTTCTCCAAACTGGAGGCTCTCAGAAGATTTTTGAGTAACGATCCAGATCCCACTCTCATCTTTTACGGGGGAGAGCCTCTCCTAGCCCTGGACGAGCTTTACTGGCTAATGGATCACATCGAGGCAAGATTCGTCATACAAACAAACGGAACTCTCCTGCATCTTGTGGATCAGCGTCATCTTTCTCGCTTTCATACGATTTTGGTTTCCATCGATGGGAGAGAGAAAATCACCGATTATTTCAGGGGAGAAGGGACTTTCAGGCGAGTGATGGGGAACTTGAAATCTCTTGAGGGTTTTCGTGGCGAGCTCATAGCAAGGATGACGGTAATGGAGCCCCTCGATATCTTCGAGGAGGTAAGATGGCTTGCGAGCAATGAAGAATTTCCCTTTCGCTCCATACATTGGCAGCTCAATGCAGGGTTTTGGAATGATTTTGGTCGTAGAGAGTTTTGCACTTGGTTGGAGGGGAGCTACCTGCCCGGTCTCAGGAAGTTGGCGGAGTGGTGGGTGAATTGGATGGAGGAAAGGGGGGAGGTCCTCAAGCTTTATCCTTTTCTTGGGATGACGAAATCGTTGCTGGAGGGGGAACCCTCTTGGATGAGGTGTGGGGCAGGACATTCCAACTATGCCATCCAAACCGATGGTCGAATTATACCGTGTCCGGCTATGTGGGGCATGAAAGACTTTTACTTGGGTTCAATTGAGACCTCCTCCCCGCAGGAACTCCCAAAGGTCTTTCCCGCTGGGACCTGTGCAAACTGCGAAATGCTGTGGGTGTGCGGCGGTAGATGCCTTTACGCAACCGTTACCAGGAAATGGGGCTCCTTCTATTCCTTGGTTTGCCAAGCAGTGAGGGGCTTGGTGGAAGCGGTTTTGGGCATACTTCCAAGAGTTCGCCACCTGCTTTCCGAAGGAGTGGCGGAGTGGGAAGATTTCGACTATTTGAGATACAACGGTTGCGAAATTATTCCATGATACTAACTTATGGATGAAACCAGTGGCGGAAATCATGGACGAAATGCTACGCGAGTACAGAAGGCATTCTAGAGGTTGGAGGATGTTAAAGAGCGTCGACTCCAGAGGTTTCATCAATCTCTTTTTCTCTGGGGCGGGGAAGCTCTGGCTCATAAAGGGGGAACCTAAGAGCCCGTACGAGCTGGTAGGCGCGGGAGCAAGGCTTGCGGAAAGGGTGGACGAGAGGATAAAGAAATCAATGGATAAGGGGGATCCTCTTCCCTTTTGGCTCGCCACGGTTCATCCCGAGGAGGAGGCCATGATTGTGGCTTCCGGGATAGGAAGAGGTTCGGAATCCTCGCCCCTCTCCCTTCTCTCGAAGGAGCAAAGGGAGATGGATGAAAAGTTAAGGAAAAAACTTGAAGAGCTCTGCCAGAAGTATGGACTGAGGGAGGGATTCGGTTAGTCCCTCTTAGAGACGTATGGGCTTCCCTCGATGTAGAACCTCAACTTCCTCGTAAGGTCTTTTTTCACGCCCACACGATACGTGCTAACGATGTTGAACTTTTTGTTCTCTCCTTGAGCAATAGTTAGCTCCCCTGGTTTGGTGAGATCCTTTCCGTTGAATTTGTCGGTAATATCCAAGGTCATGGTGAGTTTTCCCGGCCCAGTGGTGAGAGAGTACCTATCGGCGGTTTTTCTCCTTTTCATCATGAGTTCCAGACCCTCGACAGGCTCTGCCGATCTTATCAGAACGGCCCCAGGTCTACCCTCTTTGTCTGCCGTGACGTTGAAGAGCCAGTGCCCATGAACCATGTAGATGAAGGCCAGTCCTCCCTTTCTCCACATAAGCCAATTGAGCTTGGTTTTCCTCTTATACGCTCTGGAGGCAGGATCTCCCCTTCCGTAATATGCCTCAGTCTCAGAAATTCTGACAACCATCCTCCCCTCACTTAGCTGTCTAACAATCAATTTTCCCAAAAGCTCTTGGGCCACGATGGCGGGATCTCTCTCGTAGAAACTCCTTGTCAGGAGTTTCATCTTTTAACGGAGAGCATCCCGGTTATTATATCCTCCGTTGATGCTCTCTGATCCTTGGCACAAACCACATAGGAGGCTAGCAACACCCCTTCTGCTCCCAGTTCTAGGGCACGTTTGGCATCCTCACCAGAAGAAACCCCCGCCCCGCACAGCACGTGAATTCTGGGGTTTATCTCCTTTATTCTCTTTACCGAGTTGCTTACCACCTCAGGTTTGGCTTTGGAAACAGCCACACCACTTCCTATCAGCTCGGGAGGTTCCACCGCGATGATGTCAGGATCCAGTGAGGCGAGTCTAGCGGCCATTTCCACGTCGCTGGCACAGACCACACTTACCATCCCTAGTTCCTTTATCCTCTTTATGCTGGCTTGGATTTGATCGATGGGGAGAGGACGCTCAGAGTGATTTATTAGGGAACCCACTGCACCCGCCTCCTTGGCGGCTTCTGGTAGCAGCCAACCCGTGTGCGATCCAGGAGTGATGGGATCCAAATGCTGGGCAAGAACGGGAATGTCGACTGATTTTGCCACCCATCTCAAATCAAAAGGTTGTACGGCAATGGCGGCATTAGCTCCATGCTTTCTAGCCACTTCCTCTATGATCCTGGCCAGTTTGACGGCCATCTCTCCCGTGGCTTGGGCATAGGTCTTGAAGTTCACTATCAGCAGGGGGAAGTTGAGGTCCATTAACTACTTACCCTAAAAAAGATAGAAATCTCTCCAACCTGTCCATTCCTTCTTTTAGAGCCTCCATGGAGGTGGCGTAGGAAATCCTGATATGCTCGTCGCTCCCGAAGGCTGACCCTGGAACTGCAGCGACTCCTTCTTTCTCTAGCAACTTTTCGCAAAAGCTTACGGAATCGCGCACGGGTCCGTCGTAAAACTGGGAGATTCGTGGGAAGACATAGAAAGCACCTGGTGGCGGTGAGCATCGGATTCCCATAGCGTTAAGTCTCTGAACGACAAAATCCCGTCTCTCTTTGAAGGCTCTCACCATCCTTTCCACGCTTTCCTGCGGGCCGGTAAGAGCCTCAAGCGCAGCATACTGGCTTATGGAGGTCGGATTTGAAGTAGTGTGGTCCTGAATTTTGGATACAGCAGAGGCTAGTTCTTTCGGTCCGGCCATATATCCTATTCTCCATCCGGTCATGGAGTAAGTCTTAGAAACAGCGTTAACCACTACAGTAAGCTCCCTCATCCCGGCGAACGTGGCAATGCTCGTGTGCTCCCCCTCGTAAATGAACTTTTCGTAAACTTCGTCTGAAATGCAGTAGATTTGGTTCTCCACCAAAACCTTCGCTATTTCCCTCAGCTCTTCCCTAGTGTAAACTGCCCCAGTGGGGTTGCATGGAGAGTTCAGAATTAAGACCTTAGTTTTCGACGTCAGAGAATTTTGTAGTTGCCCGGCAGAGATTTTGAATCCGTTCTCTTCATTGGTCTGTAGGAAGACAGGTTTCCCTCCCGCTAATTTGACCATCTCGGGATAACTGACCCAATACGGGGAGGGGATAAGCACCTCATCTCCCTCCTCCAGCAGGGCGAAGAGAACATTAAACAGGGTGTGTTTTGCCCCGCAAGAGACCACAATCTCTTCAGGGGAATATTTGAGCCCGTTTTCCCGTTCAAGCTTTCGACAGATGGCCTGTTTAAGTTCTGCTATTCCCGAAGTAGGAGTGTACTTGGTGAAGCCGTTGTCTATGGCTCTCTTAGCGGCAATCTTAATGTTCTCCGGGGTGTCAAAGTCGGGCTGTCCAGCTCCTAGGTCCACCACTTTTACCCCTACCTTTTTTAGCCCTGCCGCTCTTGCCGAAATGCCTAAGGTTGGGGAGGGGGATATCAGGGAGACCCTCTTTGAGAGCCTCATAGAGTCAACCTCCTCAGCACTTCTAGGTATTTTTCGGAAGTTTTCTTGACTACCTCGGGTGGAAGTTCCGGGCCCGGTGGTTGTTTGTTCCAACCGATTGACTCTAGGTAATCCCTCACATACTGCTTATCGAAACTGGGCTGCGGCTTTCCGGGTTCATAGGAGTCGAATGGCCAGAAGCGCGAAGAATCAGGGGTCAGGAGTTCGTCTATGAGGAGGGGTTCTCCGTCTACCACCCCAAATTCCATTTTGGTGTCGGCAATGATGATTCCCCTTTTCTCGGCCAACCAACTCGCTCTCTCGTAGATTTGCAGGCACCCTTCCTTGATTTCTTGCAATTTCTCCTTTCCCACCAACTCTTCCGTTTCCTCTAGGGTTAGGGGACGATCGCGACCTTCGGCTTCCTTAGTGGTGGGGGTGAGGAGTGGTTCTGGCAGTCGGTCGGCCATCCTCAAACCTGGGGGAAGGGAGATTCCACAGACCGATCCCTTTCTTTTGTATTCCTCCCAAGCCGAGCCATAGAGATAGCCCCTTATTATCCATTCCACGGGCAAAGGTCGAGCTTTCCTGACGAGCATCGACCTGCCATTCAGTTCTGGAAACCTCCGGAGTTCCTCGGGGAATTCCTCAAATTCGGCAGAAATTAAATGGTTTGGAAACAAATCTTCCGTAAACCTGAACCAGAACTCTGACAGCTTGTTTAGCACGAGTCCCTTGAAGGGAATGGGAGTGGGTAAGACCACATCGAAGGCGGAAATTCGGTCGGTAGACACGATTAATAAGTTTTCGCCCAAATCATACACGTCCCTCACCTTCCCTCTCTTGAAGGTGGGGAAGGGAAGGGAAGTTTCTCGCAAGATTTCCATTTTTCTTTACGGTTGTTCTATTTTATGATTTTGCTGGACGAGTCTCAAGAGAAGTATCTCAGGAATAGCCCAGTGCTCAGCGGGACGGCAAAGTTGTCTGCCCCTCTAACGCACAGGGACTCCAGGAACGCCACGCCCAGCGAGGTGAAGAGGGAGATTTTGAGATTCATTCCCAGTAGATACAGTGCGAGGGTTCCCAGGCAAAAGAAACAGACGGAGCCTTCCAGAGTTTTGTGGGGACTGTAAACGATTTTAAGCCTACCTACCCACTCGTCCACCAGTCCGGAGAGTGGATCGACTAGAGTTGCCATGAGGAGAGGATACAGGGCAACCGAGGGAAATAGGAGCAGGCTGGACAGGATGCCCAGAAGGAAAAACAGAGAAGGAGTATACAGCTTGGTCTCAGCATTGGTAACTGCCGCGGACCCAATCCATCTATCCGCTATTCCCCTGAGCACGGGTTTGTAGGTGGGTAGGGGGTTCAGCCTAGAATACTCCCCGAGGACGAAGGCGCACAGGGAGATGCATGCGAGCAAGAAAGCTATTTCAGGTTTGAACCAAGCAAAGTAGCAGAATATCACCCCACCCAACATCTGTCCAAGGCACCGATAGGTTAGAGGTGTCACCGTTCTCGACGCCCAGAGCCACCTACCCACCCAAGCCTCCCTGCTCAGTAGAAAGCCTGCGGCCAATACAGGAATTGAGAGGAGAACCCCGATGGTTAGACCTCGGGAATCAGAAAAGAGGAGCTCCTTCATCTGTTTTGCGTCTGAGAGATAAAACGAGAAACTGAAACGATAAACGGGAAAGAGCACTGGCACTGCTAAAACCCCGGTTAGGAGAATCATAGGCAGTACTCTTGTCAATTTCCGCCTCAACACGTGAAAGAAAACGATAAAACAACCGACGTAAATCACACATGCAAGACCAGCTCTAAGGGCCACTGAATTCATCAGATTTTGGGAGAGAGAAGTTAAGAGGAGAGGACCTCTTTGAGGGCGGAGAGCATCTCCTCAATATCTGACATGGTGATGTATCCCATGTTGCCTATCCTGAACGTCTTTTCCCTCAACCTTCCGTATCCTCTTGCCAATTCAAACCCTTTCGCCCTCATAGCCTCGTAAATCTGGTCTCCCGTTTTCCCTAGCGGTGCGTTTACGCAAGCAATGGTCGGACTCTCGTATCCCGGTTCTGGGAAGAGTGAGAGGCCGAGAGACTCTATCCCTTCCCTTATCCTGCGCATGCGCCTCTGGTAGAGCTCAAATCTTCTCTCCTTCCCCCCTTCATTTTCGATGATTTCGAGTTCCTTCCTGAGTGCGAGGATTTGCGGGATGGCAGGGGTCATAGGGGTGGATAGGCGCTTGAGGTGATTCGCCTCAAAAAGCTTGAAGTCGAAGTACCAACCCTTGTTCACGGCTTTCTCGGAGCGTTCTAATGCCAATTGGCTCACGGCGACGATGGCCAAGCCTGGGGGAAGACCAAAGCACTTCTGTGAACTTGTGAAGCATACGTCCAGACCCCAAGCATCGAATTTTATGTCAGTTCCTCCCATCGAGCTGACGGCATCTACCAGTACCAACTTCTCTCTTTCCTTGGCCACTTTTGCCAGTTCCTTGAGTGGGTTGATGAGGCCGACACTAGTCTCATTGTGCGTGATGGTCACCGCCTCCACATCCGGATGATGTTTGAGTTTCTCGTCTAGGAGTTCTGGAGTAATAGGTTTTCCCAGCTCTACCTCAAGTTTTACCACCTCTTTCCCGTTAGCTTCAGCAATCTTGGCGTATCTTTCTCCGAACTCTCCGCAGATGCAGCAGAGAACCTTCTTTTCCACACAGTTCCTTATGGAGGCCTCCATGGCTCCGGAGCCAGACGACGGGAACAGAAAGACATGCGATTTGGTCTCAAGGAATTTTTGCATTCTTTCCACCGTTTCCTTTTGTAGTGCTTGATATTCTTTGCTCCGATGGCTAAACATTTGCTTTGACATCTCTTGTAAAACTTCTGGTCTGCAGGCTACCGGACCAGCGGTGAAAAGTTTCATCGTTTGATACGGTCTCTTCTTTAAAAGTTTGCGGTTTTTCCGTTACTACAGTAACAGACAGCTTACATGATTTTTTCTATGGCACGTAGGGGTGCACCCGCCAGCTTCTTTTTGATTTCTTCTAGGACGGCACCTCTCAGCTCCCCCATTTGCCAGAGATCGACATACAGCTGGACAAGCGGAACGGCCCCCTCTTGTGAAAGTTTTTTCAAGTGATCGTCGGAACGGAGAACGAAGAGATTGGGGGATCCTTCACGAGGTCCGTACCTCTTCTTTATTTCTTCTGCAGGCGCATAGACAAAAACACATGAGTACTCGAATGGAACTTTTCCGAAGATTAGCTTATAACCGGAGTGTGCGGTGAGAAGTCCTATCGATTTAACGACAGATTCCACCTCCGAAACATTATCAGGAGTGAAAGTAGAGTAAGTGACATCCTTGAAAAAATCTCTCTCGGCAGCCCAATACACTAAGGCACGTTCTGGATCCAGTAACCTCAGTCCTAAAGGACGACACTCCACTATCCTCATCCGTTCGAGCTTCTTGATTAGCGGGTTGACCGTTCCAAGCGAAAGTCCACAGCTCTCGGCTAGCTCCTTTTGGGAAAAGAACCTCTCCCCATTGGTATAGTAACGATGAAGCATTTCTCTTAGAATCCTCTGGCCTTTTCTCACAGAATTCTTGAAAAAGGAAGGTTAAGACTACAGACTCTGGGCTTTTTTGAGAATCTCCCTTGCTAGAACTTGAAGTTTTTTAGCAGCGGGAGACCGAGGTTTGTATCTCACCACTGGAATTCCTGCAGCGGTGGACTCCGTAACCGCCTTGTCCTCTGGAATCACTCCTATCACTGGCCATCCTAGCGCCTGCTTGATTTCCTTCAGCGAGAGTTCATATGGTTCCCCGGCAACGCGGTTTACGATTACACCTAGAATTGGTACCTTGTATTTCTCGGCCGCTCTGAAGGTCTTTAGGGTACTGGCTATGGTGGGGACATACGGATTCGTAACGATGAACATCCCGGAGCAGGCCTTGAGGGCCATGGTTACCTCGCTTCCTACGCCGGGTGCGGAGTCAAGGAGGATGAACTCAAAATCCTTTCTCAGGGGGGAGATGAGCTCCCCCAAATCCACCATCCTCACTTCCTCCTCAAAGGCAATGGAGCCAAGAATCATCTTGACTCCCTGCACTTCCACAATGGCTCGCTCTATGGGGAGATCTGAGGAAATGACATCGTGAATGGTTACCCTAGGTGTGAGCTCACCGAAGTGCAATCCAAGATTGGGAGCTCCGAGGTTGGCATCGAGTGCCAGTACTTCTCTTCCGGCATCAGTGAGAAGGGTACTTATGTTCGAGACCATGGTGGTCTTTCCCACTCCGCCCTTGCACGAGAAAAACCCAAGCACTTTTGCATGTTTTGGTTTTATCTCTACTCTTCTTCCCACCCCTCGCATCCTCTCTTTGGTGCCAAAATTAAGATGTGTAACTAGGTGAGGTCACCGCAGGCGCACCGCGTTTCCTGGATGAGATCATAAAGCTCCGAAAATCCCTCCCCTGTCAGAGCGCTCACCCACACCAACCTAGCGGGAAGTCTGAACTGTAGCACGGTTTTGGATAGTTGAAGGGCGAGGTCGGAGAGAACACCTTCCGTCGGTTCGGGACACTCTAGGGCCTTTGACAGCTTCTCTTTGTCAATTAAGTCCACCTTGTTGAGAACATTTACCGTGGGCACCCCCATTCTGAGTCCCACAGAAATCCCCAGAAGTCTGACAAAGGTGCCACCGAATGACTGAAGGACGATTCTGGCGTCCATGAGAAAAACGCAGACGGTGAATCCCTTCATGAGGCGAGCTATTTCTGGTCCGCCATGAAAAAGAAAGACCTCCATCTGACCAGGAGTATCCACCATTCTGATATCACCTTCGATTGAGTTCATATGTAGGGCGAGCTCGTGTGCCTTTTCCTCCATCAATTCGCAGGCCCTTATCATCGCACCGTTCGGACCTAGTCCTTCCTTCCTCATGAGTTCTGAAATGGTGAAGTACCTTCGTATGTCAAAATCTGGCTCATATGGTGTGGACTCGCAGCCAGGGTCCAAGTTTATGTATGCGAGTTTTCTTCCCATTTCCTCCAGCCAGTTCCCGAATCTAGCAGTCAGAAGGCTCTTTCCGGCTCCAGCCGTCCCTAGGAGGATTAGGTTTAACCCGTTCAAAGTTTTTTGGACATGTAAGGACCCTCTTTCTCAAAACCGAATCTACGATAATAGTTCTTCACCCCTAGGCCAGATAAAACCACCATTTTACCAACTCCTTCCCTCCTCGAAAGTTCTTCGGCCTCTCTGAGAAGCCACGCACCCAGTCCTCGATGCTGCCAAGTTCCCTCCCAAGGGTCGACTCCCACCGGGACCAGTTCCCCAAAGATTTGCAATTGCCTGATGATGGTGGCATTTTTCACTTCTTTTCTATGGGCGTGTTCGGAAGGTAATCTCAGCCTGAGAAGCCCTAGAAGAGCCCCTCCCTTTTCTAGAGTTAGGAAAAATTCCTTCCCCCTTCCAGCTTCATAGCTCTCAACTTTAAACACGATTTCTCCCTCCGGTATTTTTCCCGTCCTATAGACGAGGTGGCCGATCTCTCTACATCTTATACACCTGCAGCCATCTCCCATTCTTTGTTTTACGAGCATCCGTAGGTCTCCCCTTCTGGGACCTGCCACCGTGAGGTTAAGTGGTATATCTCTCAAGATTCTGTGAATCCTAACCCAAGGAGGCGTATTCTTCTTTATTTCCACCAGAAGCTCGACTAGTTGGTCTTCGGAATAGGGTGAATATTCACCCCTCTTCCACATCTCATACAACTCCGTACCCGGCAGAACCATAGTAGGATATATCTTTATTCCATCTGGCCTGAAGGCAGGATCCTCGAAGACCCTCTTGAAGCTCTCGAGATCTTTTTGCGGGGAGGAGCCAGGAAGATTAACCATCAGATGATAGGTTACCGTAAATCCGGCATCGCGTGCCAGTCGTGTTGCTTCCTCTACATCTTTCACCGTGTGACCTCTCTTGATGATTCGGTAAATCTCATCGTCCAAAATCTGGACCCCTAGTTCCACTCTCGTGCCACCGAGTTCGAGAAGCAAATCCAAGTGTTCGCTACGGCACCAGTCTGGCCTTGTTTCGAAAACGATGTTGCTTATCCTCCTTGGGGCATTCTCCGCCAACAACTTGGCTTCCTGGAGGGACGATGATTGACGACCATTGAGGGCATCTAGGCATCCCTTCACAAAATTCTCCAAATACTCGCGGGGATAGGCAGTTAGAGTACCCCCAAAAATCACAAGGTCAACCTTGTCTACTCGGTGTCCCATTGCCTCAAGCTGTTTCACTCTTGCCTGTATCTGCAAAAAAGGATCGAAGTCGTTCTGGAGAGCACGCATGCAGGCTGGTTCTTTACCCGTGTAACTTTGGGGAGTTCCCTTCCCTGGTCCTCCTGGGCAGTATATACAGACCTCTGGTTTGGGGCAGGGCAAGGGTTTTACCATGACGGTGATAACAGAGACCCCTGAGAGCGAGCGCACAGGTTTAAGTCGGCCGCTTGTGATTTTCGGTAGGCGGTCCATCAAAAATATGAAGGTCGTGGAGCTAACAGGTTACGGGTTACCTCCTCAGGTCATAGAGGTTTTGAGGAGGTCGGGAATCGAGGAGTTGTATCCACCTCAGGAGGAGTGCATCAGGCGCGGGATTCTAGATGGAAAAAGCATGGTCGTATCTATACCCACGGCAGCTGGAAAGACGCTGGTTGCCGAGCTCTGCATGTTGAAGGCGCTAGCCGAAGGGAGGGGAAAGTGCCTATATATAGTGCCTTTGCGTGCCCTGGCTTCCGAGAAGTACGAGGAATTCAAGAATAAGTACTCTCCTTTGGGTTTCAAGGTGGGGGTAAGTACAGGCGACTATGACACGGTGGACCCGAGGCTGGCTACCTATGATATCCTTGTGGCCACCTCGGAGAGGGTTGACTCTCTCTTGAGACACAGAGCGAAATGGCTCGCGGACCTTGTAGCCGTGGCAGTCGTGGATGAGATACACATTCTGGACGATCCGGGAAGGGGACCCACTTTAGAGGTCCTGATTACCCGTCTCAGGCAGGTGAACCCGAGTGTTCAGATTGTTGCTCTTAGCGCAACCATCGGAAACGCGGGGCAGCTGGCAGATTGGTTGGGAGCTGAGCTGGTAAAAAGTGAGTGGAGACCGGTACCGCTTAGGAAGGGTGTTTACTATGGGGGTAGAATTATCTTTTCGGATGGGGGTGCGCATAGAGTTTCAGTACATGGAGATCCCCTACTCTCCCTGACTCATGAGACTCTTTTGGAAGGGGGACAGGTCCTCATTTTCGTGAACACGAGGAGGTCCTCGCAGGCCGTAGCATCTTCCCTAGCTGAGGCAGTTTGTCTCCTTCTCTCCCAGCAGGAAAGGGAGGAACTGCAAGAAGTGGCGAGGAGAATCGAGGAAGCCTTGGATGAACCAACCCAGACCTGCAGATTGTTAGCGGAATGCGTGAGGAGAGGGGTGGCTTTCCACCACGCTGGTCTTCACTCCCTTCAGCGGGCGGAGGTAGAGCGCTCCTTTAGGAAGGGGCTCATAAAAGTGGTTTGTGCCACGCCTACCTTGGCGATGGGCGTCAACCTACCGTCCCGTCGGGTGATTATAAGGGACTACAGAAGATACGTGGTTCCAGATAGCTTGGAGGAGGAGAGATACGGGGGGATGGAACCCATCTCGGTTTTGGAGTTTCATCAACTTTGCGGAAGGGCAGGAAGACCGCAATATGACAAGTTCGGGGAGGCAATCGTGATGGCGAAGAGCAGAGATGAGGCGGAGGCATTAATGGAGGGATTCATCAATGCCCCTCCCGAGCACATCATCTCAAAACTTGGGGTAGAACCGGCTCTGCGCTCTCATGTACTTGCATGCGTGGCGGCAGGATATGCCCAGGAGGACTCCTCCTTACGCGATTTCTTCTCTAAAACCTTCTTCGCCTACCAGCGTGGGGTAAAACAGGTTCTGCCAGTAGTTGAGAGGGTTTTGGATTTTTTGGAGCGAGAGGAAATGGTGAAACGGGTGGGTGAAAAGTACGTGGCGACTGAGTTCGGACAGTTAGTTTCGGCCCTTTATATCGATCCTCTTTCGGCGGTCAGGATTAGGGAAGGTCTGAAAAATATTACCACTACTCCTTCCGATTTCGCCCTCCTGCACATGGTATGCCATACTCCCGACATGCCCCTCCTTGGCTTGAGGAGAGTTGAGGAAATCGAGGTCATGCTTGGAGAACAAGAATTTCTCTACCCCATTCCGAGTCCGGAGGAGACGGCTTATGAATATTTCTTGAGGGAGGTCAGGACGGCATGCATGTTGCTCGAGTGGGTGGAAGAAGAGGAGGAGGAAAGCATTCACCAGAAGTTTGGGGTAGGCGCGGGAGATTTGCGCAGATTGGCGGAAACTGCTGAGTGGCTCCTTTACAGTTCACACGAATTGGCTAGGCTTTTCAAGGTAAGAAAAGCTCTCAGACCTCTTCGCGAGCTGACGATAAGGGTGAGATATGGTGTGAAGAAGGAGCTGGTGGAACTCGTTCAGCTAAGGGGGATAGGCAGAGTGAGGGCCAGAAGCTTATATAACGCTGGTTTCAAAAAGCTCGCAGACATCCGGAAAGCCACCGAGGCAGAACTGGCCAAGGTTCCGCATTTGGGTCCGCAGCTTGCCAGAAGTCTCAAGGAGCAAGTTTCGGAACGTTAACCAAGAGTAACAAGCTTGTAGTCCTTTAGTCCCGCGAGGGAAGCGGCCTTCCGCTCAGCGGCTTCGAAGTCTCCGATTTCATCGATTAGTCCATAGTTCTTGGCGTCTTTTCCGTAAAACGTCATCCCTTCTCTAAGCCTGTCAGTCTCCCGGATTTGAGGACGATTGGTCGTAATCCTGTTCAGGAGCTCGTCCATGATGTTGTCAACAAGTTCCTGCAAGTATTGGTTTTCCTCTTCTGTTGGTCCTCGATACTCCGCTCCCAAATCCTTCATTCCCCCCGATTTCCAAACATAGTAGGTTATTCCCTCTTTCTGGAGGTAATTCTCATAGCTAACCCAGATGGCGATTACGCCAAGCCCACCCGTCAGTGTATAGTCGTAAGCGTAGATGTAGTTGGCCGCACTCGAAATGAGGTAGGCGCCAGAGGTAGCCTGTTCTCCCATCGACACCACCACGGGTTTCTTTTCCCGCAGCTGTTTGACAGCTTGTTCAGCTTGGAAACAAGCCTGTACTGTTCCGCCGGGACTGTCGATGACAAGGATGACTGCCCTTATGCTGTCGTCTCTCATCGCGGCTTTAGTTAGGTTATTGTACGTGTAGAAATTCTCGATACTCCCCTCCACTTTTATCACGGCTATCTTGGGTAGGGAGTGGTAATACCATCCGAAGCAGAATACCGAAATCGAAAGGAAGAGCAAGGCAAGAATTCCGGCCTTGGTCAATTCCATCATACTTAAATCACCCATATTAACAAAAACCCACCACCTTTCAGATGTTGATTTCGGAGGCTAAGAGGGGAAAATTGACGGAGGAGATGAAAAGAGTTGCGGCGGTCGAGGGGAGGAAACCTGAGGAGATAATGAGGGCGGTCGCGAGCGGGCGCGTGGTAATTCCTCACAATCCTCGCAGGGAGATAGAGGTCAAGGGAATAGGGGAGGGACTCTCGGTTAAGGTAAACGCGAACGTTGGTACATCTTTCGATTATCAGAATGTGGAGGAAGAGGTCCAGAAAGCCAAGGTTGCAGTTAAGTATGGAGCGGATACCATTATGGACCTGAGTACGGGAGGGGACCTAGATGCGGTAAGGAGGAGAATCCTGAGGGAGATAAAAGTACCGGTGGGGACGGTACCGGTTTATCAGGCAGTTATAGAGGGGGCAAGGGAGGCAATCGGTGAAGTAAGCTCGGATGCTTTTTTCAACGTCATAAGGAGGCATGCTCAGGATGGGGTGGATTTTGTCACGGTACATTGTGGAGTGACCAGAGAACTTGTGGAGAAGCTCAAGAAAAAAGGGAGAATTCTGGGGATGGTCAGCAGGGGGGGAGGCTTCTTGGCTTGTTGGATAATGGAGACGGGGAACGAAAACCCGTTATACAAGGAATTTGATTATCTGCTGGAGATAGCTCTCGAGAACGAACTAACCCTCAGTCTTGGGGACGGTTTCAGGCCGGGATGTTTGGCTGATGCCTCGGATTCTCTACAAATAGGCGAGCTTCTCACGGTTGCAGAACTTGTGAAAAGGGCAAGGGATAAAGGTGTTCAGGCAATGGTGGAGGGTCCCGGTCACATGCCGCTCGATCAGATTGAGGCAAATGTCAGAATGGCGAAGACCGTGGCTGATGGAGCACCTCTTTATGTGCTGGGTCCCCTGCCCACAGATATTGCGGCAGGTTACGACCACATAGCCGCAGCCATTGGAGGGGCATTGGCAGCATTGGCAGGGGCAGATTTTCTCTGTTATGTGACACCAGGGGAGCATCTCTGTCTCCCCTCCCTCCAAGACGTGAGGGAAGGGGTGATAGCAGCCAAGATAGCCGCGAGGGTCGTTGATTTGGCGAGAAGGATTGGTTGGGAAAGGGATTTTCAGATGGCACTCGCGAGGAGCCGACTTGATTGGGCCCAGCAGATAGAACTGTCCATAGACCCTGAGAAGGCCAGCGAGTATAGGAGGTCCAGACCCCCTCTTGTTGACCCCTCGACCTGCAGCATGTGTTCAAAGTTCTGCGTTATAAAGCTTCTGCGAAAAATTTTGTCCTAACCCCTTTTTAACGTTTCGAGAATAATCGTAAGATAATCCTTTTTCGTTAGCCGAAGGTGATTCGTAGACAACCTATTGTCGGTGCGCGCACCAAAATGGCGAAGGCAGGTAGCGTCCATATTGCTGGTACTACTTACTATTCTCTCCCGCGTTCCACCCGCCTTCTCTCAGCTCTCACCTCCTACCCTCCTGCTCCCGCAAGATAACTCTTGGGTAAACGATAACACCCCCTTCTTCGACTGGACGGACGTGACGGGGGCGGACGGCTACCAGATCTTGGTGGACAACGACCCAAACTTCACCTCCCCTGAGATAAACGCCTTTCCAGTTTCCAGTGATTATACGCCAACATTCGAACTGGCGGAGAATGTTTTGTATTATTGGAAAGTTAGAGCAAGAAATACGGTCACCGGCGATTCATCCGACTGGTCGGCGACTTGGAGCTTTAGGGTGGACATTACGCCACCCACCGCACCCTCTTTAGTTTCGCCTGAGAATGCCGCGACTCTATATGTGGATCAACCCGTATTCACTTGGACACCTGTCTCGGATCTCAGTGGTGTTAGCTATAAGCTGGAGATAGATAACGACCCAGATTTCTCCTCTCCCACCTACTCCATCCTCTTAGCCTCAACCTCTCACCAAATTGAGAACAAGCTGACGGAGAACTTCTCCCCCTATTACTGGAGGGTGACCGCAATCGATGGGGCACAAAACAAAAACTCCTCAGCGATTTATACTTTTAGGTTGAAGGTTCCACCCTCCTCTTTTATTGATCCGATTTCCCCTTACTGGCAAAATCAGAACTTCACTCTGACCGTCACGGCCTCGGACAACGATGGGGTGGTGGAAAATGTGGAGTTCTGGTACAGGTACTCAAGCGATAACGTCAACTGGGGGAGCTGGATCCTGTATGAAAACGATTCCACCCCACCCTACTCTTGGGTCTTCGTTCCACCCTCAGGAGTCGGGTTCTATGAGTTTTATTCCAGGGCTTGGGACGACAGAGGGAACTACGAGAACGCCCCCGAGCAAGCCGATGCTCGATGTGGCTTTGACAACGTTGCGCCCCCGGCCGTCGAAAATCTCCTGCCGGAAAATAACGCCGAGGTCACCTCTTTCACCCCAACTTTGGAGTGGGCGAGAGTGACGGATCTGAGCGGGGTGAGCTACCAAGTTTTAGTAGACAACGAGGACACCTTTTCTCCCCCATACGTGTTTCAGGCAGATAACCTGACTGACAACTGGGTCACCACTTCCACGCTTGTTCCGGGCGTTGAGTACTTCTGGAAGGTCAGGGCGGCAGATGGAGCCGGGAACTCCTCTTGGTCCGCAGTATATCAGTTCAACGTCCGCACTTGGTGGTACTTAGAGAGCGTCAACGGGGGGGCACTGACGGCAGGTTCTTGGGCTCCCGCGGAGGGATGGCAGGCAAGGGTCCTCGGCGAGGCTGGATGGGTCGAAACCGAGAGCTGGACGGCGGGTTTGGCCCCGTTCTGGTTTAGCCTAGATTCCTGCAGCGGTTGGGTTCAGACTTCTGCCCAGTGGAATCTAATGGAAGGATGGGAGGACTCCTGCGCAGTCCCCGTTTCTTGGAGCACACTGGAATGGATGAGTGGCGAGATCACCAGCTTGATGCAGTGGGTGGAACTTGAAACCATCGGAAATTGGATCGCATCGGCCGGGACTTGGAGGGTTGTTGAAGGGCTGGGTGCAAGTTGCCGAACCCTGGAAAGCGACTGGCGGTTAATCGATGAACTCTTCGGGGTGGCTCGGGGGACGGTCGGTTGGAGTTGGCTCGACTTCTTGGCTGGTTGCGTCAGGACTTCAGCGTGGTGGTCAGGGGTTGACGGCTTGTTGGCAGGGATAGGAACGGTAGCCCAGTGGTGGCTATCCGAGTCCTTCAGCTGCTCCATAAGGTTCCCCGCTGATTGGGATCTCCTCTGTTCTTGGACGGCCACATCCGCGGCACTCGTTCTCCCACCCAACCTCGTCGCTCCAGAGAATTCCTCAAACCTCTCCACCAACTTCCCCACCTTGAATTGGGAGAACACCCTTCCGGCCGACAACTGGCAACTTCAGGTTGATAACGACGCTGATTTCACGAGCCCCGAGGTGGATATCTGGACGACCTCGACCTCCTACCAGCCGACCCTCCCCGACGGGAAGTACTACTGGAGAGTTAGGCAGATGAGGAGCGGTGTTTTTTCCGAATGGTCCCTGGTCTGGAGCTTCAGGCTCGATACTATTCCGCCGGGAGTGCCTCTACTCGTATACCCCGTGAACCTCAACATCAACGACAACAGGCCCCTATTCAGGTGGAGCTCGGTCCCAGAAAACTCCCTCCCGCTCAGCTACTGGCTTGAAATAGACAACGAGCCTGCCTTCAATGAGCCCATCCTACTATCGGTCGGCTGGCTTTGGGACAATTCGTATCGGCTCGAAAACGTCCTCTCGGACGGTCTGTATTATTGGAGGGTAAAGGTGAGGGACAATGCGGGAAACCTCAGTTCTTGGTCAGCAACGGAGAACTTCAGGGTCGATACCATAAGGCCAGCACCTCCCACTCCCGTCTCACCCGTAGGATTCGCCTGGGCTCCCATAACTCCGACACTCCGCTGGCAGAAGGTTACCGAAAACTCTCTCCCCGTGCTTTATCAGGTCTACATCTGCGAGAGCTCGACCTTCGATGCCAGCCTCTATCAAGTGTATTGTTCTCCTTGGCTAACCGAGAACGAGTGGACGGCTCCACCGCTCTTGGAGGGGAGCGGGCTGGAGGGAAAGATTTTCTACTGGAGGGTTTGTGCACGGGATAACGCTGGGAACCTGAGCGACAACTCGCCGAGCCAGTCCTTCCAAACGGATGACCTTCCGCCTTCAACCCCAACCATCCTCTCGCCCGAGAATTCCTCTTTTGTCTCAACAACCCTTACCTTGTTCTATTCTGCCTCAGACAATGGCTCTGGTGTGGGAAGCTATTGGGTTCAAATCTTCGATGCGAACCGGAATCTCATCCTAGAGAACACGGTAGCGGAAAACCGGCTGACGGTCCAACTATCGACGGGAGTCTACTGGTGGAGGGTCAGAGCTAGGGATGCCGTTGGGAACTTGAGCGGCTGGACGGACAACTACACGTTCCAAGTATGCGACTGGAGGGAGCTCGAAGGCTGGAGGGGAGTAGCATCAACTCGCACTGATTGGTCCAGGGTGGAGGGGTGGGCATTTACGGCATGTTCCTCTTTCCAGTGGCTGTCAATCGAGTGTTTGACAGGAACGATTCGGACGTTGCCCTTCTGGACCTCGCTGGACGGATGGAACGGTACCATAAGTTCGGTCTTCCGCTGGTCTGAAGTGGAAAGGTGGGGCGGGCAAATCGGAGGGCCGGTATGGTGGCAGCCTCTCGACTTTCTCTCCGCTACCGTCCGTCCGGCTCCGAGCTGGGTGCAAGTCGAAGCATGGGTGCTTACCCTTCGGATACCGGGTGGATGGTTCTGGATTGAGAGCCTAGCAGGAACAATCAGAGTACCAACTGGATGGCTTGAAGTGGATGGATGGGGCGAAATGGTTCAAGCTCAAGCCTCTTGGGCGCAGGCTGAGGGCTGGGTTGTGATGATTTCAGCGCCGACTGGATGGTTCTGGATTGAGAGTTGGGCGGAATCGATTAGGGCACCGACCGGATGGTTTAAAGTGGATGAATGGGGTGGAACGGTCCAAGCCCAAGCCGCTTGGGCGAGGGTAGAAGGCTGGATTGCGACGATTTCGGTACCGATAGGCTGGCGGAGCCTAGAAGGGTGGTTGAACTCGGTTGCATCGGTTCCTCCCAAATGGTTGAAAATCGAGGAATGGAGCGACAGGATTTCGACAAGGGGCCAGTGGCTGGCGCTCGAAACCAGTGCGGGGGCGGTCCAAGTGCCAACTGGATGGCTGGGGTTGGAGTCATGGATTGCAGGCTCGGTCTTTCCGGCCGCATGGCAAATCGCGGAGGGCTGGACCGTTGAAGCTTGGGCGGCGGCCGGATGGATGGTAATAGATTCACGGGCTGCAACCTCTCAGGCTCCGGTGCCGGCGCCCCTCCTCCTAACTCCGCTCAACTGGGAGAACACCAGCAGCACCACCCCCACCTTCACTTGGGAGAACACCCTGCCAGCCGATAACTTCGACCTTCAGATAGACGACGATGCCGACTTCAGCCCGCCAATCGTCATCTCGGTCTCGGTTACCTCCACCTCTTACACTCCGTCCAGTCCCCTCCAGGACAACCTCTACTACTGGAGGGTGAGGCAGTGGAGAGCCGGCTCGAGCTCCACCTGGTCGGTCAGAGTCTTCAGGGTTGACACCGTCCCGCCAGCCCCGCTTGTCCCCGTCTCGCCGAGGGAGGCGGAGAACGACAATTACACACCAACCCTAAGGTGGGCTCCTCCCTCTGAGAACTCGCTCCCGCTGGTCTACAGGGTTCAGATAGCTACCTCACCATCCTTCTTCGATTGGTCTATTAGATTAGACACGGACTGGACGGTTACCGAAAGCGCTCTGACTCCACCTGTACTTGAAGACAACCTTTACTACTGGAGGGTGGCGGCCAAAGACAATGCAGGAAACTCCGGCTTTTTCTCACCGACAAGGAGCTTCAGGGTGGATACCCTCCCACCCGCTGCTCCAACCCTCCTAACTCCTGAGAACGGTGCCTCGGTGGAAAAGGTCCCGATCCTGAGCTGGGTAAGCGTCCCCGAGAATTCTCTTCCTGTTCTTTACTTTATTCAGGTTGCTCAGACAGCCGATTTCACCGTTGGGCGCATAGAGTCGGGCTGGATTGTTGAGAACTCCTGGATCTGCCCGCCGCTCGAAGAGACCGTTTGGTACTGGAGGGTGAGGGCTAGGGACAACGCCGGAAACTATAGCCCGTGGACAGAGACTAGGTGGTTCTTGGTTAGCCCGGGGTGGAGGGCTCTAGAGAGCTGGGTCTGCCCCGTGAGGTCCTCGGCTTCCTGGAGAGCAAACGAGCTTTGGGCTGGGGTGATTTCTGCTCCTGTAGCTTGGAGACCCACCGACTTCTGGATCGGGTCGGTTGATGCTCCAGCGGTCTGGCGATTGGTCGACTCTTGGATCGGGACAGGTCGGGGAGCAGCAATGTGGCAGGACTTGGAGGGCTGGGTGGCAAACATCCGAGCCTCAGCCACATGGTCGGCAGTCGAGGGTTGGACAGGCGCAGCGAGATCGTTGGTAGCATGGTCAGGTGTTGAGACTTGGGTCGCAACCGTTTCCTCCCCAGCTGTTTGGAGATTGCTTGAAAAATGGGCGGGGACGATCCAGGCTAGGGCTCTATGGTACCTTACAGAGGGATGGGCTGGAATCGTTCAGGCCCCTGCGGGCTGGCATCTTACCGGTCAACTGAGTGCAGGCGTGGGAGCACCCTCTCGCTGGATGGGGATTGAGGCTTGGGCGTGCGGATGCAACTCTCCAAGCGCTTGGAGGTTTGCGGAGGGCTGGCTTTGCGGGCTTCAATCCCCCTCCAATTGGGCTGCTCTTGAAGGATTTCAGGCTCGGGTGCTCGGCTGGGTCGAATGGAGAGAATTGGAGGGCTCGAGCTCAGTTCTTGGTGCTCCAGCCCGCTGGTTGATGGAAGACGCCCTAAGTGCCACCATCCAAGGCCCCGCGGTTTGGAGGGTACAAGAAAGCTGGTTTGGCACAATCGGGTGGCCAACCGCTTGGATTAGATTGGAACAGCTTGCTGCTAACCTTCGAACGCACGTTATTTGGTCCCAGTGCGAGCAATGGTCAGGTGCCAGTGCCGCAGTACCTAGTTGGTGGAGGGTGGTGGAAGGATGGCAGGAGATTTCCCCCGCAATCAGCTGGTGGAGGAGTTTGGAGGCTCTACTCTCGCACGTTTCGGCGGTCACCTTCTGGTCGCCTTTGGAGAGCTGGGCAGGAGCAATCGGGGCGCCAATTTATCCGCCGCTCCTCCTTTCCCCCGAGAACGCTTTCAATTCGAACGATAATACGCCAACTTTCTCTTGGGAGAACCTTCAACCCGTGGATGCTTTCGAGCTCCAAGTTGACAACAACCCGGACTTTTCCTCCCCCGAGGTTTCTGTGGTCATTGCAGAAAACTCGTATACACCCTCTGCTCTACAGGACAACCTGTATTATTGGAGGGTTAGGTGCAGGAGGGCGGGAGCCTTCAGTCCCTGGTCGGGGGTGCGCACGCTGCGAATCGATACCGTTCCGCCGATTGCTCCGACACTTGTCAGTCCGGAGGATGGAAGGGATATAAACGATTCCACGCCCTTGCTGAGGTGGACAAGGCCTTTTGAGAATTCCCTACCTCTAACCTATAATCTGAGGATTTCAACCTCATCCTATTTTGAGCCGGAAAACATCGTGGCGAACGTTTGGGTGGCAGATAATGCCTACGAGGTTTACGGTCTTCAGGAAAATATCGTATATTATTGGAAGGTCTGTGCAAAAGACAATGCGGGAAATGTCGGCCTGTTCCAAGAAAGCGCATGGAAATTCAAGATAGACACGATTTCCCCAGCAGCACCCATCTTAACCTCGCCCGAAAATGCGGGTTGGGCAGCTCCTGCAGCTGTCCTTAGATGGCAGCCGGTTGCAGAAAACTCTCCACCGGTTCTTTATAGGGTTGAGATTTCTGACTTTCCCGATTTCCTCAACTTTGTTAGGGTAATTGAAACATATGACACCAGTTGGACGGTCAATCCACCCCTTCCTGTGAGCTCATACTATTGGAGGGTTAGGGCAAGGGACAACGCTTTGAACTGGGGTGCTTGGTCCTTAACTTACTGGTTCAAGGTGGACAACGATCCACCCTCCGCTCTCCTTCTTTCTCCCGAAAACGAGGTACACGTGCAGGCGAACTCGTCCTTCACCCTTTACTTCACCGGAAACGATGGAACGGGTTCGGGTGTGGCAGGTTACACCCTTCAGATATCCACCGATCCGTTTTTCTCGACCATTGTGGTTGAGGTTACAGTTTCTGAGAATTCATTCTCCACAACTCTCCCGCGCGGAACATACTACTGGAGAGTGAGAGCCATTGACCGCGTGGGAAATGTCGGGGCTTGGTCCGTGCCCAGAGTCCTCTACGCGAGCGACTGGACCTGGCTGGAATCTTGGTCGCTCTCGGTTCTTGGAGCTGCCAGTTGGCTAAAGACGGATACTTGGACTCCCAGCGTTTGGGGAAAGGCAAACTGGCACTCAGTAGAAGTCCTGCAAGGGGGGATTGAGAACATTGCCGCGGGCTGGTTCTACTTAGATGAGCTTACCGGTGGCGGGATTGGTGTGCATTACTGGGCACGACTGGAAGAATTCAGTACTGAGGTCAGGGGTGGGGCATTCTGGTTCTCCCTTGAGACCACGGGATTCTCTATGGCTGTCCCGCCTTCATTTTGGTACCTGCAGGAGGAATGGCATGGAGGGTGGGGCACAAAGGCCGAATTCATAAAGATTGAGGGATTGAGTTCACATCTTTGTACGGTCGCTGAGTGGATGGAAGTTGAAAATTGGGAGGCGACAAGTACGGGGGTTCACTATTGGGCAATACTGGAGAGTTTCGAAGCAGGAGTGTGCAACCGCCAATGGAGGTCAATCGAAGGATGGGTACTGCAGGTCAAATCCCCCGCCTCTTTCGGGCCGTTGGAGGGATATCTCGCGACCGTTGGAGTGTTCCCATCAAGATGGCATTTCTGCGAGAGATGGTCGGAAGGTTCGAAAGGCAAGATGGGAGAATGGACAAGACTGGACACGGTATGGTCGAGGTCGAGACCGGCGGCTTGGACTTGTCTTGACCGAGTCGAATCAAGGCTCTCTGTGATAACCGGTTGGTGGAATTTGGAGGAAAGGGGAGGAACGCTTGAATCGCCCGTTTTGGGATACATACTGCTGGAGCAGAAGAGTGGCGGTGTTTCGGCACCACACATCTGGGTTCGTTTGGTAGTCTTCGAAGGTGGGGTCTCTTCTCCGATCTTTTGGAAAATTGCAGTTGAAAGTTCGTATGTGCCAAAGTTTGTCTGGTTTAAGCTGGACGAACTTGGAGGATTCGCTTGGGCTCCGAGATGGATAGAGAGGAGAACGGAGGAAAAGGCTCCAGTTCCGGTCCCCACAGAGGTCGAACTTTCTGACTTGAGTCCTAGCTTGGAGAAGGTAAAGGCAAAGATCTTTCCGCCTGGATTCAAGGTTTCCGTGGGTGAGAGCAGGTATTTGCCCCCCTGGCTTCCGAGACCGGAGAGTGAGGTTTACACATACTTTGACCTTCTCCTTGAGAACGCCCAACCCTTAGTTTTGAGAGTGAGAATCGATAAGGGTTGGCTGAAGCAGATGAGCAGGAACACATTGAAGGTCCTTGGATACAGAGGGAGCTGGAAGGAACTTCCGTTTGAGGAGGTGGCGGAGGATGCAGAGTTTCTGTATCTGGAGCTCAGGCCGGGGGATTTCAAATGCTTCGCCATCGTGGCAAGGAAACCACCTTATTTCCCCATTTGGACAGTCTTCTGGATTTGGCTTGGGGTAGTAGGGGCGCTCTGTTGTGTGATTATTTATCCACATCTGTCCGAACTGAGAACTAGGAGTCTTGAGAGAAAGTACGAGAGAGCTCTGAAAGGTGTCCTCTACAAGAAGGTCGGGGGTAGACTCAGGACATTGGCGAAGAGGCTCTCGAGGGATGAGAAGAAACTCCTGAGGAGTTTGGTGGAAGAACTTGAGGCCGTACCTCCAAGACTTGTTCCCGTCGAGGAGAAGCTGACAGTACCTGAATTGGTAGCAGTCAAGACTCTGGAGCGTTTCATCCGAGAAAGGAGAAAGAAAATACCTCTGAGAAAAGAGAAGGTAGAGGAACTGCGAAGGTTGCAGGAAGAGATGCTAAAAAGAAAAAGGAGATGATTAACGGGAAGAAGTCAGCAGGGTTTGTAATAGCAGACCCTTAGCTCCGGATCGTATTCCTTGGGCTCGGGAAGTTTGGCTACCTTCTCTGGGGAGACGTTATCAAGCCTGACCCAACCGTGCATCTTGGCATTGGCCCGCATTCCCAGATCAATCTTTCTGAGGCACAGAATCATAGTCCTTTGAAGCTCATGAGTCTCCTCCTGCAGCTTCAGAATTTTCTGGAGCATGCACTGAGTGTCCCTGTTCATCCCAGTGATGATCTTCTGAGTGGATCGAGAGGTGATGTACTGGGTGAAAATCAGCGTCACGCCCAGCCCGACTAGCCCGATGATTTCCGCCATCATTTTCTTCACCTCGCTGTTTATTGGGCTTAGCTCCCTTTTAAAGGAGGAACAAGCCGCACGACTTTGGGACCTGATTCGTGCTTTGCCACTCCTTTTCTGCATGGTCGTCAACTCGAAAGTAACCACTTCCAGAGAGGCAGGCAACGAATTTGCTTTCCGTCGTGTTGGATTTCCCCTTCATAGTCCCAAGTTATCAGCAGGAGCGTATCGCATTTTAACTGGGCGGAAGCTTCGACAAGCCCCTTCAACTCCCGCCGGTCAATCTCGTCTTGGGCCGACACATAGCTGACTTGGATGAGCTGCCTGATCGAAGTCCCACTCTTGATGACAAAATCGACCTCTCTCCCCTGGTGATCTTTCCAGTAAAACACCTCAAACTCCTCATGGCAACCGCTTCTTCTGAAGAGCTCTGTTGCAACGACATTCTCCATCAGTCTCCCAAAGTCCTCGCTTGTTCTCAACCCCACGGCGTTGATCAATCCGGTGTCCACGCAATACACTTTTTTTGGTGCAATGACCGCCTCCTTCAGCCTGAACGAAAATCTTTCCAACTTGCGAATCAAGTACGCTTCCTCAAGGGCCGCAACCCACTTGGAGATGGTTGAGAGATGCTCCGCTCCTCCTATGCTTTTCAGGGAAGAATACGTGAATTCCCGGGAGAAGTCAGAGACCAGAAATAGTGCTATCTTCCTAATCCCCTCCTCTTTTTTGATTCCGCACCGCCTCACCACGTCCTTCACAATAATGTCGTCATAGATCCGCCTGAGGATTGACCTGCCAAACTTGAAAAATTCTGGGAATCCTCCCCAAGTTATGTATTCCCTAAGAAGCCTCATGATTTCCCCCCTCTCGGCGGTCGTTTCCGCTGAAGCTGGTACTCCGTGAAAATCCAAAAATTCCTGAAAGCTGAAGGGGTAGAGTTCGATATCTATGTACCTCCCGGTGAGGTGGGTTGCAAGTTCCCCCGCCAGCAGTTTTGAGTTGCTTCCCGTGACAACCACCTTTTTTGTCCTACGGAGGCGGCTTACAAAGAGCTCCCATCCCTCCACGTTCTGCGGTTCGTCAATGACAATATTCTGCAGTTCCTTTCCGTAGAGTTCATACAGAATTTGGAGGATTCGATTGAGATCCTCAGCCTTCGTTCCTAGCAGCCTTTCGTCGTCAAAATTTATGTACCCGAACTTCTCACCGGAAAAGAGCTGGAAGGCAAGGATAGATTTACCACATCTTCTTACTCCCAGAATTGCCAAGATGTTTGGGTATTTCAGGAACGGTAGAACCGAGCTCTTCGCTTTTCTCTCCACTATCTTCTCCCTTCCGAAAATCTCCTCCATCTCCCTCCTCTGCTCGAGAATTATTTCCTTAAGCTTCACATTAGACTAGAAAACTTTTTAAAAAAGATTTCTAATTCAGTAGGTATTTTACTAAGCCAGACCCCTCAGCCGTGGCTCGGTGATGATTTTCCGGGGAACCGGGAGGTCACGTATGGGTAAAGATGAGGGTGATGCCGAGGCCCACAAAACCGATGAACTCCGCCATCACTTTTTCACCTCAAGCTTACTGAGCCTCTTTTAAAAGAGGAACAAGCCATACCTGGATTGAAGAAGGTGAAAAATTAGTATCGATTGCCTCCACCCAATCCACACGCTTTCAGTGCTTCGTCATGTGTAATCAGGGTTCGTGTACCCGTGCTTTCATCATTGCCAGCAAGGTAGCGTCTCTCCCTCCGATTCCCAAATGACTATACTTTTTTAGGATTTCAGCCGACTCGCGCACTCGCTCAACCGTAAGCTAATCGACCCTGAAGGGATAGCTCATGAATTTCTCAGCCTTCTCCGCCCCCAATACCGGGCCCAGCCGCTTCACAAAGTAGTGCACCACCTCAATTTGGATGACGGTGCTGACCAACACCTCTCCCTGTAAGGCTCTTCTAACGGGATTTAAACCTTTTTATGCTCTGGAGCGGTGCTGTCAAAGTAGTAAGCCCACATCTCCTTCAGTTTTTCCGGGCTGATTTTTGCCTGCTGGTTCCTTTCCGTTATGCACCCCTCGAGCTCCCGCACGAAATCATCCCTGCTCATGAGAGGCCGCAGGATATCCCTCGGTCCTTTTCTCCACTAAAAGTTCTTGACCCGGTTTTAACCCACAGTCGCCACTGATCTCCTGCGGTATGGTTGCTCGCCCTCCCTTCTCTATTTTGGTTATTCCCACTTTTTTGCCCATTCCCACCATCATGCCTCTTAACTTCAAGCTACTAAATTAAGCAAGCGTTGCCTTTTCAAAAAATCATTGGGGCTTGTAGTAGCAAACCCTCAGCTCGGGGTCGTACTCCTTCGGCTCGGGAAGTTTTGCCGCGTCCTCGGCGGAGACGTTATCAAGCCTGACCCAGCCGTGCATCTTGGCGTTCGCCCTCATCCCAAGGTCGATCTTCCTGAGACAGGTAATCATTGCTTTCTGTAGCTCATGGGTTGCCACAAGTATCCGGTGGGTCTCCTCTTGTAGCTTCAGGATTTTCTGGAGCATGCACT
>Ga0080004_1124925_pt1 | contig 38043 bp, 39 predicted proteins | sample WasSprMetagenome_FD_69207 | JGI IMG/M metagenome (GOLD analysis project Ga0080004, IMG submission 69207) | Sulfidic aquatic microbial communities from Washburn Spring, Yellowstone National Park, USA - WS (SPADES assembly) (version 2) | ecosystem: Environmental > Aquatic > Thermal springs > Hot...
TTGGGGTAGATGTTAGAAAGAGGGGGATAGAGTCCTTTAAAAAACTCATCGAAGGTGAGCTCCCTCATGCTTTCTGTCCAGTGACAAAAGTGGGGAACAAAGCACTTGTCCTCCACACCGATGGTGTAGGAAGCAAGCCCGTGCAAGCCTACCTTCAGTGGAGGGAGACCTCAGAAGACAAATGGTTCGACCTAAGCCAAGATTTACTGGCCATGAATTTGGACGATGCGGTCTGCGTTGGATGCGGACAGTTCCTGTTTGTGGACTACGTAGCTCTCAACCCCAATTTAGTGCCAAAGCGGAGGCTGTTGGCAAGGTTGGCAAGAGGGTTTGAGAGGATGAAAGAATGGCTTAACAACTTGGGAACTCCATTCGTGCTGCTTGGAGGCGAAACAGCGGACTTGCCTGACCAACTGAAAACCTTTGATCTTTCCGGAACAGTTCTAGGCATCGGCAATCCAAGAGCCATCGTCGGTGGAGAGGTGAAGGAGGGGGATGTGATAATAGGATTGAGAAGCGGGGGGAGGTGCAAGCACGAAAAGAGAGAAAACAGTGGCATCATGTGTAATGGGATTACCTTGGCGAGACACTGTCTTCTCAAGCCCGAGTATGCCAAAAAATATCCCGAGATTGCAGATGGAAAGTACTGGGGGAGATTCGACACAGACCAGTACGTTGAAGAACTTACCATGACCATAGGCGAGGCAATTCTTTCACCCACCAGGATTTATGCCCCTCTCATCCTGCGTTTGCTCCAAAAGTTCCGGCAAGACATCTCGAGCCTCGTGCACAATACAGGTGGGGGGCTGACAAAGTGCCTCAGAATAGGAAAGAATATCACCTTTGTCAAGGACAAGCTTCCAGATCCAGATCCTGTTTTCATTTTAATTCAGCGCGAGGGCAAAGTGAGCTGGAGGGAGATGCACCAAGTCTTCAACATGGGGGTGGGATTCGAAATATATGCTCGGAGAGAGACGGCGGAAGATATTATCTCAGAGTGCCAAAAGTTCGGAATAGATGCCTCAATTATCGGAAGATGCGAGCGAGGAAGCGGAAAAAATCGGGTAGTGCTTAAGACAAAATTCGGAAAATTCCAATATCAGCAATGAGATTCAGGGCGAGGGTAGAGGTGAGATTGAAGGAAGGATATCTCGACCCAGAGGGCATGACAGTAAAAAGAGCCCTGAGAGACTTAGGATATCAAGTGGGGGAGGCCAGAACAGCCAAGATCTATGAATTCTCCCTAGAGGCCGACAGTTTGGAGGATGCAAAAAAACAGGTTAGAGAAATATGTAAAAAACTTTTGTCAAATCCAGTGAAGGATGACTACTTATTCCAAGTTGAAGAAATCAGGTGAAAATGGAGAACAAAGGTATTGAACCGCTCGCCGTCAAGCTTCTTGCGGGCATGGTTCTCTTAGCAGTCGGTTTAGGGATAGGGTTAACAATGTACAGAAAAGCAGGGAAAACCCTTGAGCGACTCAACATACAGCTGTCCCTCGAACCAGATTCTTGGACTCTTCCACGACCAGAAAATGAGAATTCATTAGAAGTACAAGTGACGGTTGAACCGCTTCTCGATTTTCACGGTCAAGTATCTTTGAGCGCGGAAGGGGAACCGGCAGGTGTGAGCCTTTCCTTTTCCCGTACCTCTGGAACCCCTCCCTTTTACTCCATATTAACCATCACCGTCTCCAGCACCGTAAATCGCGGGTCCTACTCCATCACCGTGAAAGCGGAAGGGGAGGGAGCCCTAGCCTCCAAAGCCTTCACCCTTAGAATTACATAATGCTGGCGCTCCGATTGGTAGCTACATGTGTTTTGGCAGCCATGGTAGCCTCGCTCGGATTGATGGGTTTGAGGGTAATGAATGAAATTAAAAAGAGAAATGTAACCGAGAAAGCAGCAAGTTCCATTCTCGAGGCGGTACGTGCGTGCCTGGCCGCCCCATCCAAGCAAGTTCTTGAGGTTGAGCTTTTCGAGCCTTTGCTACTGGTTGAAAATAAGATAATGGTTGGGAAGTCCGTCTACGGAGAATTCGAAGGAAGGTTTTGTCAAGAGGTGAGGCTTAGCCCGGGGAAATACTTCCTTAGGATTCGGTTGGTAGACAACGGGATAAAGGTGGAAATTTGAAGGAATTCTTCACGGGGCTCTTCGTACTTGTCTCCCTGCTTTCCTTTTTTATATTAGTGGCCGCCTCCTATCAGACTTATCACAGGAGCTTGGAGTATGCGAAAATGACCGATATTGCTTGCACCCTAGCAACACAGCTCTGCCTGCGAAACAGACCGGCGGTGATTGAGCTTGAAAACTTGCCATTTGAGGGAATTTACGAGCTCGGAGGAGAGAATTTCTACTACAGTTTGGGAATTCTCACCATCGACGGAAGGAAGGTGGATTCAAACATCCCGCGAGCAAAATGTGTTGAGTTAGAAGTACCTGTTTTGGTCAGGGGAGTCCCTGCCAAGTTGAAGGTGATGGTATGGAAAGGGGCCTAGCAGATGTTCTGACGCTTGGCTTCGTGTTTACTGCCTTGATTTCAAGCGCCACCCTTCTCCTTCTCTGGGCCAACCTGCCCTTGCGTTTGGCCGAAGAAAGGCAGGACCATCTCCGCTGTAACCTTCTCTACTTCGCCCTCCTAAATTTCAAACATGATCACGAGCTCGCCCTTCCACAACAGGTTGTAGAAAACTTGCTCGGGATACCTCACAGAGAACTTCCTGAAAATTTCGTAATTGAGGTCTTTCACTTTTGGGTGGGGGCAAGGAATGGTAGGGTACGGATTTCAATCGAAAACAAGAACTGGGAGGTACGGGTCGGAGCACCAAAGTCTAGATTCTACCGCAGCGAAGGCAAACTCTCCCTTCTTCCTGCAGGTGGGGAACCGCTTACGGCGAAAGTGGAGGTGGAGTTTGGCTAAGGGTTCTGCTCCGGTTTTGGCTGTTTTCCTCTTGGGGGTAATGGTGACTGCCTTCACCGTATCTGGAATGCTGAAATCGGGGTATGAAAGACAAAGCCAAGAACTCCTCATAAAGCAAGCTGCTCTAACTTCGGCCTCTGTCTTAAACTCGGTCCAAGCTGAAATCAATCTTTATCTCAGAACCGTGGCTTGCGCTACCATGTATGAGGTGGGAGAAAGAAGCGGAGATGAAAATGAGGTTACGCAAAGGGTGACGGAGGTGGCGAAAAAACTTGAAAATGGATGGCTCTTTCCCGGCGTTTCGCTGGAGCTCTCGTTTGACAATCTCCACCAACTTCTGCTCTGGATGCCTGACGGTAGTCTCAACATAGTGGGTTCGGTCCCAGCCATCGCCAAGCATGTGATGGGTCCAGAAAGCCACGGACTCAGAATAGAAGTTACCGCCCTTCCGCGCTTCAGACGTCTTCGCCAACTTTCCCGAATCGTGACTACCCTGCATGAAAACTTTCCAGACCTTGAGGATCTTCTCCGGGAACTCAACGAAAACTTCAGATACGAGGGATTCTCATTTGAAGAGGAACCTGGAGGCATCGTGATTAGGGATTTGTGGGCACAAAAAACACTAACTAGTAGATAGCTATTTTCTGTTACCATGGTAATAGTAATCGTTCGACGGATTTGTTTGAAACTGGCTTCTGTTAACAAAGACTAGCGGTGCAGATTGGAATACTGCTGGCTTACCATCAGAAAAGTCTTCGGGTTTAGTAGTCGTTTAAGAGCCGCCTGTCTCCAAAAAGAGGCGTCGAAATGTCTACCTGTTCAGATTCGACAGTGAGCCAGTGAAATTGCACGGTCGGAGAGATGTAAGGGAAAACTGGAGTAGAGTTTTAGGAGAGAAAGGAATGCTCACTCACCCGGCGCTCCTCGAGGCGCTCTGGTCCCTTCCGGGATTTGGCGGTGGTCGTCTACTTGGCACTGGCGGTAAGGGAAATTGAAGGGGAGATAAAACCTGACTTTTCCCTAAACCGCTAGAGAGGCCTCGACCTTCTTGAGTTTCTTCGAAACAGGGTCGACCTCTAATTGAAGCCCCTCCATGGCATGAACTCCTAGCACCTCCTTATCCTTCTCCTTGGCGAAAACAACCACGGTTGTGGCTCTCTCCCCGTCCCACTCCACAATGGCCTCGCCAATCTCCCTCTTGATTACTCTCCCGTCTATGGTCTTGAACTTCCACTGCTTCTTAGGTTTGACACCTATCTCCTTCAAAGTTTTATCCAATACCCAGGTGTAGGTCGATCCGGTATCGACCAAGAGCTCGACTTCTTTAGATCCCGATGAACCACAAATTTTCATTTTCACGCTCGTGTGTCCCATTCTTTTTACCACCAACGGACGGTTTATAGTCGGTTAGCAAAGCGCTTGAGGGCTGCCTCCACTTGCCAGAAGGAGGCAATGAACGGTTAGAAATTTCACATCAGGAGAGCCTAGGGCAATGAGCGCGGACACCTATTTCTCAGGCCACCCCGACTGACACAGGCTTGGAACGAGGGCTGCATTAGGCAAAGGTGCGGCTCCCGAAGGACTTGAGAATGGAAGCAAAATCGTCATTCGTTGGGAAATCAACGGGAAGATCCTTAGGTACATCGAGGTTAAGTGATTTCAATGAAGAGCAACAAGCTCTGGGCAATCGGAATCGCGGCTCTTGCCTTCTCGCTCGTCCTCCTGAACCTGGCGGAATGGGGGAAGAATCCCCATTCGGTTCAAAATCCGGCCTCCAGCTGGAACCCAAAACCGAGGGAAGCCATCGAGAACCTGATCAAGTCCGAGCTCAAGGAGGAGTTCTGGCCTGAGAACTGGGAGCCGCACTTCGAGGAAGAGAAGTTCTGCACGTGCGGCTTCGGGAGGAAGCTTGCCGACCACTACTGGAGGGAGTGGAAAGTTGAGAACGTGGAAGGCTCAGATCTGTAGTTCCTTGTGTGCGCGGCCTATGACAAGAAGACCAAGCACTTCATCGGAAACATGCTGTGGGTGTTCCAGCCCTACCTAAGACCCATCGGTGAGAAACCTTGGGAGGAGGTTCCGCTTGACGGGATTAAGCTTGCAAGGCTCGTCTTCAGGCATCTGCCGGAGGAATGGGAACACTCGGGTCCCAGCTTCTGTGAGGGGGCGGGTTATATCGGAGAGACTTGGGAAAATCTTGAGTTGGGGTTTGTGAAGCGGTGGTGGGATATTATGGTTTCCAAATATTACAACTTGGAATGGCGCACGTATCTTGAGACCGAGAAAAGGTTAGTATCGGGCCAACTTAAAATCTGCCTCTCAGTGTACTATCCGGAAAATCCCTGGTATGAAAAAATTGTTGACAAACCTGCTACACAGGGTTCATCAACCTATTCCAACAGTGGTTTTTCCGTGGATGGTACGAGAACTCCAAGGACTACTACCTGAGGATAACTTACTACGGTCCGCCAATGGAGAGGGTCTTCGAGATAACGCCCGACAACAGGTTCAGGTGGCTGGACGTGGAGCTCAGGATAAATGGGAGGAAGGTTGGGGAGGGACCTGGAGTGAAGTTCGTCTTCAACGATTCCTCACCTTCTCCAGGGATTTACAGGCTCAACTCCCCCCAGAGGTGCTTCATGAAGGGCTCGGAAAACAAATGGTACTTCAAGGCTGACGTGCTTAAGTTTTACCACCTCGATGCCAGGCCTAAGAAGGGGGACAACGTGAGCATAGTTTATGCTGCCGACGGGGGAGATCCTCGACAGCTTCATCGCCGAGTGCTAGTGGTCCAGCAGAAGAGAAGGCTCAATTAAGAGCATCCAAGGTTGGGCAAACCCGTCTAATGATGAAAGGTATTATTATTCATGCTGCTTTCCAGCCAGAGCGCTGAGGATTGCGATTTAGACTCAGTTGGAAACTTTATCAGGCACGTTGGGATGGAAGAGCCTCGGAGAGCCTGTTGGGGGCGAGAATCTGGGCGGCGGCGAGCTATTTGCGGGAAAGGGACGGAGAGGTGTTCGCCGCACACCGCTCAAGAGCCCATCCGTTCCCTTCCAATCCGTAAGGCTTCTCCTAATCCCTTTGCTTCAATCCAAGAACTCGGTGAGAACCGGAGCTCAGGTAGAAGCTCCATAGAGCGCTCGTAGACTCCCGAATCTGGGCAAACCCCAATCCACCAAAAACTATAAAAGCCAGAAAACTGACAGTTAAGTGGCAGTAAGATGACGGAAAAGAAACCTGAAAGGAAAGCGGAAGTGCGGGTTTTCCTGGAAGGTCCTTACTTGATGGTCTTGGACGACTTAATAGGAGTTTTGGGAAACACCAGAAGCGAGGTGGTGAGGAGCATCGTCATGCAATGGGTACTCGAGCATCCTGACAAAGTGAGATACCAAGATCTCCTCAGCCTGAAGGAAGCAGCCGTCAAAAGAGGTTACTTATCCGGTTAACGCTGCACCCCTGCTAGCCAGGTGAGGGGGGTCTCCCCCCCTCCCCCCCTCACCTTATCCTCACGTTTGGTTTGACCTTTCTGTCCGGGATTAACAACGAAACTCCTTCGTCGGTTTCACCAGCGGCTAAAATCATGCCCTCGGATAGAATACCCTTGATGCTTCTGGGTTTAAGGTTGGCAACTAAAACTACCTGTTTACCCACCAAATCCTCAGGTTGATACCTCTTCCCTATCCCAGCCACTACGGTTCGTTTTTCCCCATCTAACCTCAACACAAGCTTGAGAAGCTTGTCCGACCCTTCTACTCTTTCGGCGGCCTCTACCTCAGCTATTCTCAAATCTATCCTCATGAAATCCTCATACGAAACCTGCTCCTGCTGTGGCGATTTTTCCAACACAATTTTCCGGAAGAGTGGCTCTGGCATTTTTACCTCGTGTCCGGGCGCTATGGCGAAATCCTTTGCCTGCTCCCAGCTCTCGACCTTGAAGCCCATCATTTCAGCTAGCCTATCGCAGGAGGAGGGTATGAACGGATGAAGAACTACGCAAAGAGTTCTCAGAAGATTTATGCTCGTCACAAGACAATCATTCGCTCTTGAACCCCCCCGCCAAGGTTGACACGACTGAAAGTACTCATTTCCCAAAGAGACCAAAGAAAAAGCCTTGTCAAGTGCCTTCGTAAGCTCCAGCTTATCCATCAGTTTCTCCACTTCCTCGACGCACTGGAGTATCTTCTCTTTCATTTCCTCCTCCACTCTGCCGTTTGGCACTCTGCCACCAAACTTGTGGTAAATAAAGCTAAGGACCCTGTGTGCAAAATTGCCGAGACCATCTGCCAGTTCTGTGTTGAACCTCTGAACCAATGCCTCCTCCGTAAACTCGCCGTCAGAACCGAAAGGAATATGCCTAACCAAAAAATAGCGAACAGCATCCGCAGAGTATTTCTTGACCAGCTCGACTGGATTCACCCTCACTCCCCTGCTCTTTGAGAGTTTTTCTCCCCCTAGCGTCACAAAACCATGAACAAAAATCTTTTTAGGTAGGGGGAGGCCAGCCGAAAAAAGCATAGCAGTCCAGATGACGGAGTGATGCCAGCTTATGTCCTTCCCTATGAGATGTAGATCAGCCGGCCACCAGTTGCCAGAAGAAGCTGTGGTCAGATAATTAGTCAGTGCATCGACCCAAACATACATTATGTGTCTCTCATCTATAGGAAGCTTAATGCCCCAATCAAAAGTACTCCGAGAAACGCACAAATCTCTAAGCGGTTCCTCCAAACGTCTGAGAATTTCGTGAGCTCGCTCGGGTGGTTGTATGAAATCAGGGTGAGTTCTAATATGTTCTAAAATCCTGTCCTTATACTTGCTCATCCTGAAGAAGTAGCACTCCTCACTCATCCACTCGGCAGGTTTACCATGGACTGGACACTTTCCATCAACAAGCTCGGACTCATTGTAGTAGGTCTCACACTCAGCGCAATAGTAGCCCTCGTATTTCCCCTTGTAAATATCGCCCGCCTCCCACAGCTTCCTAAAGATTTCCCTAGCCATTTGCTCGTGCCTGGGCTCAGTGGTTCTAATAAAGTCGTCATAAGAAATGTTCAACAGGTCACACATTTCTTTGAATTTGGCAGCCATCTCATCCACGAATTCCTTGGGTTTCTTACCTGCTGCCTCCGCATATCGTTGGATTTTCAACCCATGTTCGTCCGTACCAGTGGAGAAGTGTACCCTAAATCCCCTCAAACGCTTGTATCTCGCAATAACATCCGCGCAGACCTTTTCATAAGCATGCCCTAGATGAGGCTCCGTGGAGGGATAGTCTATGGCCGTCGTAATGAAGAACTTCATAATATATCGAGAACCGCGAAATTTAGGAAGTAGGTCCGGGTCCCGCCGTTTCCTCGAATTGAGTTGGTTTCCTTTTCCTGATTTTTAAAAATAACACAAGCACAAGGACAACGCCAACAACCGGTGCAAACAAGAAAACAGGATGAAATCCCTCCCTTACTCGTATGAGACGCACCGTGCGTGAGCCTATGTTATCACCCATCTCCCGCAAAACGCTCATCGTGTAAATTCCTGGAGGCATGTCTTTAACAGGCAAACATGTCTCTACCAGTTGTGTACCTAGAGGAGGCACCGAAACAACAAATGTGTTCTCCACCCCATCTAGCTTCACGTGAAGAGGCTCTTCCCACCTTCCTGTTTTAGGGTTACGAAGAAGAAGGCTCACACTTACCTCTCCCCCTCGTACCACCAAGTTCTCCGACAGGATCTCTGCCTTTCTTTCCGGGAAAACCACTCTAAATCGTAGAACCGCCCAACCGAAGTTGCCAGCCAAATCCTCAGCTGATACCTTGAGAGTATGCCATCCCTCCTCAAGCTCCCCTGTTTCAGCTACAACCAAACAGCCGCTCTCCCATCGATAGTCAATCGCACCGTTGTCGAGCTGCAAACGGATGGATTCCACATTTATACCAGACTCGTCAACCACTCTTATTTTGATTTGCAAATTATCGCTCAGCAGCAACTCAGAAGACGGCTGCTCAAAAACAAACACTGGAGGATAGGAATCTGTTTGAGCATAGGTAATAGGGAGAAGGAGGAGAAACCAAAAACCTACCCACCTAAGCCCTTCCAAAATCCACCGTGAGTTTTAGGAGATTCTTTGCCACCTCGGACGAGAGATGCTGCGGAAGAGCCCTCCACTCCCAGTTTCCTCTTGCTGTCCCAGGTCTATTTATCCTTGCCTCTTCTCCCAACCCTAGGATGTCCTGAAGAGGAAAAATGCATAGCCTCGCTTCCGATGACATAACAAGTCTTAGGCATTCTAGGTGCACTTCATCTGCACTTACCTGACGCCCCACATATTGGGAAAAGCTTTCCCGCTGCCTAGGGCTTGCGTTCTCAAACCACCCTCTTATAGGAGTTGTATCGTGAGTTGAGGAATACGCAACACAGTCGGGAGGGTACTCGCGGGGAGCATGTTTACCGGATATTCTCTCTTGTGAGAGGGCGAAAAGAAGAACCCTGACGGTTGGGATGTGGAGAGCGTTAACAATTCCCTCTTCTTCGGGAAGTAGAACACCGATATCTTCCGCAAACAGTGGTGCAGAACCAAACCTTCTTTCAAGCTCTAAGAAGAAATCAGCACCTCCTCCAGTCACCCACCTCCCCTTTTCTAGCTTTTCGCCCACTGGAACCTCCCAGTACCTAATAAAGCCTCTAAAGTGATCCAGCCGGACCCAGTCAAAGAGCTTAAGAGAGTGTTCCAATCTGCCCACCCACCACTCAAACCGCTGATTTCTGTGCTTCTCCCAGTCATAAACTGGCGTACCCCAAAATTGTCCTACTTCACTGAAAAAGTCCGGTGGAACCCCAGAGAGAAAGAGTGGATTTCCACACTCGTCCAGTTTGAAGAGCTCACGATAAAGCCAGACCTCAACACTTTGATGCGGGAAATAGAAGGGAAGGTCTCCGACAATCTTTACGCCCTGCGCCCTGCATTTCTCCCTCAGCTCCGTCCACTGCTTGAAGAAGACATATTGCAGGAATTTCTCGAACTCGGCCTCCTTTTTCCATCTCCGCTCCACTTCTTCCCTAGCTTCCCCCGCCTTGATAGGCCAAGTATTCCAAGACATCCCCCAGATGCGACAAAGTACCGAGAAGCACGCGTAATCTTCTAACCAGTGTACATTTCTGGCACAGAACTCTTCGAACTCTGATGTTGACCTGAAGTTGAGAAAGGCCTTCCGATAGATCCCCTCCTTATACCAGCGAACCCTCTCGTAGTCAATCCTGCCCTCACCAAGAGGGTCAGGAGGATGGTCTAGTAGTCCCTCCTCTACCAACTGCTCTGGGCTTATTAGCAGGGTGTTGCCGGCAAAGCCCGAGACCGGCAGGTAGGGATTTCCACCCAAGGTCTGAAAAACTGGCAAGACCTGCCAAAATCTTTGCCCGGCCTCAACTAGAAAATCCACAAACTTGTAAGCAGACGGACCCAAGTCTCCTATTCCATGGGGGGAAGGAAGGGAGAAAATGGGAAGGAAAATCCCGCTTGAAGGTGGCTGCATCAGAAGTGGTGATTTCATTGAAGTCTGGAACCAACTAATACAAAGTGAGCAAGAAGTGCTTCCAACTGAATGCGTTCATTTCCTCCTTCTGTGATTCTAAAGTCTGTTTCTCCCAGCTTCTCCAGCAAGTTTACTTTTACCATCTCAGGAACTTGAAGGTTGAAGATTTCTCTATGGAGTTGATCTAAAATTTCCTCTCCAGATAGACCCCTTTCCACCAGCATATAGTGGAGTTTCTCCCTAGCCTTTTCAAATTTCCCAGAGAGAGCAAGATTCACCATCTCTCTCACTTCTTCGGGTCTGGCACGAGAGGTCACGTCGTAGATGGATTCCTCAGTAATCCTTTTGGACACGGAGGCGGCTGCTTGTAGGATGTTAATGGCCCTCCTCATGTCTCCCTCGCTCACGTAGACGATGGCCTCAAGAGCTTTCGGCTCAATAGTAAGCTTTTCTGCTTTGGCAATTCTCTGGAGCATTTCTTTTATGTCATTGTCGGTTAACCTGCTGAATCTGAATACTGCACATCTTGATTGAATTGGTTCTATAATCCTGCTCAAGTAGTTGCAATCGAGAATGAATCTACAAGTAGAAGCATACATTTCCATCATCCTCCTCAATGCTTGTTGAGCATCTGTTGTAAGAGCATCTGCTTCATCTAGTAAAAGAAGCTTATATGGAGCGCCTCCTACGGGCTTCGATCGTGCATATTCCTTCACTTTTGTACGGATCGTTTCTATCTTTCGCTCGTCGCTTGCGTTGAGCTCAAGCAAATTGTCCCTCCAAGCGTCACCGTAAAGTTCCCTAGCCAAGCAGAGCGCAGCTGTAGTTTTGCCCACTCCAGGAGGTCCCGCAAATATCATGTTAGGCAATGACTTTTTCTCTAAAAAGCCCTTGAGTCTTTTTACGACTTCCTCTTGGCCCACCATTTCGTCGAGGGTTTTAGGGCGATATGCCTCCACCCATAGGTCCAACATCTATAGTTCCTCTTAATGTTGAAAAATCTAAATCTCACTGTTGGATTGATTTATGTACTACCCAAAGTTTCAAAATGAGAGTTCAACCCGCTAGCCCGTACAAAATACCGGACAGCGAGAAAGAAATCCAAACGTGGTGGGAGGAACAGAAAATATATCAAAAGCTTAAAAGCAGAGGGGGGCCGGTTTGGTACTTTCTAGATGGACCACCATACGCCAGCGGCTCGATTCATCTAGGAACAGCCTGGAACAAGATCATCAAGGACGTCATTTTGAGATACAAAAGCATGAGAGGTTACAACGTGAGAAGACAGCCTGGCTGGGACTGCCATGGCCTGCCCATCGAAGTGAAGGTGGAGGAGCTGTTGGGAATCCGGTCAAAAAAGGAAATTGAAGAGAAAATAGGAATCGAAAAATTCGTCGAGGAATGTAAGAACTGGGCACTCCGACACGTATCCACCATGACACAGGAGTTCAAGAGGTTGGGTGTGTGGATGGACTGGGATGCACCCTACATGACGTTAACAGATGAATATATCGACTGTGCTTGGTGGACCCTCAAAAAGGCTTACGAAAAAGGGCTTCTCGAGAAATCGCTCAAAGTGATACACTGGTGTCCTCGGTGCGAAACTGCTCTAGCCGAGCACGAAGTTCGAGGAGAGTATGAGGACCGAGCAGATCCATCCATATATGTCAGGTTCAGAATCAAAGGAAGTCAAAATCGATATCTGCTGATTTGGACGACCACCCCTTGGACGTTGCCTGCCAACTTGGCGGTCTGTGTTCACCCCGATTTCATGTACGTTGAGGTTCTGGTTAAAGGGGATCGATATATCCTAGCAGAGGGCCTTGTGGAACGAGTGGCGCATGAGCTGAGGTGGGAGAAATATCAAATCATAGAAAGGAAGAGAGGCAGCCAGTTGGAGGGTCTAGAATACGAACATCCATTGGTCGAAGAGGTGCCAAAACAAAGGGATTTTAAGCATCTCGTTATTCTGGGGGAGCACGTGACGCTGGAGGAAGGAACAGGCTGTGTCCACACCGCCCCTGGACATGGAGAAGAGGATTTTGAGGTGGGGCTGCGATATGGGCTTCCAGCCTTTTGTCCGGTTGACGCCAGTGGAAAGTTTACCTCCGAGGCCGGAAAGTATGCCGGTCTCTTCGTTAAGGACGCAGATAAAATCATCATTTCGGATCTCCGTGCAAAAGGTTTGCTTGTGAAAGAGGGCACCATCGTCCACTCCTATCCTCACTGCTGGCGCTGTCATACGCCTTTAATCTTTAGAGCCACAGAACAGTGGTTTTTGCGCACTTCCAAAATAAAGAAACTCCTGCTTGAGAGAAACTCAAAAGTGGAGTGGTTCCCTGCTTGGGTCGGGGAGAGGTACATTAATGGGGTCGAGTCCGTGGGGGACTGGTGTCTATCCAGACAGAGGTACTGGGGAATTCCCATGCCATTGTGGATTTGCCAGAAGTGCGGGAACGAACTTCTCATAGGTAGCCGGAGGGAACTGGAGGAAAGAGGAGGAAACCCTAGAAATCTGCACCGACCAGCTGTGGATCAAGTGGCGTTGAAGTGCGATAAGTGTGGAGGGGAGATGAGGAGAATACCAGATGTCTTGGATGTCTGGTTCGATTCAAGCATTGCTTCTTGGGCCTCTCTAGGGTATCCCGCGGTAAACCCAAAACTTTCTCCGTGGCCGAGTGATTTCATCACGGAAGGGGAAGATCAGGTAACCAAATGGTTCTATGCACAGCAAGTCTCCTCCGTGATTGCCTTTGACGATGTTCCTTACCGGCAGGTTCTCATGCATGGCTTCGCACTCGATGAAAAAGGGAGAAAAATGTCCAAGTCCCTTGGAAACGTAATCGAGCCAATGGAGGTAGTAGAGAAATATGGTGCCGATGCTCTGAGGTTTTATATACTTTTCAATCCGCCTTGGGAAGACCTGAAATTTAGTTTGAAGGGACTCGTTGAAGTCCAGAGGTTACTAATCACTCTATGGAATGTTCATTCTTTTGCCACCACCTATATGTCTCTTGACTCGTTCGATCCAGAAAAAATCGGGCCGGAAATCCTTCAACACTTAAGGATTGAAGACCGGTGGATACTATCTAAAATTAATACTCTGATTAACCTCGTCACTTCAGCCCTCGAGAAGTACAAGCTTCACCTTGCAGCAAGAGCCCTCGCCTCATTCATTCAGGAGGATTTAAGTCGATGGTATATCAGACTCATCAGAAAGAGAACTTGGATAGAGACCGACGATCCCAGCAAAACTGCGGCCTATTTCACTCTTTACAAAGTTCTCCTCATCCTATCTAGGCTACTCGCACCGTTCATCCCTCATCTTTCCGAAAGAATCTACAGAGAACTTGGTGGTGGTGAAAGCGTTCATCTTTCAGATTGGCCAGCGCCCGAAAAAGAATACATTGATCAGACCCTAGAAGAAGCCATGGAAATTGTAAGGAAGCTTGTGGAGGCAGGTAATTCAGCAAGACAGATGGCTTCCATCAAGATCAGATGGCCGGTGAAGACGATTCTGATAGAGACCTCGGAGGATATCCTCAAAAAAATCACACCACTTCAAGGAATACTTTCTTTTGCCCTCAACTGTAAAGAGCTCATATTATGCAGACCCGGAGAAAGAACTTGGCCTGGTCATCACACAGTAGTGGAGTCACCGTACGGAAAAGTCATAGTGGACACGGAACTCACAGACCAACTTAAAGCTGAAGCACTTGCTAGAGACATTGTAAGGAGATTGCAAGTCATGAGGAAAGAGATGTCATTGGGGATGGAAGAGAGGGTGGATGCCCAAATTTGTCTGAGGCCGGAAAGCCTAGCGTTGGCAAAACAGATGGCAGACTACATTAAACGTGAGGTGAGAATCAGGAACCTCTACTTTTCCGAGAGGCCTGAACTTGTAGGATTCAGAAAAGAGTTCGATTTAGATGGTGAGAAGTGCATCCTAATCATGCAAAAGTTGAGTTAGCCTTTTAGCATTCGGCGGAGGAAAAATTAAATGCCTATTTGGCAGGGGAGGTCGCTGAGGAAACCAACAGGAGGCAGGCGTCGACTGAGTAGGGGGAAGAGGAGAAGAGAGATGGGGGAGGACTTTGTCCCCATACAACTTGGAGCCACCAAAGTGAGAGAAAAGAGATGTATGGGTGGTAGAAGGAAACTTTGCCTTTTGTCGGCCGAGTTTGCCAATGTGTCAGACTCGAGCGGTAGAACTAGAAAGGTGAGAATTCTATCTGTTCTGGAAAATCCGGCCAATAGGGACTTCGTTAGGACGGGAACCATCACTAAGGGAGCAATCATCCAGACCGAGATTGGAAAAGCCAGGGTCGTGAACAGGCCTGGACAAGAGCCTGTCGTGAACGCTGTTCTGCTGGAAAGTGAATGAAGAGAGTGGGGAAGCTTCTACATGTTACCCCAAGCGGTGGGGTAGGTAGGTTTGAAGTTGAACCAAAAATGGGACAACCAGTTTTTGATAGGAGCGGGCAAAGAATAGGGAACATCATAGATATTTTTGGTCCCATCCAGCGGCCATACGTCAAAATTAAACCAGCGAGTGGTGTTGAGCTCGAGAAGCTTGTAGGTAGGTACTTGTACGCTTAAACCAGAAATTCTATATAGAAAAATTTTCGTTAATCGTCGAATAGAAAAGCTTTTAAATTTTACTTTCAACCAGATTGTCGGGAAGGATATGAGAGGGGCACCCGAGGCAGAGGAAACCAAATGTCCCAAATGCGGAGGAAGTAAGCTAATAAGAGACTACGAACACGCCGAAGTGGTATGTGGGTCTTGCGGTTATGTAATCACAGATAGGCTGCTCGACGCCGGTCCAGACTGGAGAATGATGGGAAAAGACAAGACTAAGGGGAGAACCGGAGCACCTATGACGCTGAGTGTTGATTACTCCGAACCGATTGTTGTCGAAAAAGACGGTGAGGTCAGGATAGTGAAAATCGGTGAATTCGTTGATTCGATTCTTGAGACCGCAGAAAGCCGCCGTAGGGTTGGGAACGTCGAAATCGCGGACGTCCAAGGTTACCGAACATTCGCCTTCGACAGTGACTACAACATCTCCCTCAGGCCCATCTCAAGCGTTTCGAGACATGAGGTGTTTGAGGACCTGTTTGAGATCGAACTCGAAACGAACAGGAGGATAAGAGTAACAGGAGCCCACAGTCTGTTTGGAGTGAGGGGGAAGGAGATAGTTCCTATAAAGGTCGAAGAGCTGAAAGAGGGCGATTTCATCGTCGTCCCTAGATCTCTCCCCTCTCTTCCAACACTTCAGAGGTTGAATCTCCTCGAGCGATTCGCCAGGTTACCATCCCACTTACTACGGGGAATTTACGTGCATCCCTCGGATCCGTCCGTATTCGCGCAACTTGAAGGCAGAATCGATTCAGAGATCCTCAAGAACTGGAGGAAACGCCAAACCCTCCCGCTACAGGTGGCGGCAGAGTTCGATGGGGGACTCTCAGGTACCTTGAGTCTAACTGGGAGGGGTCATTCCCTCGAAACCACCCTTGTTATAGATGAGCAGCTTTGCCGGTTGCTTGGGTACTATGTGAGCGAGGGACATGTGAGGCACGATTACCATGGGGTGGGATTTTCCTTTGGCCCGCATGAGGAAGAGCTGGCTCGGGATGTCATCGAGATTCTACGGACAAAGTTCAACCTGAATCCTGTGGTGGGGCGAGACGATTCGGAGATAAGGATTGAGGCTAGGAGCAGACTTCTGTCCTTGCTCATCGCGGAGATCCTTGGTGCAGGGAAGGAGGCTCACCAAAAGAGGGTTCCGTGGATCGTCTTTTCACTCCCCTACCGGCTCCAGCTAGAGTTCCTGCGGGCTTATGTTAAGGGTGACGGCAGCCTATGGATCGCAGAACAATCAGGCGGCCGGAGACCTATAGCCCAGCTTCACACAGTTTCGGTCAACGAGTCCTTGAGCAATGACCTGCTTCTTCTCTATCTGCAGTTGGGTGTGTTTGCGGGCTACGACCAAGAGATCATTCCTGCCCGGGTGATGGAGAAAACCAAACAGTTCATCAGAGAATCCTTGGTCACCATGACTCGCGTCACCAATCCGGATGCCATCGCTACGCTCGGGTTCATTCCCCAGCCCCCTGCCCGCCAAAGGAAGGCTGCGTTGGAGGAACTGATCCCAGCCCCACAGGAGTACCGCAAATTCTGGAAATACAGGTCCAGAAAGAGAATAAGCAGGTCCTTGGCTCTTCTCATAGCTGAGAAGGTAGGAGACGAGAAGCTCAGGAAGCTGGCGGAGAGCCCCTTCGCGTTCCTGAGGGTGAAGAAAATCAGAAGAGTAAAGCCGAGCTCGAAGTATGCCTACGATCTCTCGGTTCCCGGATGCGAGAACTTCCTTTGCGGGAGGGGGTGGGTATTCGCCCACAACTCAATCCACGATAAAGGTTTGTCCACCATGATTGATTGGAGAGACAAGGACAGTTACGGGAAGGAACTCACAGCGGGGCGGAGGGCCCAAATCTACAGACTAAGGAAATGGCAGAGAAGGATAAGAATAGGTGACGCTGTCGACCGAAACCTAACTTTCGCTCTCGGTGAAATAGAGCGGATGGCAGCCCAGTTAGGTCTTCCCAACGACGTAAAGGAGGCCGCATGTCACATATACAGAAAAGGAGTAGAGGAGAGGTTGATAAGGGGAAGATCGATTGAGGGAGTAGCCGCGGCTGCCCTTTACGCCGCTTGCCGCCAGTGGAGAATTCCACGAACTCTGGACGAGATAGCTGAGGTTTCAAAGGTGAGCAAGAAGGAGATAGGGAGAAGCTACAGATTTATCATTCGCCAGTTGGTGAAGACCCCCTCGAGCTCCCCCATCGATTATATTCCAAGATTTGCAAGCGAGCTCGGACTTTCAGGTGAGGTGGAGACGAAGGCCATTGAAATCCTCAAAAAAGTTGCTCCCTATGGGCTTACCTCGGGCAGAGGACCAACAGGCGTTGCTGCGGCTGCCCTTTACATCGCCACCGTGTTATGTAACGAGAGGAGGACTCAAAGGGAAATTGCAGAAGTTGCCCGTGTTACCGAGGTCACTGTAAGGAACCGTTACAAGGAAATAGCCGAGAAACTGGGTCTCGACATAGACCTAGATTAAGAAAAATTGGTTTGGGCTGGTGTGGCAAATCCTAGATGAGAGGAATCTATGTGCTCGTACTCCGCCTACCTTTTTCCTTACCGATTCCCATCGGTGCACTTGGAAAAATTGACTTCAAGGAGGGCTACTATGCCTATGTCGGTTCGGCGATGAGCGGGGTGGAGCAGAGAGTGAATAGACACTTGAGACAGGAAAAAAATCTTCACTGGCACATAGATTACCTCCTGCTGAGGGCTCTTCCCTGCGACGTTATAGTAGCAGAAACTGAGGAGAGGAAAGAATGTGAGTTGGCTACCAGGTTGGCCAAACGCTTTCCTTACGTAGAAGGGTTTGGTTCGAGCGACTGTGGTTGCAAAAGCCATCTTTTCTACTGCCCCAGCTCTCACTTGCTCCTGAAAGCCGTCTTGGAAGCCATGAATGAGCTCGGACTCAAACCGAGGAGGTGGAAGGTTGGATAGAAAAGTAGACGGCTACAGAAAAATGGCAAGAGAGCTCGGATACCGAAGCAGGGCAGCCTTCAAGCTCCTTCAACTCAACAAAAGATACGGCCTTCTGAAACGTGGTGACGTGGTGGTTGATTTGGGTGCAGCCCCCGGTGGATGGTTGCAAGTGGCAAGAAGAAAGGTAGGGGAAGAGGGATTCGTTCTCGGTGTTGACATCCTTCCTATCAGGCCTTTACCCTACGAGAATGTGCTAACACTCGTTGCGGATATTAGAGAGGAGCAGACAGTTTCACTCATTCTCCAATCTCTACCCAGGAAAGCGGATGTGGTACTCTCGGATGCATCTCCTCAAATCTCGGGTGTTTGGGAGGTCGATCACTTTAGCTCTGTGGAACTCTGCCGGTGTGTGCTGAGAATTTGTGAAAGGGTGCTTAGGGCTGGAGGGAATGCCTTGATTAAAATCTTTCAAGGGGAAGAATTCGATTCCTTTTTCTCTGAGTTTTCAAAGAAGTTCGATTTTGTAAAAGTAAGCAAGCCCGAGGCCTCAAGAAGGAGAAGCGCCGAGATATACTTAGTTGGAAAAGGATACAACCTCTGGCAAACCTAATTATATACCAACATGTTAATAATGACGTCAAAAGGCAATTGGAGAAAGCAAAGGGGAAACGTCAATGGGGGGTTCTTACTGGTGCTGTACGAGGAGACTCAAAAGCTAAGAAGCGAGCGGAGTTTCAGGAAGCTTTCGGAAATGCTCACGGAAAATGATTTTCGAGATATATGCAACTCAAGCAGGAAATTCAGGGAAGGCTTCAAACTGAGATGAGGCTACTCGACACCGGGGTGCTTCTCGAGCTCAAGCAAAAAGATATGAGACTGGGGCGATTTCCATACTGACGCTTCTAGAGATACTGAGAGGTCTGAGAAGCGAAAAGAGGGAGGAAGTGAAAAGAGCGATAGAAGAGAGCTTCAATGTTTACAATCTGGACAATAAAATCATCTCTACCTACTGCGACCTGTACCGGAAGCTCAGGGAGGAGGGAGTGTCCCTGCCTGACGCCGATTTTCTGATAGCCGCGACAGCCATGGCCAACAATATGCCGCTTAGAACGAGAGACGAACATTTCAAGTATCTGGAAAAGTTCGGTTTGGTTCTGGAAGGCTAAAAGTTAGGTCTTTTGTCATAACTCACATAGCATCTCGAGGCTGCATTTGTCCACGCCGTCGGGAAAGTCTAGAGGCTTGAAACTCATCTTTCGCGACCTCAAACCTTATTTAATTTGGGAGAAGTCCTCATTCGCTCGTAAAGTCTATGTATGCTCGAGGCCGGGATGAAAGGGGCAAGAGTTTCCTCTTGACTCGGTATTTTTCTGCAATTTTTGGGTGAGCTTGTCCGGCTCAAGACCCACTGGTCTGGTTAGCATTATACTAACCTTATTAGGCAAGTATACTTATTCTAGATGGAACTACTGACTAGACGCGAGTTCGCAGACTACCTAACCTTAGCCGGCGAACCCGAGACCACTTTCTCCAGATTGCGCGAACGCTTGGGCCTCACGGTGCCGATGCTAAAGTTCGAAATCCACAGGATGAAGAGGGCGGGCTGCCTAGTGGCGCTGGGGAGAGGCAGGTACCGCTTTGTCCGACCAGAGCTTTGGGTCAGCGCGGTTCAGGTGCACGACAGGTTCCCAGAACTCCTCGAGCATCCAGAGATACTGGCATTGGAAGGGGTCTTGGGAATCTATGCTTATGGCTCCTGGGTCAGGGGGGAAGCCTCAGAGCACTCGGATCGCGACCTGCTGGTCCTAGTCCGGGACCTGTCCTGCGTGGACCTGGTGCGGCGTCCGCCAAAAATCGACATAAAAGTAGTGGAGTTTGAGGAGGCAGTGAAGCTCATAAGAAAAGATCCCATCCTAATTGTACCAATCCTCAGGGAGTGCTTCCCCATCTACGGGGGGGAGCTGCTGGAATACCTCAGGAGCCTGAGGTTCAGCAGGGAGAGGCTGATGGCTTCGCTCTGGGAGGCCCTGGCTTCGGTTTCGCTCGCGGAAGAAATCCTTAAGGCAACCGAGGGCGATGAGGTGGACTCCACCCTCCTCTACCCCATCGTGCTCCGATTCCGGCAGTATTGCCTAGTGCGGAGCACCTTGGAGGGAATCCCTCAGACCCTAAAGCAGGCGGAGAGGATAGCTGAGGAGCATGGTATCAACAGGAGGGAATTCTGGGAAATCTACGAGGCGTTCAGACTGGAACGAGGAGGTGTTCAAACCAAGTTGTCAAAGGGTAAGGTCGCGAGGTTCCTCCGAGTGGTCAAAAAGCTCTTGGAGGAGTACCTAGAAAAGTACCGGCCGAAAAGAATCGTGACAGACAGGATGAGAAGGCTGGAGGAACTTCGGAGGGAGTTCGAGGGAATAAAGCATGTCACGAAAAAAGAAACTGCGTAAGGGTATTGCTTCGCTGAAGAACCAAGTCGGCAAACATTTGGAGAAGCTACGTCCAGCCGAGGAGGAGGGTGCGTGGGAGCTTGCTGAATACTATCACAAAGAGATCAAAAAGTTTGAACAGGAGATAGCGAAAAAGAAACGCCAGCTTGAAAAGCGATGATATCAGCCCTCAGGATAAATAATCACACAGAAGCAAGAAACTCCGCCGGATTGCCTCCGTCGACCCGCTTTTCAGTGCTGCGGAAGTTCGCATATACCAGAGGTCATAATTTTCCAGCATGAGTTTGGCCGTTTTCATGAGAAACGGTTCGTTTTCCAAACTTAACAACCTTTGTTAACTTTTCGATGTGTTGTTAACTCTATGGTTAACTTTTTGGTTAACTTCAAATATTGTTGTTGCTCTATGGTTAACATTATTGTCAACTTTGACCGTCGGGCCCATATAGGGGCTGTTTTCAACCATTCCAAAACAACCTACTGTTGCAAGCAACCACGTGCCTACCGTCGGCAATCGAAACATGAGGGAGATTTTCGTGAAAACTCCACAAAACATTCCGGTCGTAATACAAATGGAGACCATCAAAGGAACTTACTACTAGAAACCCACCAGTTTTAGGAAGAGCTACTGATAGAATCACGCTTCCCCGCAAGAGTGGTTCTTTCTCGCCTTTCTTCAGGAACAGGTCCCTGCCTGCCATGAGCATCCGTCCAAGCCGTCCGAGTCCAGTCTTGGGATTGATGTCCGCCTTCTTCCTCCTACAAGAGCTACCGCACCGCTCAGGATACAAGGGCTCAAGTTATGACTCCGCATATCTGCTCAAGAGGTGCATTCGTTCTGATACCATCCGGGCAAAAATGAGTTCTGGAGACCCAGAAACCCTTCTTTTGAAGTCTCTCTATCACTTTGTCGAGCCTCGGTGGAGAAATCCTCATCCTTTCGCAGAGAGCGTGAATACTGTAAAAGAGCGGTGGTCCCTCAGCTTCCATCAGGAGCAGCTTCAGCAACTTCCTCTCCTCGGCCGCCTTCCTAAAAGACCTTCTCTCTAGTTCTGCACACATTTCGGAGAGGAATTCTTTCTGACCAAGCTGACCTAACCACACCGGTCCCGCATGCTGGAGGGGATTACCGCAAGAACAGTTTTCTTTCGCAACGAAAAACTGGCCTTCGTGAATCTCTCTTCGTCCACAAGCAAAGCAATGCGAAATCATCCCGATCTTTTTGAGCACGGCATTAGTTTCACGCTTGCTCCTTTCGGCAAAAAAGGCTACTCTGAAGTAATGCCGAGTGGCATGGGAAAAAACAGGTAAGAGAGAAATCCCAAACTTGGCTGCTGTTCTCTGAACAGAACCGATTAGAATTCTTAAACCAAGCTCCCTACAGTACTCCGTTCGAAGCGACCTAGCAAAGTATTTCCTGAGGCATGCCCTTTCCCCCCTCCCACACAGAGGAGCAGTATCCGTTGCCGTCACAATTAGAAAAGACCTAGGTCTGAGACTTCTACATGCAGAGTCCAGAAAGGGTGCGGGGGAGCCAAAGGGATCCAAATCGATCAAATCGAACTTACTTGAGCTTAACAAAACATTGGCATCTTCCCTTGTAATCCTGACATTATTCAAACCGTTCAGTTCCACGTTTTTCTGCAAAAATTCCTGCGCAATTGGGGACCTGTCGTTTAGAACGACGAAGGAAACCCCCTCTACCTCCTTGGCATACCTAATGCCTCTTACACCTACACCGGCCAAGGGATCGCAAACCTCTATCTTGCGATTACGGGCAAAAACAGCACAAGCCAGAACCGAAAGATCTCTGCTCAGCTCCATATGAGGATTGTAGAAAACTGGTGCAAGAGAGGGGACATAATCCCCACTAGGTGCCCTGTAGGAACTCAGCTCCGGGACCTCCAGCTCGACTTGACCTTCCCTTACGCGCTGGGTTTTAATCATCTCCCCTTAAGCGGCTCACGTATTTACAGGGCAAAATTGGTTGAAATCACAGAAAGCTACAGTGGGAAAGGTTTAGCAGAAAGTACCTTTTTGAGTCTTGCTATCTCCTCAACAGGTGTCGGATCTATCCCCCTCATCCCAGCGAGATGGTAGGATATGATATCACCAAAATATATGAGAGAGAGCATTTCCGCGAGCCTCCCTTTTCCCTCCCCCCTGAGCTCGATAACCTCTCTTCCCTCAAGCAGGCTCTTGAGGAAATCCATTCTGATGGAAATTCTCTCTTCCTCCCATCTGCTTCTCAGAAGAACAAAACAAACGTTTGAGGGCGTGCTCCTTATTCCTACTATTTCGTTGTGGCAGAGTTCAGGAAGATAATCAACCTTGGCCGGCATCTTGCTGTTCTCATTCAGCTGAGTCTTGAATCGAAAAGCAACTGAAAAAAGACCTGGGGGGGCATAAATGAAGACAATTTTATCAAGCATCTTTGAAGAAAGCTCTCTGGCTCTCTCCGCTCTTTCTTTGACGAGAGGCAAAAGTTCCAGAGCCTCAGAAATCTCTTCGTCGAGTTCGGCAGAAATCAGACCCGCATCCTTCAGAACCCTTACTGTAGAGAAGAAGAGATAGGGGAAAGCAGCCCTCGGAGGGAGGCCGGTGGGGACCCGAACAAACGGATGTCCTTCCAGCATACGAGATAAAGTACCACCCGATCCAACTCCCACCATTTTCGCACCTGCCATTTTCGCCTCTTTTGCGCAGCTGAGAGTCTCCTCCGTTTCCCCGGAATAGCTAATCAAAATCACGAGCGTATCTTTCGAGACCCATCTTGGAAGGTGATAGCCCCTACAGACTTCAAAGGGAAAGGGAGGGTTAAGCCATTCCTTCACCACATCCCCTGCAATGGCCGAGCCACCCATCCCCGCGACGACAACATTGGAAACCTTGATTGGCGAGAGGCCCGACGAAGCGAAGAAGGCCTGCCGACACATCTTGGGAAAGTCCTCCAGAAGCTTCCACATGTTGCTCCTGTCACACTCGTACATGTATAACACGCTCCTCGGTGACTATAACATCTACTCTTTCATCGTTTTGGGCTTCAGGAAGTTCTTCCACCACTTGAAAGGAGTAAGCTAGTCCAATGGCCGTAGCCCTTGGGTTCGCTTTTCTTAATCTCTTCAAGAACCTGTCATAGTACCCCTTTCCATATCCCAATCTTCTGCCCCTCAAATCGAAGCAAATCCCAGGAACCAGCACCAGGTCAATTTGCGAAGGAGGAAGAAAGTTGCGCGACCTAGGCTGGAGAATTCCAAAGGGTCCGAGTTCAAGCTCAGAGGGATTTAATTCGGCAAATTCTATTTCATCCCCAACAATCACAGGGGCCAAAATCTTCTTTTCCAAGTCCAAAAGGAAAGAGGTGTCCACTTCTCCACTTCCAGGTTTGGGTAGGTAAATAGCGACCGTAAAAGCCTTCTGAAATTCCGGCAGTTGAACTAAATTATTCTTTATCAGCAGGCTCTTCTCTCGCACAAACTTTGGATCCAATTCGGCCCTAAGCCTCTTGAATCTTTCTCTAAGCTCCTCCCTCACGTTCGGCTACTGTCACCACATTCTGTAGTAACATGGCTCTGGTCATGGGTCCCACCCCTCCTGGAACTGGTGTGATATAGGAAACTTTTTCTTTGACCCTTTCAAAATCCACATCCCCCACGAGTCTCCCTTCCACAAAATTCATCCCCACATCCACCACCGTTGCTCCCTCCTTCACCGCCTCCGGCCCCACCACAAATTTGGGTCTCCTCCCCACAGCAGTGACCAAGATATCTGCCTCCCTCATCTTTTCGAGGAGCGAGGGGGTCTTCGAGTGACAGATGGTCACTGTGGCATCCCTGTCAAGCATGAGTTTGGCGAGCGGCTTTCCCACGAGGTTGCTTCGATTCACTATGACCACATACCTCCCGGCAATGGGAACGGAATAGTAGTCCAAGAGCTTAATTATTCCCTTAGGTGTGCAGGGGAGGAGGTCGCGTTCGAAATCGTACTGACCGAGCCACAATTTACCCACGTTCAGAGGATGAAGACCGTCCACATCCTTGTCGGGATCTATGTGCAGAAGCAACTTGTCGGCACTTAGGGGAGGCGGAAGGGGAAGCTGGACAATTACACCATGCACGGAGGAATCATCATTCAGCATTTGAATGGTTTGGATTATTTCCTCCTCCCTCGCTCCCTCCGCAAAGTGGAAGAGCTGAAAATCTATACCAACCTCTCGGCAGTCTCTTTCCTTTCCTGCCACATATGTCTTGGAGGCAGGATCCTCCCCCACCAACATAACTGCAAGCTTGGGCGGCCGGGCAAGTTTACTTATCCTCTCCCTCAGCTTTTCCTTGATTTCCTCCGCAAGCCTCTTTCCATCGAGTAACAAAGTCATTCGACCGCCTCGAATTTGCGAAGAACGGGAAGAAGCTCGTTCTTCAGCCAGCTTTCAGCTCTCTGCTCGGCATCCCCCACATGCTTTTCCACCTTGAGAGCTTCCTCGAGACCCGGCAGTTTTCCGATTATCGGATCCTCCCTCAAAAGCCTCGGGAGGGGATTTTCTCCACCTCTGTCCACCTCCTCCCATGCTCTCATGCAAAGGGTTCTGAGCCTTTCGTGCATCTCCTGTCTACTGTACCCCCTCTTGACGAGTTCCATTAGTATCACCTCCGTGGCCGCGAAGGGGGCAAACTTCCTCAAATCGTCTAAAATCCGCTGTCGATTGACCTCCAAACCTGAGAGGATTTTCCGGAGCAGGAGAAGGCACTCATCCAACGCCAGAAAGGCCTCTGGTATGATGATTCTTCTATTCGCCGAATCGTCCAGTGTCCTCTCAAGCAAGGTCTGGGCGGCATTTTCCCAAGCCACTTGTGGAAGAACGGAAACGTACCTGCAAAGAGAACATATCCTTTCGGAAAGAACGGGATTCCTCTTAAAGGGCATGGCGGAGGATCCCACCTGCCTCTCCCCCATGGGCTCGAAGACCTCACCCATGGATTGAAGATGTCGAAGATCTGAAGCAAACTTGTATAGGCTTTGGGCCAGGCTGCCCAAAGAAGAGAGAAGAACGAAGTCGAGTTTTCTTGGATAGGTCTGGGAGGCGATGGGAAAGGCTTCCATCCCGAGCTCCTTCATCACATCTCTCTCGAGCTCGCCGACCTTGTCCCCCACCAGCTCCTTGAACCCAGCGGCGGTTCCGACCGCCCCTTTGATCCCCTTCCCCTTCAGGAAGTTCTCCTTCACGAACTGTAGCAAACGGAGGTCGAGCAGGAGGTCTTGGGCATAGCCACAGAGCCTATATCCTAAGGTGGTGGGTTCGGCGGGCTGCAAATGAGTGTATCCCATGCAGACGAGACCCTTGTATTTCTCTATCTGCTTGGAGAACTCCGAGAGGCATGAGACAATCCTCTTCATGAGAAGGTCCAAGGCTTCCCTGAACCTGAGCACGTCCGCATTATCCTCTATGTCCATAGAAGTGGCGCCAGCATGCAACTTCCCTCCAGCCTTGGGACATTGTTCCGCGTACGTCTTGAGCTCGGCCATCAGGTCGTGCCCTATCTCCCTCTCAATTTCTTCCGCTCTTTCGATGTCCACTTTTTCAACTGCTGCCTCTAGTTCCCTGAGCTCCTCGCGCGAGAGGAGCCCATATCTGGCCTGTGCCTTTGCAAGGGCAAGCCAGACCCTCCTCCAAAGTTTTCTGCGCCTGATTTCGGAGAAAATCTCCCTCATCTCTTGGCTCCCGTACCTCCAGGTGAAGGGCGACAAGAACGTCTCGTGACCGAAGTCCTCCATCGGGAGTTTAGTAGGTGCTCTTTTAACCGACAGATGCGAGAAGATTTTCGAGCTAGTTGCTCATCTACACCCAACCCTAGTGATTTCGAAAAAAATGCGAATGCTAGCTTCCTTTTCCCACAAATTCCTCGCAGAGTCTAACCAGCTCACTCACCTTCGAAAAGACCTGAGGCAAACTCCATGCTGAAAGCCCTTTCTGGAGGAATTCCCTCCCTCTCAAAACCATACATGCTTGGACCTCTAAGCTCAGCTAGCCTTGTGAGCAATTCTTTAAATTCTGGCAACTTCGCTCTAAGCCCCTCTGGTAGCTTCTCGCGAATTCCTTCGAGCGCATCACCCACATCATGCTCCTTTGGATACTCAATACCCAGAAAGCGCAGACAGGCCTTGGCGGCAAGTTCTAAAGCCTCCTGCGATCTCCTTATGGTTCCGGGTGCATCTTTTCTTGCGATGGCCTGTTCAGCCTCCCAGCAACAAATCTTAGCCCTGGAAATGTAACTTCTTGCCATCTCAACGTTCTTCAGAGCTCCACCTCCTCACCCGGTTTCAAATCGGGCTTCAGTATCCAATAGTAGCCCTTTGAGGTATACACCTTTCTGCTCCCGAGTTCCTGCATCCTGCGCTTCAGTGCTCTAATCTCCTGCCGCAGAACGCCCTCATCAAATAAAATGTTCTCCTCTTCAAGCTCAAGCATGATTGGTGGGTGCCTCTTGATTTCCTCGGGCGTGAAGTAAAGAGGGGAGATGAGCGGATTCCTTCCCGCCTCTCTCACCTTTCTCCTAGCGGGGGAGTTCCTTATTTGGTCGTGAATAGGAGCCACAAGTCTCATCCTCTCATCAAGGGTATCAGGCAATCCCTCGATCACTACGAGAACATCTATATCACTCTCCGGGCTGGGATTTCCACGAGCGACCGAACCGAAGACACAGACTGATTTCAACCTATCTCCGAAGTGCTTCCTTAGGGCAAAGTAATATTCCTCCAATAATTCCCGATAAACTGGCGGCATTTGATTGTCTGCTCCATCTTCAACTACTGCTGATTTTATTTTGCAATACATTTTCCTTAATCTGAACTGGACTGAAGTATTGTTCGTGTATTGTGACAAAGCAGTAGCTTAAATTATTTCGAGAACCATTTTCCACCAGCATGCGCCTGTTGGGAACAAAATTTAGCAATGGACTCAATGGAAAAACCAACCGAAGGTAGAGGAGATGATTTGGGATTCCCGAGCATGCAAACTGGCAGTAGGGGAAAGGAAGAATGTATGCTGTTGGGGAAGGTAGGTTGTGTGCGATTGACGGCTATCAAGCCCATTCGAGGAGCTCGTAGACGGGCTGTAGGCGTAGACCTCCAAGCTGGTTAACCCTCGAAGAACTCGCGAGGATTTCGGTTCGTCCAGCAGGTTTTTCGAAACGCCCCGTACGGGGGCTGTCTTACCACCTCGCTTTTTCATGTCTGCGAGTGAAAAAAACAGAGGTGGTATAACCAATCAAAGTTGACCAAAAAGTTAACAATAAAAGTTAACAAATCTTAACCACCCAAAAGTTAACAAAATAGTTAACTATTGTTAACAAAGTTGTGGAAAAATCGCAAGGGGCATGGGGGTAAAACCCAAAAGTTTCCAAGCTTGATGGTTGTTGTCGTCATCTTGGCTGCAATCGGAGGATATATTTCTTGGAGGATTCTTAGATGAGGAGTGTAAAGTCAGCTAAATGCTAAATACTTAACCAAAATTATCAGAGCAACGGTGACAGCAAGAATAAGGGAAACTGTAAGGGGAAGAGGTAGACTTTCCGAGCTTCCCACTACTGCAAGCAACGAGTAGTGAGAGGAGAGAGGAACGAATAGAACCAGACCGTTTTCATCGGAACTCATAATTTCATGCGGAGTCTTAGTCCATTGGTTGTCTTCTAGTTTCATCACCATCAGCGAATCCTCTTGAACACTATTCGTCTCCATCCATTTTCTCTCGACTAGAATCCCCAGAAATGCTGGGATACAGGATGGATTCACCAGCACGTATTTGCACACTTTTCCTGAAGGTTTAGGGGGTAGCACATCGAAGTAAGCTAGGCAGTCGAGATCAACATCATTATCGGTTTTCACTACCACCAATGCCCAATGCTCAAAAACCGGACTTGGACCCGGAGGAAACTCGAGGTCGGGGAAATCTGGATGCACCATTTTTGGTCTCCTATATTCGAGGGGAATTCCGCGCATATACAGCGTACTCATTAGTTCTTCCTTTTCAAGTTCTGACTGAATAAAGTGATTTAAAAGATAAATTTCGACTCGTCTCACCTTAGGCTTTCTAACAAAAAATTTTACCAGCTTATTTTCGAAATCATAAGTTGCTTCCACGAGTTGAAGCGAAGAAAGAATCGAATCGAAATCTTTGAATTGTTTGGTTGTAAACCATGTTACACAACCCGAAGAGCTGTCTACTGGCTTCTGAATCCATCCTCTTTTGTAGGCCTCATATGTGTGCTGCATGGATCCAAAATCCATTTCGCACAGGTTTTCGACATAGTATATATACACATTCTCAGATTCAAGCAAAGGTTGCCAATCGGGGAAAAACCTGAAATTCATGGAAAAAACATTTGGAGTCAAAAGCAGCAAGCAAACAATAGAAACAGCAATAACTATTCTATTCATGGCTTGAGAAAATCCGCAGACTGGATGTGGCCGTATAATCTTGCTGGAAGCATGACAACCGATGCATAATTAGGCTCTAAGTTCGAAGGTGATGACCTCCCGAGCTTCATCTTCACACTTTATTTGGGATTGCCCGCAAAAAAGTTTCGATTTGAGAAAAGGAAAAGGGATTACCGACCGGTGATTAGTCACCTAACTAGAAGCAGTCTCTGTGCGGAGACGGATGAAACAGTGCCATGGAAAGGGGCTAGGGATGGAAATTATGTTTCTGTTTTCCCTTGACTAACCTCAAATTGCGGCTATCCTCACCACTGGCTCCAGTTCAGCCCTATTTTTCCCTGACAAAAACTTCGATGGGAGAAATTGACTGTCGGTTCACTTGGCCAACTTTAACCATACTTCTAGGTGTTATCCTTACACTCGCTTTTATTTTACAGCAAATCTCTTCTCCTGCTTGGATTGAATATGTATTCATTCCACGTTTCCTGCTTCACAGACCTTGGACACCTCTTACAGCAATTTTTTTGCACCTTGACCTTGCGCATTTCGGTTTGAATTTGCTTGGTCTGAGTCTTATTGGGCAAGATATCGAAAGAATGACTGCTAGCAAAAAAGAACTTCTCGTGATATTTCTCTTGTCTGGAATTGCCGGTCACTTGTTATTAGTCCCGCTGGCTCCCCCCAACAGCTGTTACCTCGGTGCATCTAATGCAATATTGGGTCTTTTTGGAGCAGAGCTAGTAATAGAATTCACATATGGTGCGTTAAGCGATGCGCTATTTTGGGGAGGTTGGTTCCTGCTTATTGATCTCATAGATTCAGGAGGACTGCATTTGACAGGTTTCATAACTGGTGTTGTGTATAGCATTCTTCGCAGGAAAAAGTTGTGTGAACTAAAGATCTGAGCGTGAATTTCTGATACTCTTCGGCAGGTTAGATTTATGAAACGTGTTTGCCTCGTTAAGTACCCAAATCCATAGAACTCCGAGCCCTATTTTCGCTTTCCATCGCCCCCTGGGGATTCAGATTCCTCATATCCCCTTCAAACCCGACGCGGGTTCGAATCTTGCCGAGGTGTGTTCGTTAGGCCTAGAGTTCAAATCCCAAAGCTTTTCCACGGGGTTGTATTTGTGGAGGAACCCCATGCAAGTGTTCATACTTGGACTTGCATCGGAACGCCAAGCACGTATCAATCTCCTCACGCAGTCTTGGGCTCTCTCTTCGGCGAGAGAGGGAAAGGAGCAAAGGTGTCGCCATGGCGGGAGCCACTCCAACACTCACGAACCTTAAATAAAGTGCAATTCACAATTCTAAATGAGAAAATTATGTAGAGCAACGCTCTGTATTTTGGTTATTGCCATACTGGTTTTTGCCTCGTCGTTTGAGAGCCTTCGTGTATCATTTGGCAGCATCTTTGGCTCAGGAAGCGGGGGAACTGCCGGTTCCACGGGTTTAGGGAGTTCGGAACACTTGCGTCTGATTGCGAAGGGATGGAACTTTGAGAAATACATCGGTAATCCGGATAATACCCAAGTGGTCCGGATCTATCTCGGACCAAAGTACTTCTACTGGGACGGGGAATGGCGTTCGCTCGAATGGGAGGAGAATGAGAACTCTTTCACCGTTCTAGTTCCTTATTCCAAGGATGGGACGCCGGCAAGGTACGTAATTGAAAAGTCCAGTGGAACCCTTAGAGGAGAAAGACCCGTCCTGAGAGTTGAGTCCACGAGAGGCGAAAACTGCAGGCTGGTGAGTCACATGGATTGGATTCCCATTTTCTCAGAGACTTGGAAGTTCTGGGCCGACAACCAGGAACTCCAGCTCCAAGGAGTCAGGTGGGGGGAGCCCCAAGAGAACGAGGAAGGGGTAAAGTTCGGATTTGAGGCCGATCTTGTTTTAGAAGGGAGAAACTTTGGAGTGTTGAAATTGGATTACTGGATCAACGGTAGGATGAAGTACGATGTTGAACTGAGGAGCGCCGTTCAGGCGACCTACACCTTCGAACTCTGTACGGAAGTTATGGACGGAGCCTTCCTCTCCTCAAAATACCTAGGCAGAATTGGGAACCTGCAGCTGGGGCCCGAAAACCTCGTTCCGCAAATCACCATTCTAGACGAGTCACTGAACCCCCTCTTCTGCCTCAGCTTCTATGATCTCGCTCCTTGGGACAAGAACACAAGAAAGTTTGACATGAGTAAGGTCAAGGGATTGGAGATCCAAAGCGGGGATTCCGTTTTCCTTTCCTGTACGTTCGGCGATTTCAAACTCTTGGCGGGCGATTTTGCCCGGCTTGATCCCTCAGTACGCTTAACCTCCTCAGCTGATGCATACGTTGACGAATATGATCCGACCTCGAACCATGGCGCGTATGAACTTTTACTCGTTGCTTCCCCTCCACCCGGTGGAAATTATCGCGATAGAAGCTTTCTGAGGTTTGATCTTTCAGCCCTCCCAGGGGAGGCAAGCATTGTCAGTGCAGAATTATATCTCTTTGCATTGTATGCGGACTATATAGGTTATGTTCCTCCTGAAAACATCCTTGTTGAGGTCTGTAAGGTCGAGAATGACACTTGGGATGAGTCAACCATTACTTGGCAGAACCAGCCCGCAATGGGTTCCGTTATCGCAACCCTTCCTTGGGCAAAAGGTTGGGTCGAAAACGATATCACCGACTGGGTTCGAGCCAACCTGTCAGACAAGCTTGTGAGTATTGGGCTAAGAATGAAGCCAGAATTCAATGAACATGCGCCTTATGTCGATTACTATTCGAAAGAGTGCCCCGGATACGAATATCACCCCTGCCTAGAGATAGAGTACACGACTCCGGTCACTCAGCCCTCGGACACCACCCCTCCAGTATCCTCTGTCAATGCCATCGAAAACTACTGGCAAATCGAAGCTCCCATAACTATAACTGCCACAGCAAGTGATGATTCAAGCGGTGTTGCCTTCGTTGAGCTTTGGTACAGATATTCGTTGGATAATAAAGCTTGGCAAGACTGGGAGGACTTCGGCGGGGGAGAAAAAGTGGGAGATAGTAAATGGAGCTGGAGCTTTACTGCACCAGAGGGGTATGGGTATTACGAGTTCTGCTCCATCGCGACGGACAGGGCTGGTAACGCAGAACAAAAACCGAAACAAGCTGAAACGCGATGTGTTATTCTGCTCTCGAATTTGCCGACCCCTGCACAGAGGACAAGTTGGTTGAATTGGTTTAAGAGTTGGTTGGAAAATTACCTGAGACCCACACCAGAGAAAGTGGTTATGGAACTAATGAAAGCGATACTGAGAGCGATTCTTCATGCGTGTTTAGTAAGGCAATATATTGATGCATATCTAGCACTGGAGTCTCTTTCGGAGATTCCTCTGCCCCAATTGCCAATAGCTTCCCCACCCACAGTTTCGGCAGAAGCGAGGCCGGTCACGATTACTCCACTACCCCCATCAGAGGTACCACAACCCACGCCGTTTCCGCCCAAACCTCCCCCCGCACCTCCGCCCGGTCCAACTATAACAGGAAGTATAACGACTGCCATTAACATAGCTTCTACTATGGGAGCTACTATCCTTACTTTTGCCGTTGTAAAATTATGGTGGGGTTGCGAGGTCGAGATCACAGCGTGCGATCCAACTGGCTTCAAATATCTGCTCGAAAGAATTCCTGGAACGGATACATGGATACTTCCCCCACAGCACGTAAAACTCGGAACTTGGATTTTAGAGATTCGGGCTACGAACGTTCCATCTAACGTAGTGTTCTGGGTTTATACTGTAGGTGCAGGAGTCGATTTCTTGCCTCCTACTTCCTGTGTTAACCCTATCAAGCCGTATTGGCAGTGCTCGGTTCCCTTCGCCGTGACGGCTTATGCAACTGACAATTTGAGTGGGATAACGAGTACGGAACTCTGGTACAGACATTCGCTCGACAATCGAAACTGGAAAAACTGGGTAATGTTTGGGGTAGACAATGATGAATCGGATGGATGGTCTTGGTCTTTCAGCACCCCGGAGGGTGATGGATACTACGAGTTTTACACTATTGCTGTCGATAGAGCCGGTAACACCGAATCACCGCCCGAGGAGGCGGACGCAAGGTGCGGTGTCGACACACTTCCACCTGTATCCTCGGTCAATCCCATCAGGCCTTACTGGAGGAACGACCCACCCATCCGGGTTTCAGCAGAGGCGTCCGACCCGACTCCGCCAAACGGGGCTATTCCGAGCGGGCTGAAACAGGCCTCCCTTTGGTACCGATTTTCAGAGGACAACATTAGCTGGACTGAATGGAAAGAGTATAAAGAGGACGACCAGCTTCCTTGGGAATGGTCCTTCTCAGGTCCAGATGCCTACTACCAGTTCTACTCCATAGCTTCCGATGTGGCGGGAAACGTTGAGGAGCCTCCATCCGTCTTTGACTCGGAGGTATGCATCGACACCACTCCCCCTGAAATCTGCATCTTTCCCGCCAGACCGAACCCATTCTCACCTGATGGGGACGGGGTAGCAGGGAATACCTCCATTTCTTACTCCCTCATGGATCGTCTCTCGCCCCTGTGTCTCGTCGACATTGAAATCTTGGACATGGAAAACCACACGGTCAGGCATCTGTTCAAGGGGTACGAGGCTTCGGGACCGAGGATTTGGGAGAACCACCTTCACGTCTGGGATGGCAAGGCAGACAATGGGGAGCTTTGTCCGGATGGGCCTTATCACTATCGGGTTAAGGTCTCGGACCTCGCCACAAACGAGAATCATTCGATTGGTGAGGTGGTTCTGAATGCGAGACTCTTCCACTTGAGGGATGCGAGCTTCAATCCCGGGAAGTTCAACCCAGAGAAGGAAAAAACCATCCTTTCCTATTGGCTTTCCGAGCCTGCCAAGGCTCTGAGCATTGCGATCTACGACTCGGTTGGGAATCTTATCAGGCACCTTGTGATAAGAGAACCAAGACCTGCAGGTCTCAACGCCGAAGTCTGGGACGGAAGGAGCGACGCAGGGGAGCTAGTCGGGGCCGGTCTGTACGAGGCAAGGATTTGGGCGGTGAGCTATGCGGGGGAAGGAGCGGAAACCGTTGCAAAGGTCCTCGTGATCCGACTTGCTCTACCCGGACTCAAGGTTCCATTCGTTCCCTTCCGCATTCGAAAGGCCTTCTTCTATCCCCTCTGCTTTAACCCGGAGCTTGGCGAGAACACAGAGCTCAGGTACGAGCTTCCGGAAAGGGCACTGGTTGGTGCCATTATATACAGAATAACGAGCAGCGTCCTGGAGAACTTTTACGTGCTTGAAGGGGAGCATGAGGAAAGGGTGGATGGATGCTACCTCTATGTCAAGTACTGGGCAGGCTTCTACTACAAAGAAGTGAGGCTCGACGTACACCCGATTAGACATCTAGTATTCAACGAAACCAGGGATGTAGGGTCACATGTGGAAGTCTGGGATGGTCTTGACGATGACGGGAACCTAGTTTCCAGCGGCTGGTACTTCTGCAGGCTTGTGGCTCTCAGTGAGGGAGGGGAAGGAGACATTGTAACGAAGGTGGTTAAGGTTGACAGAAAAATGCCGGTAATCGCAAACGTTTCTGATTCACCAGATCCTTTCTCCCCCAACGGCGATGGCGTGGACGACATGACCAAGATCTCCTATGAGCTGAGGTTGCCAAAGGATGCCCCGACGGATTGGCTGGATGTGGCAATAGTGATTTACAGAAAGAGGCTTGAGTTCGAACTTCTCGGTCAGGAGGTTAGGGTACCTTTGAAATATATAGTTAGAATCGCCAAGCTAAAACAGAAGGCTGGGTCAAACTTCTGGGTTTGGGATGGGAGGGACTTTCTTGGCAGGGTGGTTCCAAATGGAACCTATGGATATCTGATATTCGCGGCCGAGGAGCTCGACGTTAGGTCTCAATCGGGATTTTCTTGTATCGGTGGCTCTCTGTTGGCGAATCCGAAAGGTGAAGAGGTTAGAGTTGAAGGGGTTCAGTCGGGGCTCATATGACCATCAAAAGGGCTCTCATCTCGGTTTCGGACAAGACAGGTCTTGAGGAGTTTGCCAAAGAATTGCAGAAGCTCGGTGTCGAGATTATCTCGACCGGAGGGACCGCGAGGTACTTGAGGGAGAGAGGAATCAAGGTCAAAGAGGTTACCGAGATAACCAAATTCCCAGAAATCTTGAACGGAAGAGTAAAAACCCTTCACCCACTCATTCACGCAGCCATCCTTGCCAAGCGGGAGAACCCTTCTCACATGGAAGTTCTGCGCCAGCTTGGCGTGGAGCCGATAGATTTGCTCGTGGTCAACCTTTATCCCTTTGAGGAGACGATTTCAAAGGGGGCCAAACTTGAGGAGGCCTTGGAGCAGATAGACATAGGCGGACCGACGCTTCTTCGGGCTGCTGCCAAGAACTTCAAATACGTGGCCGTGGTTACAAATCCCAACGAGTATGGGGAAATCCTGCAGGAACTGAAAGAAAAGGGGGATCTTTCAGAGGAAACTAGGCTCAGGCTCGCAAAGGAGGTTTTCGAGCTTACCTCGCATTATGATGCTGCCATTGCAGGTTACTTTGAGAAACTTTGCGGTGAGGGGGGCTTTCCAAGAATTCTTTCAATCTACGCCGAAAAACTACAGGAGTTGAGATACGGGGAAAATCCACACCAAGCGGCCGCCCTCTATCGCTTCGGTTATGGATTGGCCGAGGGAAGAAAGCTTCAGGGGAAAGAGCTTTCCTTCAACAACCTCGTCGACTTGGATGCAGCCTGGTCACTTGTCCAGGAGTTCGAGGAGCCAACAGCTGCCGTGATTAAACACACCAACCCCTGTGGGGTGGCGAGTGCAGAATCTATCTGCGAGGCCTACCGACTTGCTAGGGACTGCGACCCCCTTTCCGCCTATGGAGGAATTGTAGGCCTGAACAGGAAGATGGACGTGAAAACAGCGGAGGAAATCACCTCTACCTTCATAGAGGCCGTCGTGGCACCGACTTATGAGCCGGGAGCACTCCAAGTACTAGCCCGAAAGCCCAACCTTAGAGCTTTGGAAGTACCCGCAGAAGTAAGGGAGCTGGATTTTGAAATCAAACAGATCTCTGGTGGAATCTTGGTTCAGCAAAAAGACAGAGAGCTTCTGGCAGAGAGAAAAGTCGTGACAAGGAGGGCTCCGACAGAGGAGGAATGGAGGGACCTTCTTTTCGCCTGGAAGGTGGTCAAGCACGTTAAATCGAACGCCATCGTGCTTGCCAAAAACAAACGGACGGTTGGGATTGGGGCGGGCCAGATGAGCAGGGTGGATTCGACGGAAATCGCCATCAGAAAGGCGGGAGAGAGAGCAAAAGGGTCTGTACTGGCTTCCGATGCCTTCTTCCCCTTCCCCGATGCCATCGAGAAGGCCGCTGAAGCGGGCGTGACCGCAATCATTCAGCCAGGTGGATCCATAAGGGACAAACAAGTCATAGAGACAGCTGACAGGTTTGGCCTAGCCATGGTTTTCACGGGAACCAGGCACTTCAGGCACTGACCTGGAACCAATATTTAACAGCAGGCAAGTAAAGCAAACGGAGAAGCAACGCTGAGATGCCGCCCAAAAGGATGAATAGGAAGAGTGCCTTTATGCTTCCCGTAGTAGTTATCACTCCTGTGATCCCAAGCCCTATGAATATAAGAAAGGCACACAGTAAGATTCGGGTCAGATTCCAGGCCCATCTTCTCCTATGAATGAATCCGTAAATGAGCAGGCTTAAAACCAAACCTGCTATCAGTGCCCCGCCTCTAAAATAACCCATTTCGCGGGGAGGATTGCCACCCGCCAGATGAACTATGGCAAAACCGAGTGTCATGAGCGTGCCCAAGGATAGACCCACACCTGCGAGTAAGCCGCCTCCGTGGATGTATACAGAAACAATATTTGGCAAATCCTCTTCTCTGTACCTAAATTTGTAAACCAAACACAGCCCGATTACAAGCGGTATGATACCGACCCAACGTGGTGTAGGGGTATATGACCTAGTTGGCGGGCTGGATCCTAGGCCTGCCGTTAAAGACCATTTTGCTAGGCCTGCCATTATGGCCAGCCCTACAAAAATCAGGAAACCAGCTACTGTGGTAACTCCTAGAAACTTAAAATGATAATGATCCATTCCTCACTAACTGCCATGTGTCTCCTTTACCTCAACAATCTTGCCTAGAATTCTTCCCGGCTTTAATTTCCCAAATCTCCTGATTTTTCCAGCCATAGAAATTGCGTTTCTTTAAAGAAACCGCTATCTTTAAGCGCCAAGAGTCTCTGTTGGAAGCAGGACGTCGTGGGGCTTGGTTTCTTGAGCCCCAAGAGGTGTGAGGAATTCGAACCTGGCTTTCTCCCAAAGCTCCCTGATGTTTCTGGCCCCAGCATAGCCCATAGCCGCCCTCAGGCCTGACACCAGCTCGTGCACCAGTGCAGAGACCTCACCCTTGTATGGAACCCATCCCTCCACCCCTTCTGCAATGCCCTTTGCCGGTACACTATACCTGTCCAGTGCATACCTTACCTGCATGGCGGAGGGCGAGCCCATCCCTCGGTATTGCTTGTAATATCTTCCACCTATGGCCATCAAAGTTCCTGGGGCCTCTTTACACCTCGCGAAAAGGTTTCCCATCATGACTGCGGAGGCGCCTGCAGCAAGCGCAACTGCTATGTCACCCGCATTCCTTATGCCCCCATCTGCAATTATCGGAAGATCAGAACCGTACTTCCTCAGAGCATCTGCAACTTGAGCCGTTGCAAAAAGAGTAGGGGCACCTGCAGCAAGGACGTCGGATGTTATACAAATCGAACCCGATCCAATACCAACCCTGAAACCAGCGACACCATCAAGGGATGAAAGGATGTCCTCTGCGGCTTCAAAAGTTCCAATGTTGCCCACGATCACATCAGCATGAACCTCCTTCAAAAGTCGCTTGGTTGCTTCAAACATGTTTCGATTGTGGAAATGAGCTACGTCTGTAACCAAGATGTCCACATATGGGTCCAACTTTTTTGCCCTCTCCAAATCTGTTGGTGAGATAGCCGCCGCACAAAGCAACTGCCCCTTTTCATCCCTTGCAGCGTTCGGGTATTTCCCCTTGAGGGAAATGTCTTTGAAGGTTATGAGGCCCTTGAGTCTCCCCTGTTCATCCACCAAGGGAAGCTTTT
>Ga0080004_1121237_pt1 | contig 37975 bp, 32 predicted proteins | sample WasSprMetagenome_FD_69207 | JGI IMG/M metagenome (GOLD analysis project Ga0080004, IMG submission 69207) | Sulfidic aquatic microbial communities from Washburn Spring, Yellowstone National Park, USA - WS (SPADES assembly) (version 2) | ecosystem: Environmental > Aquatic > Thermal springs > Hot...
GGTATCCAAGCGTTATTATCAACGCCGGCTCTACATGAGCTGGAAGATCGAGCAGCTCCTTCACAGCCATTTTGTTAAAGGATGCAACAGGACAGGATCCTATATCTAGGGCATAGGCCATGAGCATCATGTTCTCAGCTGCCATTGAGACGTCCATAAGCGACATAAACTCTCCCATTTTGCCGGCTTTCTCGGCTATTTTCCTGTTGATACAGACCACTATTATGGCTGCTGGTCTGCCAAATAATCCGGGTGAGAAGAGCTTTACTTTCTCCAGCAGGTCTCTATCCTTTACCAGCACAAACTCCCATGGTTGCAGGTTGCTGCCGCTTGGCGCCCAAATTCCAGCCTCTAGTACGAGCCTTAAGTGCTCATCAGGTAACTCCTTATCGCAGAAGTCCCTGATGCTTCTCCTGCCCTTAATCACCTCAAGCATAGTTTTAGCTTTATCCAGCAGCCGGGATTCCATTAAACTCCGTGAGGGGTATTGATATTAAAAAGTTTTCAGGTAGCTGACATTTCTTGCGTCTTAGAACCCTATCTGAATTATATCACAAGGGTTAGAACTACTGCTTGCCCTTAATCCTTGCCGATCCTTCTGCTGGCAACCAGCCTCACTAATCATGTTTAGACTTACATCAGAGCTTATTATCAAGAAAAAGCTTAAATTTTGACTTCAGTATGCCCACTTATATGAAGGAAGTCATCCCACTGATCCTTATCAAGGAGATCATAGAGGAGAAGAGGAAGCTAAGAAGAATTCTCTCGAAATATAAAGTAAAGGTACCTGAGGAGATAGAAGAGATGATAGAGAGGGACGAAATACCGGAGCATCCCTCTTATGAGGACTTCTTATCTGCTCTAGCTTTGAAGAAAAATATTGAGGAGATGGGAAAGGCCATCAGTAGGATAATAGATGAAATCTGATTCATTAAGAAGCATATTTCTTTAAAAATTTAAAAAGCTTTTATAAAAAATATATTAAGGTTAAAATATATATTTCTAGCCATATCTCAGCTTTCTCGCTAGATCTGCTAGCTCAGGATGGACAAACTCGCCGTTCTCTATTATCTTCTCTCCATCCCCGATAACAGTTGGTGAGAGACATATTCCATCGGTATGAGACGAGGCACTACCTACTTTGCCCTTAAAGTCCGGAGATTGATAACCAATTCCCCACTCCACAGCTCCCCACACTCTCTCATCCTCAAGTATGTTTCCGGTGAGCTTAGCTCCAGGATTGCACCCATAGGATATATGCGCTAGCTTAAACATATTAGGATCGTTAAAAGACCTCAGCCAAGCTTCAAAAAGCCTAGCCTCACTTCCTCCTTCCACTTTAACAATCTCTCCCTCCCTCACATGAAGCTTTATGGGATTTCTAAGTAGACCCAGCTCCGATGGAGGCCAAACAGAGCCATCGAATACCAATAATCCGTTTATGCTCTCCTCTATTGGAGCCCAATCTACCTGCCCGAAGAGCATGTATACCCCGGGTCCGCTCACCTCCCCTTCTGTGAATATAGGCCTGTTTCTATCATTCTCGAATTCCAAATCAGTACCAGCGGGTGTTGTTATCCTCATGTGTCTAGATTTCTCTGTCACTCTGGCTAATCTTCTCTGCAGCTCGTAGATAAGAGGGACATTCACCTTGCCTATTGTCCTAGTGCACATATCGGTGTCCATCCCAACAAGGCAGATATAGCGAACTCTTCCCGTTTTAATAGCACTCTCATAGGGTGTTGAGTAAAGCAGCCAGGATTTGTTGAACTCTATCCACACATCCGATTCGCTTAGCAAGGCCTTTAGAGTTCTCAGCGGTATATGAGGATCTGCAGCCTTTCCCACACCCGGGGGTGACTTGTACCATGCAACTATGGGCTTTGCATTGACTTGAGCAGCAGCTTTAGCTGTTGCCTCCACAACCCTCCAATCACTGCCAGTATCAGCTGTTATCGCCACTTCCTCTCCCTCCTGTACCTTCAGCACATCCCTCACAAGCTTTAATGTAGCAACTGCAAGCTCCAGATCCAAGCCCATTGGGCTCATTTCCTCACCTCCTGTACGGAAGACCTGTTATTCCAAGCTTTATTAGAGCTTCAGCTACCTTGATAGCTGCCCCAGTTGGATCTATTGTGAAAATATTCGTCTTTTCCTGAACCTCCTTTGCAAGTCCGGCCAATCCAGTGCAGCCCAGCACAATAACATCTGCCCTCTCCTCTTTTCTTGCTTTTTCAGCTTCATTTACAAGATAGCTGACGACAGCCGCTCTGTCCTTATCTATATCCAGCACTCCCACTGGTATCCCCCTTACAGATGTCACCTTATCGCTTAAGCCAAGCTGCTTGACCCTTTCCTCTATCATCCAGTCACCATCAGCTCCTCCGACAGTGATTATTGATATTCTAGTTCCAGCGATACAGGCAAGAGAAAGAGAGGCCTCACAAGGTCCTACTACTGGTTTTTTCAGGATCCCCTTCAGGAAGTCCACCCCGGGATCTAGAAAGCAGTTCACCAAAACAGCATCAAAGCCCTCATGATTCCTTCTCGCCACATCTAGGACAAGAGGTATTACCTCAGCATGAGCCTCAGGTGTTTCAACGCTGACAGGTCCTCTGGGAAGGGATACCACTTTTATCTCAGTTTCAGGAGAGGCAAAGCTCTTACAGATCTCCTCATCCTGTTTATCCCATGTGCTATGACCAACAGGATTTATCACAAGAATCCTCATTCAGATCACCTTCACCAGCTCCTCCACTGGAATGTAATCATAGTCGAAGCCGAAATGTCTCGGCCCAAAATACTTAAGTCCCTCAGGAGTTCTCCATATATCCGGAGCCTTTGCTGCAACTCCATACACCTTAATTCCCTCTCTTAGCTCCGTGTTCGTTATGGGCTCGCCATCCTCTCTCAACAGCATGAACATATCAGGCGGCATGACAACTGGCTTACCGTCAATCCATATCATTATATGCTCATTTTTTATCCAAGATCTCAGAGTTCTCCCGCTGAAATCCCCAACACCCTTTATAACCGCTTCTCCCCTGAGAAATCCGCTCTCATCTCTCCACTCATATTTTTCTACTACCCCCTCAAATATCCTCCATCCCTTGAGCACGTTGACAACAGCATCAACAGGATCCCTTCCCTCATTCCTCGCCTTGATGACCTCCTCCCCCAGCCTCATGGATGTGGATATTGTCTTCCTAATTATGGCCTTGCATGCAGTATCGTAGCTCATTGGAGTATCAACCACCGATACATACTTTCCACTGAGCACTGATAGATATCTGGCTATAGCCTCGTAGTCATCTATATCAGAGTACTCTCTCACCACAACAACATTGCCACTCTCACCGACTATGACCGAGGGATACATCGGTATTCCAAGTATATTTACAGTGCACTGATGTAGCTCTGGTGCCGCCCTTCCAAGAAGATCACCATCAACAGCAGGAATGCCTAATTCAGCAGCAATGCTCAATGCAACAGGCGTATTACCCCCACCTATCTCGCTGGCTACAACAGCTACTATCTTTCCACCGATTATCTGCTCCATTTCCTTAAATGCCCTTCTGACGGGCTCTTTTATCCTTACAGGTTTCTTAGCCTTAGTGCTGGGAGCTATTGATCCAACGTCATAGGGAACCACTACAAAGCCATCCCTAGGAATCTCTTCCACATCCACTAGTTTTACAGTTTTGCCTTTTTTCAGGACATCATCGAGCATTTTAAGCCCATCCGAAGGACTTCCACCCCCTCCTGTTCCAAGAATTGTTGCTCCGAGGACAAGGGCTTTTATCTGATCCTCTCTCTTTATCTCCATCATGCTGACACCTTAATTCCCTACCGAGTTAATTTTTTAAGTTTTGGTTCTAAGCAAACAATATGCCCAGAATACTGATTCTCAACCCTGTGAGTACCGATATATGGAATGAGTTAACATACAGTTACTGTAGTAAAATAGTGGATCCAGATACTGAGATACATGTAAAGAACCTTTCCAATGGACCAAGAGCAATAGAATACGATTATGACAGGGAGATTGCCGCTCCATATGTGGTGGAGGAGGTAATTAGAGCCAATAAGGAAGGATTTGATGCCATTGTCATAAACTGTTTCGATGATCCTGGTCTCGATGCAGCGAGGGAGGTATCGGATAAATTGGTGCTGGGGATAGGTGAGAGCTCTATTACAACTGCCCTTCTCCTAGGACATAGAATAGCTATAATATCGACAGGAAGGCAATCAATCCCGATTTACCATAGAAAGGCAATGATCTTGGGCGTTGAGGACAGAATTGTCCATATCACTGGAATAGATGTGGGTGTGCTTGACATAAGGAAGGACATAAATAATGTCAAAGAGATTCTGCTGGGGGAGATAGAGAGATCTGTCAGGTATCATGGGGCTGAGGTTGTGGTCCTTGGATGCGGTGGATTCATAGGATTAGCTGAAGAATTAAGCGCTAAGACCAAAGTTCCTGTGATTGATCCAACCATGGTGACGGTGAAACTGGCTGAATCTCTCGCGAGACTTCGGTTGATGCATAGCAAGGTCCTCAAGCGTAAGTCACTAGCTAATGAATGATTTATTCTGCTATGAATTTTTCTCTTAAGCAAATTTCTTTTAAGTTTTAAAGATAAGTTGTGTGAAACGAAAACCTTATATTTAATCTTTTTTTCAATTCGCAGGACCTTCATGTCGGCAATATTTGAAGTAGATTTGGAAGGTCTTTTTGAGAAAAAGTCTAAGATGGGGGTGAAATATTGAGAACAGCTGTATCAAAGCTTTTGATAGCTATTGTTCTAGTTCTTGTCATGGTCTCCTGCATCGGTGCATACTATTATTATACAAGCATGGCAGGGAAAGCTCCCGCAAAGAAGACGGTTGTTATTTATGCATCTTTATCGGAGATGACGAGTGCTGAGCCCAGCACTGAGGCCTCAAATTCAATTATGTGGATGGCTGTTGTCTACGAGCCTCTACTACATTACGATCCGATTAACAATATTTTTATTCCAGCCTTGGCTGAAAAATATGAACATGATCCAAGTGGGCTTGTTTGGACATTTCATCTCAGAAAGAACGCTGTATTTCATGATGGTACTCCTGTAACAGCTGAAGCAGTTAAGTTCTCCATAGAGAGAACTATTGCTATAGGGCAGGGAGAAGCCTTTATATGGGATCCTGTAGATAGAATTGAAACACCAGATAATTATACAATTATATTTCATCTAAAATACCAAGCACCTTTGGATGTAATAGCGTCTGCAGCTTATGCATCATATATATTCAGTCCAAATATAGTAAAATATGCAAATGCATCAAATAGTACTGATCCAAAGATAACAAATTGGTTTAACTCGGGCAAGGATGCAGGCTCTGGTCCTTACAAACTTGTCAAATGGGATCCTGAGAACGAAGTTGTGCTGGAGAAATTCAATGAATGGTGGGGATGGAAAGATCCTAACTATCCATTTAAGTCGGATAAAGCGCCAGACGTATTCATAATAAAAATAGTGAAAGACTCCGTGACCCAGGAGAGATTAGTCAAATCCGGAGATGTGCACATAGCTGAATATGTTCCATTAGAGGATGTTGAGAACTTAAAGAAGGATCCAAACTTGCAAGTAGTGATGAAACCTTGTTTTCAGAACCTCCTTCTGTTGATAAACACAAGAAAACCCCCGCTGGACAATGTTCTGGTGAGAAAAGCGATTGCCCACGCAATACCCTACGATGACATAGTGACAATCGCCAGAAGTGGTCTAGCGAAAGTGGCATCCGGACCGATACCGCATAACATGTGGGGCCACTTCGATAACCTCACGTATAGTTACGATCTCAGCCTAGCGAAAAAGCTGCTTGCTGAAGCCGGATATCCCAACGGCATCAATAGGACCCTGATCCTGACATATACAGCTGGAGATATATATGAGCAGAGGACAGCGGATCTCATCAAGTCCAGCCTAGGCAAAATAGGAATAAACATAGAGGTAAGACCAATGAGCTGGGAGGAGCAATGGGCTCTGGCTCAAAGCGGATGGAATAATTCTCAGGCTGCACAGGACCTCTTCATATTCTACTGGTGGCCCGATTATATATCGCCATACGACTATCTGTTCAACATGTTTCACAGCAGCAGCAAATCTTTTGATCTATGCTACTACAATAATTCAGAATTTGAAAAAACAATAGAAGATGCACACTATTGGGAAGGAATAGATAGGACTAAGTCCCTTGAGCTATACTATAAGGCACAGAAAATACTGTACGATGATGTTCCTGCAGTAGCTTTATGGGATATGATTGATGTAAGAGTAGCTAGAGTAAATATAGGGGGCCTAGATAAAGCTATAAATCCAGCATATCCGACAGCGATATTTCCACAGGTCCTAAGCGTTGAGGGATAGAGTATAGAGAAGTTTAACCCCTATTTTTATTTTTTAGGTGTCGGTTATGCCTCTCAGTCGGGAGTATTTGATCAAGCGCCTTATCCTCCTTATTTTTGTTGTGTTTGGCGTGTTAGTGATAACATTCACTATCACAAGAGTTGTACCGGCCAGACCTGAGCTCCTATGGGCAGGCCCTCATGCGACAATAGAGCAGATCGAGAGGGCAAGAAAGGAGCTTCATTTGGATCAGCCGATCTACATTCAGCTGGGTTACTATCTTTTGGATTTCATTAGAGGAAACTGGGGGGTTTCGTGGAGAACAAAATCTCCAGTGCTAGATGACTTACTAAGTGCACTTCCAGCCACTTTAGAGTTGATAATCTTCGCATTTTCCATAGCTGCTGTTCTTGGCATCTTACTGGGAATTGCCGCAGCTCTCAGAAGAAACAGGATGACAGACAGTGTCATACGAGTGTTCAGCGTTCTTGGAGCCTCAATGCCTGTATTTTGGCTTGCCTTGATTATATTGCTGGTGTTCAGCAGCTGGCTTGGCTGGCTACCATCATCAAAGAGAGTGGATGAAATGCTGGTCATAAGCACGGGATTTCATCCTATAACAGGTTTCTATCTGATCGATTCCCTGATACAGGGGGATTTTCCTGTGTTCGTTGATGTGCTCAAGCACATGATCCTTCCCGCAGCAGTCCTATCGCTTTATCCCATGGGCCTGTGCGCTAGGATGACCAGAGCTATGATGGTGGATATATTACATGAGCCATTCATGAGAAGCGCTCTGGCGTGGGGTATTCCGAGGAAACTGATTGTGTACAAGTATGCCCTGAAGAACGCAGTATCTCCTGTTATAGCTTCTCTTGGCCTATCCTTCGGATATACAATAATAGGAGCATTTATGGTGGAGCTGATATTTGTATGGCCTGGAATAGGGCTTTACACTGCAATGTCCCTTCTCAGCTTCGACTATCCCGCAATAATGGGTGCTGTGATCATTGTGGCACTATTTTACTCTGCTATAAATCTGATCGTCGATCTGATTCATGCATGGATAGACCCAAGGGTGAGTTTATGACATCTGAAGTTAGGACAATGTTCATGTTAATGAGAAGAAATGTTGTCTCTATGATAGGTTTCATCATAGTCATTGCTTTCCTTATAATGGGAATAATATCTCCATATATACTCACAAAGCCTGAGGACGCATGGGGCACCACATACGATGTGTCCAAGAGATATCTGCCTCCCTCATTGGAGCATCCATTTGGCACAGATGAGTACGGGAGAGATATGTTCAACAGAGTTATACTGGGAGCTAGATTCTCTCTCATTATAGCAATTGGTGTGGTAGGATTAGCCTTGGTCATAGGAGTTCCTCTTGGCCTGATAGCAGGCTATAGCGGAGGAAGAACGGGAACAGCACTTATGAGGATAACGGATATGTTTCTCGCATTTCCACCTCTTCTTCTAGCTATAGCTTTAGCAGCGACATTGGGAAGGGGTTTGGAAAATGCAATTCTAGCTCTTGCTATCTCATGGTGGCCTTGGTATGCGAGGCTTATCTATGTGCAGGTGAACACGGTAAAGAGCATGCCTTATGTCGATGCAGCAAGAGTGCTTGGGCTTGGCAGCTTCACGATAATGTTCAGGCATATACTGCCCAATGCTTTGACCCCTGTTGTGATACAAGCTTCATTGGACATGGGTTCTGCAGTGCTTGAGGCAGCTGGGCTGAGCTTTCTTGGGATTGGAGTTCAGCCGCCCACACCAGAGTGGGGTCTGCTGGTGAGCCAGGGATGGCAGTCCATCAATGTGGCTTGGTGGATCTCCTTCTTCCCTGGGCTGGCTATATTGGTTACAGTCCTAGGCTTTAATCTTCTAGCTGATTTTGCTAGGGAGTTCATGGATCCGAGGCTTAGAATTACAATGATGACAAAAGAGGTGGTTTAGATGGAGGAAGCACTTCTTCAGATAAAAGATCTGAGCATTGTATATGAAACACCACTCGGAACGATTCATGCAACTACAGGAGTCACCTTTGATGTGAAGAGAGGAGAATCAGTTGGTTTAGTGGGAGAATCTGGCTCTGGAAAGTCAACCGTAGGTCTAGCAATAGCTATGGCTCTTCCTCCCAATGCAAGGATATTGAATGGCAGGGTTTTATATGAAGGCACAGATCTTTTAAGGTTGAAGGAGGAGGAGAGAAAAAGGTACTCGGGCCGCGAGATATCCATCGTCTTTCAGGATCCAGCAGCCACATTAAATCCCCTCTTCACAATAGGGGAGCAGATGACCGATGTCCTTATGAGCAATCTTGGCTTGACAAAGGAAGAAGCACTTAATAGAGCAAGAGATTTCCTGAAAAAAGCTGGCTTGCCCGATTCAGAGAGGATACTGAGGTCATTCCCTCATGAGCTATCCGGTGGAATGCTTCAGAGAGTGAACATAGCCATAGCTACATCCACAGAGCCCAAAATCTTGGTCGCCGATGAGCCGACAACAATGCTGGATGTCATGCTACAAGCACAGATATTGGAGCTTTTTGATAAGCTGAAGAGAGAACTAAAGCTTACCCTGATATTCATCACTCATAATCTAGGAGTTGCATCAGAGATATGCGATAGAATAATAGTCATGTACGCCGGAACTGTAGTGGAGGATGGCCCTGCCGACGAGGTGATATCAAGACCAATGCATCCATATACAGCCAGTCTGCTGGACTGCGTCCCTAGGACACACATTAAGGCTAAAAGACTGAGAAGCATTCCAGGATCTCTTCCGGATCTATCCAAACCACTAGTTGGTTGTCCCTTTGCGGATAGATGCGGTGAAGCCAAGGATGTGTGCAGGCAGACCAAACCTGATCTGGTGGAGATAGCTCCGGGCCATAGAGTTTCCTGTTTTAAATATAAGAGGTGAGATTATGCCCCTTCTGGACGTAGAAGAGCTGGTCAAGTATTTTCCAATAAAATACGGGCTGTTTGGAAAGATAGCAGGTTATGTAAGAGCGGTGGATGGAGTCTCATTTTCCATAGAAGAGGAAAGTGTGTTCTCCCTTGTGGGAGAATCTGGCTCCGGAAAGTCAACTGTTGCCAGATGCGTACTCAGACTCTTAGATCCTACTTCGGGCAGAATAGCCTTTGAAGGGAAAGATATAACTTCATTAAGAGGTAGAAACCTGAAATGGTATAGAAGAAATGTTCAGGCCGTCTTTCAAAATCCATTTTTATCCCTTAACCCAAGAATGAGAGTTGAGTCCATAGTAGCTGAGCCTTTAAGAGTTCATATGGGAATGAGGAGTGATGAGGCAAGGGAGGAGGTCCATAAGCTGCTTGAGAGGGTAGGACTCTCCCGGGAGATAGGAGATAGGCATCCCCATGAGCTAAGTGGAGGTCAGGCTCAAAGAATTGCAATAGCTAGAGCGATAGCTCCACAGCCGAAATTGCTGGTATTGGATGAGCCAACATCAGCATTGGATGTCTCAGTTCAGGCCCAAATATTAAACCTCCTTGCTGACCTAAAGAAAGAATTGAAGCTATCCTACCTGCTGATATCACATGATCTATCAGTAGTGAAGTACATAAGCGATTATGTCGCAGTGATATATCTGGGTAGAATAGTTGAGTATGCTCCAGCTGAAGAGCTATTTAACAACCCAGCACATCCCTACACAAAAGCACTTCTCTCCTCAGTGCCGGAACCGGATCCAACTATGAGAAAATTGAAAAGCAGAATGGTATTGCCTGGAGAACCTCCCAGCCCAGTAAATCCGCCGACAGGATGCAGATTAAGCCCTAGATGTCCTTATGCACAAGATCAATGCAAAGCTAGAGAACCGGAGTTAATAAGTATAGGAAATGGTCATCTAGTTAGGTGCTGGTTTGTCAAGTAGCTTGGTATCTGGTTAATGGCCTAGAAAGCTCTGAGCTAGCTTAATGCATTTTCTGACATGACAACCTTATTATTTACATACTCAAATTGAGAGAATTTTATTTATTATTTTTATAACACTCAACTTTATAAAGGATGTGAACACCTTATTACTGATGGAGATAGTAGGGGAGGCTGAGCTACCCCTTCACGGTGGAAAAGCTCCTTCATGGCTCTTCTCTAGAATGAAATCTCTTGGAAGGGAGATAATAAAGAGCATAGTTTTTGAGTTCGGTAGAAGGGAGTTCCTCCTTAGATTGAGCGATCCCTTCTGGTTTCAGTCGCTTGGCTGTGTTCTTGGCTATGACTGGCATTCATCAGGGGTAACAACAGTTCTATCTGCTGTTATAAGGGAGGTCTTGGATGAGGAGGATCTGGGAATAGCTGCTTGTGGTGGAAAGGGTAAAAGATCCCTTGAGACCCAGCATGAAATAGTTGAGAAGGGGGATAAGCTTTCTCTGAGCGACAGAAGGATAGCTGAGATATCGAAAGCAAGCCGTTTGTCAGCTAAGGTGGACAACGCAGCACTGCAGGATGGACACAGCTTATATCACCACATAATAATATTTTCTGAGGATGGAGACTGGACTGTTGTTCAGCAAGGGATGAACCCTGAGAGAAAAACAGCTAGGAGATATCACTGGGTCTCTCAGGGGCTTAAAAGCTTTGTAAACAGACCTCATAGCGGGATAATTGCTGAATCAATGGAAAAGGAGGTTCTGGATCTTACAGCAGAGGAATCGGAGGAGACAAGGAGGATATCAGTTGATTTAGTGAGGGAGGGACCGAGAAGGCTCAAGAGGATGATGGAGGAGCTGAGCGGAGGGGGTTTATCCCCATATCTGGGAGATAGCCTGAGAGTGCTGAGAATGCCGAGAAGGATAGATTGGAAAGCTGTGGAGGAGGCAAATCAGCTCGATATAAGGGATTTCGAGGGGCTTCTCTTGGTGAGAGGAATAGGGCCATCCCTTCTGAGGGCCCTATCCCTGATATCAGAGGTTGTGTATGGGGCTCCTCCGAGCAAAAAAGATCCGGCAAGATACTCCTTTGCCTTTGGAGGGAAGGATGGAGTCCCATACCCTGTTAATATCAGGCTCATGGAGCAGGCTGTTGATGTGCTGAAAACAGGGATACTTCACTCCAACATAGAGGAGAGGGATAGAAGGGCAGTTTCCAAATAGTTAACTTTATATAATTCTTATGTGTATATTCAGATTGTGGAAGTTGTTTTGGGAGTTCCCTTCGGATATGAACCTAATAACGAACTCAACAAGCTCCTTGAGGACTTCAGGAAGATGATAAACTTCTGCATAGATTATGCCCACAAGAGAAGGATAACATCATATGCAAAGCTGAGAAAAGGAGTTTATGAGGAGTGGAAGCGAAGATGGGATTACTCAACCCATTTCTGCCATTCAGCATGTAAAATAGCTTTAGCTATGCTCAAGAAATACAGGAAGAAACACAGAGAGGGGAAGACTGAGGCTAAAAAGCTCTTTATGCAGCTAGATCCTGAGCTCTACAGGTTTTATGGAGATAAGATCAGGATCTCGGTGAGGCCAAGGCAGTTTCTGTTCATCAACCTGAAATTCGGGGAATATCAGAAGAAGTTCATTTATTCTTGGAAAGAGGGGAAGCTTAAGATCGGTGAGGTAACGATAAATGAGAACAAGATAATAATTCCCTTTAAGAAGGAAGTGGATCTGCAGAATCCTGAGGAATGGATAGCGATCGATATAAATGAGTCCAACGTTACGGCTGTAAGCTCAAATCCCCACGTTCTAAGGATAGACCATGAGCTTAGGACAGTTCACACAACCTACTTTATCATCAGAAGAGGGATTCAGAAGCTCGCCAAATATAAGCCAAGGACTGCTCAGAAGCTTCTGAAGAAGTATTCTGACAGGGAGAAAAGGAGGACTGAAGACCTATGCCACAAAATTTCAAAAAAGATTGTGGACTTTGCTAAGCAACACAATCTAGGAATAGTGATGGAGGATCTGAAAGGAATAAGAAAACGCATAAAAAAGGGAAGGCAGATGAACAGAAGGTTGCATAATTGGAACTTTAGAAGGCTTCAATTCTATGTTGATTATAAGGCTAAGCTTAACGGTTTGCCAGTTGTATATGTTAACCCTAAGGGGACATCCAGCCTGTGCCCGATATGTGGGGGAAGATTAGCTCCGAATGGGCACAGGCTTATGAGATGCCTGCGGTGCGGTTACGAGAAAGATAGGGATGTGACCGCAGGCATTAATATGCTCAGGATGAGGGGAGCCCCGTTGCCCCTGAAAGCCATCAATGAGGATAGCAATCCATTGCTATCCGAGATGGAACGGATAGTTATAAAATGCTAGCTATCCGACAACGGCAGCATTATATAGGCTCTCCGCTATCGAGGCTCTGCACATGGGGGGATGTGATTGATATCTCTCAGCCAGGGTGAGCATGATCTCCTCAGAAAAATAGCATCTCTTGGAGGAAAATTAATTTTAGAGAATTTAGGAGAGGAGAAAAGCTCTGCATCCGCACTTATACCCCTTCTGGAGACAAAATCTCTTGTTAAAGTATCGAAGATAAGGAGAAAAACGTATGAGCTAACGGAAAAAGGAAGAATCTGCTTAAAGGAGGGAATGCCAGAGGAAATACTGCTAAATGCAGCTAAAGATGGGAAGATATACCTAGATGATGCCTCAAAGCTTCTTCAGGGCGAGCTTCTGCAAGCAGCCATAGGATGGCTGAGGAGAAGGGGGGCAAAAATTGAGGAGGATGAGAGAGGGAAGTACCTTGTGGTAAAAGGGATAGATCTTCCTGAGAGGGATATCCTGCTCAAAGTGGAGAGAGGAATAAGTCCGGATAACGAGGATATCTTGAAAGCTTTGGTGAAAAGAGGCCTAGTCAGGGAGAAGGAGCTTGTCCTCACCGAGGTAGAGCTGACTGAGCTGGGAAGGGAGTGCCTTGAAGGGAAGCTCCTTATAATAGAGGTCGCAAAGCTAAACAGAAAGCTGATAGAGACCGGGGAGTGGAGAAACCTCAGGCTTAAGAGGTACGATATATCCGCCCTTCCTCCAGAGGTTTTTCCGGGGAAGCCCCATCCCTATTCAATGCTTCTGGATGAGGTCAGGGAGATATTGATCGGGATGGGGTTCAGGGAGGTGAAAAGCCCGTTTGTTGAAGCTGAGTTCTGGAACTTTGACGTCCTCTTTCAGGCTCAGGATCATCCAGCTAGGGAGATACATGACTCCTATATCGTTTCATTTCCATCTGAACCGGCTGATCTGAGTGAGCACATGGATTTGGTGGAGAGGGTTAGAAAAGCACATGAGGATGGATATGGAACGGGCTCAACAGGCTGGGGATACAAGTGGAGCTTTGAGATAGCTAGAAGGCTGGTTTTAAGGACTCAGACTACAGCAGCTTCTGCTAGAGAGCTGGCAAAGGGTTTAGAGATACCATCCAAGATATTTGCCATAGACAGGGTGTTCAGACCAGAGGCCCTCGATAAAACCCATGCAATGGAGTTTCATCAATGTGAAGGCGTTGTTCTGGCAGAGGATCTGAATGTAAAGCATCTTTTGGGCTTTTTGGCTGAGTTTTCAAGGAGCCTTGGATTTGAGGAGGTGAAGTTCAGGCCTGCATACTTCCCCTTCACGGAGCCAAGTGTTGAGGCATATGTAAGGCATGAGAAGCTTGGATGGATAGAGATAGCAGGATCTGGCTTGTTCAGACCTGAGATGCTGGTTCCTCTTGGTTATGATTATCCAAGAGTTCAGGCTCTTGCTTGGGGAATAGGAATAGGGAGGCTTGCAATGCTGAGGATGGGAATAGATGATATAAGGGATCTTCACTCTCAAAGTTTGGACTTTCTGAGGAGAGCTTCGTTTTAGGTGAGAGCATGCCGGTCTTGGAGATAGACAAAGAGTACCTATACTCTCTTCTGGGAATGAGGCTTAGCAGGGATGAGCTAGTTGAAATTCTGGAGGACACCAAGGTGAACATAGAGGGATTCAGCGATGAAAGCGTTGAGTTAGAGATAACAAGCGATAGGCTTGATCTTCTCTCAACAGAGGGCATTGCCAGGATGATAAAGGGCATTATCGGAAAGGAACTGGGGATACCCAAGTATCCAGTTGAGCACAGAGAGGAGGAGCTTGTAGTTGATGAAAGCGTGAAGAATGTGAGGCCGTTTGCTGTTGGAGCTATTCTGCTCGACGTCAGGCTTAATGACAGCGTGATAAAGTCCATAATACAGTGCCAAGAGAAGATCCATGAGACCCTTGGAAGAAAGAGGAGAAGAGTTGCCATAGGGATACATGATTTGGATGCAGTTAAACCTCCCTTTAGGTACATAGCAAGGCCCATGAATGAAGTGAAATTCATCCCGCTTGGTGAAAACAGGGAGATGACAGCCAGAGAGATTCTGGAGAACACAGAGAAGGGAAGGGAGTATGGGAACTTAATAAGGAATGAGGAGGGCCTAGTTCCTCTGATAGAGGACTCAATGGGAAGGGTTATGTCAATGCCTCCTGTGATAAACTCTGAGCTCACAAGGCTCAGCGAGAGGACGAGAAATCTGTTCATAGATGTAACTGGTACAGATGAGAAGTCCATAAGGACATCTCTTTCGATACTTGTCCACTCAATAGCCGAGACCGGAGCTAGAATAGGAGTTATAACAGTGAGGGATTCTGGGAAGACAATAAAGCAGCCTGATGTGGAGCCAAGAAGAATGAGAGTGAGCATGGATTACATAAGAAGAATGCTGGGAGAGGAGATAGAGCAAAAGGATGTGGTAAATCTCCTGAGAAGGGGAAGACTTGATGTAGAACTAGTTGGGGATGAGATAGATGTGATAATACCTCCCTATAGAACTGATTTCCTGCATCCAGCTGATGTGGCAGAGGAAGTTATAGTGCTCTATGGCCTGAACAGGCTTAAGCCACAGCTTCCCAGAAATGTGATGACAGTAGGCTCTATACATCCATCCGAAAAGATCTCCAGAAAGCTGAGAATGCTGATGGTCGGTCTTGGATATCAAGAGGTGATGAACTACATGCTGTCGAACAAGGAAAGTCTGTTCAAAAGCATTGGAAGGAAGGAGACTGAGGTTGTGGAGATAGGAAACCCCGTTAGCTCCAGTTATACAGTGCTGAGGGACTCCCTTATACCGGGTCTTCTGCATTTCCTCTCGAGAAATGTTCATTCTCCATATCCCCAGAAGATCTTTGAGATAGGAGATGTCGTACTAGTGGATAGAAGCAGGCCATACAGAACGAGAAGCGAGAGAAGACTTGCTGCAGCTTACTCTGATGATTCTGTCGGATTTGAGGACATTCAATCCCACTTGTTTGCCGTGCTTAAATCGATGAGAATCGATTTTAAATTGAGGGAGGCAAATAACTCAGTGTTTATCGAGGGAAGATGTGCTGAAGTTATTTCTGGGGATGCCATTGGAGTAATTGGCGAGGTTAATCCAGAGGTGTTATCGGGACTTGGCATACCATCCCCAACAGCTATGTTTGAGGTGAAGGTGTATGAATATTGAGGTGAAATTCGGTGAGATAAATATAAATGGTAAAAAATATTTTGATGATATAATAATTAGATCTAATCTTGCTGTGGAGAAAAGGCCAAAGGAGAGATCATCTAGCCTGAGGTCGAAGTACGGCCACACTCCACTTACCTGGGATGAAATCAAGGAAGTGATAGAGGAGGATAAGCCCGAGTTTCTTGTGATAGGAACCGGTTTTCTTGGTGCCATGCCGGTTTTAGGGATAATTGAGCAAGCGGAGAAAATGGGGGTTAAAGTTCTGGCGGAGAAAACCGGGACAGCAGTTGATGAATTCATTAAGTTAATCAATGAGGGAAGGAAGGTTGTGGGGGTGTTCCATTTAACATGCTAGATTTCAAGATAAGGTCTATAAAGGCTATTGAGGTGCTTGATTCAAGAGGAAGGCCTACTTTGAAAACTGTTGTCAAAACAGGATCTGGAGAGGGATATTTCATTGTGCCTGCTGGTGCCAGCAAAGGGAGCAATGAGGCCTTGGAGCTGAGGGATGGAGGGAAAAGATACGGAGGACTTGGGGTGCTTAAGGCTGTTTTCAATGTAAATGCCATTATATCCAAGATGATAATCGGAGAGGACTCTAGAGAGCAGGAGAAAATAGATAAAATAATGATAGAAGCTGATTCCACGGAGAACAAGTCTAGGCTTGGCGCAAATTCCATTCTATCTGTTTCAGGGGCTGTTGCGAGAGCTGCTGCAAATACAGCAGGGCTAGCTCTTTACAGATACTTGGGAGGAAGTGGGAGCTGGATAATGCCAGTTCCCCTGATGAATGTGATAAACGGCGGCCTTCATGCGGGGAATGAGCTGGGAATTCAGGAGTTCATGATAGCTCCTATCCGCTTTGATTCCTTTAAGGAAGCTCTTACAGCTGCTGTTGAGACCTACATGACTCTGAAAGATGTGATAAAGGGGATATATGGAAAGAACGCTGTAAACATAGGGGATGAAGGCGGATTTGCCCCTCCCATGAGAAACACGAGGGATGCTCTTCTTGTTCTATCGGAATCCATAAAGAAGGCGGGATATTCTGACAAGATATTCATCCTTCTCGATTGCGCGGCAACCAATTTCTATGATAAGGAGAGAAATAAATATCTGCTTGATGGATTGGAGATGGAGCCGGGGGATCTACTGGAGTACTACTCGGAGCTAGTGGATGAGTACAACATAGTGAGCATAGAGGATCCATTTCATGAGGAGGATTTTGAATCATTCGCTGAGCTCACAAAGAGGCTTGGAAACAGGATTCAAATAGTTGGAGATGATATCTTCGTGACTAATGTCAGAAGAATAGAGATGGGGATAAGGAAAAGGGCAGCAAATGCGGTTTTGATAAAGCCAAATCAAGTGGGAACAATAACCGAGACCCTTGAGGCAATAAGAATTGCTACAAGAGCTGGTTATTCTGTAGTTATAAGCCATAGGTCGGGGGAAACTGAGGACAGCTTCATATCCGATCTATCGGTTGCTGTCAGAGCTGGACAGATAAAGGCAGGCGCTCCATGCAGAGGAGAAAGAGTTTCAAAATATAACAGGCTTCTTGAGATAGAGGATGAGCTTCCAGACTCCAGATATTATGGGGAGAGATTTTTCAGACAAGCATCTCTGTGAAAACCTCCTCCCTGAGCAGATTTTTTCCTATGAAATTTCTTATCTCCTCCGGCACTTTTCCTATCTCATTCCCAGTTACTATCCTTACCTTTCTCCCTCTCACAAGTTTTGGTGCATTCTTTCCGCTCAAATAATCTGATATGAGATCTGCTGCATTGAAAAACCTCCTTCTCTTCACAACATACCATCTATCTCCCTCAATATACGGGCCTGAAAGAGTATTCTTGTCTGATATATGCTTGATCAGGAAATCCCTTTCCCCCTGACTCGCAACAGGCGGTCCCTCCCTTATCAGAGCCTTCGGTATCTCCAGGCTTTCTAGCTCAGCAGCTACTGCTACTGTGCTTTTCTCATCGGTATGGCCAGCACACCAGAGAACTCTGAAGCCATTCTCCTCAAGCACGTATCTTATCCTCTTGGATATGTATTTTGCCTGCGTCCAGAGGGTATCCGGCGGTAGGTCCAAGTCTTCAACTAGAAGGACAATTATATCAGTTCCTCTCTCCAAGAGCTCCTTTTTTATCCTGCTTGGGGTAAAGGATATCTCCTTTCTTGATCTGAACATTTCCTCTGTTGGCTTGTTTAAGAGAGCTCTGCAAGCAGCTACGAATCTGAAGAACTGAGTCTTGGAGAGAGGTGATGCCACGTTTCTGTTCGGGTCAACTGGATCTATCACTATAAGCGGGCTGTCGAATTTCTTCAGAGCTTCTCCCTTGGAGGCAATACGTTCTATATCTATAAAAACAGGTGGTCTCCAATCAGCAGCATTCCTCACGAGGGAGATGAAGTCGCCATAGAACAGTATCAGGAGCTCAAGAAGATATCCACTGAATCCCTCCACTTTTACCTCAGCTCCATATACCCCTATCGACTTGGCAAATGCTTTCAAAATTCTTATATCCTTTCTGAGATTGCTGTTGAGCTTCCCCATTAAGTAGTTGTTGTGCAGAGGTGTCCTGTCAGCACTGCTCACTATTTTTTCTCCTTTCATTATTTTATATGCCGGTACTATCTCTATATCGATGTCATCAACCCTGCATGATGCATACGGATGCTCGGAATACCTCAAGGTGTATGAGCCAAAGGCCCTTCTGGCCACCTCAACAGCAACGCTTCCGAGTTTATCCTCAGGAAAATCCCTTGAAAGAAGGATGAATATGTCTATATCGATGTCATCCGGCAGCCATGTATCCCTAGCTACAGATCCAACTGGGACTACCTCTGCATTTATGCCCATGTCCTTTATTATGCTCTCTACCTTAAAGAGGGATTCCCTCAGCAATCCCTCTACTTTCTCCCTTCTCTCCTTCGAGGGAGTTACGAGTTCAGATACCCTCTCCAAAACTGATATCAGGTCATACTGTTGCATGCCTTCCCTCCAGATCCTCCTCGCTTTTTCCAAGCCTGTAAACCAATTCTGCTATCAGGGCATCGAAGAATATCATTGCACTGAGCTCGAAAAGAGTTCCAAGCGGGGTTAGAGGCTCATGCTCTCCCGATATCTGCCTTGCCTCATAATCCCTACCGGATTCCGGCAGTATCCTGCCGGGTATTATCACCTTTAGATCAGCAGTCTTTCCAAGCTCGGACTCAGGATAGCTTGTTATCGCCACAACTTTTGCCCCAAGCCTCTTGGCCTCCTGAGCAACTGTCACAGTATATCTGGTCTCCCCAGATCCGCTCACAGCTACAAGAAGATCCCCCTCTCTTATAGGAGGCGTAACGGTCTCACCGACAACATAAACGTTGAAACCGACATGCATCAACCTCATCGCAAAAGCTCTTGCCACAAGACCTGATCTACCAACTCCAACGACAAAAATTCTTTTTTCTCCCACAGTCCTGAGAAGAGCTTTTATAAATTTCTCTACTTCCTCCTGATCCAATTCAGAGAGATTTTCACCGACTTTCTCCATCAGTTTCTCCACTTTATCCTTCACCATAAGGGGCACCAAGCTTAAGTACCTGAAAATAAAAATTAGGCTTGCTTTATTTCTATCTACTTTACTGTTACGCTTTTTGCGAGATTTCTCGGCTTATCCGGATTTCTTCCCAGTGCTACAGCAGTGTAATAAGCTAAAAGCTGCAAGGGTATAACAAAAACGACCGGAAGAAACTCCTCAGGGATTCCATCTTCTGCCACCTTTATCCTTATATCAGAGGGAAGATGATCCCCTGTCTCCACAGATATCACCCTTGATCCCCTAGCTCTAAGCTCATTTACATTGCTGAGCAGGAGATCCCTTATCTCCGGATCATTTGAACCTATAACAATCGAGTAAGTGCCCTCCGATATGAGGGCTAGTGGACCATGCTTGTACTCACCAGCAGGAAATCCCTCAGCATGTATATAGCTTATCTCCTTCATTTTCAAAGCTCCCTCAAGTGCTGTAGGATAATTTATTCCTCTCCCCATGAAGAAGATGCTGTTTTCCCTTTTTATAGCTTCTGATAGATCCCTAGCAATTCTGTTAGAGCTCTCAAGGCATGATGCCACAAGAGATGGAAGACGGGGCAGAACTTCGGTTACATGATCTACACGAGCTCCTATTCTTTTTCCAAGTTCCGTGAAGGTCATAAGAAATGAGACAAGCTCAGCGACATAGGTCTTTGTGGCTGCAACTCCTATCTCTGGACCGGCTGAGAAGAAGAAAACGCCATCAGATTCCCTTGAGAGAGTGCTCCCCGGGACGTTCACAAAGGAGAGAATTCTTGCACCCTTTTTCCTAGCTGATTTCACGGCCATCAGAACATCGGCTGTCTCACCTGATTGGCTGACTGCTATCACTAGGTCATCTCCATCTAAGCTTCCCAAGTTCCATCTAGTGAACTCAGATGCTATTGACACCTCTGACGGGTACTCCAGCAGGCTGTTGAGCAGATATTTGCCCACCATGGACGCATGATAGGATGTTCCCGCAGCTAGGAACAGTATCCTTCCGCCCCTTCTCATGGTATCATTCAACATGGAAATAGTGCCTTCAATATACCTTCTGGATTCAGCTAAGATCCTCCTTACAACATCCTCCTGCTCAAAGATCTCCTTAAGCATGAAGTGCTCATATTTTCCCTTGCTTGCCATGGATGGGGACCAGTCAACCAAGTTTATTCTCTTTTCTACTGGAACAAGCTTTTCTCCCTCCAGCCTCCACACATCCACGCTTCTTGAGGAAACTCTGGCGAACTCCCCATCATCCACATATATGAATTTATTTGTAAGCCCCAGAAGCGCTATCACATCAGATGCACAATAGTTCTCGCCCTCGCCAACTCCTATCACCAAGGGTATCTTATTTCTGGCCAAGTAGAGCTCATTTACTCCCTCAAACATGCAGGCTACTGCATACTCTCCTCTAAGCTCCGACACAGCTGAGATAAAAGCTTCCAATCTTCCCATTCCACTGCTCAGCATCTCCTCTATTAAGTGAGCTATAACCTCTGTATCGGTCTCCGTTCTGAACTCATGCTTAATCGACAGCTTTTCCCTGATCTCCATGTAGTTATCTATGGTCCCGTTGTGGACAACCGCTATTCTTCCGCTGCAGTCCAGTATGGGATGAGCATTCGAATCGCTCACCCTTCCGTGAGTTGCCCACCTTGTGTGTCCTATTCCTAGCTCTCCTCCCATCTCAAGAACTTCTGGATACCTTGATATGAGGTTTTCTATCGTTCCCGCAGCCTTTCTCACCTCCATTCTCCCGTTTAGCATGACAGCAATTCCAGCTGAGTCGTATCCCCTGTATTCCAGTATTTTCAGCGAGTCTATCACCTTTTTAGCTGCATCCCTTCCGGCAACTCCAACGATTCCGCACATTTCAGATCCTCTCCACAAACCTCCTTCTCCAAATTAGTATCATAAGGCTCACCATCAGGATAAGGGACAATACAGAGAAGAAGCTGAGAACAACAATGCTGGCTGCTGTTCTCCCCTCGAAATCTCTCTCCAGTAAATTAAGCTTCATCTGTGCTTGATTTATCGAGCTAACTGCGTCATCATAATCCTTGAGGAATTTATCCTTCGTAGTGAAGTCCTCCTTGAGAAAGAGGTATGCCTTGGAGCATAGCTCAGTTATATTCCTTAAGCTCTCCAATCCAAGTCCGAGCCTGTATAGCTTGAGAACTGTGAGATTCACCTCTATTAATCTGGATCTAATATCGTCCTTAAAGGACTTCACTAGGATGTTCAGGGCTATTTCCGACTGATTCTCTGATCCAAGTATGTATTCCATAACTCTTGGACCCCTTGAGTCAAACTCCCTGTGTGCATCTGAAAGCAACATCTCCGCTCTTGCTATATACCCAGATACATTTTGTGGCATCACTATTCCTCTCCTCATCGCCTCCATGTAGAGAGATCTTGATGTGTTTAGCTTCTCCGATGCTTGAAGTATCAAGCTGAAATACCTTGTGTAGTTCTCAGCTGTGTACGATCTCACCATTACATAGGTCTCCCTGCTTATATTTCCGGAGAAATAGTCCAGAAGAACCCTTATTATAAGCTTTCCTTGAGAATCTGGAGCTTTTATCGGAATGGAGACCGAGCCAACTGTCTGATTCAGCACAGACATGTGTTTTACTGAACCATTTGCCAGCACAATTAATCTGGGCATAAAGCCAGCCGGCATGTTTGCAGTGGAGTAGGCAACGAAGAGGTTTATCCATCCATTCGGGCTTACCTCGGTGGCATTTGCTGTTATGGTGAGATCTGCATATATATTCGGCTCCTCCACAAGCAGGAGGAATTTTTCTCCCATCACATGCTGGATGCCTATATATCTCGGATCCTCGATATCCAGCTGTGGATAAACTGGATAGAGGGATGCGGATGCTTGTGCCGGAATTGTAAACTGTATGTTCAGCCTAGCACTGCTGTTTGGATTTATCACAACATTAATCTCCCTCTGGAACACACCCCAAGGTGTGTATATGTAGAGCCTCAATGCGGTCAGCCTAACCCTGTCTTCATTCAGGACTGTCACATCGAGGCTGCATGGAAAGCCCCTTAGGCACCTGCCCTGCCCTGAGATGCTCACGCTGATGTTGCTGACTGTGCTAGTGAGAAGTGAAAGCATAATTATGGAAAGCAGAATCGCAGATCTCAGCATCAAGCCTATCAGCCTAGGTCATCCTCATCTGAAGATAAATATATCGCTGAAAAACCTGATATATCGGTTGCCCAAACTGCATGAGAACAGGAGTTATCCGCTGAAAAATGGTATAAAATATCTTTTAAAGGGAAAAATATGTTTTTAGTGCATATTTAAGATGATTTATATATTATAAACAGAATTTAATGATATGTGCTAAATTTAAATTTAAAAGCTGTTTTACAAAAATTTTCAATATAACATTTAATTCATTATTAGAAATCTAATGTTTAAATATAGATTTTCAGTGAACTGCTTGAAAGAGGTCGTTGCCCCGTGAGCGGGTCCTCTCTTGATTCCATCAAGACAGTTGTAGGAGTTGATTTGATCTCAGGTTCCCCTAGATCCAGAAAAGGCGCAAAATATGCAGTTTCGGTTATAAAAGGGGAAAAAGAAGTGGATAAACTTGAATCAGCTACTTTCTATGACCTGATGAAGATAGCAAGAAGGTATGATGCAGATATCATAGCTGTTGACAATGTTTTTGAGCTCATAGGAAGAGCTAGGGACATATACTCCCTGATGAGCAGGCTTCCTAGGAAAACTAGAATAGTGCAGGTGACGATAACAGATAGAGGAATATTTGAGAGCTTGAAAGACCTGGCAGAGGCATATAATATAGCTTTGGATGAGAGGGATCCGCTGAGCGAGGCCAGAGCATCAGCTGTGCTCGCCTCAAGAGGAGTGGGAAAAGAGATACTCACGCTAAAGCCCGAGTGCAGAATATTGATATCGAGAAATAGAAGCGTGAAACAGGGGGGTTCTGGAAGAGAGAGGTGGATGAGATCCCTCGATGCAGTAATACTGGAGGAGACCAGAAGAATAGAGGATGCCCTTAGAAAAGCTGAGATAGACTATGATCTCTATGCCCTTAGATCCCCAGGAGGGCTGAGGAGAGCTGAGTTCATAGTGTATGAGGCGGAGGAGAAGGTGAGGGAGAGGCTAGCTGGAGTGCTGAAGGAGGATGATTGGGGACCTGTGAGGATATCTCTAGTGCCAGCTTGGGAGAGCCAGCTGAAATTTGTCAAGGAGCAGAGCAACAGACCCATTCTTGTTGGTCTGGATCCAGGGCTGAACTTTGGAATAGCTATAATAGATCTGGATGGAAGAATAGTGCACTTGTGTACACTCAGAAGGGCGTCTAGGTCAGAGGTCATAGATGAGATAGTGAGCCATGGATCCCCAATAATAATAGCAACAGATGTGGATCCTCCACCAAAAAATGTCCTGAAAATAGCTGGAAGCTTGGGTGTGAGAGTTGAGGTAGCCAAAAAGGAGATGAGAACTGATGAGAAAATGGATATAATATTGGATTATGTAAGAGAAGAACCAATAAAGCTGGGCTCTGTTCACGAGAGGGACTCTCTTGCAGCAGTTCTGAAGGTTTATAAAAGGCTTAAGCCTCTGTTCTCCAAGGCGATGAGCAGAGTGAGGGAGCTTGGAGTTGAGCTTGACAGGAACATCCTTCTCAGAAGGCTGGTGGAGGGATATGCAATAGACGATGCAATAAAGCTGTCATCGGAGGTGAAACAAGAGCAGAGAAGGGAGATTGCAAGGGAGATCCAGGTTCCAGCTGACTGCAGAAAGCTAGTTGAGAGGATAAACTCAATGAAGGAGATAATAAATGAATACAGGGAGATGTTGAGGCAAAAGGAGGCTGAGATAAGAGAGCTTAGGGCGAGAATAGAGAAGCTGGAGGACATCAGGGCGATGGAGATAGAAAAGGATAGGAGGATAGAGATGAGGGATAGGAGGATAGAGGAGCTTATGAAGGAGCTTGAGAATGAGAGAAGAATAAATGAGATCCTGAGGAAAGAGCTCGAGAGGATTGCGGAGAGGGAGGAGGAAGTGGATCTCTCGGGATGGATCCCACTGAAGGTTGTGAGAAGCCTATCAGTAGATGATATAAAATATCTCATAAATAAAGGTAGGATTACAAGCAACGATGTAATCTTGGTGCTCGATATAAGCGGTGCAGGTCAGAGAGCAGCCAAGTTTCTGAAGCAGACAGGAATAAGAGTTCTGATATATAGGGGTGGAAGTCCATCTCACGAATTCTTGGATGAGATAAGGGGCTCTGATATCCTTCTGGTCGATGGTAGCAAGCTGGAGCTCAGGTGGAGAGGTGTAGTTCCATATATAAAGGAGGAGGATCTGCTCAGGCTTTCATCCGAGGCAGAGATAGATGAGAGGGAAGAGATCAATATTTTAAATGTATTGAAAGAATATAGGGAGAAATTGATAAAAAATAGTTAAAACTATCTAACTATTTCATCCACTTCTCTGTACCACTTCTCCTTTGTGCCCTTCTTCGCCCTCTTCTCCCAATTTTTGGTCTTTGGCTCCTCGTCTATTGCTTTTATCAGCTCATCAACTTTTTTCACAACTATTTGAGCCTCATCCTCCTTTAGGATTCCCTCTTTTACCAGAGTACTGGCCATTCCCTTCACTTTCTCAAGGTTTTCCTTTGCATCATACCAGAATCCCCAGTCATCTGCCAAGAGCTTGGCTATGTACTTCTTGTTTATCAGGCCATCCCCATCCCTATCTGAGAGCTCATGACTAAGAAACATGACTATCAGATCAACAAGATCTTTCCTGTTTATGTGATGTATCTGCAGTTTCTCAAGCACGACATCCGTGGGAGAGATTGCAGGAAAGCTGAGCTCCAATCTTCCCTTTCCAGGAGAATCTCCAAAGGGGACATCATGGCTGAACTCAAGCTTGTTGAAGAAGACATCTATGTGATACTTCCCCTCGGGATGGTAGTATATCAGCCTCTTTCCTGGAAATAGGATGTTTATCATCCTGTCTGGTTTGTATCCTAGGGACTCAAAGAACTTCTTTATATCATTCATTTGCTTGCTGTAAGCCATTAAATCTAGATCTGTGAACATCGGAACTCCCTCTCCAAATCTCATCCTGTGTATCTCCCTTAATCTTGCATTATTGCCTGAGTGTATGTATACTGCCATAGCCCCGAGTATTCTCATCACTATTCCCTTTTCCTGTGCCTTCTTCAGAAGATCAACGCACTCCTTGACAAAGGATTCCTCATCCATCTCGACGAAGTGGATTCCCTCTTTCATGTTTAACCCTCTATCTTCCAGTAGTTCTTCAGACCATCGGGCTCAAACTCTATTATGAATCCCCTCAAAAGTCCTTCTGTGTACTCACTCCCCGGATTGACAACTATGGTTCTCCCTATCTTATCACTCGCATAGCTCTCATGTATATGGCCATGTAACCCCATCAACGGCTGATATTCCTCCTCCAGCTTTCTAACAGCCTTTGATCCCACATGGACCATCAATGGCTTTCCTCCCACATACACTGGCTTCAGATTCTTATCCAGTTTAGGCGCTAGATCTAGTTTAGTGTCGTAAGGCGGACAGTGGAAGTTAAACAGGACTTTTGAGAAATCCTTCTCCCCGGATTTCTCTATTTTCTCCCTGAGGATCTTCTCAAGCTTATCCTCAGGAGCTTCCCTCGGAGTGTTCCAAGGTGTTGGATTTACATATTCATGGCTTATTATCTTATATCCGTATGTTATCTCAACAGTCTTGTCCAAAGGATATATCACTCCTCTATCCTCATAGCTCTTTATAGTCTCATCTATGTACCTCTCATCATCATTCCCAGGCATAACAATTGCGGTCACATTCTTCAGGTCAACTTTTTCTGTTAGGAGGTCAAGCCACTTTCTCAGCCTCTCCACCATCACCTGTTCAAACAGCTTCTCCTGTTTCTTGGGATCTGCTGCTATCTCTTGCGCTTCCTGCGGGGTCAAAACTATATAATAATAGGATATACCCTCTATTCTCTCCTTCAAAGCTTCCAGCTCATCCTTGCTTTTTGCTGTGTATTTCTTCCCCATCACCTCTGCCTCATAGCTATTTCCTTTGTCGAATATGGGAACAATTGCTTTTCCTGTGAGATCTCCTGCTAAAATTATCACATTTGCTTTATATACATTTACAGCATTTAACCACTTCCTCCAGACCATCGTGTTTCCATGGATGTCCGCGGCAAAGAACATCCTTATGGTCACATATTACACCTCCTAAGCAGGTATATCTGTCATATTAATAAGCTTTTCCTCTTGTATTTAAGGAAAATAGTGCTATTTCTTATTCGTTATAAGTTAATTTTTTTAACAGAAAAAAAGCTAAAGAAAGGGTAAAAAATTTGGAGATACTTCAGGCAGGAGGTATCTCTGTGTAGATTGTCTTCACATCTATGCCACGCTTCTGGTTGTATATCAGGAAGCCTAGGAATATGTAGGCACCTATCCCCATCCATGCAGATTGCATCACCAAGTCCTTCTCTATGTTGAGCCAGCTTCCCGCTACTATGAGGAAGTAGAAGTTTACTGCAAATGCAAGGGCTCCTATTATTGAGATAAGAGGTACTTTCGCTATCTCAACCTTCAATGGTGATTTTTCATAGAGATCTGCCCTAAGATATGGCAACACAGCACCTGCAAGGGCTCCGCACATGACTGAGAACTGATAAAGCATCGTTGTGTCCACGGAGGCAAGCCACTCCCCGCTCAGTATATTGAGAAGCACTCCGGCTATACCTCCCACCAGCACAAGCGCTATTGCCCAATGCGGGCTGTGGAACCTCGCATTTACAGCAGCAAACACCTCTGGGAAGAACCTGTCAAATGCCCATGCAAATATCATCCTGCTGCAGACAACGAAGAATGCAGGTATGTCCTTGAGAAGAACTATTCCGACCAGTGTAGCATTAAGAACTTGGAACCAAGCTAACTCAGGCGGCAATAACGCTACAGTGTATGTCACAACAACGCCTCCTGGCATCAGCATGTTCTGAGGCACTCCTAGTAGTTTTGCTACTTCAGCTGGTCCCAGTTGATCCATGAGGAACTGATACAAAGCCGTAAAGTAAACTCTGTCTGGAGGAACTCCGAGCTTCTGGAGAACAGGCATAGCTCCGACCTTCTGCAGGACGTCCTGTGGAACAACCCAAGCTGAGTAGACAAGGAATGGTAATGTTATGTAGTATGACATTATCAATACTGTTCCGAGGACCTGAGCTATCAGAAGGGATGCGGTCGGGCTCTTCAGCTCTCCTCCCACATACACAGCAGCTGTTATCCCTATGTATGCCCATATGGCCCCAATTCCTGCCCTCATTGTGTCAGACCAGCTGAACGGAGCGACTGGAAACGCTGGATTGTCGGACATCTGAAATGCCTTCTGCACTATCTTCTCATATGCACCTTGTCCATATATCCTGTTCCATCCTGCAACAGATGCCCCAGGGGCAAGACCCCACCCAGCCAGTATTATCAGGTTTGTGATGCACCCTATTATCGCAAGGGTTCCGAGGATGTTTATAAGCCAGCCATATACTCTCATTCCAAATAGTGCTATTATTGAGAATATTAACACAAATAGTATACCTAGTATCCAGTGAGCTTCCGCGGATGCCACCCACTGAGCTGCGTTGAGCCAGTCAGTGCTCTTCAGCGCTATTCCTCCAGCTGTTAAAGCTGTTGCAAAGAAATCTATTGAATACCATGCTATTATACCAAAGCTCAGGACCTCAGTGAACCAGAATCCCCATGAGGCAATAAAGCCCAAGGCAGGGCTGAGACCTCTTGTTATGAATATATAATCTCCTCCGGTCCTGGGCATCATGGATCCCATGACTGAGTACACGAATGCAGTTGTTAACCCAGCTAGAATACCTGTTACCAGAAATGAGTATGGTATGAACGCACCTGGACTGCTGTACGATGCTATAACTGCCAGTTTGTGTATTCCTCCTCCTACTGTATGTGTGAAGACTATCATGAATGCTGTGAAAGGTCCTATAGTTCTCACAAGACCAGAGGCCCTCCTAACGAATAGTGTAGGCGCCTCCTCCGTTCCCACACATATCACCTCTGCATTCGTCGATTTCACAATCCCTCTTCGACGAGGGATGCTTAATTCAGCAAGGTTTATTATTTAATCCTTACTCTCAATAACAAGGAGGATAACTTCAACTGGGGATTATGTAAAAATCTGTAAAAAATTTTAACGGGTGAATTGGATGGATAAGGAGAGAAAGAAGCTGATAGACAATGTATCATACTTAATAGAGGCTCTTGATGCCTACAGAGTTGGAAGAAATGCCGATCCAAAGGTATTTGAGGGAAAATATGAGGAGATCGCTGATGACATAAGAGGTGTTATAGACAGGGGGAGGAAAAAAGTGCTGATGTCGTCGATAGACTATATGATAAACCTCCCGCTGAAGGACAGGAGCGCGAGGACATGGTCATCGGTCTTTCTTATTTCAAGACTTTTAATAAGGATAACATTCACATTGCTCCTCCTATCTGTATTGTTATATGTAATCTCATTAGGACAAATTGCTAACTACCTTCTTATAGCTGGCGTGATCCTGTTCTACGTGGTGTCTGTGCTAAGATGGCATTCATTGAACAAGTTATTAGATTTTTATGGAAAACAAACTGGAAGAGCGGACTCGAGGAGGATACTGCTGAAAGAAGCAGCTCAAGACCTGATAAACTATCTGAGGCAGATAAAAGGTGAAAGAAAGGTGAAGCTTCACCTTTACAACAGGGATTATGATAGTATAAAAGTTCTGAGGAGACCTGGGTGGCTCAGGGATTATTACTTAGTGGAGGTGGTCTAATGGAGGTGATAGTGGAGAAAAACCTGTTGAGACAGGGAGAGCCGGTTGTAGGAGAGGTAAAGAAAGAGGGCATAGATGCCTTTTTGATTGTTCTGATAGCTAGCAATCTAAGGGGAGAACCACATCAGTGGGAAATTCTTTATTCATACAGGAAAAATGTTAAGCTTGGAAAAGGAAGGTTTGAGATAGAGTGTCCTGCTGAGCTTCCGCCTGCAGTTTATTCGAGAAACTTCAAGGTGAGGTGGTCCCTTGTCTTCGGGATCCCAAGGCTCAGTGGGAAATTTATGTGGCCAAGAAAGGAGCTTAGATTGAAGGTAATGCCATCATTTAAGGAGACATCTGGAGAAATGCATGAAATAAAGCTTGAAAAATCGATATACAGGCCTGGTGATGTGATAAGAGGAGAATTTGAGCTGCCTAGAGGGGATGCATCGAAATCCCTTGTTGGGATAAAGGTGAAGGAGTGGTTAATTAAAGGAGAGGAGAGCCACAGCAATATATACATCCTTTCAGAGGGGGATCTAACAAGGGCTGAGGGAAGGCATGGATGGTTTGAGATAGGAATAGAGAAGGACATAACTAGGCCTGAGGACGTCTCCTACTTTTATCCCTACACCTTCAGGTCAAAGTTCTCTGATATAGAGATGGGGATCTCCTCCTATGTTGTGGTGGAGAACCCGGAGTGCATATTAGAGAGGGAGATAGCAATAATCCCAGTTGAGCCGAGAATTGTGAAAAGAGAGCAAAAAAGATGAAATTCAGAAGTTATGCCAGAAGATGGCATGCAATAAAGTGCCCCTTTGAGACCTCCAGAAGTTCTGGCTCTTTTTCACTGCATATATCCATCTTGCTCGGGCATCTTGGGTGAAACCTGCAGCCTGACGGCACATCTATTGGGGATGGTATCTCCCCTGAAAGCTTTATTCTCTCCCTTCTTCTCCCCGGAATCGGAACAGGAATGGCACTCATTAGAGCTTTGGTGTATGGATGCAGCGGATTTGAGAATATCTCCTTTTTATCTCCCATCTCAACAATTTTTCCCAGATACATTATGGCTATTCTATCAGATATATATTTTGCAACTGCCAGATCATGTGTTATAAATAAATATGATAATCCTATCTCATCCCTAAACTTGAGCATGAGATCGAGTATTGATGCCCTAAGAGAGACATCTATCATGGATACGGGCTCATCAGCAACCACAAGTTTTGGCTTTGTTATCATCGCCCTAGCTATCGCAACTCTTTGCCTCTGTCCCCCGCTTAAGCTCCTAGGATATGCTCTGTAGAAGTCCTCCGGTGGAGTGAGCCCAACTTTTTCCAGCATTTCTAGGACAATGCTTTTTGCCTCCTCGCCTCTTGCTATTCCATGAACCTCAAGAGGATCCCTTATGGCATCTCCAACCCTCATCCTAGGGTTTAGGGATGCGTAAGGATCTTGGTATATCACCTGCATGTGCCTCCTCATTTCCCTCAGCTTTTCCCCTCTTATATGCGTTATATCGACCCCATCAAACACTATTTTTCCTGATGTAGGCTCTATCAGCCTAAGGATAAGCTTTCCTGTAGTTGTCTTTCCGCTTCCTGACTCCCCGACCAATGAGAATATCTCAGCTTTTCCTATCTCAAATGAAATGCCATCGACTGCTTTTACATATCTCTTCTCCCCAAACAACCTCTCTATAAAAGATCTAGCAACTGGGAAATATTTGACTAGATTGTAAACTGATAAAAGCATGAGATCACCCTCCGTAAAGCCAGCATCTCACAACTCTTCCCCCAATATTTGATATAGGTGGCTCTTTTTCACTGCATATATCCATCTTGCTCGGACATCTTGGGTGAAACCTGCAGCCCGATGGGGGATTGGAGAGATCGGGGGGATTTCCCGGTATGAACCTGAGCTTCTGATCCTCAAGCTCTATGTTTGGTATTGCAGCCAGCAGCTCCTTAGTATATGGAGATAGAGGATCCTCTGCTATTTTGTTGCTTTCAGACAGCTCCATAAGCCAGCCTCCGTACATAACCGCTATTCTATCAGCAACCTCCAGCTCCAGTGAGAGATCGTGGGATATGAACATGAATGCAACGCCAAATCTCTCCCTCAAGCTTCTGAAAAGATCCATTATCTGATCTTGGACTATAACATCCAGAGCTGTTGTTGGCTCATCAGCAACTATTAGCTTCGGGTTCAGCGATAAAGCCATTGCTATCATCACCCTCTGCCTCATTCCCCCGCTCAATTGGTGAGGAAAGTCCTTGAACCTGTCTCCTGATATTCCAACTGCCTCCAGAAGGGATAATGCCTTCTCCTCAGCTTCTCTCTTTGGTATCTTTTCATGAGTCGTTATTGTCTCAGTTATCTGATCTCCAATGCTCATGAGGGGATCGAGAGATGTCATGGGATCCTGAAATACCATGGATATCTGCTTTCCCCTTATCTCCCTCATCTTCTCCTCTGTCATGCTAGTTATATCGAGATCATCCAGATATATCCTGCCATTAACTATCCTTCCATTTGGGGGCAGTAGTTTCAGAATTGATAGGCCCAGTGTTGTCTTTCCGCTTCCTGATTCCCCAACAACGCCCATTATCTCCCCTTTCTTGACTTCAATGCTTACTTCCTCAAGGGCCCTAACAGTTTTTCTCCCGATGTAGTGCACTGCAAGATCCTCTACTTTAAGCAAGCAATCACCTCTCCTCCCTCCCCATTATTGCGTTCAATCCCTCGCCAAGAAAACCGAATCCAAGGGCAAGCAGTATTATCATCACTCCGGGGAAAACAACAGGCCACCATATGCCTGAAAGGAAGTATCTTTGGCCATTTTTAAGGTCAAATCCCCAGTCTGGAGTGGGAGAAACAACGCTCAGGCCGAGAAAGCTCAGACCAGCTTCTGTTAGTATAGCATCAGCTACATTTAATGAGAAGACCACAGCTATTATGTATATTAAGTTGGGAAATATGTACTTGAACATTATTCTGCTGCCTCTAGCTCCTATTGCCCTGGCTGCCTCGACGAACAGCTGTTCCCTCAGGGAGAGCACTTGTCCCCTGACCATCCTGAAGTAGGTTGGTATGTAGACAACAGCCAAGGATACTGCTGTGTTGTAAACCCCTGGACCTAGCATCGCTGCTATAGCTATCGCAAGTATCAGGCCAGGAAACGCATATATGCTGTCCATAACAAGGGAAAGAGCTCTGTCCAGTAATCCTCCTGCATAGCCCGATAGTATGCCCAAGGGTATTCCTATCAGCATGGACATAGCTGTTGAAAGGAGTACAACGAACATTATAGTCCTTGAGCCGAAGACAACCCTGCTGAAGACATCTCTCCCTATTGAGTCTGTCCCCATTATGAACTTGCTCGAGGGAGGCTCAACAGCCCCTCCAACCGGTGTTATTGGATCATAAGGAGCTATGTACTCGGAGAAAACAGCCATAAAAGTCACAGAAATAACTATTATCAGGCCTATTATTATCATGAGCCCGTCCACGCCAGCCGATCTGATTTCCTTAAGCATTCTAATCACCTCAGTATCTTATCCTCGGATCCACATACGCATAAATTAGATCCACAACCAAGCTCACTAGGGCTACGAAAAGAGCGTAGAATGCTATTGTTCCCTGAACTGTGGTGAAGTCCCTGTACTCTATTCTCTCCATCAGAAATGTTCCCATTCCAGGCCAGGAGAATGTAGTCTCTGTTAAAACGGCCCCTGCAAGAAGAAGGGCAAACTGAAGGCCCATCATCGTCAGTATTGGTATCAATGCGTTCTTCAGCCCATGTCTGAAGAGTATAGATGATGTCTTAAGCCCTCTTGCCCTGCATGCCCTGATAAAGTCCTGAGAGAAGACCTCTATTAAGCTGGATCTGACAAGCCTTGTGTAGATGCCGCTCAAGACTATGCCCAGGGTTAATGACGGAAGAGCTAGGTGCTCTAGTGCATTAACTAAAGATTTAAAATTAAGTGTTAATATACTATCAATTATATAAAGGCCTGTTATATGCTTTGGCTCAAGAAGAGGGTCTATTCTTCCACCTACGGGAAGCACATTAAGCCACACCCCAAAGATAAGCTGAAGCATCATCCCAAACCATGGTATGAAGAGGGAATAAGCGACTATGCTGTACACTCTCATCGAGAAGTCCACTTTGCCACCTTTCTTTACTCCTGCTATCATGCCCGTGGCTATACCTATGATTATGCTTACAATAAAACTGCAAATTGTCAGCTCAAGGGTTGCCGGAAAATGATCCATTATCTCAGCTATAACAGGCCTTCTTCCCCATATCATCGATGTCCCAAGATCTCCTTGTATCAGCTTTCCTAGATAGTCCAGATACTGCTGCCACAAGGGTTTATCCAAGCCAAGCTGATGCTCCAGCTCAGCTATGTACTTTGGGGATGCCTTCATCCCAACTATCGCTATAACAGGATTCCCTGGGAGAACTCTCATCACAAAGAAGACTAAAGTAAGGAGGATGAGTATCATCGGTACTGTGAGAACAACCCTAGTTGCTATATATGCCTTCAATGAGGCCATCCTATCACCAAAAAAAGAGGAAAAGGGGTCAGCTACCTACCTGCTTGTATATCAGGTAGTATCTCAGCAGCATCAGAGGATCGAGAACTATGCCTCCAACTGTGTCCTTTGATGCTACATAAAGCTTTCCTTGGAATATCGGGACTATTGGAGCATCATCAGCAAGTTTTATCTGTATGTTCTTGTACAAATCAACTCTCTTTGACTGATCTGGCTCAACTTCGGCCTGTTCAAGCATCTTATCCATTTCAGGATCACTGTATGGATTTCCAAGCCATCTGTTTGATCCTGTGTGGAGGAACGGGAAGGTGTAGTCATCCGGATCCATATAGTCTGGATACCAGCCATAAAGCGTGACAGCAAGCTGCCCCTTCCTTGTAAGATCAAGGTATGTGCTCCATTCAGCGCTTTTCACAGTAACCTCCACCATTCCAGTCTTCTCCCATGCCTCCTTTATCAATGCAGCTACATCCGCCTCAGTATCTCCGTAGTGGGATGGAGTGTACCAGAGCTCTACCTTCAACTTGTTGCTCTCGCTATATCCTGCTTGTCTCAGGAGCTGTTTTGCAAGGTCCAAATTGGCCTCTCCGTACTTGTCCTTGAATGCATCTATGTGTCCCCACATTCCATTTGGTATCAAGCTGTAGAGAGGATCAACTGTCCCAAGGAACACCTTCTGAGCTATTGAGTTCCTATCTAGAGCTGCTGCAAGGGCCTGTCTCACAAGTTTGTTATCAAACGGAGGTATTTTTGTGTTGAACACTATGTATCTTATGAATGATCCTGGTCCCTCCCAGACCTTTATCCCTGGCTTCGTCTTCAGACTGTTTATATCCGTTGGGTTCAGCGTCTTCCAAGCTATATCTATCTCCCCGCTCTCGAGAGCAAGCCTAAGAGTTGTAGCATCCTTATAGAACTTTATAACAACAGTTTTTGTCTTAGGTGGTGTTCCATAATAATATGGATTCGCCTCAAGCACAAGCTGCTGATCCCTAACGAACTTCACTATCCTGTATGGTCCAACTCCTCCAGCTGTGTTGTCCGATGATACTTTATCTGCTGGATATTTATCCGGAGGTATTGGGAAGTATGTGGGAACAGCTAATATAGCTGGGAAGAATGACAGGGGAGACTTAAGCGTGATCTTCAGCGTGTAATTATCTAATACATCAACTTTGTCCACAAGATCTGTGACAAACCAGGCTGGATCTCCGTTTATCCTCGCAACTCTCTCTATAGACCACTTCAACGTGTTTGCATTGCAGGGACTTCCATCCGCAAACTTGAGATCAGTCCTAAGCTTTAGTATGTAGACCTTCCCTCCCTCCTGAACCTGATAATCAGTTATTATCCCCTTCTCCAGATCTGTTGTCCCAGGCTTGTACTTGAATGGCCCCTCCATCACGTTGTTGAACACCTCCCAAGTGAAGAAGTCATACGCCATGGCCGGATCCAGATCGGAGATCTTATCAGTGGTTCCTATCGTTATCGTATCGGCATATTTAGGAGTTGGTGGTGCGGGAGGTGGCGTTGGCTTTTGCATAAGCAGGGCTGCAGCAGCCAGTACTATCACCACTACAATGACAACAGCTGCCCAAACAGCCTTTGATACTCCTCTCATATTTTTCACCTCCTCTTCATGAGGAGCAGAATTTTTCTCCCAAGCGAAAATATAAATATATCCTAAGGATTTCAAAGTAAAAAAGGTTGTAAAAATTAACTCTTACTCGTATCTCAAGGCCTCTGATGGCTCCAAGCTTGCAGCTCTAAGAGATGGAGGTATTGCTCCTATTATAGTAACAGCAACTGTTATGAGGAATATCATAAGTGCTATCTCCAGAGGAAGAGTTGGAACCATGGATGCGCTTATCTGGGGTTGAGTTGCCGGTTGAGCCCGGACAGCCATTCCACCAGCTGGTCTACGCTGTCCTACGGTCATACCTCCTCCAACTGTTAGCATTCCACCTGTCAGCGATGAAAATGCCAAGGCACCCAGATAGCCTGCTGCCATACCGGGCAAGACACCGGAGATGCTTATTATCATGGCTTCCACTAGGAAAAGCAGAACTATATCTCTTCTTGAGGCACCCAATGCCCTCATCGTCCCTATTATCTTAGTTCTCTCGGTAACAGCTGTGTACATGGAGTTCATCATACCTATTGATGCGACAACAATGGTCATGCCTGCTATTGCACCAATAACCAAGACAGACGTGTTTATCATAGTGCTCAAGGCTCTCTGCACATCCTTCATTGAGATAGCTGTTGCTGTATCGCCAAACTCTGACCTGAGCTCATCAACCACATAATCTACATTGGACTCGCTGTCAGCCACTATCATCACAATAGCATATCCTCTAGCAGCCCTGAAGAAGTTCATCTGCAGCTTCTCCGCGACGTCAAGGGGCAGTATAATTGAGTTATCCACATCAGTGAATATAGATGTCCCGTAAGGAGCCGCAACAGCACTTATCCTTATGTTGCTCCCCATTATCTTTACAGTAGTTCCGACAAGAGCTGTTGGATCGTCCACAAATCTTTCTGCTAAATTGTACCCTATTATGGCCCCTCCTTCATAGTTCTGAGGTATTACCCCTTCCAATATCTTGAGATCGGGTGCAGCGTCCTGAAGGTAGTCCATGTCCAAGCCTGTTATACTAACCCTAGATGTTATTCCATTTATCGTTATGCTCGTGGAAAGCCTAACCATCGGAGCCACTCTCTCAACATGGGGTATTGTGGAAAGGGTGGAGATATCAGAATCGGTAAGGGGACTCTGCATCGACATCAGATATATCGTCCTGAGGCTTGATCCCTTTATAAGCTGGTTTATGTAAACACCAAACCCTTCAGCATAAGAAACAACTGCAGTGAGGGTGACGACTCCAACAAATATCCCTATGAGGGTGAGAGCTGCCCTCCTCTTCCTCACAGCTATGGCTTTAACTGAGAACTTCACTATGTCAAGGGGGTTCAAATTTTCCTCCCCCTCTGTATTCCTCTTCCTAGGATAAATCCGACTAGCAGCGATGCTATTACCAGCAGCAGGGCGTATATATAACTTATTCCTCCTTGAGCTGTCCTAGCCATCTGTACCTCTCCTGTAAAGGTCTTAAAAACTGGTATTATCGTGGAATACTTGCCATAGCTTCCGGGAGATGCCTCATAGTTCACAGTTAGGTTGATAAAGCCTAATGTGGCATTTCCTATGTTACAAGAGAGGTAGAAGCTTGAGGTGTCTCCCTGTTTTATACTCCCTATGTAGCTTGTGGCTCTGCATATTCCACTGAATCCTGTCACATTTCTTATCATAGTGATATTTCTTCTGCTGAAATTCATCCCAGCTCCTCCTGCGAAGCCAAATGCAGTTATGTTGACGTTTGAGGCATCCCTGTTCCCAGTGTTAGCTAAAACCCCCGTTATCCTGACAGATCCACCGGATTGAGTAGCTTGAGCTGAAGCTATTATCACCTCTGCTCTCTGAACAGACGAGAATCCCAAGCTTAGCTGTTTCTGGAGACTCACATAATCCCCTTGATACCACCTCATATACGTTACAACAGCTGGTAGCACATAGTAATCAGATCCTGCTGAGGGAAGAACCTTGAGACTTATGAGCTTCTCATCTCCCTTCCTCATGTCCCCTATGTATATGTTAGATGGTCCTATTATTGTTATCCCCTGTCCCTGCTGAAATGTTATCTCAACTCTGTTTGCCGTCTGATCTCCGACATTTCTCACTTCTATTGGGACTTCCTGTTCTCTTCCTGGCATCAACGATGTTTTATTTGTGCTTATCACTATATCAGGTCCTAGGGATCCGGAGCTATCAATATCAAATCTAAATACCTCTGATTTTTGCAATGTAGCTGATCCAAGTTGATATGAAACAGTCACTGTTACTAGGGCATAGCCGTTAGAGGAAGCACCTTTCGGCACATTTACCCTCGTTTTTAGCCTGTAATAGGAGCCGGGCTGGAGCCATTCATTTATGTAGATTGTGGGATTCAGCACCTGGACTATATCCCCTGAGACAGTTGCTGATTGAAGCTTGATCTCCCTATCACCAGAATTTGTTATTATGA
>Ga0080004_1116803_pt1 | contig 37952 bp, 56 predicted proteins | sample WasSprMetagenome_FD_69207 | JGI IMG/M metagenome (GOLD analysis project Ga0080004, IMG submission 69207) | Sulfidic aquatic microbial communities from Washburn Spring, Yellowstone National Park, USA - WS (SPADES assembly) (version 2) | ecosystem: Environmental > Aquatic > Thermal springs > Hot...
ACCTTTCAAGCCATGCATCGAAGAACTTTATTCTTTCTCCTCTTGTCTTACAGCTATAGTTTGCGTTGAGTCCTCTATTGACCGGCCTTGTCCACGCTGTAGAGTCGAAGGAGTCAATCAGATAATATACTTTCTTTAGCGCGTTCAGCCTTAACCCAAAAACATGGAGTTTTTTGTCTGGCAACGCTTCTCTCACCAGCCTCAACGTTTGATACATTATTTCGACGTCGGACTCGACACACAGGTTTGCCACGGCAAAGTAGTTGAACCTATCAATGATCCCGTGCTCTTTGTACAAATTAATTGTCCTCAAGACCGATTTTGGGCTCCTATTCCACCCCTGTATTGGGATTAGCCAGGGGATTGATTTGTATTGCTCGGTGTATTTAAGGACGTTTTCAACTGTCCTCTCTATGTTGGTGTATTCTTCGCTGAGCCAAAGGCTTCGTGGATGGTAGTCATCAGGGTAGTCAGGTACAGTGACCCATACCTTATTATTGCGAACGATTTGTTTCACTTTGGCATATACTTTGAGGACTTTGTTTATATGGTCTTTGGGATAATCCTTGATTTGAGGGTTTCTAAATATTTCAACTCCACTATCGATTATTACTTCTTTTGCGTATCTAAGCGGAGAAAACTTTGGATGCATGACGTTTATCAATACGTAGGGATACGGCCGTGGAGGCGTGGTAAACATTTTCACCCTATGCATGTGTATAGCCGTAGCTAGTTACGTAGAGCCACCATAAAAATATAACAGTGAAAACAAAACGATGAATGAAATAGACGGGGCTTGGGTGGGAAAATGATTATGAAGGGGTGGTGGCCTAGATGGACAAGCACATCTATGGTTTTAGACAGTATATCGCTTTGCTTAGGGACTACCTTGAGAAAAACGACCCGGACACCAAGAAAAAGATAGACGAGATACTCATGGAGGGGGGAGGGAGGGCAGACGCGCTCATGGACAGGCTGGATTACTGCTACCACATATATTTGTTCTTCGGCTTCCACAAGTCACTAGAATGTCTAAAACGCTACCTTGAGGGCAGAGAGGAGTGAGCCACGGCTCACTCTATGGGGACACAAAGATAGACGGAGTCCTGCAATGACGTGTTTTTTTCACTGGGTGGGAGCATGAGAATAGAAGTGAAAGACAAAAATGAAAAAGTGCTGTCGAACGGCAAATATGTCCTTGAGGCTCTCGGCTTCGAGGAACTATACGAAAAGCTGGACAGGATCAGTGGATGGTCAGACGAGGTGCTCGTCAATGCCCTTGTCGTCCTTGCAAAAGAGCACCCACACCAAATTGACGACAAGACTTGGAGAGTATACCTTGCCGACAACATCGTGCTCTACCTAAAGAAAAGCGATAATGGTTACTGGTTCGCCGAGGTCGTGTTGCCGTTCGAGTACAGTGACAACTTGGTATTCTTTCTGAGTAGAATGGAGAAACTGTTACAGAGGGTTAAGGGGATAGAGCAGACCATTGAGAAGCTCAAAGGCGAAATCGACGTGTTGGAGGGGGCTCTGAATAATTTGATAGTGGAAAAGGAGGACAAGAAAAAGAAGACAGCGTCTGAAAGGCTTGCAGACGCCCTGGAGAGGCTCGTGGCGTGTCTTGAAGAAAGAGAGGAGTAAGCCCGCGAAGAACGTAGCCGTCTTTTTTTCTTTTTTCTTTTTTGGGTGGGAAAATGGGTGTAGAAATAGAGGAAAAAGAGGATTGGCACATAGCTGGCAACCTGTCAGAAGAGCTCGAGACACTGCTCAGGGAAATGGTTTTGCTGGATGTGGGTGACGTGGTTCAGAGGGCCGTCGAGAGGAGCCGCAAGATAATTGGCGATAAGGCCCGCTTCGAGAGGGTCGTCAAAGCCGGCATCTACAAGACCTTCGACGTCTTTCCCAGACACGACGGCTACGTGTTGTTCCTCGACGTCACGTATAAGATTGTGTTCGACAGCCCCGAGCACCCGCTCACCGTCGACTCGACCAGTTTTAGAGAGTTTCACTACTATGTCTCTGAAAAATACGGCGAGAAGAGGAACGCTCTTGGAAAAGAATTTAAAGAGAAATATGGCAAGTGGTTGAACAGACATGTGGGTAGAGAACATCGTTAAGCCCGTGAAGATATCACGGTACGACATTGACGGCGCCCGCAGCATCTATGAGTCGTTGCGCAAAGAGTTCGAGGCTCTGAGCTCGTTTTTATCGATAGTCCACAGCGACTTTTCGTTTGAGAACTACAGGTGGGAGTTCCGGTTCACGATAACGCACGGCGAGGCCGGCTTGTCCAAGAAGCATATAAGGGCGGTGGAAAGGATCGCGAAGAAGTATGGGCTAAGGCACGACTACCTAATCACTGCCGACGAGAATGGGTATGTATACATGTACATAACATTTATACCGCGTGGGTGACGTGAACGAGTTTTTTCTTGGGTGGGAAAATGTCCAGTAGGGCCTCAAGAATATTGGAGAACCAAGAGCTGAAGAGAATCATAAAAGAAATCGTTCTGAGAAGGCTCGACGGCAAGCCGATCAATTCTCAAGAGACTCTTAGAAGTATTATCAGGATATTTCGCCGATACGGCGTAAAAAGGATGAAGGTCGCTATGATCCCTGAGGCCTTCAATATTCTTGTGTATCTGTCCTTTGATGATGGCTCAATAGAGACGCTGGCACTCGACGACGACTCTGAATATGTGAGGCAGCTCGTCGAATTCATTTATGATGTTTTGCTCTCGATGGATCCGTCTCGAGGCGCAGAGGTATTCAGGACTAGGATAGAGGGCGTAGATGTCGCGGTGTATCCGCCGTGATTTTTTTTCTAGGGTGGGAGTCATGGATACAAACGTAAAGGTAGCGGTGAAGACCAACTACCTCCTTGCTACCAGGGTAGATGTCGTGGCTTATGACCCCGAATCCAAATACGAGTTCGTCGTCAAGTTTGACCTCTACCACAACCCGGTCGAGCCCCAGAAAGCCCGGCTCTTTAACAAGGCTTACGGGTCGGTCGACGTGGGCTCGAAAGACGACGTTGTCAAGGCAATAGAGACTCTCATGGGCAGAAAATTCGTGGTCAGAGAGATCATCATCAGCTAGGTGGGTTGCATGAATGTTAAGAGGGATGTTGATTTTGTAAAGAGGTGTCCATATAGGAATACCCCACAATGCGAGGTGTATCCGAGGGACTGCCCCTTTCCAAATATCTTCGATGCCTTCCAGAGGTGCAGGACGTTTAGGAGCCACATACTGTCTAACCCACATTACTATGTGCCATTCCTCGTATTGTTCCTCAGTAAAGTAACTGGGCGAGAAATAGACGTGAGCTACGGCTCTGTTGCAAAGTATATGTCCTCGCTGGTCTTCATTACTAAGTCTTCTGATGGCAGGACATACAGCTTCGGCGACACGCATAGCAAAGCCACTATACGTAAATACACGATTGGCCTGTACTACCTTCTACAGGCGCTTCTGCCGCCAGAGTTTTAAGCACCCCTTTTTTCTATTTTTTCTGGGTGGGACGCGTGTCTTCTGTCCCAGAAATGGTGAGCAGGGGTCTTTCAACAATAATCTATAATGAGGACGCCCTAGAGGATTTCCTCTACAACGCCGATATATACAGCTACGAGAGGTTTGACGGTGAAAAGTGGAGGGTCTACAAATACAGGGTGCACTACGACGACGGGTCATTTACGATAAACATAGAGTGTGACGAGAAAACCGGGTCGTATGAAATCATATACCACAGGGACGTGGGCGGCGATAATAGGAGCATAGGCGTGTTGAGCCAAGAAGACGCGAACACGTTGTTCAGAAACATTGGCGCGTTCATCAAGGGGGGCAAGCTGGGGGTCATATGGGAGGTGTCTGGAGTGCCAGACTTCCTGAACGTTGCAGTGCAAGAGGTCGCAGACATGATAAAGAACGACCCCAAGAGGCTGATAAACAACGCGAAGGACATCTATACGATCAATGTCTTCAACGTCGTCACCGGAAAGTGGGAGTTCGACGAGCTGGTGTTGGAGCTCAGGTTTGGCCTGGCAAACATAGACGTGAGGATAGACAGGTTCCTGGTCGCGATGATTACCGCGTGGATACCTAGGTCGAAGAATAGTAGAGAGGTGGGCCAGGTGTCCTATTCTACTTCTGAGGGCACAGAAAAAATCTTCGAGTTGCTTGGCCTGGAGAAGCCTAGGCCTTACGACGGCGATTAAAGTCTTGCAGGCAGTTCTGGAACGCCTCTTCCCGCATCCTAACGATGTGGTTCAACGTGTTCCTGATTTTCGGGCTGTCCAGCAGGTCTGAAGACTTGAGCTGTTCTATTATGTAGTCCCATTCCTGCATCTTCTCTGAACAGTATTCATACGCGCTGTGCTCTACCTCTGGCTGGTACCCCTCACCCATCCTTAACACATATCTTTCCCAGTCCTCCTCTACGTTTTCCGGGGTGATCAGCTCTAGGTCGATGTTGGACGGCTCGACCCGTGCACGCTTCGCGCGCTCTACCAGCTCTGACGCCACTTTTTCTGGGTTCCTGTATCCGGCCCTCTCGAGCCTCTTGACAAGGCTGTTGTATACCCTGTCCCATATGTCCATGCTAGACCCCCTCTGGCTTTCTCGGCTTGAACAACTGTATCGTCTCCCTGCATGCTTGTTCCAGCTCGTCTGCCAGACTCTCCGACATCGCTGGATATTTCCGTAGCCACAGCTCCTTGTTACAGTCGACAAATTCCACGTGTGGTATGCCGATGTTCCTTTTCTGGCTCCTCGATGTGCTACGTCTCCTGCGCCTCTTGAACGGGTTGTCTGGCTCTTTCTGTTTTTCTCTGCACGAGACGGTTATCAAGTAGTTCAGCTTTTCGTGTGGAGCTATGTATATCGTGCAGAAATCTCGGTTGGTCTCTACATATCTCACAAAGTTTTTGCCCACTCTCTCGTACTTTGAAAGTAAGTCGGGCATCCAAATCGTTTATGTTATGGCGATAGAAACATTTATTTTTTTCTGCGTTGGGGTGGGAATATGAGCCAAGAAGAAAATGGAGGGGACGCGATCCTCTCTTTTGTTAAGCAGTTACAAGAAGAGGGGTGCGGCACAAGGACTGTAGAAGTAAGAGTCTCCGACAAGGATTTTGCAGAATACATCAAAAAGAACATGTCCTGGTGCGAGCCAGTCAAGGTGCGCCACGCAAAGCTGCCAGAACTAGTCACGGTGCAGTTCGACAACGTGGCGTTCCACGGCCACCCAGACGGAAACGAGCTCCTAGCACTGCTCGGCTCGATCTGGGACTCTACGCAAGACACGAACCTCGCAGAGTCAGTCGTGGGCTATGCGTCCGCCGCTGGCTACGAGGTCGCCCTGCCGTCGCTTGCCAAATGCAGTAGTGACAAATGTATAGACTTGACAAGCTTCCCAGACAAGGTTGCAATCCTGACCACCTCTACCTGTGGATACTGTCCCTACGCCGTAATGGCTCTGGCCTCGCTGTCCAGGCTGGGCGGCTTCGCATTGGAAGTGTATAACGTGAGCACGTCCAGAGAGATGGCGGAAGAGGCAGAAAAGGTCTACCGTGCCTTTGCATCAATCGCCGGAGAAGAGTATACCTCCACGCCTACAACGATTATAATCTGGGGAGACAAAAAAGACGTGGTTATTGGGTCTCCGGCAAATCTGCTTTCATCCATCATGTTCTTTATGAGTAAGCTCGGCGCGGTCAGAGACTACAAGAGGCTCGCCGCCGACGTCCTAGACGTGCTCAACTCCCAGACGCCTACACGGGACGGCTAGGTTCACCGGTAGATTCAGGGCTAGCAGGGGGAGTGCTTAGCAGTCTGTATGCGCGGTCTAGGAGCGACTTTGTGCGGGTGATATACGTATTAGTGAGCACGTATGCCGGCTTGTTTTTGACGCTATCTATCGGCTGCTTGGATAGCTTAATCATCAGTTCATCTGCTACTACGTCTGCGGCCTCTTGGAAGTCTCGCACATAGTTTTTGGTGAGCTCCGTTAGTCCATAGACGCTCCTTATCAGGGATAGAGCCCCGTATGGGCTAGAGATGGACTCTGCGTGTGACCTCATGGCTTTTGCCGTCTCTCCATCTACACAGTTTGCGTTTTCAAGCCTCGTTATGTCCTCCTTTATCATCGACGTTATATGTGATAATGCATTCAAGTGCAGCGTTGTTCTGTCATAGAGCTGTCTCACTGTCGGGTCATCTGACCTAATCGGCTTGTTTATGTTTTCCCTGTGGAACTTTACCAATGGCCGCAACGCATCACGCAGCTCGGATATCGCCACATTGATGTGCATCGCCGCCCTGTCAAACAATATGGCACAATAGTTCAGCTTGAACGCCAGCAAGTCGTCGTAGTCTAGTTGCCGTAGCTCCTCGTCCCTTACCTGTGGATGCATGTTCCTGATGTATCCCAGCATCTGCTTCTGTGGCACGTTCTTTATCAGGTCTGCCATTCTCTGTAGCTTCTTTGGATTCTTTATCTCCAATTTGTTCTGCCCGCTCATTTTACACCACCTGGCTCTTTACGGCCCTCACAAGCTCGCTCAAGTCCTCCTTTAGTCCTAGCCACTTGTCGATGAACTCTTTCTGCATCCTGGCGTTTTTGAGCGTCACCGTGGCGGCGGCCTCTATCGCTCCCCTAATCCTAACGTCTCTGGGGTCTATGTCCTGTGGATCCGTGGGTATTTTCCTGATGTTTTCTTCCACGAGGCGGGGCATAGTGCCCAGGCCCTTGCTCGGAAACACCGTGACCGCACAGTTCTTCTTGTATATCTCGAACACGCCCCGCTTCAGCTTCAGTATCCTGTCTCTTGCATGTGCTATCTCTGTCGGTGTCCAGTGCTCCGCGCTCGGCCTATTCTCCATGAACGCCTTGTAGCTCTCGAAGGTATGTCTGAAATCGTTTGTATATGTTACACAGTACCTATAGCTGTCTACCAGATCCACGAGCAGTGCAAACGGGGAAGATACTGGTTTCCCGCTGCGGTCTCTGTATTTTGTCAGTGCTGTACCCCTCCTAGCCCCGCTCTCCCTAGCCTCTTCCTCTATGATTAGCTTGAAGTTTCGTGGGTTGTTCTCCTTGTATTCCTGGTCTAGAACCTCAAGAAGCCTAGTAACTATACTACTCTGTTTACCCTCAGACATACAAGATAATAGTTTTTCGGCGTTATTTATTTTTTGCTAGGGTGGGACAATGAAAAGGACTGGAAACCCCAAGATAGAGTTCTTGAAATCAAGAGATGGAAACGAAGAGATTTTTGTCTATGGTAAAGACGGCGATAGGGACTTCGTTGTGTCATACAAGCTCGTCAGGCCATACAAACAGCTAAAACAGTATGAAGAGTTTAGGCTACTTACCCTCGGCGGAGACCATGCCATAAGCATAGTTAAGAGCGTCGACGAGGCACTACAAGTGATACTTGACTTGTTCTCGCATGGAAACGTTAATCTTCGCCAGATCAAGGTTTACACGTCAGAATGGATAGGTGGGCAACAATGAGCAGTAGAGACATACTGATAGAGTTGATGACCAAGAACTTTAGGGGCAGGATATACGGCGCAAATGGGAACTTTGTCCTCGAAGTATCCACGTTTGAGAATGTAGACTATAGGAAGAGCGTCACTGCCGTCTTCGACATAGAGACGCGTAAAGAGGTGTTCGACGAGCTTAGATCACTGATCGATACCCTCGAGTCGAGGCTTTCCGAGGAGCTTAAAAAGAGGGGGCTCTACGAGGTGATACAATGAGTATAGAACAATATGTCTGGGACTTCTTGAACGTGATTGGCTCGGCCGACGTTAAGAGGCTAATAAAGGACGGCAGGCTAAGTGTTGAGAGGGTTGCCTACATATCTGCGAGCGAGCTGGGCAGGGTCGGATACAAGATAGACTACAATGGGGAACACGAAATACACATAGACACGGATAAAGGAGAAATAGTTGTCGACGGCGAACCTATCCGTGACTACGACTTGATAGACGAGGTGAACGAATTTCTGGACAGATTATTTGGAGAGCCAGGTGTCCATCCGCGCCCCAGAGCGGATAGGACTAGACATTTGAACCTAGCATAACATATATTTGACGTGAAAGATGTTTTTTACCATGGACGTAATAACCGTCGGCCTACTCAGCTCGCTGTCCTTCTTTTTTATGCTCGGCGTAGCACAGAGAGCGTCGAATGACAAATCGGTCTCCGATTTTTTTGCAATGATTTTCGTGCCCGGCGTAGTCTTTGCTACGATTGGACTATTCGCCTTCTTCTTGTTTCTGAGCAATGTGTTTAAACCGCCCGTCTATAATCTGAACCTCAATGTAAACAGTGTTGACTACACTGCTGGCAAGGCCCACGTCTCCACGCCCGACACCGTTGTAGACATAGACATCAAGGGTAAACAGATCACCGGTATAACTGGCACGATGACTCCCACGCCGCAGACGTCGACGTCGCTGTCCAGCTATGAGATTGGTTTGCGAGACCTTGCCCCGCTGTCATTCGCCCTGCTTATCCCGGTTTCATACATGGGCGGCTACTACCTCACAGACATACTCATGGGGGGACTTGCCCTATCATCCCTGTTTAAGCGTCCGGCCAGGACACACATGACTGCTTCTGCTCGCAGATCTAGACCCTCGGTTATGTCCAGGAGCCTCGGCAAGCTCAGGCTGGAGATCACTCCAGACATGAAGCTCAGGCTTGTGCCAGACCCGTAAGTTTTTTTGGTTGTTTTTATCTTTTAGGGTGGGTAACATGGATGGAAAAATAAATGTCGTCTGGGCCGGCACTAGGCCCCCGCTCCCGGCGCAGAAAAAAACGCTCGACGTGTTGTTGGGCAAGGGCGCATACGGCTTCATAATGTATCCGTTTTCCAGGGTCGACCTTCACGACATAGACAATACCGTGTCCGTCTACAAAGAGGATTTGGGCGCCAACATAGTCATCGTCTTCGGCAACATAAACAAGATTGCGCCTTTGATAGATGCCCTTCTCAGAAACGACATAGAGGTGTGGTTCAGTAAGACAGACTTGATACATATCGAGGAAAACTATGGTAAGAGCTGTCCATTCTTTGATAAGGAGAGAGATGTCTTTGTCCAGGAGGGACACAAGTTTGCTCATAAGAGGTTCTCTGGCTACTTCTTGGTCACTAAAATCATTACGCTGAATGGCCTTTCACGTTTAGCCCTCGCCGAAATAGAGAATAGCAGATATGTGAAAAAAGGTGTCAACAATGCAACAACAAATGAATGATAGATGGAAGAGGGTCGAAGCTGTCCTAGACGACTTCTATAGACACGTCCTAGATATTCTTATCTCTTCTAGGCTTGAACAGAAAGACAGCAACATCTTCTACCAGGCAGTCGTGGGCAAGAGGGTAGCTTTTTACTCCAGGATTGAGAGGGTTATAGTGACCGAGCTTGGCACATATGCGCCCATGTTCTTCAGGCCGTTCTTTGACGGCGTCTCGGAGCTGAATCCCCCGTTCGATTTCAAGGGATACCTCAATGGTAAACTGTATTACGTCAAGGTGGTGGCAGGGGATAGGGCCTTCAACTCTTCGGTTAGGAGGACTGTCGAGGACGCTAGCAGGGACTTTAGAGGCGGCTCTGGCAGCATCGTGATATTGACCCTGCAGGGTAAGAGGTTTGACCCAGTAAAGCTGGGCTTTGCCACGTGGTATGATGCCGAGGCAAGCTGGAGAATCGTTGCTGGGCCCAACAGCTACAACGTGTTCAGAAACATGGTCTACGACGTTGCCAACAAGTATAGAGAAAAAATCTGGAACGTTATCCAGAAGAAAAAAGACATCTATACCAGTAGGCGTGCCTATTCTTCTTCCTCTTCCCACTCTTCCTCTTCGTCGAGGAATTCTTCTTCTAGTTCTTCATACTCGTCTTCCTCTTCTGGAAAATATTCTTCCTCGAACTCTTCAAGCTCTTCTGGCTCTTCAAAGCCTTCTTCCATGTCTGGTCGATAATACTGCCGTCTGGGAAAATATAAACTTAGCGTTTTTTTCTCTTGGGTGGGCTGTATGGTTATACTTTCAGTGTTGGTCGATATGTTTATATTTATGGTATTATACAACCATTATGCTGAATGGTGGGTTTAATGGAGACAGATAATCCAGAGAAGTCTGCAGAAACGATCGTCATAAATGCAGACACATTGGTCGTCGGCGTTAGAAAGGTTCAGGTGAACATGCGTGGGGACGCATTCGTCTACCTCGGCAGGGAATACGCAAAACTCAAGGGTAAGAGGGTGCTCGTTACAATCAGCGTGCTGGATTAGCCCCTCATCGCATTCGCTTGGGGCCTACCCGGGGTATAGCCCATGATAAACAATACATACTCCCAAAAAAACTTTTCGGTTGACAGACCACAGCCCGTCAAGATAGAGGTTGTCAACCTAGCCGAACTGCTCGAGGAGATGGAGGAGTGGCGCTATCTAAGAGACGTAGAGTTACAGTTAGAGATACTCAAGAAAGAATACGATAAGCTCGGCAAAGGCGTCTTCGTTGAGAACTTTTTGACGTGGCTCGAACAGAAAGGCATACTGCTTGGGGGAGACGAGGACAAGATTACAAAGTGGAACAGGCTAAAGAACTCCGAGAAGGCAAACCTCGTCGTCCAATACATCAAGGAGAAGAAGTGGATATATGTCTTCACGGTCAGGAGGGAGCGCGGCGAAGAGATTTTTATAGCGTTGGGCTACAACGACGTGGTCTTGCCGGCTTATAGTACACATAAGGGCGAAATCGATTATGGAGACAAGATACTCATGCTGATGTTTACTCCGCTGTTGTCTGCCGAGTCGCGCAACGAGGTTCTAAGAGCGTTGGCCAGCTTGATTGGCAAATCGATCGATGCCAGCAGGATAGACCCAATCGACAAGATAAGGTTCCAGGACGCGATATTCGACATGGATCGGTTCGAGTTCATAAAGCCCGTGAGCCGCGAAAACGTCGAGCCCGACTACTACTTCATGAACTATTCGCCATTGTTCACTGCGTCCGACAAGAGCCATGACGGCAAGACTCTCCAGGCGATACTGGAGGACATAAAGAGCGACCGCTACGACATCACGACCAACAAGTTTTACCAGTTCTACCGGAGGCAGTTCAGCGACGAGGACTGGCAGTACTTCGTCGACTTGGTCGGCGCCATACTAAAGCCGACAAACTCGAAGCTGATCGGATACCTAGACGGCCCCACCGACTCCGGCAAAAGCACGATGATCAGCTTGCTCACGAGGCCGATAGAAAAGATAGTCGGCACGATAAACTCTAACAGCATCAAGCAGAACTATATCTTTGCGCTCGAGGGCCTAGTCGGGAAACAGATCTTAATAGTGTCGGAGAAGGTTGACAAGCTGCCCGCAGAGCTGCTCAACATGCTGGTCGGCAAGCGTGACAAGATACGTGTAGAGCGAAAGGGCAAATCAGCCGTGACAATCGAGAGCCTGAAGCTCGCCATCTTCGCTGGAAACGGCCCTCCCCGCATAGAATACATGGAGCCCGACACGCTCGATGCCTTCCTTAACCGTCTGTCCTACATCAAAGTCCTACCAATCACTGGCGAAAAAATAGAGGACATAGACAAGATGATCAGCGACGTCGACATACTGGCATTCATCATGTGGTGTGGCTGGCAGCTCAGGAAAAAGAACTGGAAAATCAGCAAGAGGAGCCCCGACGAGGTCTGGAAAGCCATACAAGAGGAGGGCAAAACAGTCAAAAAGTTCCTGCAGAGCGACTGGGTGACCTTCGACCCCGATGCCCGCGTCAAGGGCACAGTGGCATACAACGTGTACCGCCGCTTCGTGGTCGAGGTCTTGAAGCAGAGACCAATAAGCATGGGATCCTTTTATTCAGAGATAGATGAGATTGGTGCAAAGTACGGCGTCGACGTATATGTGCGCGAGGGCGTAAAGTGGATACGCGGACTAAGGTTTACAGAGAGCGCAAGGGATGAGGATGAAGATGAGGAGCCCCGTAAAAACAATGTCCTAAATGAGCTTAGCCGCTTCGACGAATAGCACTGCTAGAAGAATTTTGTTTTCTCTTTTTCTAATGACTAGGTTCAAAGAGAATTTTTTCCCAGTAGGTCTTCCCAGTAGGTTTTTCCCAGTAGGCCCTGGGGGGACTGTGGCGAAAGGACATGGGGTTTCTTCTCGTGGCCTCAATCAATGAAAAAATTGTCGACGGGGAGCAACAAATTATACCCCACCCCCTACTGGGTAGAAACCTACTGGGAAGACAGAACCTATTTGTTTTTCTTTGTGGTTGGGTGGGTGTATGTCCAAATACGTCTATGCGTGGTTTAGAGGCATGAGCCTGTCGTGGAATAGAGACGCAAGTGTAGACGATGTCTTGAGCGACCTCTACGGCATAATCAGTGAGTATGACCCCCCATATATGGAGGTGGTATTCAAAAAACTGGACAAGTTGGTCGACGCAGACCTAGAGGCGGGTTCCCACGTCTTGCTTATAGTCACTAACCTAAGACCCTTCAGTGCAAAGACTGTTGCATCGCATTTCGACGGATACAGCGTGGTCAAGTATGACGGCACGGTTTACTTGGCCAAGAAACGTAGCAAAGAGGATAGGTACAGGGGCATATATGTGGTTCACCACAAGGAAAGAGTGTTCTATGACACATTAGACCCGCTCCGCGTCCTATATGACATAAAGAGACAGTTTGGAAACGAACGCGTGATGCTTATCAAGGTCGCATACCTGGGGACAAACATGGACATCCTGCGCAACAAGAGAAGGTACAAGAAGATAATAATAGTTACGCCGATACGGTTCCTAATAAACGAGGACATGGTTAGACAGGTGTTTGGACAAGAATACGACGTTGTGAAGCTGTCCAGGCACAGGGGCTACCTTTTGACCAGAAAGGAGGCCTCGTGGCTTTGGGGGTGAAGCCATTTGCCATCGAGCAAAGCCCTCAAGGGTAAAAACAACGTGGAAAAGAGATACAGCGTTTTGAAGCTGAAGAGCAAGGTAAAGAAGATCCTCAGGGGGCTTGAGGGCTACGGCATATTCTTCGTCTCCGTTGAGGCGCATAGCAAAGGCGTGCCAAAGATACATTTCGTAGCCTTCAATGTCCATGGAAAAATGGTCTTCATCAAGGTCTCTTATGATAACAGCATGTATCATAGGAAGAGGTATGGTCTAAGGTGGACAGAAAACGCTTTGCCGGGCAAATACGTGGTGGTTGACAGGAACACTGTCGACGAGTTGGAGTCGTTTCTGGTGTCAGAGCTTGGGAGCCGTAGCCAACAGCAACATATATCTTGAATTTTTTCCATGTAAAGGGTGGGAGAGATGCCTCGGAAAAAAGATGTGCGTGAAGAAGACACTGTTTCGGGCACAGGTCTACTATCGAAGGAACAGGTAGATGACATATTCATAAACACCAGCTACGAGGATACGTTCAACACGCTCCGGACGCTTGCCCTCGGCCTTAAATTCATAGTGATAGGCAACTTGCCTTGCCTAGAAAACTTTGTAGCGGTGACGAATGCGCTGACTAGGGGACAAAAGAGTTGGGCTATGACCATGATACTTAGGAAGATCCCGCCCTACTTCTTGCCCATGCTGGTCACAGAGAGGACAGACGAACTGGTAAGCGTGGTCAACAAGATAAGTGGAGGGTCGCTGGACAAGAGCGTCGTCGACAAAATGTTCGGCATAATCTTTGTCCAGACGGACTCCGAGTGCAAGAACCCGTCGACGTATTACCTCTTCAACAACGGCGACATAGACGAGACAATCGACGAGCTTATCAGGGGCGTTCTAGCAAAGCCCCTCGCCATATACAGGGCATACGCGACAAAGAGGTTCGTAACAGAACAAGTATAACAAACATCTTTAGGCGAAACGCATAATTTACTTTTTTCCGTATTAAGGGTGGGACAGATATGGGTAAACTAATCAATATAAGGGGCGATATCCTAGACGAATACAAGACGTCGTTCAAGTTCTATGTTTCATTCGCAACGGTATTGGTGCTGATTTACACGGTATACCAATACGTCCTTGGTAGCAACGCCTTGTTGGTTATGATATCTGCGCCTCTACTTGCTGTCTCTTTTATGCCGTTTATACTGCTCATAGAAGAGATGCGCAAGGCAAAGGTGTTCAACATGGTCTCCACGATAATGCTGTCCAGGTACCTAGACGTCTTGACGACATATTATGCCATCATGAACTACGGGGCAGTGGAGCTCGCGCCAGTGTCTAAGGCAGTCATAGGTTTCCCAGTGGCCTTTGTCCTACTCCAGACGCTGGTAGGCTTGTTTTTCGGCTTCCTTGTAGCTGTACTGTACAGCTACAGGGTTTCGCTCGGCGAACGTAACCCACTCTTGAAAATAACGGTGGATATCGGCATCGTAACGGTAATGTTGCTCTCGTGGTATCCCCCAGTCAACAACTTCTTCTTGATTCTTGTTCACTACTTGTCCACGAAGATATAGGGCCAAGCCCCCCAAAACGTTTTTATAATTATTTACCGTATATAATCACATGCCCAAGCACACTGCTGTTTATTACGAGTCGAGAAAGATGGAAATGCTAGAGGTTGAAGCCGACAACGAGATGGAGGTTTTAGAGAAGCTTGCACAAGAGCTGTTGAAACGCATAAAAAGCTTGGAAAAAGAGGGATGGAAGTGTAAACAGGAAGAGCCAACCATGTATACATGTGTCCTTGAAAAGGGCGGGGCCAGACACGAATTAACCGTTGGTCTCGAGCTTGTAGAGTAGCAACACATATATCTGGCTTTTGCCTCTATATTCTAGGGGCATATGAGCCAATACACTGTCGCCAAGTTCGGCGTCAAGAAGGCAGACCCAGACGTCGCTAGGCAAGCGTTGGAAAAGCTTGCGGAGCGCCACGGCTTTAGGCCAGTCATAATAGAGAAGGTAAGCATAATGGGCAACCGCGTCGACTATTATCTGGAGCCTCTAGACATTGGCGTAAGCACGAGGGACGGTTTAGAGGTCGTCGGCAGAGACTTCGCAGAGGAGCTCAAACGCGAATACTATCAGCTATATGTAGCACTTATCTTGAAGAAAGCCGCAGAGGCCGCCGGCTTCAGGAGCGTCGAGGCATACGAAGACACAGAAAACAAGGTCATAGAAGTGGTAATGGTGAGGTAGGTGCCGGAGACAAGGGTCACAGTCAAGAGGGATGGCACAATTGAGATAGAGGGCTTTGGATACGAGGGAGATATATGCCTAGAAGACTTGATGAAGCTGTTAAGGGAGATGGAGAAGCGGGGCATAAAGATAACCCAGAGAAAGACCGCGAAAAAACTAGAGGCGCAGACGGCAACCGTCTTAAAGAGGCCAGGATAGTCGTTCTAGACGGCGGAGTAGTGCTGATATTCGCAGACCTAGCAGAACAGAGCATCCTTATAGACGCCCTAAAAAGGGCTGGGATGAGGCCGGAGAAGGTCGTTTTCAACCCGTTCTGTGGATAATTTCTCTACTGATGACCAGTTATCTTCTCTTGTGAAGACGTTTTGTCTAATTTCAAGACTTCGTGGAATTTAAGTGATGTAATGCGGATTTTGTTTTTGTGTTTTTCCCTACATCGGGGAAACAATTGCCGAAAATCGGATGAATATTGAAATTTTGTTCCCTGCTTTTCTAAGGAAAGTCGCTTACGGCTATGTGTTTCCCCTCTTTATTTCTGTATGAAAAATGATAAAACATTTATCTGGCGTCATTATTATGTGATAAATATGACACAATTACCACATCTTGTTAGGGAAAAACAGACAGTGCTGGTTTTGTCGCCGCAAGTCGGTATAGATGAGATCGATAGACAAAAAGTGGCAGAGGTGGCCCGTTTAGCGTCAATGATAGACAGTGTCCCGTCATTTGTCAAGTTGCACAATAAAAAATACCGAACCGTCCCGAAGGATACTACTTTGGCACTGATAAAAATGCCTAGCGGCAACTATTATATTATTACGGACGGCATACTTAGAAAGCCGCGTAGCTTTGAAATCATGTTTGGTTATAAGGACGTTAAACGCGGCTTGATGAAGTGGGCATTAGAGAAGAGAGACAATACTCTATACTATTTCTTTTCTAATACACCACTGGAAAGGATAACTATAGAACATGCTACAAACTTTAATCCTAGGATAAGTTCTCTGCTTGGCCTCGTCGTTTTTGACTATTTTAAGGTTGCAGACCAGCTTGAGATATACAAGAAGATGGAGAGCCAGCTTGAGTTGTTGACCAAGAAGACTGCTAGTATCGACTCAAACACACAAGATATACTGCGTGGCATAGACGACTTGAAGACCAGCATGGAGATGTTGTTGACGACTGTCCAGACGATGCGGGACATGATGCTTAGGCTGTCCGACAGGCTCATGGTGGTTCAGAACCTGCTTGAAAAGATGAATACCCCCGAGGCCAGGGTCGCCAGAGAAATAATAAATACGACTATACAGGACATCAACAAGACGCAAGAGGAGGCCAAGACCACGGTGGACAATTTGCCGAGTTTTGCTAGGGACAACCCATGGCTAAACATCTTGTCGAGGGGCAAGATGCAGTGACTCATCGAGCCGTCAGGAACAAGAGGAGGGGCTTCGCCACAGAGCGCAAGCTCGTCAGGATGCTTGAGGCCAAGGGCTGGAGGGCGTTCAGGGTGCCGACTAGCGGGACGGGCTATGCTTTGCCCGACGTCTTCGCAGTGAACAACAGGGAGAAGAGGATTGCCGCTTTCGAGGTGAAGAGCACGGTCGAAGACCACGTCTCGGTGGACGGGTTCCAGATAAGGAAACTGCTGTCCTTTCTAGACGCGTTTAGGCTCTACCGTGGGGAGGCCGTGATCGCCGTGTGGTTCATCGACAATGGCTGGGTATTTAGGGCTGTCAACGAGTTTCCGTTGCAGGAAAGATACGTGGTGTATGTTCACGACTCTTCGGACTGGTCTCCCTGATCCTTGTCTTGTTCATCCGCGAGGAATTCATTCTTCAGCCTGTCTATCTTGATTATCTTCCCCAATACCTTCTTCCGTGAAGCTATTGAGTAGAGCTTGGAGCGTGTCCTTGAAGCCAATGATGTACCCGACTTTTCCATCCTCGGTCTTGATAATATAGTGTTTGACAGCCCTATTTATTTCTTCGCCCCGCTTTTGCCTACGCTTGATCGCGCTCTTGATGCCCTTCTTGGTCTTGATTATTTCTTTATGTATGCGTTCCCTGTATTCTCTGCCTTTTTCATCGTCGCGCTGGTAGTCTTCAATGGAAATGTCGGTGTCTATCCTTAGCACTTTGTTGTCCAGCAACGCGTCTAGGATATCGTCGTAGCTAAGGAATACCTGTATGTTCTTTAGCTCCCCTATGGACATAATTTTCTTCTTTGTGTCATTTTGTGCCATTATGTTCCACTTTATGGAAAATGGATATAAATGTTTCCATTCTGTGTCAGAACTGTTAAGGAAAAATATATAACCCACGCGAAACAATTGGTAATTGACCAACATGGTTAAAGTAAAAATTAAGGGACAAGAGAGAGATGCAGAGCTGGTAAGCGACGTATGTTACCAAATACCGACTAAAGACCAGAACAAAAAGATAGTTATCGGCAGAGTAAAGGTAACGAACACACGTGGAAAGCCGGTTGTAAGGTTTGCACAAATAGTGGACACTGGCGCATGCAAATCTACCCATATATTGGACAGGAAAACAAAGAAGCTGGTTATAGGAAAGAGGGAGCTCCCCAAGCTACTCAGGCTCGCGTCCGGAGCTACACCGAAGGCGCCAGCCTATATACCTGGAAAGCTACTAGCGGCAATGGCTAACAAGCAAGCTAAGAGACAGAAGAAACAGCAAGCTCAACAGCAGAAATAAATAGCTAATAGCTAATAATTGTTTTTTTTAAATCAGTTTTATTTCTGCGATGTTTCTATTGTTCTCTCTCAGAACCCTAAACGAGTAGCCAGTTATGTAGCTCTCCATCGACGCGGCGCCGCTCGAAACCATTAGTATTCCATTATCGTTTTGTATCCTGAATTCCCATTTTCCATGTTTGCTGGAGAAGCCTGCGGCTCTGCCGTCTATCTCGACTGTTATGCCCCTAAACATTAATAAGCGTCCAAACGTTATCCTCGCCTTTTTCTTTTCTGGCAGCCTACACACGTAGAGGTCTTGCTGTGTCTCTATTTTTCCACCGGCGTCGCTACATAATCTTATCAGTTCCTCAATTAGGTTTGCCACATTATCGATAGACCGATAAGCTAATAAAAAATTATCGCATACTTAGCAATGTGAAGTGGTGGTCGCATATAATTTGTGGGACGCTTGCGGTGCTGGCCTTTGTGCCGAACCAACTCGCGTTGTACCCGTTGGTGATGCTTGGAGCAGTTTTTCCAGACGTGTTGGAGAAGTCTGTCTTCGCCCCGCATAGGTCTATACACGAGTTCGCGTTGTATTTTGCCTTTCTCCCGGTCGTCGCTATGACTGAAATGTGGGGCTTCTGGATAGCGGCGATAGACCATCTGGTCGTCGACGCCATGACGCTCCACGGGGTCACGTTTTTCGGCAGAAGGGTCAGATGGTACCTCAACACTGAAAGGTTCATAGATAACTTCGTGCCAATCATTATGCATATGGCGTTGCTCGCTTTTCTCACAAAGTAAAATATATTTGGGCTTATACATATTGTTATAGACGATGACAGTGGGGGGTGGTAAGAAATATCAGAAAATAATAGGGGACGACGACTGTCAAAGGTGCGGAGACGACTTGGCATCAGCAGAGCGGTTAATCGAGCAAGAAACATCGTCGACTATTGTGCAGAAGCGGGGAAAGTTGAAGAGCATAATATAGGCGGCGCCAGAGTGGTAGAGTATACTGTGCCGCCAGAGTGCCTGCATATACTTAGACTGGTAAACTACTTGGACAGCGACGAGTCTCCAGAGATAAGGATATACAGGGTTGCGTAACATATATTTAAACACGGTCTACATTTTTTTGTATGTCGGAGCAAGTCGGGTATAATGTGTCACAACTCATACTATCGTTTCTGGGCGGAGCTATTATTGGCGCTGCCATAACCTATTTCCTCGGCTCGCGCAAGTCAAGAGAGACGCTCGTCGTCTATCAGCCGGAGGGCGTCCCGCTACAAGAAATAGCGTCCTTCGAGCTTGACCCAATAATAGAGAGGAGCATGAGGGTGTTGAACTATGAGTAGCCTGCTTAGGCTTAGACAGAAACAGGAAGACGAGACTGTCGATGACTCCGTGATGGATGAGGAGACATATAACACCATAGTTAGCAACCTAAACATCCTCATCCAGAACTATAACGCGCTGATAGAGACGGTAAAGGGCCTGAAGCAAAGGATAGACAGCACTGATAGACAGATACTGACACTGTCCCAAGAGCTGAAGAATACACAGGAGATGTTTGCACAGGCCTCGCAGAGCCTTACGGAGACCGCGATTAGAACCGTCTTCAGAGAGGCGGCGACCAACCTCTTGAAGAACGTTTCGCAGAACATCTCTGTGAACCTTGAGCCATTAATGACCATGGTGCGGGACAGCCTCGAGGCGTCTACAAGGAGCATCATGGAGGAGAACCAGAAGCTGCGCCAAGACCTGGAGCAGGTCATAAACGTGGTTGCACAGCAGCAACAGATGATTAAGGCGCTTGCCGACAGAATCGAGAAGATGTCCAAGTCGGGTATTCCCGGGCTCGACGAGTTAAAATCGGCAATCGAAGAATTCAAGAAGACAAACGAGGATCTAAAGAAGTTCCAGACCACAGACGTCGCGTCTAGGATGGATGCCTTGATGAATGATGTCAAAGTCATTGCGCCCCTGATTAGGGCTCTAGAGAAAAAGATCGAGGCGTTAGATGGGAGAGTCAAAAAGATCGAATCAAAGTTTGAAGAGATAGAGGGCGCAATAGAACAGCTAGGCGGCGGGGAAGAAGAGTAGGGTTAGGGTGATGACGCGTGTCTGTGCCGCCAACTATCAGGTTGCCTAAACCGGTAGCGCTGCATACAAAGATCCCGATAAAGTCCAGGGACATAGTCATTATACAGCCATCCATAGCAGACCCCTTGTTCGGGATACCGGTGATCGTGGAGGGTCTGGGCTATAATTACCAATACATACAGCACACTGTCTTCGAAAAGAACGGTGTGAAGTACTGGAGGATTACCACTGGTCACGTTGTTATATATGCGTTGATGCAGAACGAAAACGCGGCGGCGGTTTTCCCCGTCTCGTTTTTTGGCTATACTACTCCAGACATTATTGACGCCGTTAAGCGTGTGAGGGCGAGGTATTACGCGTTCATCAAGCCAATGAAGGAGATCGAGGCGCCGGAAGACGCGATCGTAAACCTCCAGCAGGTCTACAATGGCAGGGACATAGTGCTCAGGATCGACCCGCACGGCATAGCGCACAAGACTGATATGGAGCTGATGGAGGAATACGTGAAGCTGCAGACGGAACACATGCGTGTGTTAGAGATACTTGAGAAGCTTAGGATACAGAACAGGAAGCTCGAGAGCAGGGCGAGGATCGCGGAGCGCCAAGTGGTGAACTATGAGGCAATGATCGGCGAGATGTCTGTCAGCATTTCGCAGTACCAGATAATGCTTACGAAGTACGAGCAGACAATACAAGAAGCGATGATAAAGATGCAGCAGATGGCGTCCAACATAATGGCTGAAAAAGAGCTCAGGGACAGGATGGAGATGTATCTGAGGGAGATGACGGAGACGATGCAGTCTGCGATGCAGGCGATAAGGACGATGCGTGAAATGTTGAGCAACGTTGTGGAGATGGCTGGCGCCATGGGCGCCGGCGCCGAGACAGGCGCCCAGCAGCCGGCGCCGGGCGGGGCTGAACAGTCACAGCAGCAGACACAGGCGTCTGGCGGGCAGGGCGGCGGGACATGAGCACGCGTCCACCCAACGACATAATTGCAGACATACTTACAAATGTGGACAGGATAGAAGACCCACTCGTAAAGGAAAGGGTGCTGAAGAACCTTAGGGCACTGCTTACGCAGAGGCCCATCGATGCCGCGGGCCTGGCGCTGAACAAGGCGCTGGCACCCAAGCTGTTGGCCATCCTCGACGCTTATGGCAGGACGCTGATGGAGGCGATATACGCCGCGGAGAAAGAGGACAGATTGAGGCTGAGGAGGGCGGCGATGAACCTGGGCACTTATCTGGTAGAGTTGCAGATAATTTCACAGGCGCCGCAGGCAGCGTTGCAAGTCAGGGCCGGCCCGCTTGCCGGCGTAGAGTCTACTGACTTGTTGCTCAAATGTGGCACTGTCGCAACACTGTTGTATCACTATATTCTCGCGAATGGGAGGGTCAGCAGGCCCGAGCTCATGTCGTATTACTCCGGCATGAATATATCCGACGAGGATGCAAACGACGCTGTGAAGTGTCTGCTAGAGAACGGCCTGATAAGGGCAGAGTATACTGGGGGCGAAATATATTATGTGGCAAGTATGGGTGAATGAAGCGTGTTATACGAACTGTTGCTACTGATAGTAAGCTTCACTATAAAGCCGTCACAGGCGCCCCCAGTTTCCCCGCCGACGATATCTTTCAAGAGGCCTAGGGTTGGCGTCAAAATATTGACGGTAGAGGAGCCTGTCCTTTCATCGTCGCTCTTCTATGAGTCTGACTACGCATTGATAGCGTTGCCGGCAAAGACGCTGTCGAACATGCCGTCCGACGAGCCGGAGCCGGCGTCCGTCACGATTATTGGCACGCAGAGGACTATATTGTCTGACGAGCTGGAAAAGATGCTGGGCGGTGGCGAGAAGTGATAGTTATCAGGCTCTATGTCAGCCCAACGTGTCCACACTGCAAGGCGATGCTCAAGTCGCTGATGAGCGTGATGTACGCGTTTCCCCCGGGGACACAGATACAGACGATACCCGTCGGCATACTCATGCCGATAATCCAGCCGTTTTATCCAAGCAACTTTCCAGAGTACCAGAGGAACTGGATAGAGAGGGACACTATACCGACCGGTAAATCGGTCGCAGAAATAACTCCAGTCCCGCAGGGCATATACAGGGAGCTCAGGAGGAGGGGCGTGGATCCACAGAGCGCGGCAGAGGCCGCAACTCGTTTCGCCATGGTGCCACAGATAGAGGTGGTGTCTGTTAAACCGTTGCCGGACGGCAAGGTGTCGGAGACAAGGATTGCCGTCTTTGGCTGGAACGACTCGAAGGCGAAGCAGACACTGAGCAGGCTAATTGCATTGGCTTGGGCCATGCGCTAAAAATATATCTTTCTTTGGTGTTTCTAGCCATATGGTAGACTTCACCACGTTGGGGCTGACAGTTGTTGGGGGCTTCTCGTTTGGCTACGTTATCGGATGGGCTATAAAGAAGATGATAGGCGTCATCGAGGCGTTTGCGGCGTTCGAGGTGCTAATTCTCGGCTTCCTCGCGGCTACCGGCGTGATAACGTTTAATCCACAGGCGGCGCTGGCACTTATAGGCTGGTTTTCAGAAAAGATCTTTGGAGCAATATCACTGGATACATTAATCACTACTTTTGGGGCAGTTACTATACCGACGGTGGCGGGCATGTTTTTTGGGCTGGCGCATAGTAGCCATTCTCTGACAAGACACGACTTTGAAGGCTTGAAGTGGCTTGAGACCGTAGAGGAGGGAGGAAAAGAGTAACATATATTTGATTATGCTCTAGTGTTTTTCGTGGCGTATAGGGCGTTTGAAGAAAAACCAGCGTCTAGGAACGATATAGTAGTCTTTTCTTCAAAGAGGCAACGTAGAGAGGAATGGGCACAGAAGATACTGGAGAGCAAGTCGCTGACCAACCTCGTGGCCGGCCTGATAATAATATTGGACACGTATCAGATGCTGTCCGCTTTTCCGGAGTTTGCACTGTTGATGTCTAGGCTGAGGGAGATAGTGTTCTTGTCGCCAGAAGAGATAATGAAGAAGTATCCACAGCTGTACTCAACGTTTCTATGGTTGCCGTCCTTCGTGATACTGATCCACGTGGTGTACCAGATAATCGTCATAAACACGAAGAGGCTACCGATACAGGTCATGCCCGGCGTGCACCACACGATTGACACAATCATAGTTGTCATATCAGCGATCATGTTGTCGATAGGGTTCATAGTGACAAAGTCGCCCGTGACGCTCATGTTGCTCATGCTGTACACCATGATGCTAATGGCGCTCATGAACACGAGTGCCAGGCGCATAGCGGAAAGGGCTGCGGAGAGGCTAAAGAGGGAGGGGGCGGCCAGATGATAGACGCGTCGACGGCGTTCCAGATAATGGTGCTGTATGTCTTCCTAGACCTATTGCCCAACATAGTCGTGTATAAGTACTGGGAGGGCCTAGTGAAGAAGGGCGTGCCAGCGGTGCTACCGTTCTCCATTTTTTTCTCGTACCAGGTTACCATTCCAGACGTGCGCAACTTAGTTGCACTCCTCTTGGAGACAGCGATACTTGCGCCGTTCACGGAAGAGTCGGCGTTCAGGGTTGCGCCATACATCGTTGCTGGCCAGGCATTCATGTTTGTCTCCTCGGTGGCCTGGGGCGTCGTCCACACGCATAAGGTCATAACGTCGAACAAGCACCTGGACGCAAAGACCCTATTCAACTTGTCGTCGATACATGCATTTGCCATGGCGCTTACAGGAATCTATTACGCTTATCTCGCGTCTATCATGTTGCTCTTGCCGTATATTTTCCACATTATCCACAACACCATTGCAGTCGTCAACGCGTATCTACAAGCGAGGCCGAAGAAGACTGCAAAGAAGAAGTATATCAAGGAGGCGGAAGGACAAAAAGCGGCGCCTCAACAGCAAGGCGAAGCGGCGAAAGAGGGGGGCGAAGGCGAAGAGGTTACCCTGGTGGACGTAATGAAGCGTAGGTGGGGCACCTACTCACTGCGAAGGTATGCTATTGGCCTCAGAGAGAACGAGTACGTGGAGGTGATATAGCCAGTCAAAGAAAAAAATTTATACTGCTTGTTTGATATTTTTTCTGATAAACATGTTTGACAATATTAGGAACTTGCCCTGGGGGCTGATACTGATACTTGGCGTCTTTTTGGTAGCTATGGCCGCCATACAGAACCTGCTCTTTGCCGGCATAGTGTTGCTCGCCGTCGCCTCTATAGAGATAATGGTCGAACACGAAAAGAAGGCTGGACGCATAGATGACAAGGGTGCATGGATATATAGGATAATTGGGCTATCGCTATTGTTCATATTTGCTGGCCTGGTTCAGAAAAATATAATACCGCTGACAGTCACCGGGGACGCACTTGTCGATACCGCGATCACAGCGTTCGTAGCGTCTGTGGTCAGCACCAGCGTCGCTCTGAGTATAAACTATCTCGCCAGGAAAGGGTTCAAGTTTTCGAGCAAGAGCACGTGGTTTTCGGATAGCAAGTGGCTTGAATCGATAAAAGTGGACGAGTGATAGGGCTTGCCTAGTAACAGCTCTCCGACGCTGTCCGCGTTTACCAACAGCTCGCTAGCCTTCATTGAAATCGTTGCAGGCATAGTGCTTCTTTTCACGTATAACAGTATCATTGGCGCGTTGTTGCTTGTCGCCGCCATCGACAACATATTTGATGTGTATGCGTTGTTACACCCCGGCATAAAGCCGTGGTGGTACAACATATTTAATCCATTCTTAGAAATGATATCGCTCGTCGTGGCGTTCTTCGGCATCATCTATGCGGCGTTCTTTACTACGTACTTTAACTTCTGGCTGTTCCTAGTGTTGCTGTTCATATTTTTGATGGACGCGATTGTGACTTTGGGCGAAATGTCTCCTGTCTCGCATTCCGCGCTGTTCAGTTCCGTCAAGTGGTTAGAGTAGAAAACGAAAAGTTTTTTATTTTTTAAAGAGGATAATAACTGTATGTCCGAGTCTAGGCTAGAAGACCCTAGGTTCAAGTTTCTACTTGTATTGTCAATACTATTTGTCCTAGTAGCGGCCATAGCGTGGTCTCCCCCGCTGCCAAGGCTCACAACAGAAGTCAGGCTCGGCTTCCACACCACGGATCTCTATGGGCAGGCACCGGCGTCTCCCCACTCGATTTACCCGTCAAAGTTTACTGGTGCCGGCGTAAGGGTGGCAGTGGTGGACTCTGGCATAGACTATCTGCACCCAGACCTGAGGGACAACATTGAGTGCATGATATCCTTCATAGTCTTCCAGAACGGGCACCCGCTTATATGGTGCCCAGTGATAAACGGCACGCTCGCACAGGCAGAGGTATATGAATACATAGTTTTCGGCTCTACGGGACAGTATGCATGGAGGGACGAAAACGGCCACGGGACGCATGTTGCAGGCATAATTGCTGGAAGGGGCATCGCCAGCGGCGGAAAATATAGGGGCATTGCGCCAGACGTTAGACTCTGGGTAGTAAAGGTGTTCAATAGATACGGGGAGACGTCGGAGGAGACATTAGTCAACGCGTTAATGTACCTTGCACAGTTCGACATAGACATAGTAAACCTATCCCTGGGCGCCGAGAATGCGAGCTCTTCGCTGAAACGTGCCGTGGACACTCTAGTTAACAGTGGAAAGATAGTGGTCGCCGCGGCTGGAAACAATGGGCAGATGCCGCTCACGGTCACATATCCTGCTAGGTATGATGACGTGATAGCTGTAGGCGCCGTGATGCGCGACGGCAAGCCGGCGCCGTTCTCCAGCATGGGCGGGCCCGGCATGGCGAAGCCGGACATAGCGGCTTTTGGCGTTGCCGTGGTGTCTACTTTTCCAACGTATAGTGTATACCTTTCCCCCAAGAAGATAGACAACTACTACGGCGTCCTGAGCGGCACAAGTATGGCCTGCGCGGTTGCCAGCGGTTTACTCGCGTTGTGGGTAGAAGTGGTCGGTAGACAAGAAGTCAGGGATCCAAACTTTATAAGGGCGCACTCTATCTATATGAACCCGCTCGGCGTGAAGACCTACTCTGCTGGGTGGGGTCTCCTTCTCCCGCCCTAGAAAGAAAAAATTTATATCCATATTATGCACAAATTTTTTGATAAACATGAATAAACACAAGTGGTATGTGTTTGCCGTATTGCTGGTGTTGGCTGTACTGTTTAGCACGACTCTAGCGCTTGCCGCCCCAGTAGGCGTAACCGTGAACTTTGTAGATGCGCCTGAGAGCCTCAACGGATTGACTGCATACTTCTACGGCTCGAGCGGGCTTGCGACAAGCGCATCGATCAGCAACAACGCCACAAGTGTATCTCTCGAGCCTGGCATATACGTGATGAAGGTCACTGGGTCTAAGACGCAAACCCTCTTGCTGATAAACACTACTGCCGCGACATCATACACTGTAGGCTACGCTAGCCCCGCGATTGTGCTAAACGTCACTGTTAAGGGCGTAACGATGCCGGTGGACTACACCGTAAAGGTTGCGGCTCTGAACCAGACTATGGGCTCAAAATACAAGGGATACATATTTGGTGTCGACAGCGTAACAGTTTCGTTCCCAAGCCAGTTATTGTTCCCAACGATCTTCGGCTACCAGCTCAAGTCTATAACTTTGGATGGTGTAAATGTCACAAACGGATTCAGTGTATCTGCTGGACAGCACAACATTGTGGTAGAATATGAGCAGACCGGGGTGCCGCTCTGGGTCATAGCCGCCGCAGTAATAGTAATAATTGTCATAGCTGTTGTTGCCAGCAGGAAGGGAGGCAAGACAGTAACCTTTGCAACAATGCTGAACCAGAGCAAATGGTTGGAGACGGTAGACAGTAGTAACAAGTAACACGGCTACCTAAGTGATATCGATGCGTGCACTGCTTTCACCGCTCTCTTTGGTAGGCGACAAGATCAGGCAAGACGAGGTGCTCAAGACCAAACGCGTCAAGGGCTCGAACTTTATACTTGTCGATATCTTGGAGCCAATAGTTAGGGAGTGCGAAGAGGTCACGAAGAACGAGCCAGACCCTGAGCCGGCCATAAAGGCCTGCATAGTCGAGGTTCTAGACCACATAAGCTCTGCCGCGGGCGTTGCGAGGGACATGTTTGCAACGGTGCCGATGGACAGGGCCGACGAGGTTAAGCAGAAGGCGTTAAGGGAGAAAGAGTGGCAGAAGAGACTCAACGGCAAGACTATTGCCAGCATTGCGACGCCAATGGTCGATGCGTGTTCCTCGGCGGCAAAGACGCTTGAAGAAGAGGCGGCGTCCAGCATATTTGTCTGCGTGTTGGAGTTGGCGAACCTATTAAAGATGTATGTGAACGACCTACAGGTTTAAGGTCTAAATCTAAAACAGTCTTTTTTTAGTGTCCATTTTCTGGCTTAGCGTTATCCTTTTGAGTTCTAGGCCGTTTTCTGTTGAGGCCTTGATGAAGGAGCTGACAAACGTCTTTGGGTCTTTCATGTAGCCATAGTAGATCTTTTTCCTCGACACTTTGAGTAGGAGCACCCTGCCGCTAACCGTGGCCCTGACGCCTATGTACCTGTCTCCGGCGACTACTTCTCCGCGATAGATTATTGCCTTTAGGCCCATTTTTCTGAGCACGTGTTTTACTTTTACGAGGACTGCCAGCGTGTATGGATAGCTGTAGCCAGACACAAGCTTGCCGTCGACTATGCTTAACGCGTTGGATGCGAGCGAAGACCCGGAGAGCGTATATGGTATAGACTCGTGGTCTAACAGTCTGCCAACCTCGTACACCTCGCTTGGGGAGAAGTGCGCCCCGACGACCTCGAACTCCGCGATCATGTAGACACATGGATATCTTCTGGCGTCCCAGATAAATTTTTTCCGTGTGTAGGGGCACCGAAACATAAATTTGGGGGCACGAAACATTTATCTTGATGCAGAAGTTTTGCGAAAGTCTAGGCACTGGCAAGACAAGTCAAAAGCCAGACCCCAAAGACTTGATTATACAGTCGATAATAAGCGAGGCCAGGAGGCGCCCGCTCACGGTTTCCGCTGGGACGATAAGGCAGAGGGCGTCGAGAAAAGGCATAAAGATCGACAAGGGCCAACTGAGGAAGATACTGGACGAGATACTGCGCAGCGTCGGCGACGACATAGTTATATACGAAAAGAAGAGGCCGAAAAGGAGCATGCCTAGGAAGCTTGTTCTGGCCCCGAGGTCGCTGAAGTCTTTTAGGCTCTCGGAGGAGTGGGTGGAGCACGTTGAGTGAAAAGAGGCGGCTTGGGCGCGGCGCGTTGCAGGAGCTCATGTGGCTCTTGATGAACGTGTTGGCGCTGGAAGAGCACCTCGCAGAGACGCCGATTGACGAATTGTCGTTGCTGGACGCTAGGGCGATGAGGGCGGAGGCCCTTGAAGGGATTACCCAGCTCTTGTCTGGCAAGAAGCCGAGCGAGACGATGCTTAGGAGGTACTGGTGCATAGTCAAGCACCTCTTGCTGGCATCGATGCACAGCTTCGAGGTGGCTGGACAGATAGCGGACACGCACCCGGAAGAGTCGTGGGAAATGCTTGAGCTGTCCAGAGCTGCGTTTAGTAGGGCAGAGGAACTATTGGCCAAGTATGCGTCGCAGCCAATAGAAGGGAAAGAGAAACAAGAGGCCGGAGAGGAAATACACGACGCGTAGGAACACCTACAACACAATTTTTTTATATTTCTGTTTTCAAGTTTAAACTGATGAACAACAAAAAAGTATTGTTGGGTTTAGCGCTGTCCATACTGCTTGTCCTGGCACTGTTTGTAATGTACCCGCTTGCTAGGAACGCTGTAAGACCAGCCAAGCCGGGGGACAAGGCGTCCAGACCCGGTGCAACTTTCGAAGTGCCACTGATGAACATTATCACGGTAAAGGTCTACAGGAGCGACGGCAGTGTGGAGACCTACCAGAAGGTTGGAGACCCCTGGACGCAGAACCTCATGGCCGCCATGGCCAACCTCCTCTTCGGCAGGTACAACACCAACCCGCTAAGCCTCTATGCTAGGGACGGAACCACCAAGACCCAGGTCGAAACCGAGTACAGCTACGGCGCCAGCGCCCTCAACGTCAACCCGTACCTGGCGATCGGTATCGGCACTGGCTCGGTTGCTCCGAGCTTCTACGACGTAGACTTGTCGAACCTGATCGCTTTGATCAACGTGACGGCGGCGGGCGTCTCGGTGACGGACAACGGGACACACATAATCGCCAGCTACACGGTCAGCTACACAGCCAGCGCTGCCGTCACGGTGAGCGAGGTCGGCCTCTACTGGACGGCCGCGGACTACAACACGAAAACGTATAGGTACTACCTCTTCGCCAGGGACGTGCTCAGCCAGCCCGTCGCGTTGCAGGCGAACGACGTGCTGGGCGTAACGTATACAATAGCCTTTCTGTATAACCAGCCCCCGATGACCTACAACTTCGCTGCCCTAATGTTCAACTACATATTCGGCCTCAGGTACTACGGCAAGGCCCTGTCGTTCACCACCACCGACGGAACCGTGACGACCACTGCGGACTTTGGGACAGATCGCTACACCAGCCCCATCGACGCCGTCAAGGAGTACGCGAAGGTCAGGTTCGGGAGCGGGTCGCCCAGCTACGCCGCGAAGGTTACGGACGTGAGGAGCCCGCTCGCCACCACAGGAAACGTGCAGGTGGACGCGGGGAGCAACTCGACGCACTTCTATTTTAAACTGACGGTCGGCTACCCGTTCACCAGCGCCACTGTCACGGTGAGCGAGGCCGCGCTGATAATCGACAGCATCGACATCGAAGCCGCCGTCGCTGACTCCGCTATCGCGAAGCAGCTCCTCGTGCTCTACTTCCCGATCACGAGTGCCGTGCAGATGCCCGCGGGCGGGGCAATTAAGTTCCAGTTCACGATAGCGTTCAGGATCTCGCCGTAGGGTGGTGGGGGGTGTCTGCATGGCGTCCGAGGCTTCCATGGCTCCTGTTGGTAGCCCTGGTTATAGCTGTAGTAGCTCTTGCACTGGACTACACGCAGACCCTAAAATATAACTTGGCTTGGACTGCAAGCTACGTTGCTTCGTCTGCGCCGGTAAGATATGTTAGCTACGGCCTGTCGCCCTCGTCTAGCTGGGCCCTCTCGCTGATGCCTTGGTATACTAAGACTTATTCCTTGCCATGGAAAGCGGCGTGGAGTTTATCGCTTATGCCGGTGTCTACCACACAGAGCCAAATATTATGGTATGCACAGTGGTCTGCATGGCCAGTGATTGTATATAATTATCCTGGCGACAAAACAGTGACCGTCGAGCCAGAAGCAAGTGTTTCCGTTAAACCGCCGGGCGGCGTGTGGACTGGCATCATTGATCTTACTGGTTATGGTCGGGTATACTTGAGCTTGCCAGCCGGAGTAGAGCTTGTGCCGCTGGGCGGGTTAACGTTTAACGGTACAAATGTATATGTGGGAGGCAGTGGCAGACTGTTACAACGTGTGAACTGTTACCTGATCTCTGTAGCGAATGCTCAGGGGCAGGCCGTTGCTACATCGGCGGTGTTTAATGAGACGAAGCTTTCCGTTGGCACGTCCATGAAGTGTCTCATCGGCGCCAGATATAACGTTGAAGTGCCCGGGTACAAGGTGGCTAATATAAAGGTGAATAATCAGAGGTTCTATCTCCCATTTATGCCGAAGTTCCTAAACACAACTGACTATTATTTAAACGTGGTTGTAGCAGACCCAACCGTTGTTACAATTACTAAGGTAACTGCTAAACCCACAGCTGCGGGCTACGTCCAAGTAACAGTGTATGGATATGTCTATGATAACATGACAAGCTACAGGATACCCAGCGGACAGGTAACGCTTTACTACAATGGTGTGCCTTATGATGTAGCAGTTACGGGAAGCGACGGTAGCTTTATATTGGTTATGACGGAGCGGTTGAGCGGCACCATCAAACTGAGTGTCGGGTTTACACATCCTGACTATCAAGCATCAAGTGCTGATGTAGAGTACAATGTTGTGCCAAGCGGCACCGGCACGGCGCCGGGCGCTGAGTTGCCGTCGCCACTGGAGTTCGCCCTGATCATAGCATCTGTTCTCGTGATAGTGTTTGCAGTAATAATGGCCAAGAAGATGAGGGCTAGGGCGATTGTTACCGTAAATAACAAAGAGTGGTTCGAGTAAAATATTTTTTTCTTTTGTAAATAAGGTTTAAATATTATTGTCCATAAAAGAGATATGATGAGGTTGAAATTCGCCAAGATAGTAGGGATACTGTTACTATCGCTTCTACTCTCTAGTACAGTTTCGCCGGCGCTGGCATATTCAATGATACTGGACGCCTCGGGACTGAGCATTAGAGATGCGAGTACTACATCGCTTGTGGAGCCGCATAATTGGCAAAACATTCCTTATCTGGCTAGTAGCCAGCTAGGCAACATCTATGGATTTAGGACTCTCTTCTATAGTGGCTGGAGCAGTATTACAGTGCTGCCATCCTACGGGTCAATAATTCTGACACTTAGATCTGGAGAAGTGGCAATACTGTCCAACAGCTCCAAATACGTCTATTTTGCGGAGCAGGACAAGGTTCACATACTGAACCTGACTAGATTCTTGTCCAACGGTACGGCGTCCACAGTAGATGTAAAGATTAATGGGTCTTTTTACTATGGCGCTGTATTCCCGAGACCGGCCGCGCCTGGCCCGAACGACACGGTTATTCTCGCGCCACATGGATCGAACCCTTACATTGTGATGCCGAATGGCACCGTGATACGTATAAATGTATATGATGATACTGAAAAGGGTGTATATACACATTGGTTGGCTGGTAACGGCACACTTTTTGCATTGAGTAGCAGTAAGGGTCTTTCTATATTTAAAGTGGGGCGCGATCTAAAGCCAAGTCTCTTGGGAAGACTCCCTGACCCAGGTTTAGGCGGGATGGTAGCGGTATCAAATGATGGCACCGTAGCAGTGATCACTTCGAATCGTACGCTTTATTTGTATTCTCTAAATGATAATGTAGACATTCATCTGAAAGAATATATAGGTGTGACGGCCCCACAAGGCGCCTCTTATTTCTACGCCGTTAAACCAAACGGCCAGATCGTAAAGGCATGGTATAGCCGGCCTGATGTAATTACAAAAAACATCACCGCAACATCCTATAAACTCAATAGTTTAGTATCTATGGCTGCAGTATCAACAAAGACATATGATGTCGTAGCCGTGCTTTATGGAAGCCACGGGGTAGGCAACGTTCTAGACATCCTAGTTGTTGATAGCAGTGGGTCGCCAGTATCCATGAAGGGCTTCAAGGTCGATGCGATAAATGTTGCCTTGCGGAACTACAACGGCACGGTATACTTTGCCGCAAGCGGGTACCAGACAATCGTGGGGGCTGTCAACGGGACACGTATCGGCGCATACACCATAGCCAAAGAGACCGAGGGGACTCCTTATGTCGGAGGGTTCAACATATTTTTATCGACTGCGATAGACGTTGTGCCAGTGCTGGCACTAGCACCATACGTGGAAGGACTCTTAAAGCGTGGTTTTTCTCCTCAAGACATACTTGTCGTGGACATGCTCGGCGACTGGGGCGCCGGCAGGATCCGCGCTTACAGACCGCTCTCACTCTTTGACACGCCGCATGTTGAGCTTAGGGGCGAGATCGTTGTACCAACAGTTGTCTTGAATACGGGAACCCCTTCACAGGTGCCACTTGGACGAGGGGAAATGATTCCCTTAGGTGTCACACTGACTGTTAACAGGGCAGTCAAGGCGGCGGGTTCATCCAACCTGGTGACCGGCGGCCCGTATCTTGAGTGGCACGATGTGAGTGTTAGGCATGCAATAGTGCGGTTTGACGAGCTTGCCTACACTAAAACCGTCGCGATGGCTCAGATGAATAGAAATATTTTCTCGGTAACCTTCAACTATACTGGCGTGTGGCATTCACAACTGTTTGCAACTGGTAGCGTGGCGGCGCCTTCTCTCGGTATAATATATTATGACTTGGCTCCGAACAAACTGAGTGACTATGACAGATTCCTATTACAGGGCAGGATCACGTCGACCCAGGGAATTCCCGGCGGGGCGTTCAGCGCGGTGTATGGCTATGGCCTAACATACACAGTCACCGCAGTGTTATATATGGCGTCTGCTCTTATCATGGTACGAGGAGAATCTCTTAAAAAACTCTTGGAGGAAAGAGAGGTGGCCAGGGATGTGCAAAGACTAGTGAAAATTTGGGACTCGGTGACGAAGGAGATACAGCAGGCAACAGAGGCTGGCAAGGCGGCAAACGTGTTTCAAAGTGCTGAAAAAGTCAAGTTGTTGCCCCCGGTGCCAGATGATCTGCCTTCCGTAATACCCGTAGTACCTAACCCACCAATATTTGAGTTCGAGGTTCCGCCAATAGAGGAGCTTTGCCTTGGAGCAGCGGCGATTATTCCGTCGGGGATCCTGAGGGCCAACTTGCCCAGCGATTTGATTGATAGGGCGGCTCGTGTGGGGATAACACGGGAACAGATAGGCGATGCTTTGGCGAACGCAGTGAAGATGGCTGCCCAAGACGCTATAACTGCGAGTAGTAGCACTGTAAGTGTTGACAGCCAATTGAATACGTTTGTTTCTACGATTGCAACATGGCTACAGGAAATGCAACAAAATGGCTTCTATATAAATATGAGTGGCACCTTGTATTATGTTGACCCACAGACGGCGTCCACATTCATAAATGCTTTTGTAACCGCCATAGGCTATTATGCGGGCGGCGTATCCGAAATATATAACGGATATGCAAAAACAAACGTGTCCCCGTCGCCAAGCCTAAACACGTTGAGGGACGTATACTACTGGTCGAAGTATATTTACAAGGCTCGGGGATACAGCGATGAGGATGCAAGCAGAATGGCCGCTACGCCGGTTACCTATATATTTCTGGCGGCGGCAAACAATGCTACACGTGCGTTGGCACGGGCTCTGAAGAGTAAAGGCGTAGCGTTGACCGACCAAGATGTGGCAAAAATCGAGTGGAACTTTATATTGAACATTCTCGGGGGCACATCGATGAACTCTAACAAGAATGCATTAGCAGAGGCGTTTCCGCCGCCGCCTCGATTGGTGGCAGAGTATTTTGAGGAGTACCTAAATAAGATGACCGGAGCGTCCACGTCGAGCGCGAAACAACAAGTCATAAAGGAGCTAGCGAGGGAGATTTCTGGGGCAAGCGTAGTGGTTACTAATGGGTATAGAGAACAAGGGATAACTGCCACGACCCTTGTATGGGAGTTCGAGAAGGTCGAGTTTGGAGTTGTGGGTCTGGGAAAACCACTGGAGGCTGTCTGGCTATGGTTCCAGAGGTCAGGATGGGTGCCGCTCGCTGTAGCCGGCATTATTGCGTTTTTCGAAAAATATGTTTTGCCTTGGCTTGCAAAGATAGTGGGGCAAAGAGTTATTACTGCGCTCACTTCGCTTGCGGCAATGGGTACTATAGGGGCGGCTTTTGCGATTGGCTACATGGGCGGCTCTCTAATAATGGCCGCGATATTGACGGATGACAAGGGCAGGGGCGGCGCCACAACGCTGGATGGGATCGTTTTTGACGTGTATGACCAGGGAAAACGTATTGGTATATTTGTGATGAGAAGCCCGCCAGATATAACGGTATTTAACGTTCTTGTATATCAGCAATCACTCAGAGACTTTCTTAAAGGCTTGTACGAATCTGCGCCGCAAAGCTTTGGTTATGATAAACTGATTATGGACTTTGTGCAAGGCGACCCGTCGTATATCAATGTCAAGGACTACTTGTTGCATTTTGTAAGCAATTACGCTACAATCCGGAGGGTCGGCTTAGCATACATGGTGCTGGGATGGGTGCAACCCACGCCGCTGACCTTTAGCGACGTCGTTGCGACCCTAAGCGGAAAGATTGATGTCTCGAACTTCGAGTTTCTGGGCGTGAATCTGAAGACAGAGGGCAAAGTTGTGAATGCGTCTCTGCCAGAGGAGTTCTGGAGAAGGGTGAACGTGAGGGTATATAGGGACGGGGCGTTGCTCGGCGACATGCCGTTCGACTATGCTGGTGGATATTTAAACGGCTCTTATTTGTATGCGGTGTACCGCGTGCCATTCCTCTATAGCGGTGCAACCGACATTTTTATTGAGATACCGAAGGACATGGGCCAGATATACGCCGAGGTAACCATGAAGCTGGAAGCCGCTATAATTGGCGAACTAGGCACATCACATCCCTACACAGCTGTAGTGTCTTATAGTAGTGCTAAGGGCGCGTTTAACCCGGTGTCTTTCGGTATATTCAACCTCGACAAGATACCGGGCTACCCAGCGAAGCCGCTGGCCGCGATCCAGGTAGAGGTTGTCGACTCTGACCCGCCGCCAAGGGAAAGGAAAGCAATGATCACGGGCGACGATGTTTTGAGTGGCATGGTAGGTGGCAGTCCTTATAACTATCTGTTTACAGACCCGTATTTGATGCCGATCAGTGATGCGCACAGGTTCAAGCTACAGTACTGGCTCTATCTGAACACCTCAAAGCCAGAACAAAGAGACGAGCGTAACCAGACACGGCAACAGACGCAACCATTGGACAACAATCCGAAAAAGGTCAAAACAATACCAACCGCCAACGAGACGGTTGTACCGCCATGGCTAAACGTGTCTGCCGGTAGCGTTGGTCTCTCGCTTTACCTGAACGGCACCCACTCATATGCTATGTTGCCAAGGATGTTGACTGCCTATGTGTACACACCCGAGCCAAACGTGGATGTCAATTTATACACGTGGTGGGTTATAGAGTACGAGAACAATACTGCCAAGAGGTGGATGACTGCTGCCTATGGTTCGCTGTACAACATCACGGTTACCACGCCCGGCGGAAAATACTCAGCCGCCGTCAATGTGTATATTGGAAACTACAGTGATTACGCCGCGTATCTAGCGAGAAAACTGAATACGATTGTGGCGCTGAAGTTTTTCGGCAAGGCCGTTAGGCTCGACAACTATAACTATGACAAGGCAATGGCTCCAGTTTCGCTCATCTATCCAGACATGCAGGGCAACCTTACCAGTGACTTGCCAGTCCTTACAGTGTACGTCTACAATGCGTTAAACTACTCTGTGTTGCCAGGCGCTACGGTGAGGGTCGTCGGGGCTAGCGGCACGGTTAGCGGCACGACTGATAGTAATGGTAACTTTACTGTGCAGTTGCCCGCGGGAAGCTACAAGGTATCTGTATCTAAGCCCGGCTACTATAACTATTCGTTGACTATCTACCTCTCGCGGAACTACTTGCTAAACGTCCCGCTCGTGCCGACCAGTAGCTCAGAGTCATATACTGGATGGTTGATCGTGCATGTTAGGAGCTTGGACGGGTTACCATTGGCAAACGCGACTGTCTATATAAACGGCACAGTTGTTGGGAAGACCGACAGTGATGGTGCATGGTATGGCCTCTTCAATTGGGGAACCGTGCAGAGGGTAAAGGTGAGCTACGGTAGCTGGACAAGCGAGGAGCGAAGCTTGAATATCACTCACTCGAGGGTTCTCACGACGTTCACTGCGATGCTGAACAGTGACATATTCAAGCCCATGGTATGGGCATATGCTGTGTACCCGGTTGGCGTGACCAGTGTATATAGTAACATAACGTTGCTGGCCGCGGTAATCACTAACTCTAACAACACTTATACGGTCGAAGTTGGCCTCAAAACGAACGGTACCAAGGTGTCATATGTTAGGCTTACTAGGACTGTAAAGAAGCCTGGGGCAGATGTTTTCCTCGTGTCGGTTCCATCTGCTGGCCCAGGTAAGTATGTCGCTTACCTCAACATCACGTGGGCGAAGGCTGACAACAGTCCGGACGATAACTATGTAGAGAGCGAGCCATTTGGACTGTATAGCTGGTACACGTTAGACCTTTACGTCACCGTGGAAGTTTTAAAGTGGGGCAGGGACATACCTGGACTGATATATCCGGGCGACACGGTGTATAGGGTGAACATCACGGCCTCACTTCTAGACGTTGCCGGTGCTCGGAACTATTCACAGTTTCTGAAGACTAGGGCCGGCAAGCGGATCAATCTGCCGAGCCCACTCAAGATAGATTTAGTAAAGCAGTCTGGGACTACTGCATTCGTAGATGAGATAGTTGACAGATTTAGTTTATCCGAGATTGCCCTGGGTACATCAATAATCAAGAGCGTCAACATCACCGCACCGTTTGCCAGGTTTATGACGGCGACGCTTAGACTGCCGCCCCTACTAAACGGCACGCTTTATACTGATAATGAGACGGCGATATCGATCAGTGTAGGCAACTACACCGTAAAGTTGCCGCCACACTTGATCGTGAAGGGTATAGACTATATGGATAGGCGTCCGGTGAGGCTCGGCGACAACATCACTGTTTCACTAAGGGTGTGGACGAACTACCTGCCCGGCGAGGGTATGGGTGGGTTGCTCATGATGGCCTTTGGAAAGGCTGAGAATAAATCCTTTGTTGCCTACTCTGTCGCAAAAGTCCCAGATCTATACGATGGCGATCAGACAGTGAAAGGCAAGATAATAATACCGAGAGATTATAAATACAACTTTTCATGGTGGGAGCCATACAAGGTAGTGGATGTAAAGTTTACGATTGGCAGAGTGCCAGACAGCTACTCCGGCGACAACTATGTAGAGGACTCCATAATGGTGATTAACACTGGCTCAGCGATTACATGGTTCCTCATATTGTTTGCTATACTGATACTGGTATTACTACTGATAGCGTTCATAAACGCGATAAAGAGGCGCAGTTTGAGCCGCCTAGCAATGTCGGAGTGGCTCGAGCACATACCAGAAAAGACTATACCGTCACGGTCGGTGCATAGAAGCAGAGAGAACAGCCTCTTTAACCTAGAGTGGCTCGAGAGCGTCAATAAAGACAAAGAAAAATAGTTTTTTTCTCTTACAG
>Ga0080004_1125750_pt1 | contig 37915 bp, 35 predicted proteins | sample WasSprMetagenome_FD_69207 | JGI IMG/M metagenome (GOLD analysis project Ga0080004, IMG submission 69207) | Sulfidic aquatic microbial communities from Washburn Spring, Yellowstone National Park, USA - WS (SPADES assembly) (version 2) | ecosystem: Environmental > Aquatic > Thermal springs > Hot...
TGCCAGTCCGTGAACTTCGTCGAATCCAGGACCGTATAATCATATTCCAGGAGGCAGAGGAATCCGAAGAGGACCTTAAGGACCTCCTCTACCAGGAAGCCATAGTTTAACTCCCAGTAGCTCAAGGTCGATCTGGATCCGGGGATTCTCTCGCCAAAGTGCATCGAAGAGCAGCTTTCGGCGTACCTGAGGCTCAGCTTATCCCATTCATTTCCTTGAGGACGAGGACCTTCAAGTAGAGCCCAGCCGGCCTTAGGGGCTTCCTTCCTCTTCCCCTTCCCCTTCCCCCTCCCCTCCCACGCCTTTCCTTTATTATGGATTCCAAATCCATAGATCCCAGGATCATTTCGAGGATGCCCATGAGAAGCCCAAAATCGTATGCCTTCCTGTCCCACCTCCTGAGCATGAAGAAAACTATATAACAGAACTCAAGTCAATTTTTGGACACGCCCTCCCCATCCCCGAAACGATTATCCATCGCATCGAAGCTTAGAACTTTATGTAAGCCTTTGAGAAAAATTCCTTCATAAGGAATTTAACGAAAAATCCCATGGAGAAGGCTTTTACGAAACCTCTCCCTCTTTCCTTTGGGAAACAAGCCTTGAACGCTGAGGAACAGGTTTGTCCGGCTTGTGGGCTTCGATCTCCCTGGGAAAAGCCTCCTAGAAAATGTCCGGGCTGCGACTGGGTCTTTCCTGACATAAGCCATCCGGAATCCGTGGTGATAGAAGGTCATACGAGGGGTCTTTGGGGATCCATAAAGGGACACTTTGTCGTCATAGGTCGGGATGTGCGGATCGGAAGGGGAAGCGTTGTTTGGAACCTCGTGTACATAGGAGCGGGAGCCCAAATCGGAGAGAAGGTTAAGATAGGATCCATGACCCATATAGACTACGATACAATCATAGGGGATAGGACTTTGGTCGAAGGATGCGTATACATACCTCCCCTTAGCCGTATAGGAAGGGGCTGCTTCCTAGGACCTAATGTAACGCTGACTAACGATCCCTATCCCCCTTCGGGAAGGGATAGCGAGGCGAAGGTTTTGGAGGGCGTAACCATAGAGGATGGAGCCATTATAGGGGCTATGGCTTGCATAAGGGCTGGGGTTACGGTTCATAGAAGGGCTGTCGTGGGCATGGGGGCAGTAGTTACGAAGGATGTACCCGAGGAGGTTGTTGTCCTGGGTAACCCAGCAAGGGTCCACTCAACTCGGGAGGAATATGAGACAAAGAGAAAGGTCTGGCTTAGGAGAAAGGGTTTGATTAACAGTCGCGAGGAAGCCCACGAGCTTTAGTCATAGAAGGAATATATGGCTAAGAAAAGCTTTCCGCAACTCCCAACTCAAAAAATTTTGGAATGAGGAATAAAGAATTTGCTTTGTGCTTTTATTCAGCCTTCCGGATTTCCTATTTTTGGCTATAAGACGATACGATTTCAAAGATATCCTCTCAGAATTGGAGAATCGAGCTAATGATACGTACGATTGAATTAAGCCACAAAGCCATAAAAGGCCAATAGACTTAAATGGAGCTTTCAGTTTTATCTACTTTACTTGAGGATAATCACATATGGTCCTGAATTGGGAAAGGAGCCTTAGCCCAACCTTCTCTAAGAAGGTATGGATGGAGGCTTCCTCCTTTCCATCTAATAGGGCACAAAGGCCTTTTGGAATTACAATAATCGTCTTGCTGGAAGCCTTAGGCTCCTCCCTTTTTCTCATTGTCGGGATCTTACTCCTTGCCTACGCAGGTTATGCCGCGGCTTTCTTTCCCAGGCATCCCCTTTTAGCGGGAGCAACCCTCCTAGCCATGGGGATCGTTTCTTTCCTCTTAGGCATTGGAGGCTTCCTCATCTGCTGGGGTCTTTGGACAGGTCAAGGATGGGCTTGGAGCATTGCCCTTGCCCTTGCGATCCTGAAGATTCTCTTGAGCCTCCTTCAGTTTCCGATAGGAATACCTTCTATGCTCATATACGTCCTTGTAGCCTACTACCTCTGGCAGCCTCATGTCAAGGCGTTCTATGGAAAATTGGAAGGTGGAGTACCTTATGGGACTGAAACAAGGCATCCTTTCGCAGGGGATAGGACTTTTTGCCCAAGATGTGGGGCATCAAATTCCTTCGATGCCAATTTTTGCTTCCAGTGTGGCTATCCATTAAAGGCCAAAAGGTCATGAAGCCCTAGCCCTTTAGAAGGCTAAAAGAACTTATTTTAGCCATATAAGGGATTTTGATTTTTCATAAGCCTTAAGGAACCTCATCTTTACTAAGGCTGAACGTTCAATAAGCCGGGACTCTCCATACCACAAAGTTCATCACAAACGTGTTTTCTGGTAGTTCATCTTCAGTTCTATTTTTACAGGATCGTCGGGCTTAGGATGTCTTCAAGAACATGGGGTAGAGGGGGCCTAAAGTCAAGCAGTGCGCGATCATTCTTTTATCCATAAAAGTATATAGTTCGTCCGCGGGATAGTGCCCAGCTCAAGAATACAATCCATCTATAAGAAGGCTAATAGAGACTTCTCAATCGATATCTTCACCTCTTTAAGCCTACATAAGAAAGAAGAAGATAACAATATAGAAGATAATAATATCTACTACAGGTACAAAGGAATGAATGAAGAAGTCTATGGAACGATGGCGTTAAGGCTCGGATGGAATCGAGATGTTAGAAGCCTTTGAGCTATAGGATAGAAGGAATCCTCCAAGTATGCGTCCATAACCTGAAAGCCTTAATAAAACAAAGGAGGAATTTTAATCATCTTACAGCTTAAAACCATAAGGACAGAAGATTCATAGGATAGCCTCTAAATGTTTTAGCTACAAAAATTAAGCCCACATTTTTTCTTTTCATTCCAAAACAAGACTGTACTAGGACTGATTCTCTAGAAACATTCTTATGGACTCTTCGAAGGGTGGGCTAAGAATGCCCTTCTCCGTTATAATGGCTGTTATAAGCTCCGATGGTGTTACGTCAAAGGCGGGATTGAGGGCTTCTACAGCCTCCGGAGCTATCCTTCGGCCTGCTATGCCCTTTACTTCCCTACCATCTCTCATTTCGATGGGAATGGATGCTCCAGAGGGCTTTGAGATATCGATGGTGGAGATAGGAGCCGCTACATAGAAGGGAATCCCATGATGCTTTGCCAAGATGGCAAGGGCGTAGGTCCCTATTTTATTGGCAACATCCCCATTGGCCGCTATTCTATCAGCCCCTACAAGGACCTTTTGGATCAAGCCCGTCCGCATGCAATAGGCTGCTGCATTGTCCGTTATCAGCTTAACCGATATTCCCTCGAGGGTCAATTCATAGGCTGTAAGGCGAGATCCCTGGAGCAGGGGACGAGTTTCGCAGGCATAAACATTGATGCGCTTCCCCCGCCTTACTGCACTCCTTATGATACCCAGGGCGGTTCCCCAGCCAGCAGTAGCCAAAGCGCCCGCGTTGCAATAGGTTAGTATGCCATCCCCATCTTCAAGAAGTCCTTCTCCCACATCGCCAAGGACCCTATTTGTTTTCTCATCCTCCTCAGCGATCGCAAGGGCTTCTTGGACGAGGGACTTCCTTAGGGCTTCTACATCGCCCTGGAAGGTCTGAGCCTTTGTTAGCATGCGATCCACGGCCCAAGAAAGGTTCACTGCCGTCGGCCTCGTAGCCTTCAGGATTTCCGATGCCTTTCTAAGATCTTCCATAAGACCCTTACGATCGGTGGCTCGACTTCGGAGGGCTGCTAGGGCGATACCCATAGCAGCCGCCACCCCTATAAGGGGTGCTCCCCTAACCGTCATATCCTTTATCCTTCTGGCTATCTGGCGGTAATCCTGGCAGGTTATGTAAACCTCTTTATGCGGAAGCTTCCTTTGATCTAAGAGGATAACCTTTCCATCCATCCATCTAATCGTCCTAGGGACTTCCAAGCTTCCTACCCCCCCTCAAGCTTTCATAACTCCCTTTTCCTTTCCCTTTCCCTTCCTTTCCTTTCCCATTCCATCTTCATAGGGATCCATCTCCCTTTTCCCTTCCCTTCTTTTTTTCTTTTTATTCCTCTAAGCCTTAAGAATCTCCATAGAAAATAATAAAGAGGCTATAGTCCTAGCAAAGGTGCGGGAACCTTGGCTTCCGTCATGACGGGAGAGGGAATCCTTACAGGCGGAAAGATCGTTATCGTAGATCGGGACTATGCAAATTTTCTAAAGGAGAGGGGTTACGGAACTATGGAAGGCGAAGAGCTCATCCTCCTTCCTGAGGAAGCCCTATACCTCTCAGAAGATGGACGGCTGAAAGTAAGGAATGAAGAAACGGGCAAAGAGGAGGGCTTCCAGAGCCTTGCCGAGCGCTTTATTCGGGCGCGCCCTGAGCTATGGACGAGATATCTGATCTATAGGGATCTTAGGAAGAAGGGATACGTCGTCAAGGATGGGTATGGGCTAGGTCTTGACTTCCTGGTCTATGAAAGAGGATCCTTTGGAAAGGAACCTGCCAAGTTCTTGGTCCTAGGATTCTCTGAAGGCGAAACCTTGGAGCTCGAAGGCCTCATAGAGACCTTAAGGATGGCTATGGGATCCAAGAAGGAGATGATTCTCGCCGTAGTTGAAAGCCGTGGGGATGTTGTCTACTATGCGGTTTCTCATGTGGGCTTCTAGGCTCTGCATAGCCATCGATATGAAGAATTTTCCGCTTTCATGTACGGGCTCCCCTGAAGGATGCAAGAGCCTTTCCTGAGAGGTTTTCTTCCTTGATTCCTATGGCTTCAAGATCTCTCTTTACGCTATCATGGAGCCAGAGTTCAAGACCTGGCCTTCTGGACATAGGTGCCCAGAATTCGAGGCTCGCTTTGTCTAACCTATCCATTTGTTCTGGAGTCAGATGCAGATCCACAGCCTTCACATTCTCCTCAAGTTCATTAACATGCTTTACACCTACCAAAGCTGACGCAATCAAATCCCTTTCGATAACCCATTTTAGAGCAACTTGAGCAGGAGTGGCGTCAACTTCCATTGCCACTTGTTTCAAAACATCGACAACCTTCATAGCACGGCTATAGACTGGCTCATTGAATAGAATGTTCATCTGCTGTATATCAGTAAGAGCTGAGTTCCTAGTATACTTTCCTGTAAGAAGGCCTTGGGCCAAGGAAGAATAGGAAAGATACTTCAATGACTTCTTTCTACAGAAATTTGCTATGTCTTCTTCATCATAACTTCTGAATAATAAGGAATAGGGAACCTGATCTACAACTATGAATTCGAAAGCATCATCCCTGAATTTTAAAAGATGGTGCAACCTAAAGTTGGAGAGCCCACCAGCCCTTACAAGACCTTCCGCAATGAGACTTTTCAAAGAATTGTATATATCCTCATAGTCTCTATCTTCCATATCCGTTTGGTTCGTTCCCCAGTGGCCCTTGATCTTTGGCCAATGGATTATGTAGAGATCAATGTAGTTGGTCTGTAGCCTTTCTAGGCTTCCTCTAAGCCTTCTATGCATCGTTTCATAATCCCACTTAGGTGGGCCTATCTTTGTGGCTAAAATAATATCTTCCCTCCGTCCCTTAAGGAAACCACCTAATATCTCCTCGGATTTTCCATATCCCTCTGCAGTATCGATGAAATTGATTCCAACATCTAGGGCATAATCCACGATACGCTTACACTCATCTAAATCAACGGTGCCCCCATGCAGAGGTCTGAGCAAACTCCCATGTACCTAAGCAAAGCTGACTCACAACGAGATTAGACTTTCCAAGTTTCTTGTATTTCATAAGCGATCCCCCTTCTTCAACCTTTACATATGAAATGAAGTGAAGATATATTAAAGTAACAGGGAAAAGGGGTTGGCATTTCAATACTTAACTGATTGTTTGCATTTCTATATTTAGCTTGCGTCTATCATCCGCAGTATGCTCCTGATCGATAGCTTTTCATCCCTAACTTTATGTATGAAGAGGTGCACAGCCCTTTTCCTTAATTTTCCCTCTTGAAATAATCTCGCAGTTAGCCACCAAGGCCTATATTTAAATAATCGAACTTTAAAGGCTTTAGCAATTGGAGGAGTCTTCATGAAGATTCTAAGCATCGAGGCCGTTACAGTTAAGGTTCCGTATATTCCTGCCGTGAGAAGATATAGACCTGAGGGCCGCCATAGCCTCATCCTTAAAATCCATACGGATGAGGGCATCTTAGGTCTTGGGGAAGCCTATGCTGGAAGGGAAGATGGGGAAGGGCTTAAAGCCTATGCCAAGGCGCTCCTAGGAAAGGATCCCATGGAACTCAACCTAGCAGATCTGTGGAGCCTCATGCCTGGAATCCCATCCTATACCTTCCTGGGCTTTGAGACGGCCCTTTACGATATCGTAGGAAAGAAGCTGGGGCTTCCTGTCTGTAAGCTTCTGGGAGGAAGGTTCAAAGAAAAGGTTCCTTTGGCTTATTGGTCCCATGAGATGACTGTCGAGGAGACGGTTTCGGAAGCCCAGGTGGCCGTGGAGAAGGGCTTCAAGGTCTACAAGTTCAAGGCTTGGGAGCGAAACTACAAAGGATCCGTAGCCGAGAGGGTAAGGGCTATCGATAAAGCCGTAGGGGATAACCTCGCCCTAAGGCTTGAGGCAAACTGGGCATGGGAAAACCCTGCAAGGGCTATGGGAATCATCAGGGAGCTTGAGGGCTACAATATCGAATGCCTCGAGGACCCCGTTCCCTACAACCTCGAATGGTACAGCTTCCTAAGGAGGAAGACGAGCCTTCCCATAGCCATCCACTTCGAGAATGGTTCAAGCTATCCAAGGCCAAGGGAAATCCTGAACGCCCTTAAGGCTGAAGCCTGCGACTACATGAATGTTGCAGGACCGGATTTCCATGAGGGGTTCCTTAAGGGAGCTGCCGTGGCGGATATGGCTGGTGTGAGAATATGGCATGGAGGGCATCTGGCCTTCGCCATCATGGATGCAGCCTTCGCTCATGCCTGCGCAGCCGTGAGGAACGACCTCCTTCCCTGCGACCTTCTCCACCACCTCTTCGAGGACGACCTGATCCTCAAGCCCTTAAGGATTGAGAATGGCTTTCTCGAGGTTCCCAAGGGTCCTGGCTTGGGCGTCGAACTGGACGAGGATGCGCTGAAACGCTATGAGGCCCAGAGGATCGAGGTAAAAGCCGAGTAAGCCTTTTACCCTCTTTATGGTCAACGTGCGATCCACTTTAATGAAATAACCTATTTTTCATTAATCCGAAGGCCACGGTTATCAGAATCCCCTTTGTTTAGTACTTTATATCCCTGTTATCGCATGCTTAGTTCCATATCGTTCCAAACATGGTCTCTAAACCGACACCATAAAACCTTTCGAGCCAATACCCCAATTCTAGGGCTTCTAAGGCTTTCTAGGATTCCATGCAAGGGCTTTGGCAGCGGCAAGGATTTCCTCAGGAGTCTCGAAGACAGGGATGCCGAAGGATTGGAGGCGCCTCGATTCCTTGGCAACGAAGGGACCGCCGGAAGCCCAAGCTAAGAGAGGCTTCCGATTCTTATCCTTATCCCTATCCTTATTCTTAAGCCCGTTTTCGCATAGCCTCTTCCATAACTCACCAACCCTGTCCACGACATCCTCCTCCAGGGGCGGATCCTGGAAGACGAAGAAGGAGAGGATCATATCGATGCCCGGATCAGAAAGAAGGATATTGAGGGCTGTTATGTAATCCTCGGCTCTGGCGCTTCCTGTAAGGTCCACGGGATTTCCTAGTATGCAATAGCTCGGAAGGCTTCTAGAAAGGCTTTCAAGGGTTTCCTCAGAAAGCTCCGCAAGCCTGAGACCAGCCTCCGAAAGCCCATCGGCCACTATAACGCAAGGTCCAGCCCCATTCGTCAACATGGCAACCCTTGCCCTAGCTCCGAGAAACCTAGCCCTAGGCTGGAGGGCCAAAGCCTTCAGCATGGCGAAGAGCTCCTTCATGCTATGGGCTTCCAAAGCCCCTCCCTGGCGTAAGGCTGCCTTGAAAAGATTGTAGGATCCTGCCAGGTTTCCCGTATGGGAGACCGCAACCCTAGATCCTTCCCCCGTCCTTCCGGCCTTGAGGACTACGATGGGCTTCTTGGGGGCTACCTCCTTCAGAGCCTGGAGGAACTTCCTTCCGTTCTCAAGACCCTCCACATAGATTCCTATGACCTCCGTTTCGCTATCGGCTCCGAGATAGCGGATTAGATCAGCCTCATCCAGATCCGCCCTGTTCCCATAGCTTACGAACTTGCTGACGCCAAGCCCTTCAAGGGCTGCCCATTCCAGAAAGGCGCAACCGAAGGTACCGCTCTGTGTAAGGAAGGCTATGCCTCCCGGTTTAGGCCTTAACATGCGCTCAGGGGGCTGGAAGAGAACGTCCAGCTTAGCCTTGGGATTGAGAATTCCCATACAATTAGGCCCTATGAGGCGTATGCCATGGCTCCTCAGCTCCTCGGCTATCCGAAACTCAAGCTCCGCCTTGGAACCCCCCAGCTCCTTAAAGCCCCCAGATATGATAACAACGTTCCCAACAGCCTTGGATATGCATTCCGACACAGCCTTTGGAAGGGCGGAGACGGGTATCGCCATGACAGCCAGATCTACGATACCCGGAACTTCCATAAGGCTTCCATAGCTCCGAAGGCCCATCACCTCGCTATACTTGGGGTTTATGGGGTAGAGGCTTCCAGGAAAGCCTGAAGCCATAAGGCTTTTTAGGATTCCATGGCCTATCCTTCCTGGCGTAGGGCTGGCTCCTAAGATGGCAACGGATCGAGGTTTGAAGAGCCTTTCCAGGGATTCGAAGGTCCTGGAAATCGAAGATTCCTCGCAGCCTTCTGAAGCTCCATAGGCTTCCGCTTCCCTAAGCCTAGGCTCCTTAAGGCTTCGTAGCGTAATCCTGGCATCTACGGCCTTACAGCCCCTAGGATAGGCGAAAACTGGGTTCAGGTCTACTTGATCGATCTCATTATGCTCTATTATGAGCTTTGAAACGCCTAGAAGGGCTTCTCCCAAGGCTTCAAGGTCTAAGGGCTCCCTACCCCTAAAGCCTTCCAGGACCTTGTGGCCCCGAATTTCTCCTATCATATCGATGGCTTCCTCAAGGCTTATGGGAGCAATCCTGAAGGAAACGTCCCCGAGGACTTCAACGAGGATCCCACCGAGGCCGAACATAACCGAAGGACCGAATTGGGGATCCCTTAGGGCTCCGAGGATCAGTTCTACGGAAGGCTCCGCCATCTCTTCAACGAGGAAGCCCTCGATCCTAGCCGAGGGGCTTCGAACCCTTACGTTCGATAAAAGGGTAGCTAGGGCCTTCCTAAGCTCATGGGGGCTTCTGATTCCTAAGGAGACCGCTCCTGCTTCCGTCTTATGAAGGATGTCCGGCGAGACTATCTTTAGGGCTACGGGATAGCCTATCTCCTCAGCATAACGGATGGCTTCCTCCTCATTCCTTACATGCATGAAGCGGGTTGTGGGAATTCCATGAAGCCGACAGAGTTCCTTGGCCTCGGGTTCCGTTAGGGATTGACGACCCTTAGCAAGGGCTTCTTTTATGAGGTTTTCTCCTGGCAAGGCCTCTGGCTCCTTAAGCCTTTCAAGCTTAAAGCTTTGCCTTCCTTAAACCTTTAAACCTTTTAAGAACCTTGCGAAAATATCCTTGGGCCCGAGAAAGGGTTGGGTTCGGCTTTCTCAGAGAAGCCGACAGCAACCCGTGGCGCAGTACGGACGATGCAAGGGTAAGAAAAGAGGCTAGGATAAGAAGTAAAGCAGGAAGGAGCATCCGTAGAGCGCATCGGCCCTCTAACTATATTCGCCTGGGGAAAGCCGGGGGTCGCGGGTTCGAATCCCGCCGGGCCCGCTTTTAATCGAGCGCAAATCGCATTTACCCATTAACTGATTTCGAGATTTTCGTTCCATATCATCCAGGCCAATTCGATAGTGCAATAGTTCTCCGCACACATGCCCAAGCTGAAACGCTGATTCGGAAAATGGAGTCGTAGGTGTTAAAGGTAGGAGAAAAGAAAGGGACAGTCTTATAAAGCTACTCAGAACTACTATATAGGGATCGTTCCTTGAAGGATACCATAGCCCTTAGGCTTACCATAAAAGGAAGGGTTCAGAGGGTAGGCTTTAGAAGATATGCCCTCGACCTTGCTCAGGATCTAGGCTTGGGGGGCTACGTGAAAAATCTTGAGGATGGCTCCGTAGAGCTTCTCGTCCAGGGACAGAAGGAGTCGGTAGAAAGATTTCTAGAAGCCCTTAAGAAGCCCCCTCCTCCCATATCCATAAGGGAAGTAATGGAGGCGAAGTTTGAGCCTACTCCCGAAATAAGGGCCTTCAAGATCCTCTATGGAGAGATTGAGGAGGAGCTCCAAGAGGGCTTTGGAGCCATGCAATCGATACTCTTAGACTACTGGAGAGAGTTTAAGGATTTCAGAAAGGAATTCCAAGGTTACAGGGAGGAGTTTAAGGATTTCAGGGAGGAGTTCAGGGATTTTTCCCAAAGGACTGATGAGAACCTCAGGCTTCTCTTAGAAAAGTATGGAGAGATTTCCGAGAAGCTGGCGATTATCCTTGAGACCCTCGTAAGGGAATCTAAGGAGACAATGGAGCAACTCGTCATGGCTGTCAACAGGCTTTCAGAAGCTGTGGAAGCCCTCAAAAGGGCCTCAAGCGATCGGTAAAAGGGGTAGAAAACGACTAAGCGAACCGCTCCTTCCTGTAGGAGGAGGCTTCCTGTTTCTGTGACAGAGAGGGGTTTCCAACTCCAGAGCATAGTTTCCTCTCAACGGAAACACCTCCTTTTTTCGGCTACCTAAAGAACGAGTTGAGCATAGTCTTCTGGCATGGTTCCTTACTAAGAGGCTAGGAATTGAGATAAGTAAGATGTACACATGGAGATCCTCTACGGGTTTGGATCCGACTATGAGGGGAGGGTGCATGGATATAGTAACCCTTCTTGAAGAAAGTTACGCTGAACCTTCCCTCTCTCTCTAGTCTAGTGAGTTGATCTCTTTGGTTTTTGTTAAATGGGCTCAAAGCAAGATTGGCTTAAAACATATAGATCCATGAATAGATTATTGAGGATAGTAAGACTTAAATTCAACTAACAAACAATTCCAGTACGAGCGAAGATTAAGCTAAAAGAAAATGAGAAAATAGGGATTAATGTTGAAAGTGGATGTAATTCTATTAACTAAAAATAGTATGCAACCATGTCTTAAAGAGTGTGTTGAAAGTATTTATGCAAACATTCCAGTTAATCGGCTCATAGTTGTCGATGGAGGAAGCATTGATGGAACATTGAACTATCTTGAAAACTTTCCCCATGTTAAAATTATCGATGACAGTGGAGGGAACAGAGCCACGGCTCGACAAAAGGGTATAGAAGCTGTCGAAACAGAGTGGCATATTCATGTCGATTCCGATGTTATCTTATGTAAAGGATGGTTTAATAAAGTTGTGAAGCTCATTAAACATGATGTAGGAGCTGTATGGGGTGTTGCTGTTCCTATAGAGGAGCATACATTTAATATAGTTTATGCTATGAGTAAATTTTATCGAATGCCTATAAGAGATATGCTTGTTAAACAAATGCGTTCTGAAAGATTTATGACTCATGATACAATTATTAGAACAGAGGCTGTTAAAGATATTAAAATTCCAAAGGATTTACATATCTGGGAGGATGAATATATAGGGAGGCATATCATTAGGAAGGGATATCGTTTTTTAAAAGTAAAAGATCCATATTGTTTGCACAATGTTTCTGAGAAGGGATTAGGCTCAGCAATTTTAAATGGTTATTTGTTACATAAGTATAAAATTTGGGGATTTCAAAAGGTACTTATGCGCTTTATTTTGACCATTCCCAAATGCGCTTGGATATACGCTATAACAAAAGATTTTGAAGCGGCAAAAAGACAGGCAGTGACATACATTCTAACTATGAAGGGATGGCTATCCTATTCATAGCTCTCGAATTCGACATTTTTATAAAGCTTCTATGAGTAGTATGAAATTAAAGGGAGGTCGATGGAAGGAGGATGGAGCGTTCACCCTAAGCAACACCGTGTCATGCCTATCGAGCTATCCAACACAACCTGTCAAAAAGCCCCAACATGTCCAAAGTTTTTCTACAAGCCTGGCACATAGTAAAGGCTTAAATCTCCACCAACGTTCTCCTTGATTAAGAGCGTTTTATGATATCGGTCATAATAACCACTTATCATCGGTCTTGGGCCTTGCCCTACTCTCTCTACAGTCTTAAAGAACAAACACATTTACCTGAGGAAATTGTGATTATTCTTAAACCATCTAATGATAAGAGTGAAAATGTCATTAATAAATTTTCAAGGGATCTAAACATCAAATTAATTATTCAAAATAGAGGAAATATAACCGATGCTGTTTCAATGGGGATTAAAGCGTCGCATGGTAATCTAATCCTTTTCTTAGATGATGATGCAATTGCAGAAAAATTTTGGGTGGAAAAATACTTGCGATTATTTAAAACTTTCCCTTTAGCTGGTGGATTTACTGGCCTAACTTACAAAGCCTTCAAAATTAAAGATCGCATAATTAAAACTGAAGAAAATTTTTATGAAGAAAAGCCGACCAAAATATGGTTACATCGAATGCCTTTAGATATCTATAAGGATTATGAAGAATTCGTTTCAGATTCTGGAATTCTCAGCAGAATTCTTTTCACCTCTTCGTCGATCCTACGAAGTGCTTTGCTCGTAGGATGTAATATGGGTTGGCGAAAAGAAGCTCTTATTGGAAATGATTTGAAAAAAGCTTTTAGAGAAAGTAAAATTGGAGCTCTTTATGAACAATATCTCACTTCTTATTCAAGATTAAAAGGTTATTATACTTACCGTGTAATTGATCCAACAATCGCTCCAATAGTTTGGCATATACAACACTCATATTCTTTGCAAAGAAAACATATATGGAGCGAATTTTGGCGAAGTTTTGATTTAGCTTATAATTATTGGCGTTTAAAACATTTGAAATGTCGAACATCATTTCCAAGATATCTATTAGCATTGATCATACTATCCAGGAAAAAATCGTGTCTACGTATACCAGCTTACATTTATGGCTTTGTTAAAGGTTTTTGTTATAACTTTTTCAATTACTCTTAATCTGGGAGTTTGTTGTTAGGCGTAGTGTTGATTTCCAGCTTTATCTGAACCTATTCTACGCTATCGAAGCTTCTAAACCTTTTCACCTACGAAGCATCGGCCGCCAGTCTTCCAAGGGAAGTCCGATGGGCTAAAGGTGTCTGATTCCATTGCTCCTTTTGCAATTCCGAAGTCATCGTCCGATAGCCCTGATATAAACATGTAGGCATACGTTCAAACGATAAGATAAGACAGGAACCATCTTTGCCTACTGATGGGGGGCTTCGTCCATCAGGGGCGAGCCCAAAAATTGACTTGAATTCTTTTGACATTCTTTTTATATAATTTTCTCCATGCTCCGGAGGTAGAACAGGAAGGCATACGATTTTCGGACTCTCATGATATCCTCGAACTGATCTTGGGATTCATGGATTTGGAATCTGTAGACGCATGTACAGTTACAATCAATGACTTTAGAGCAACAATATTCTGCTCTCTTTAAGCTCTCCCGTTGTGGGATCGATGAGCAGGCCTAAAGCCTCTAATGATAGGCCCCCGATCAACACATCTTTCAAGCCTTTTGAAACCAGAATTGGTGTTACGGCTTTCTTCCCCTTCATCTCAAGAATCGCGAAAGTCTCATCAAGTTCAGTAGGTCCTTTGTCCGTTTCAACAGTCTTCCTTCCAACAATCATAAGGTTCAGTTTTTCACGAACTTCCCATGGTATGAGAGTGAATGTCGCACCGCTGTCGACTAGCGCTTTAGTCTTGACATCGCGGCCTGTAATGGGATTTGAAATCCTCACATCGACCCATACATGACCCATAAACGGGCCCCTAACACGAAATATAGATAGAGTCTCTATTATGATTTTCTAAACGTTGAAAAGTCCATCGGCTTAGGGCCTCTTTCCAAAGGAACACACCTTTTCGCTCCTAACTAAAGGTTGTAGGGCTATGGAGAAGAACATGGAATTGCCTATGGAGAGATAATCTTAGCCACAACATTCTTAGTTGAGATCGACAATAGCTAAATCCTTGAGCCTTGACGAAGTTACGATTCCTAGGAGGGGTTGAAGGTCTTATCGGAGGCAACCAGATCGTCCTAGAGGACGGAGGGACGAGGATTTTCCTAGACTTAGGCATGAACTATACCCGATGGCTCGATTTCTTCGAGTTCATCTTCTCAGAGCCCAGGGGTCTTTCGGATCTAAGGCAGGTCGGTATGCTCCCGGAGGCTCAGGACCTTTGCGTCGATGCCTGCTTCATAAGCCATGCCCATGGAGACCATTGGAGGCTTATATCCGCGCTTCCGAATAAGACGCCCATCTACCTAGGAGAATGCCCTTACAGGCTTCTGATGGCCTGGCTTGGAACGAGGCGCGGGACAAGAAGCCTTAGGGAATATGGGCATCTGGAATTCAGGACCTTCCACAGCGGAGAAAAAATCCTTGTCGGAAATATTAAAGTAGAGCCCTTCAGCGTAGACCATAGCATTCCAGGTTCCTACGGCTTCCTTATCGAAACCTCTTCTGGCATAGTGCTTTACACGGGGGACTTCAGGCTTCATGGGCGATACAGACCTTCGGTTTCCCTCTTCGAGGAAGCCTCCCAGCGCGTCATCGCCACGATGATTGCTGAAGGAACGAACATAGGGCAACTTATATCCCCTAATACGGAGCAGGATGTGGAGCGTCAGCTCGAAGGGATCCTATCGAGGTGCGAGAATCTCGCCATCCTAGACCTCGCAGCCTCCGACGTTGACAGGATCAAGACCATACAATTGGTTTCGAAGCGATTGGGAAGGACGCTAGCGGCCACAAAGCCCATCATAACCGTCCTTAAGGCTCTGGAGGGTGATGAGAAGCTCCGCCCTCCTAAGGTTGGTTCCGATATTCTTCCATATGAAGAAGTGGAGGATAGGATTCAAGCTAATCCATCGGGCTTTATCCTATGCACTTCCTTTTACAGCGAAAGGGAAGTGCGGGAACTTAAGCCCCCTCCAGGCAGCCTTTACATTCTCAGCTCTTCTGAGCCCTTCGAGGAGGAGCGCATGATAGCCTTCCAGAGGCTTCAGAATTGGCTCCGCCTCTTCGGGGCTCCCATGTACCATCTCCATTCTTCAGGGCATGTCTATCCTATGGACCTTAGGCATATCGTAAGGGAGATAAAGCCCAAGGAGCTCTTCCCCGTCCATACGGCCTATCCTGAAGCCATGAGGGCCTTTCTACAGGACCTTACGAAGGTCAGGCTTCCCTTCAGGGGACAGAGCTACGAGATCCTTAAAGAATAAGCCTTAGGGGCTATTTATCGAAGCCCAGGAATCGGAGGACCTCCATAAGGTCGCTTCCACGGATCGTGGCATGGGCAAGGGCTTCGAGCCTGGGGCTTTTGGGGTTGAAGGCTATTCTGATACCGGCCTCCTGGAAAAGGCTTATATCCGTCTCATCGTCCCCCACGGCTGCACATTCCGAAGCCCTAAAGCCATACGCCTTCCTTATGGACCTTAAGATCGATCCCTTCCCATCGAAGGTTACAAGGACATCTATGTCGCCCGTGAGCTTCCCGCCTTGAACCTTAAGGATGTTGGCCCATGCAAAGTCTAAGCCTAGCTCCCTGGCTGCCCTATCCGTAAGGATCGTAAGACCTGCGCTGATGACTCCGACCTTGATCCCCTCGCCCCTAAGGATTTCGATGACCTCCTTGGCATGGTCTATGTAGGGTATGCGGTTCACGAGTTCCTGAACCCTTCTTATCGGAATCCCCTTCCATAGGGCTGTGTCAAGGCGAGCCCATTCCCCATAGTCGATTTCACCCCTCTCGTACCTTTGGGCATATACGAAAGCCCTATCCCAGGTTCCAAGGGCTTCATGGAGGTATCTCCAAATGCTATCTACGCAGGTAAGGGTTCCGTCCAGATCGAAGGCTACGAGTTTAAGGTTCTTCCTAAGGCTCAAGGATCGATCCACCAGCGTTTCTTGGGCTTTTGAAGGCCTTCATGGATGGAGCAAAGGGTGCCTGGAAAAGGTAGGGTAAAGGATGAATTAAACTTTGGCGATTTCTTAGCTTAGCTTAGCTTAGGTTTGAAGGGGAAAATTGAGCTCGAAAGCCTTATTGCCTAAAACCGGTTTTTTCGACCCCTCGATCCAATCTCTTTCAACCTAATCCATTCTAATCCATTCTATCTTTCTTTCGCTTCGCTCTCTCTCCATCTATTCCCCTCATTTTCCTTCCTTTTTTTGGCTTTGAAAAACTTAAGTGATAGGCTTACGAAATTCTATCGAAACGAATTGTCGGCCAAGTTAAAAAGGCTTGAGGACGTCCCTGGGATTGGGGCTGCCACGGCTGCGAAGCTCCGGGAGGCGGGCTACATAACCGTGGAAAGCATAGCCGTAACTCCAGCAAGGCTCCTCGCCGAGGCAACCGGTTTGACGGAAACGAAGGCCGCCGAGATTGCCCAGGCTGCCAGGGAGCTTCTTGAGATCGACTTCATTCGATCCGATGAACTCCTTGCCAAGCGGAAGGCCGTAGCCCGTCTTACGACGGGAAGCAAGAACCTCGATACCCTTCTTGGCGGGGGGATCGAAACCCAGGCTATGACGGAGCTCATCGGAGAATATGGGGTGGGGAAGACCCAGCTCTGCCTAACCCTTTGCGTGATGTGCCAGCTTCCTCCGGAGGAGGGAGGGCTTGGGGGCAATGCCCTTTTCATCGATGCCGAAGGAACCTTCCGCCCTGAAAGGATCTATCAGATCGCCTCTTCCAGAGGCTACGATCCTGCAGGCGTCCTTAAGAACATCATATCGGCCAGAGCCTACAATTCCGACCATCAGACCCTTATCGTGGAAAAGGCCTTTGAAGTCGTCCCAAAGGAGAACATAAAGCTCGTCGTCCTCGACTCCGTGATAAGCCACTTCAGGAGCGAATACGTGGGTAGGGAGAGCCTAGCCCTCAGGCAGCAGAAGCTCAACTATCATCTCCATTCTTTGCTAAGACTTGCTGAGGCATACAACATAGCCGCCGTAGTAACGAATCAGGTCATCGCTGCACCCCAGGTCTTCTTCGGTCCTACGGATAAGCCCGCAGGAGGGCACGTTCTAGCCCATACAGCCACAACGAGGGTATTCCTGAGGAAGTCCAAAGGGAATCTCCGAATAGCCCATGTCATCGACAGCCCATACTTGCCTGAGAGCGAGGCTGTCTTCGCCATAACGGAAAAGGGAGTCGAGGATGCGCCCATGAAGGAGTAAGGAGACCTTAGCGTAAGGATGCCCAAGGAGCCAGGCCTTCCTGGACGATTCCTTCAAGCTATCCTAAGCCTTTATTAGGCTTCCTGGGGAGCCCTTGATGAGACTAGGGAAACCCTTACGATCAGAAGGGCCCTTTCCCTGTCATAGCTGTACTCGTAAGCCGAGGGATAGACTTCCTTAGGAAACCTGTAAACCTTTGCCATCCTTTCGCCCGTTCGACTGAAGGCTTCTATCCTCAGGTCCCTTCCCTGGATTTGGATGGATATGCTTCCCTCGTCGAGGTTGGGAAGCTTTAGGGCTATAAGATAATCCTTCAGTCCCCTAGAGGCCTCCTTCTCTATGCCCTCTTCGGGTATGGGGATGAAGGGCTCAGAAGGCTGGATATGGGGATGGGAGCCTGTCTGATTCTGAGAATGGGACTTCGACTTGGACTTGGTCTTGGACTCGAACTCGAACTGGGACTGGGACTGGGACTGAGATGTAGATGCGGATGAGGATGCGGATGAGGATGGCGAAGGGGACGAGAACGGGGGCTGGGTCCGAGAAGCCCTATGGCTTTTCCTCAACCTCCTTAACAGAGGAAGGACTATGAGTCCGAAGGTCAGAATCGTCAGGAGTATGCCTACAAAGACGGCAATATCGGGACTTATGTTCTGCCCGATTACTATTGGGAAGGGCCCTATGGCTATAATGATCCCGCCGCCACTACCAACACCACTGCCTTCTCCTCCTATGCCCCCTGAGCCCCCTATGGAGCTTCCAATCCTGAGGATGCTTGAAATACCCATAAGGAATATGCCAAGCATGATAAGGGCCATGCCTATCATAAGGATCCTTTCGAATCCCAGCCCCAGAATGAAGGCTGATCGCCTAGGATTAGAAGCACAGCTTATGCATAAGCCTGTTTCACGATCATAACAGGCTTCGCAGACCTTGGTATGGCATCCTTGACAAAAATATACTCCTTTTCTAATACCGCATATCCCACAGGTTTCGCCGTTTTTCAAGGAAACCACCTTAGGCTAACCTACGAAGCGAGCATAAGGATCATGAAGCCTATTATAAATAAGGCTGCGATGACTGCGACGATCGCCAAAGCCATGGCAAACCTGCGGCTTGAGCCGAATATGATGGGGAAGGGCCCTATAAAAATGATGCCTCCCCATTCCGTCCTCCCTTTGCCCTTTCCTTCATCTTCCTTCTTTTCCTCGGCCCTCGATCTTGAGGTTAAGGAGGCGAGGGAAAGGGCGGCGATCGTTATGATAACGCCAACCCACATAAGGGAAAAGCCTAGAAGGGAAAGGAAGTCCAAGAGGCTCAAGCTCATCCTAGTCAAAATGGCTAAAGGGAAGATATATGCCTTCCGTCTTCCATCTTTAATCTTCCATCTTCTATGATGATCCTTAATCGAAGGGAAGAATGGAGAAGATGGAATACGAGAGGCGAATCGAATCGAAGAGAGGCGAAGCGACGCGAAGAGAGGAGAATAGAAGGGAAGAAAGGAAAGGAAAGGAAGGGAAGGGAAAGGAAAATTAGCCTAACGTCTCGTGACCCTCTCCCTTCGCTTCCAGCGGAGGTTGTGGGATTTGCATTTCCGGCACTTGATAGCCCTAGGTGAGTTCCTGCAGTTGCAATCCCTGCATATCTTAATGTACAGCCTATGCTGCTGGGCCAGCTGTTTCTTGAAGGGATCCCTGATAGGCATATCGATTCAAGCCCTTTTGTCGCATCTCTTTTATTTATGTTTCGTTTCTGGGGGATCCATCCTTCTTTTCGAAGCTTTTCCCAAAGCCTTTTTTTCGTTTCGGATCCTTATGATCGCTCCACGATGGCGTCTATGCTCGTCCCCGTCGAAACATCCGTTTCCCTATGGATGATCACGTCTATTACATAAGGATGGTTCGCCTTTACGGCCCTTTCAAAGGCTCCCCTCAGCTCCTGAGGCTTTTCAACCCTTTCTCCAAAGGCTCCGAAGGCTTCCGCAAGCTTTACGAAGTCTATCAAACGCGGATAGCCTATGAATCTGTCCGTATACCATGTATCGACGGCGAAGTGCATCTGATACCCATACTTCTCGGCCTGGCGGATGAGGCCCAAATGTCCATCGTTGAGGATGATGAAAACGACTGGTACCTCGTACATGACGGCGACCGCCAGCTCTTCTATGCAGAAGCCGAAGCCATAGTCTCCAGTCACATCCACGACTAAATTCTCTGGCTTTGCAAGCTTGGCTCCTATGGCTGCAGGAAGGTCCCAGCCCAGGGGTCCAGCCCCTCCAGGGACGAGGTAGTGCCTAGGCTTGTATATGTTCTGAAGCTGGCTGGAAAGCATCTGGTTCAGCCCTATCGTCGTTACGAAGATCGTATCCTCGTCGAAGAAATCGTTGATCTCTTTGAAGACCCTTTGGGGCTTTATAGGGACTTCATCGAAGTCCATGCGCCTGGCAAGGCGCTTCCTGAGCTCCGGAATCTCCTTCACCCTCTGGCTCGGCTCCCTTCTAGGCGTCATGCGCTTGGCCTCCTCAAGCATCGCCCTGAGGGTAAGTCCCACATCTGCGATGATAGCCAGATCCGCTGGGACGATTCGACCGATGTGGTCGGGCTCTATGTTCACATGGATGAAACGCCTTCCCCTCGTATAAACGTCCAGGGCACCCGTATGCCTGTCCGAGAACCGACAGCCAAAGCCCACAACAAGATCTGATTCCAAGAAGATCCTATTGCCCGGCGGAATGTCCACGAAGACCCCAACCTGGCCCGCATAGAGGGGATGGTCGGGGCGTATTCCTCCCTTTCCCATAAGGGTCGTAACGACGGGGATGGCTAGATACTCAGCCAGCTTCACGAGCTCCTCGCAGGCATTGGCTCCGATAACTCCTCCTCCCAAAATGAAGACGGGGTTCTTGGCTTCTAGGATCATTTCCAAGGCTCTTTTAACCTTCTTCGGGTTCGGACTAGGCTTGAAGATCTCCAAGGGTCCATCGCTTTCGGCATCGTAATAAACTTCGCCCCTCTGGACATCCAAGGGAAGGTCTATGAGGACAGGACCCGGCCGACCTTCCCTGGCTATTCGGAAGGCCTCCCGGAAGACCTGGGGAAGCTGGGCCGTCTCCTTTACGCAGTAGCTCTTCTCCGTCACGGGCTTTACGATCTCCGCTATGTCGACAGCCTGGAAGGCTTCCTTGCCAAGCTGGGCCCTTACATTCTGGCCCGTAATGGCGATGATGGGAACCGAATCCACCCTGGCGGCGTAGAGCCCCGTGACCATGTTTGTCCCTGCGGGACCGGAGGTCCCTACGCATAGCCCCACTTCCCCACTGGCCCTTGCATAGCCATCGGCGGCATGGGTTGCCCCCTCCTCATGGCGCATAAGAAGATGGGTAATCTTCTTGGAGCCCTCCAGAGCCTTGTAGAAGGGAAGGATGCTGGCTCCAGGAATTCCAAAAATGTACCTTACGCCTTCATCCTCGAGGATGTCGACCACGGCTTCCATAACGGGCATTTTCGGTATATCCTTAGAAGAAACCAACCTACGATCCCAATATAGATTGGAGGAAAGGGGCGTAAAAGTTTATCGATCAAAACCTGAGAATTCTTAAATTTCTTAATTTTTAAAGAAAATTCTTCTTTTGAATTTATTCTTTTTGGCTATAAGATGATATGATCTAAAAGGATATTCGATAAGATTCGATGTCAGATTGAAATAATTCTAAGACAATTGCCTGAAGTGAGCCAAAAATAACATGGCTTTTTTCCATCAACCTTCAAGGGTTAAGAGGGCTTCGATAAGAGGATCGTCCTTTCAGAAAGGTTCTTGGAGCCTTCCAAAGGTATGTCCTGAAAGCCCCTTTCAAAGCCTTCTTTGCTTTCCAAATGTAGGAAAGCGCTTTCTATAGGATTCCCCTTTCGATCAAGCCTTAGGTCCTAAAGCCATGGATTCCAGGTATGGCTTTAGGATGAAGACCACAAGTATCGTCCTGCGATTCACAGGAACTATATACGAATTTGGGAAACTATCATTCGAAACTTGCCAAAAAGGCAAGGAAGAGAAGGCTATGAGTATCCAGACCCTTGAGGAGATTCTTAAGGAGAAGTCCAAGTTCGGAAGGGATTACATATCCGCCATAAGCCGAGGCTCCATACCCCCTGAAAACCTGGAGGAGATCATAAAGCAAAGCGAGGTTCGAATATCCCCTGAAGAAAGCCTCAGAAGGGGCAGACATAAAAGCTCCAGGATCTATGCCCAGCTTATGATTCAATTGGAAGCCCAATCTGAAGCCCAAGGGCCTTCCCCCGGGCTTTTGAAGGATGAAATTCTTGGCCAGCCCATGATCTCCCAGTACAGGAGCCTTATGAAGGAACTTAAGGACAAAAGAACGCGTGGAATCGTTTCTATGTTCGGATGAGCCTTTAAAATCCCAAGCCTTATCCGGAAAGCCCAAAGCCTTCCGCAAAAAGGGAAGGCCTGAAGGCTTCTGTTATTAGGAAGATTACAGCCCTTCATATATGGAAACGTGAGATCCCCTAGTCCGTAAAACTTAAAAAGCTTGTTGTAAATCTATAAAAGAGCCATGAAGCCCAGGCTTGCGATCCCTCTCTTAGCCTTCGCCCTTCTCACGCTAGTCCTATCTATGAGCCTTTCTAAGGCTCCTCCCCTCCTAGGCTTTTCGACGATCCTGGGCATTTCCGTGCTGGGCTCATCGGTTTTAGGCTCGTCGGTGCTCGCCTCATCGGTCCTTGCCAGCACGACCATCATCGAAGCCTACTCTTCCGCCATAGGCTTCATCCAGCCATGGCTCAGCCTCGCCCTCATAATCCTCCTTGCCTACATGGAGCTTACGGATCCTTCCTATGGAAGCCTTAGAGGATGCCTTTCGGAGCTTCGAAGGAGCTGGATGCCCGTTTCAGGGCTTCTATTCCTTCTATTCCTCATAATAGTAGCCATAAAAGTATGGAGCATCCTGGCATAGCTTAGTTAGTCTAGGAGCCAAGGTTTTCCTATCATAGTTCATCGAGGAAGATAAGGCTCCCCAAGGCTTGAGGTTACAGCACAGACCAAGCCTATGAAAAGCCTCAATGGCTTCCGAAATTGCAGGCTTAGAATCGCCTCCTCCCCCTCCTTCTATTCCGAGGCAAAAGGTCGATGATAATGTATATCGTCAATCTTGCCCTGGATGAAACCCTCTACGAAATCTATAGCTCCCCGAATGGCTTCCTCTACGATTCGCTTCCCCTTTTCAGGACTGGCTGCCTCGGCTCCTCCAGAAATACCTTCAGCCCTTCCGGCTCTATCGAGCCTTACCATCTCCGGGTAAATATAAAGTCCTATAGAAGTTTCGAATTCCCCAGCATGACCTGCATCCCTATCAAACTTTAGGATGTTATGGAAAATCGATGGAGGTATGAGGTCCCAGTAGCTGGTACCCGTCACCTTAATCCCAAGATCCCTCGCCTTCATTATGGCTAAGTCTATAGGAGCCCCTTTAGCCCCCTTGACAAAACCTGGATTATAGTTTCCCGCATGACCATTGAGGATCACAATCCTCTTTACGCCGTGCTTTGAAAGACTCTCGCAGAGGTCCACGATGATGTTGATGAAGGTCTCGGTCTTGAGGGTAAGGGTACCAGGCCAACGCATGTGATGGGAAGATAGCCCCACTGCAACAGGAGGTGCCACTAAAACCCTCGGATAAAGCCTCAAGGCAACCTCCTTCGCTATAAAGAGAGCTGAAGCCATATCATGCTTGAAGGGGAGATGGGGGCCATGCTGTTCATGGCTTCCCACAGGGATTATAACAGCCTCTAGCTTATCGAGAAGCTTCGAAAATTCTTCCCTCGTCAGGTTTTCCATAAGGACTTCCATGGTAATCAACCTCAAAGGCAAAGGTCATTGAGAATCTAGGGGGCTCTTAAGGCTATTTATCTTTATTATCTTTACCCCTCGCCTTGCAACTTTGAGGCTTAGCGGACGTTGGGAATTTCACTATCTCTAATAGACTCTCTATAAAAGGATGCCAGATCCTTCTTCACACCACTTTCCATCCTTTCTAAAAGGATGATGAAACCGTAGGGAAGCAAGACATCTTTATATTATTCTTGTACTCAAAAGTACATGTATGTGGAATAAGGTTGCCGAGCATTTTAAGGGATATCCGGAGCGCCTAGCGGTAGCCAGGGTCATCGTAGAGAATGGGCTAAGCGTGAGGGGAGGAAAGATTTACTGTAACGACATTGAAGTCCCTCCCGTTCGGATAGCCCGCATAGCCCGTGTCGATCGAAGGACCGTGGCTGAGACAGTAAAGACTATAGAGAAGAATCCAGAGCTACGGCCAGTCTTCGAGGGGATAAGATCCGCCGGCCTCTCATTGAAGGAGGTGGCGAGATACCTCAACCTGGGAGTCGTCGAGATAACCCCTGTGGATGCGAGGATGCCAGGAATCCTCGCGAAGGCAGCCTCCTTGATCGCTGAGAGGCAGATAAGCATACGCCAAGCCATCGTGGACGACCCTGAGCTTTCTCCGGAACCGAAGCTTACCCTCATTACCGAAAAGAAGATTCCCGGAGAGCTGATACCGGAGTTTCTAAAGATTAGGGGAGTTGCCAAGGTTTCCGTTTACTAGCCAAGGAAAAAGCTTTACAAAGGAAAAGGCTCCAGCCTAGGATACTTGGCTATTTAAGGTAAGGGAAGTCTTTATTGGGCGTTTAAAAATGGATTCGCCGGAAACCTTAATTTAAAAGCCAGATCTTTGCGAGCTTCAAACGAGAAGAAAAAATAACAAAAAGTGGAAAATAAGCCTGAGGAGCCCTGACATCCTAAAGGTTTCGATGGAATTGCTCCATGGGAACGGTCTTTGTTGCCTCTGGAAGGATGAGGACTCTGGGCTTCAAGCCTAGGTAGGGCTTTAGGGCACAACGAACTGCTTCCTCTGGAGATTCCACATAGCTCGCCTCGAGGTTCTCGATAACCTCCTTCGATGGCCTTCCTCCCGTCAAGATGATTTTATGATTCCAGTATCTTGCTTTTCTTGCGGAGGCCCTCATGATGTGAAGCCAATCTTCAGGATTTTCCCAATCTCTCCTCTCCATTCTTCTCAAGACCTTCTCCATGGGACTCCTCGCGAGCTCAGAGACTATAGGAGGCGAGGTTTCCCCAGCCTTTCCTTCAAGGGCTTCCTCTCCATCTCCAAGGCCAAGGATATAGACGATCGTTCCACCAGGCTTCGTTCCCCTTCTGGCGTTTGCGAGGCCCCTAAGTCCGAGGCTAAGGCTGAGGCTTCGATGCTCAGAGGGATCGGAACCTAGAGAGGCAATTGTGATGTCGGCCTTCGTTCCAATCTCGCAACCCCATACGTTTTCGTCCCCATACTCTACTCCATTCCTATGGGCCCTTAGATAATGCCCAGCAAAGGCCTTTACAGGCCTTCCATCGTTTCCTATGACGAAGTTGACGATGAAGTCTATCCCTACGAGGCCTCCAATGTCATCCATATCCCTCCTTCCGGGGTTTTCGTCTAGGGTTCCTATGCCCGCATATGGAGAAAGGAACATGGCATGGTTATGCATGACCGTTTCTAGGGCTGATACTCCTGGAACGATCATCTTGGCACCACCCTCATAGCCCGCATCACCATGGGGAGCTATCCGCCCAACGCATATCCTCATGTCAGCCTCGGCCACGGTTCGGTTGATCCAAACAGGGTTTCCAAGGGAGGAGAAGCCACAAAATGTGTGCTCCTCGGTTCTGTAGGCATTATGGACGATTGTTTTGTACTTGGAGGCTATCTCATCCCCAACCTTCTTGGCAACTTCCTCCTCGTCCATAGGGTCGTGAAGACCCGTTCCAATTACGATGGCGATACCCTCCTCCCTAAAGCCGGTCGATCTCAGCTCCTCTAAAAGGGTTGGAAGGATCCTGTAAGCCTCTGTCGGCCTATATTTATCGTCTATAAGGATGGCTACTGTAGAATGCCCGCGGCAAAGCTCCCTAAGGCTTCGCGTTCCGATGGGATTGCCCAAGGCTTCCTTTGTCAGCTCTTCGTAGGACTTTTCGCCCCTTTCGTCCTTGGAACGGGCTATCCTTACATGGCTACTAGGAATCCCTATCTTAAGCTCCAGCTCCTCCCTTCCTAAGGGGATTCTGACCTTAACTTCTTCAGACAAAGACCCTTTCCCCCGTTTAGCCTTCCCCTTTGGCATCCTTGAAAGGAAGTCTCCTCGTTCCTCTATTAAACTTAAGCTAAGGCTCCCAATCTTGGAAGGCTATGACCCTTGCCGGTGACGCCCCCAAACCCTTTATCCTCAAGGCCGCTACGACGAGGAATACCCTCTGCCCAGATATGGATCTAATGCCCCTTCTATCCAGCTTCGCGATTTCTAAGATGCCTTTTTCCAAGAGGAAGTTGTGGGCTGGCACGGAAAGTTGCACGGATCCCGTTTCCAAGCCCACTGCCTTCACACCCTTCCTGAAGAGCCACTCGGCAACTTCCAAGGTGATCATGGGACTTTCAATTCCTTGGAAGTCTGAAAAGAAAAGGACGATGTCTCCATCTCTGACCTTATCCTCGAATCTTTCCATATCGGATGCCCTCATATCGTTTCCACCTGAGAAATCATAGCGCCTGAGGGCAGAGCCTGGACCGAGGAATGAAAGGTCTAGGACGATGGCTTCCCCGCAGAACCTTTCCAAGGGTATCGATGCGAGATCCTCCCCATGCTTATGAAGATGATAGTGGCCTTCCACATGGGTTCCGCAGTGGGCCCAAATCGTAATATCTTCTTGAAGTGTCGAATCTAAGGGATGGATCCAACCTTTCACGTTGAGCCTCTCCTCTATGTTCTCAACCCCCCATTGAAGGTCCTTCCCCCAGCCTGGGGAGCCTGGATCGAGGAGCCTTGTAAGGTCTAGGATGCGCCTAAACCTCAAACCTTTCACCTTTGCCTTTTTTTATCAACGTTCCTTAATCGATTAATCCTTTTCATATTTTCGAGGCTTTATATTGGTGCTGTTTCCCTGCTTAAGGCTTATAGGAGCTTTGGAACCTACAGGATTTATGGAGGGAGGCAAATGATAGTCGACGTCCATACTCATGTTCCAAAATTTAGAAAGCCCGTAAAGGATGAGGAGGCAGTCTATGAAACAAAATTCCGTCCAAACGATCCACCCGTAAAGATGAGTGTAAGCTGGGAGGAGCATTATGCTGCCATGGCGCCCGTCGATAGGGCGATAGTTTTTGGAATAGCCATGAAAGGGGAGAACCCCAACGATGCCGTAGCCGATTATGTAAGAAGCCATCCGGATAAGCTGATAGGCTTCCTTTCTGTCGATCCAAAGGATCCGAAGGCTCTAGAGGAGCTTGATCGAGCCGTCTTCCAGCTGGGCTTGAAGGGAATAAAGCTTGGACCCATGTATCAGGGATTTCATCCATGGGATGAAAGGGCCTTCGCCGTTTATAAAAGGGCCCAGGACCTAGGCCTTCCTATTTTGTTCCACCAGGCGGCTTCCCCAGGGCGGGAGGATCCCCTGGAATACGCCCATCCAAGGCTTATCGAGAAGGTTTCCCTCGCCTTTCCGGAACTGAAAATAGTCATAGCCCACATGGGGCATCCATGGGAGAGGGATACGATCGTCCTCATAAGGAAGCAACCCAATGTTTACGCAGACATTTCTGCGCTCTTCTATAGACCTTGGCAATTCTACAATACCCTCGTCCTATGCCATGAGTATGGTCAAATGGAAAAGCTCCTTTTTGGAAGCGACTATCCCGTAACTACGCCGGGGGAAAGCCTTAGCCATATTAGGAAGGTCAACTCCATCGTAGAGGGAACTCGATTGCCCAGGGTTCCGGAGGAGGAAATTGAGGGGATCATCCATAGAGATGCCCTAAAAATCCTAGGGATAAAATAAAAACATAGAACATATAAGGTGAAGAGGCTTCCTTGAGCCGATCCCTTCCTTCTTCCGAGAACCGGAAGATCCTTTTTGTTTTTACCTTTTTACCTTTTTACCTTCACCTTCACCTTTACCTTCGCCTTCAGCTTTAGCTTTAGATTCTCCTTGTCATAAAGGAAAAGTTAAAGTAAGGTAATTCAGTGCTGGGCTCCTCCCTTCGTGTCAAGAGGTGCCTTCGGAAGATTTAAATGATCCCTTAGACGACTTTCATGCAAAACGGGAATGTAAATTGCCAAAGTTCAAACTGATCATCTCGGATTCAAGCGGTAAGTCAAAGAGCCTGGAGGTTGAGGGGTCGCAATCGACTCCCTTCTTGGGCAGGCGTATAGGGGAGACGGTCCAGGGATCGGTCCTAGGGCTTCGTGGAACCCTCCTCATCACAGGAGGGAGCGATAAGGATGGCTTTCCCCTGGTCCCAAGCGTAAGGGGAGGTGTGAAGAAGCGCATCCTTCTATCCGAGGGCGTAGGTTTCAGACCAAAGTATGAAGGTGAGAGAAGGCGAAAGCTCACTCGTGGCAATGTAATTACCGACGATGTCGTCCAAATAAACCTGAAGCTGCTAGAGGAGCCTGGCACCTCTGCCGGAGAGCCTAGGATAGAGAGCCCAAAGGACAAGGGGGAGGAAGGGAAGGGAGGAGGCCATGAGCCAGGAAAGGCTCCTGATACCTGAGGTCAATATAGGAACTGCGGGTCATGTGGATCATGGTAAGACGACCATGGTCGAAAGCCTTACTGGAATCTGGGCCAGCAGACATAGCGAGGAACTTCGAAGGGGAATTACGATTAAGCTTGGGTATGCGGAGGCTACCTTCTATAAATGTCCAAAATGCCCTCCTCCCCGATGCTACACGACCAAGACCGTATGTCCTTACTGCGGTGGAACTACTGAACTCCTTAGAACTGTGAGCTTTGTGGATGCTCCTGGACACGAGATTCTCATGGCTACGATGCTCTCAGGAGCAGCCGTCATGGACGGGGCAATCCTCGTCATAGCCGCCGATGAGCCTTGCCCCCAGCCCCAAACAAGGGAGCATCTCGTTGCCTTGGAAATCCTGGGAGTAAGGAACATCGTCATCGCCCAGAACAAGATAGACATCGTAGATAGGGAAAGGGCGGAGAGGAGTTATAGGGAGATCCTTTCCTTCGTGAAGGGAACGGTTGCCGAAGGGGCTCCCATCGTGCCCATATCCGCCCAGCATGGTATTAACATCGACTATCTCATCGAGGCTTTGGAAAAAAGGATCCCTACGCCTAGGAGGGATCCAAGCCTTCCTGCCCGCATGTATGTCGTCAGATCCTTCGATGTCAATAAGCCAGGAACGAAGCCACAGGAAATCGTAGGGGGCGTTATAGGGGGAACCATCGTTCAGGGAACCCTACGCATAGGAGAAGAGATCGAGATCAGGCCAGGAATGAGGTTGAAGGGAAAAAATGTTTATGAACCCATTTTCACGTCCATCGAAAGCCTCTACTATGGGAAAAAAAAGGTTGAGGAAGCGACTTGCGGAGGGCTTGTAGCCATAGGGACGGAACTAGATCCCTCGATGACCAAGGCAGATAGGCTTGTTGGGAACATCCTTGGAAAGCCGGGAACCCTTCCTGAAATCCTTTCAGAAATAAGCCTCGAATTGTCCCTCTTCGAAAGGGCTGTTGGAACTGCCGACTTGATAAAGGTTGAACCTATCAAGAAGGGGGAAAGCCTTCTTCTAAACGTAACGACTGCTGTGACTTCCGGGGTCGTGGCATCGATAAAGGATGAAAGGATAACGATAAGCCTTGGACGCCCTGTCTGTGCCCCTAAGGGCCAGAGGGTTGCTATAAGCCGAAAAATTGCCGATCGATGGCGCCTCATAGGGTATGGAATTCTCCTGTAGCTCCTTTTTCTATCCGTTTCCCTTTCCCTTTCCTTTTCCTTCCCTTCCTCTTTCATATACCGGCGGCTAAAGTGGCAGAAACCATATCGTTATTGTGCCATTTCTTCTTCTTAGAATGGAAGAAATGTTCCAAGTGCCGGGATTTTTAGGCATGGAAAAGGCCATCGATCCCTCTGTGAGCCTCGGATCTTTTGTATAGAAGGCGGAGAATCTCCCGATAGGATCATGCCTACGAATCGAAGACCATCCCAACCTTTCCGTTTTGTTTGATTCGTTATAGAATGTCTTTGGGAAGAAGTTCATAGCCTCTAAAGGCCAGAGAATTTCTCACCGATTCTTAGGTCTTTGAATCCTCTTAAGAAGGTTTAAATTTAGGCATAGCCTAAATTTGGCTATGCCTAAATCCATTCCCAAAAAAGCCTCAGAAGGGCTAACAGAGAGGGAGGCTGAGTATCTAAAGGCGATTCTCCATCTCATTTCTGAAAGGGAGGTTGTCGGAAGCCTAGAAGTAGCCAATTTCATGGGGGTTTCATGCGCAACCGCAAGTGAAGTCCTCAAGAAGCTCTATGAGAAGGGTATGCTCAAAAGGGAGCCTTGGAGAGGGGTGAGCTTCTCCGATCAAGGAATGCTGGAAGTGAACAGAATTCTGAGAAATCACAGAATCTTCGAAACCTATGTACACAGGTTTCTCTCAATCAGCCCCGATGAGGCTTGCGAATGTGCGAATAGAATAGAACTTCATTTATCCGATAAAATAGTCGATTCGATGTGTAGAGTCCTTGGGCATCCGGAAAAATGCATTCATAATAACGATATTCCGCGGGGGGGCTCCTGTTGCTTAAGAAAATAATCTTCATCGTAGCCATTGTGGCATTTTCAGAAGTATTGGGCCTTCCCATGCTTACCGCCAAGCAAGATGAAGCCAAAATCCGGGTAGTAGTTACGATTGATATCCTTAAAGCCATATGTTCCCCGATCATTGAAGGGGAAGGGGAGGTTTCATCCATCCTTTCTGAGGAGGCGGAGCCCCATAGTTTTACTCTCACACCTAGCGACATCGAAAGGGCTCTGAACTCGGACCTTATCGTAATAACGGGGCATATGCAGTGGGAGGAAGACCTCGTCAGACAGGTTTCGGAGGAGAGGAAGGTTCCTGAGGAATCCGTTTCCCTGAATCTCCTCAACCTAAGGGATATTAAAGTCCTGGAGCTTGATGGGGGAAGGAATATCCATGGCTTCTGGCTTTTACCCGATAATGCCCTTACGATTGCTAGAGCCCTTAAAGACAGGCTTTGTGAATTAAAGCCAGGGTCCTCTGAAAGGCTTTCATGGAATTATCAGGCCTTCGAAAGGAAGGTTTCCAACCTAAAGGGCTTCATCAGCAAGGTTTCTAGAACCTACGGACTTTCGGGAAAGAAGGTTGTGATTGGTTTCTACGCTGAGCAGTATATAGCCGAGGCTTTAGGCTTAAGGGTGGAAGCCGTTCTTTTAGGGGAGCAAGAATCCATACGCCCAGAAATTTTGAGGAGGATTTATGAAGGTTTTCAATCGGGAGATTATGCCGCCATGATTGTTTCAGATTCAGCCCTTAGGATGGAGAATGTTCAAAGGGCTCTTGAAGAAATTTCTGAAAAATCGGGTTCCCCTATAGCCTATGTTTTGGCCGTTTCAGGAAGCGGCCTAGAAAGCTACGAAGCCATCATGTACTATAATGCGGGACAGGTTTATGGGGCCCTTCTGGAAAGGCGCGAGGCCCCTTCTTCCGGATTCAACCTTTATTTCTTCACGACTATCGCATGCCTGCTCATAATCGTCGTCGAGACCATCCTTCTTTTCAGGAGGAGAGCTTTTTGAGCCATTCGGGTTCCATAATATCTGTAAGGGATGCCTCCGTCAGGCTTGGCAATCGTACGGTTCTGGAAGACATAAGCTTTGAAGTAGAGAAGCCATCCCTTGTGATGATCGTAGGTCCCAATGGATCCGGAAAGACAACCTTGCTGAAGCTCCTTCTAGGAATGCTTAAGCCCTTTAAAGGAAGGGTCGAGGTTCTAGGGCTGAATCCCTTCGAAGAGAGCTCGAAGGTCAGGAGGCTTGTTGGCTATGTCCCCCAGAGGGATAAGGTTTCCTATGAAACACCTCTTAGGGTTGGCGAAGTTGTCCTAATGGGTCCCCTTCTGAAGAAGGGTTTTCCAAGATCGATTACGAAGGAAGACATAGAAGGGGCTAAAAAAGCCTTGGCCTCTATGGGCATGGAGGATCGATGGGATTCCTTTTTTCACGAACTGAGCGGAGGGCAGCAGAGAAGGGTTCTCATAGCCAGGGCTATGGCATCCGATCCAGCTCTGCTTTTCCTGGATGAAGTCTTCGCAGGGTTGGACTCTCAAAGCCAGGAAAACTTGCTGAGCCTTCTCAAGGCCCTTAAGGAAAATCGAAGGACTGTCGTTATCGTGGAACATGAGCTCGACCCGATAATAGATTTAGCCGATAGAGTCCTGGTCCTGAATGGAAAGGTCTGCGCCTACGGGGAACCAAGTGAAGTTCTAAGTGAGGACAAGCTGAAGCCCCTCTATCCTTGCCTAAGAACCCTTGAGAAGGAGGGCAGAAGAATCGTCATTCTGGGCGATAAGCATGCTTGACCCCTTTGTTTTGAGGGCCATCCTCGGAATATTCTTCGCATCCCTATCCGTGCCTATATCAGTAATCATGCTTTTGAGGGGCTCGCTTTACATAACACCTGAGATTTCCCATGCTGCCCTGGGCGGCGCCGCCCTTGGAGTCCTCATCCAGACCTTCCTACCAGGGCTGGAGGACCCCTTCCCCATTGTCATCATCTTTTGCCTAGCAACCTCTTTGTTCATTTGCCGTATGGGGAAGATGGGGCAGCAATCCCTTGGAATGATGCTAAGTATTTCTTTAGCCTTGAGCGTAACCATCTATGCGGTCATTAGGAGCTTCCTCCCAATCGAAAGAAGGATCGTCGTGGATGGCTACTTGATAGGCGACCTTCTTCTTCTTTCTGATGCCACCGTTCTAAGCCTAGCTGTTGCATCTGCCATGGCGGCCATAGCTACTGCCATCTTCTACAGGGAATTTATCTATATATGCTTCGATATGGAAACGGCTGAGGCCCTCGGGCTAAAAGTGGATTTGTACGATTCGCTTCTCTTCGCAATATCAGCCATAACAGTGGCTGTTGTTGCCAGGGCCATAGGCGTATTGCTGTCCGTAGCGCTTCTTATCATCCCAGCCGCTACCGCAAGGCTTCTTACGCAAGACATAGGGAGGATGCTCGTGGCATCCTTCATGATAGCAGTTCTATTAGGATTTGCGGGGATAGGGCTATCCCTCTTCTCCAACGTTCCTACAGGCGGGGCAGTAGCCCTTGTCCTCACGGCCTTTTTTATGCTGGTTTATCTTACGGGAAGACTGCGCCCCTCCAAGCCCTTCCAAGAAGGATCCAAAAGCGGCTAATCCTTCAGGATCGGATGATGTTTTCTAACCTAACCCGAAACCTCATCCCATAGCTCATAGTTCTAGGCATAGAAATAGCAGGGCTTTCACCTTCTATTCTTTTGGCTTCTTGCTGCTTAAAATATTTTATTTTCAGGTCTTCTTCCGAAGACATGAGTGAATATAAGGGTTGTGGAAAGCATCGAAGGTCCAATGCATAGAAGCGAGGACTCACTAGATTCTGTCCAAACGCTTCCAGTTAATTTGAGGAAAGGCTTAAAAAATTAATTCCGCAACGCTTCTAAGGCGAGTTTTGGAAGGGTTTTGCTGTGGACAAAGCTAGTCAAAAAAGAACAGAGGCGATGGGAACGGAGGGAATTTCAAAGCTTTTGCTACATTTTTCAGCTCCCGCCATCATTGCCAACGAAGCCGCAGCCGGCTATGAGTTGTTCGATGCCATATGGTGCGGGCGCCTTTGTACCGAAGCCCTTGCTGCTTTAACCGTCGCTGGACCTTTGATGGCCATCTACAGGGCCATCGGCTCCGGAATAGGGGTTGGAAGCTCATCCCTGATTGCCCGATGCCTGGGAGCTGGAAAGAAGGATGAAACCAACAGGGCAGCCTGCAATAGCATGTCCCTCTTTTTCATGGTGAGCGGACTCGTAGCCTTCATATGCTTAATGGGCTTGGAGGCTCTTCTTTGGCTTTTCGGTGCCAGCGAATCCGTTATGCCCTTCGCCTACAGCTACATGTTTATTGAAACCTTGGCAATGCCAGTGGACTTCTTTTTAATCGTGGCAGCAGAGCTTACTAGGGCCCAGGGAAGCCCTGCGATCGCTGGTACGGGATTAATCGTTGCGAGCTTAGCCGATTTGATCTGGAGTCCGATACTTGTGTTCGGCATTGGGCCCTTCCCAGCCCTAGGGATTGCTGGTGCTGCTCTTGGAACCCTTATAGGACGATCTGTTGGAGTAACCCTTCTTCTGATATATTTGAGGTTTCGATCGATATACAAGTTTAAAATGAGCTATTTCATACCAGATTGGAAAATCATCGGAAGCATCTACAGCATTGGAGCATCCAGCAGCCTTAGGGCTAGCGCCGTTTCCATATCGCAGATGCTGGCCTGCAGGGCTGCATCTTCCTTCGGGACTGTTCCACTGGCAGTGCTTGGCACCCTCTTCAGGATCAATAGGATAAATTTCGCGTTTTCCATGGGCATAAGCCAAGGAATGCTCCCCCTTGTAGGATACAACTATGGAGCCCGAAAAAATGAGCGCGTTCGCAAAATAGTGGTCAAAGCTGGCTTGGTGAGCTTTTCCTGGGGATCCTTATGGTGCATGGCAGCCTTGCTTTTCCCGGCCCAGGCCCTTTCACTTTTCAGCCAAGATCCAGAGTTCCTAAGGGAAGGAATCCATGCCCTCCAAATTTTCGCCTTAAGCTTTCTAACGGTCCCAGAGATAATAATTAGCTCCTTTTTCCAGGGAATCGGAAAAGCCATTCCATCATTGTTGGTGACATCCTCCCGTCAGCTCATCTTCCTAATACCATGCCTTCTTCTACTGCCCTATATCTTTGGCCTAGATGGACTATGGTCCGCGTATCCTACTGCTGGAGCCTTGGCCGTTATGTTAGGCCTCATCATGACCATTTTTCAGTTCAGAAAATTAACTAACCACTGATGGGCTTCCGCGTAAACCAAGACTTGACGTTCTTCTATGGAAACCTAGCATCGATTCCATGGAAGGGGGGAATTTTTAAAGAGGTTTTCTCAATCCCCTAGACTTTTCCTTTGATCGGTCAGGGATCCAGGCTTGTTCGGATTTGGTTTAACCATGCGTTGGCTGAGGTTTCTGAATTTGAGCCTAGCTCCACAAAGGCTGTATGCAGACCAGCTTTTCCTTATTAATGAAATCGCTCAAAGTCAAACCATATCATGGGTTAACTTCATAACCTTTCCATCTGCAATTACGCTAATCTAAGAATAGCCAATCCAATAGAGCATGAATGCCCATCCGGTAAGTAAGTAAATAAATAAAATAAGACCTGATGTGGATCAGCTACTTCTCAACCAAAGTTAGGCCATCCTTGGATATTTTTTGGAAAGGCGTCAAGGGAAACTTTACGAGCCTTGAACATTATGTTGTTAAGGGATATGGAAGCCTGTAAGGATGTAAAGTTGCTGAGAAGCAGACTCTCTGGTCTTACTGAGTCTTATGTAAAAGCAGTAGTAATGTTTGGCTCAAGGGCTAGGGGAGAATCTGAAGATAGAAGCGATTTGGACCTGCTTGTCCTACATAAAGGTTGCGAGATTCAAGATCCTGTTTTGAGGAGGAGGCATTTATACAACTGCTTGCGGGAGGCTGTCGGGGAAGATTTTGAGAGCATTACAGTTATCGATATGGAGCTTGATCGTTTTCTTAAACCCATGGAGATCACCGCATTGCTATTGAACGTGTATTGGGACGCTGTTGTTGTTTACGATAGTACTGGAACCCTTCACAGCTTCTTAGGGCATGTCAGGGAGAAAATTGCGAAGAGCGGGTTGAAAAGGGTTAGGGATGGAATGTCCTATTACTGGGTTCTACCGAACCCGATAAAGGAAGTAAAAATTTTATGAGCTTTAACCTATTAAGTGAGGTTAAATACAAGTATAGGCTGGCCCTTGAGCATTTAGAAAGGGCCGAGCGGCTCTTTTACATTAATTACTCCTCCAGCTCCTCTATGCTTTGAAAAAGGAAAATTCTGTTTGTCTAGCTTATTTATAACTCCTTAGCCCTCTTTTTCGTTGAATCGCCGGGATGCTTAGGAGGAAGACCGGTACTGAAAATAACGGACATTGAAGCCTTTCCAGTGATAGTACGAGTTTCTGAGGAAGACAGGATGTTTCATAAGGTCCATTCTGTAGGCATCCTCCGTGATTCGTGAGTCTTTACACCCCAAAGAACCTCAATCAAAATGTAACCGCTGATCGGGGATATTAAGCTTGGCTTTTGCCTCCTGCTTTTGATGAACCTCCCAAAAGTCTTACGCTTATGCAAACGCCTCAAGAGGCTCGACGGGGAATCTTAACTTAGTGTGCTTCCTTTGACTCTGGAATCGGATGGATTGGAGCGATTTAAGCGAAATGGAACGATCGATTTCAGGCCTCCTTTCTCGATGTCGTCATTGTAAGATCGTTCAGATCCTTCATCTGAGGCTTAGTAACGGGGAAGTCCTTTTTTGGGCGTTGTTCTCGATTTTGATCCATTTATGGTGCGGGAGGTGAGAAGGGGGGCGATGAAAAGCCGGTAAAGTGCCCAATGTGTGGTTGCGAACGGGTGTATAAGGATGATATTCGCTATACTCGCCGTGGAGAGGTTCAGAGGTATCTATGTCTGAATTGTGCGTATCGATTCTCATGTTAAAAACATGAAGTCCCGCAAAATTCTTTTTTGTTCTAAGCGCTTAGGAGCCTGTTAAGTGCTTAACCCTGTTAAGTGATTTGTGAGTTTAATAGTACAGTTTTCAGCATTGGATCTTTGACCGTGTAAACGCCTTCATGTTCGTCCATTAACAGGGATGCCTTTAAGTTTTCTATTACATTCTGTAATGTCGCGGCGTTTACTGAAGAGCCTTTTCGGGTTTCTATTGCGTTTTTTATTTCTTTCCAGCGAGCTGATGTTGCTGCAACTTTGAGTGTTATTATGTAAGTTGTTCTGTCTCTTCCTTGTAAGAAATGTTCAAGTTCATCTTTTACTATTTTTGTGCCTTCTGCAATTGTCTCTTGTAGTGCTTTTTCGTGGGGTAGTCTTCGAACGGCTGCGTTGTTTCCGTAGAGGGTCAGCCAGCCGGGGATTCCGTCGAGTTTTTCAACAGCTTCATTTATCCGGTCGTCTGTTATCGGTTCGCGATATTCTTGGAATCCTTTTCTTAGGAATTCCGTGGCTGTCTCTTTTGTGAAGGGTTGGAGGTGTAGTTTTGCTGGTGATCTTCCGTAGAGTGGTGAGGTGGATTTGGGTTCAAGCAGTGTTTTCATGAGGCCGAACATGGAGCCTGTGAAGATGAAGACCATGTTTGGGTATGTGTTGAAGATATTGGCGAGGAGTTTTAGAAGATGCCCTGAAATCACTGATAGTTCTTGAACCTCGTCGAGTTCGATGACGCTGTCTCCGGCTTGTTTTCCTATTGCAGCCAGTAGGTCCCACATTGTTGTCATGGGTTTTCTGGAAAGAGAAATGGAGATGCCTCCTGTTCCGAAAGATATTCCTTCTGTGCGTTCTACGATGTCTGTTATTTTCTGTAGTATGCTTTTTTCTTGGTTCAGCCCCTGTGCTAAGGCGTTTAGCAAGCCATGGGTTCCTTTTGCTCCCCAAAGATTAACGTAGATGGCTTTTATGCCCATGTCTTCCAGCTTTTTGTTGGCTGCCTTGATAAGGCTGGTTTTGCCGACCATTCTTGGGCCAAGTATGGCTATCCATCTTTTTGCTTTGATTAGGCGAATGAGTTCGTCTGTTTCTCTTTCTCGTCCGAAGAGTTCTTTTGGAGTGTCTTTTGGGTTTAGACTGAAGAGTGGCACTTAACCCCCTTAAGCACTTAATCCCCTTAAGTAAAGAGATCTAATTTGACTTTTCTGTTGTCTGAATGATCTATGCTGTTCAATAACATTGAGCATTAGCTTAGGCTCTTTCGGGAATCTAATGCAGTTACCCAAAAAATGGCGAAAATTTTGACTTTCAAACAGAGAACACGACACCACTTAGCTTCCGAGTTGCAGAGGTGCCATCAGAGCCAGATTTAGGCTTAGTTCAGGAAAAAAAGCCAAAAAAGCCTCGGATTCCATGATATTCCGAACGGGAAAGGCTTGTTTCTGTGGCGACGAGTTCAGCCTGCTGAAAAATGCGAGTTATGCGGAAGATTCGCAGTTGAATATGAAATAAACTATGTGAGAGAGCAGAAGGTTCTGACTTTATGAAAGATGGTTTCGATAGAGTTTAGGCTGGCTAGTCCAGACGCACCATGGTCCATGCGACCGAGGTTCTGACTGGACTGGACAGTATCCTGAGCTGCTAAAAATTGAGCCTATGAGCTCGGATGAGTGAATGCAGCCTGAAGCCAGCTAGGAGGTAAAAGGATGAGATATGTGGGAATAGATGTTGGGAAGCAGAGATGCAGAGCGGCAGTAATGGATCAGGGAGGATTTATAATCGATGAGTTCACCTTCACCAACAACCATCAGGGTATAGGGGATCTGGCTTCCAGACTTACCATGGAGGATAAAGTCGTGATGGAGTCCA
>Ga0080004_1135462_pt1 | contig 37881 bp, 33 predicted proteins | sample WasSprMetagenome_FD_69207 | JGI IMG/M metagenome (GOLD analysis project Ga0080004, IMG submission 69207) | Sulfidic aquatic microbial communities from Washburn Spring, Yellowstone National Park, USA - WS (SPADES assembly) (version 2) | ecosystem: Environmental > Aquatic > Thermal springs > Hot...
GCTTAATGGCTATTAAAGCATTATTGGAGCCTTTCGCGACTGTTTCGAGTTTCATAAAGGTTTATAAGGGTTGTCGCTGCCTCCTCTGCTGGGGGACGCCTCTGGATGCGGGTGTAGACCTAAGAGGGGCGTGTTTCGGGTGGAGCCGGGATGCGGGGGTTTCCCCACAGCGATGACCCGGAGAGAACGATGAAGGGGGAGCTGTGGGTCGGGGTTACCCCGAGTGGGTGGAGCCCGATGATGCGGGTCCCGGTGAAAGGGATCCCGAGGGCTGTGAAGCCAAGGGTAGAGGGCTCAATACCAAACAACATCAAGCCCTATGAAACCCGAACCCCCTGCTTGGTGCTCGGAAACGCCTTTGCTTGCTTATGCTGAGGGGTACCTCATCGACGTGCCCAAAATGCGGATCTAGGTTAGTTGAGAGTGGCTACAGGAGGGTGAGGTGCCCTAGGTGCGGCTTCGAGGCCGATAGGGACACAGTAGCAGTAATGAACATCGAGAGGGTAGCCCTATCTAAGATGTGGGATCTCTGGCCACCCTGGCTGCCCCGCAGATGACAGAGGTATCCCCGAACAGATGCGGGGAACCGATGAACCCCCTAAAAGGAACCCACGCCCTAAAGGGCGGGGAGGAGGTCAGCTGAGAGATAGACTATTCCTAGGCTGACTACGTTTGCTATTGCTAGTGCCGTCAGGGTCTTTCTGCTCAGTAATGTCCCTGCTAGGATGGCTAGGTAGTATGTGGGTAGGGTTAGGTACCAGAAGATCGGCCCGTGGAGGACGTTAATGTATGAAATTGCTGTGAGTAACGCCACAGCCCGGCCATCTCTGCTGAGGGACCTGAACCTGAGTGCGGCGTAGGTTATGAGTGCTACTGAGGTCGGTAGGAGGAAGCCTGAGAGCCACGGGTACACCTCGACCTCGATGCCTGATGGGCTTGCCGGTAGCTGGATGCTGGCATTAGTGCCTGGCGTCAGCGTTATGGTGACTGGGTTAGCAGACCTCCACATATCCACCTTTAGGAGGGCTATGAGGAGCCCGTGGACTGCCTTGTATATGGTTAAGCTGTGCGCAGACAGCATGTAGCTCGGGACGAGCAGCAGGTGCTGGAGGAACACACCCAACCCACCACCCGGGCAGGCCAGGTCACCTACGAACGAAGCTGCGTAGACCGCGGCAGCAGACGAAACCTCCACCAGCACATCGCGGAACCCGCGCTCGGAGAGCCTCAGAACGATTACCCCGGCAAAAGGGTAGGCCGTGGAGAGCTTGGAGGCGAGCGCGGCACCCCACAAAGCACCAGAGAGCACACGGCCCCCACCGCTTAGCGAGAGGTAGGTAGCTGCAGAGGCGAACACCACAGCCACAGGGTCTAGGAGGGCGTAGCCGAAGGTCTTAACGAAGGCAACCTCCGACGCGAGGACTAGAGAGGTTAGGACAGCCACCAGCACATCCCCCCTAATCTTAAGCACGGTGAGGGAAGCTACCAACACAGACACGAAGCCGGCTATGGCAGGAGCTATACGCGGGTCAGCCAAGGACGAGAGGCCTATGATGTATTTAGCTAGAGGTGGGTGCTCAGGGTTAGAGTAGATGGGGGGCAGGCACCTAACGTACTGCGAGCCCGACGCTATGTAGTAGGCCTCATCACCATAACCCACACCTAAGCCGCGGGCCACCAGCAGCGCAGGGAAGAAAGCAAGAGATGAGAGAACTAAAGCAAAAACGAGGTCGAGCTTTAGACGGATCACTGCCTCACTCACTAATATGCTTACGCCGATACGACGGCGTTGATTATCTGGGTCCCAGATTTCTCGAAGTAGAGCTTCACGATGACAGTGTCTCCCGGACTCACATTACTCACTTTACCAGGATCACCAGTGAGAGTAACAGTTACCCAGCCTTTGAAGTTACCATTTATGGTCGTTACAACATTTGAGCCGCCGCCAGAAGGAGTAGTTGACGCTATGACAGACCCGTTCGCTATTACCTCAACCTTCAACAACCTATCGCTGCCGGCTCCAGTGTTGCTGATGTACATTTCCAGTGTCGGTCTATCGTTGGTTTTCTTTAGTGCTATGTTTGTTATGGATATTTGTGGGCTGCCTCCTGTTAGTCCTCCGAATAGGCCCATTAGGTAGCCTACTACTGCTACTGCTATTATTAGTGCTACTGCTACTAGTATTACTGTAGCTATTATCGGCTCAATGCCTCTGCGTAGGGACATGTTTTCCTCCGATATGCATATGTTTTTCTAGGTATATAAAATCGGATGTCAGCCCTCAACAGCTTTTTACTTTTTCCTCTTATTGCTATGTTGCTGTATGTGCTGTGTCTGGGGGTTCGGGTGGTGTGGATAGGGGTAGGGTGTTTAGGGGGGTTGTGGTTAGGCAGGCTCTGGCCTCTCTCGCGGATAACTTCTCAGCCCCTTATATTGGTTACTACCTAGCTTCTCTATCCACCTCGGGGGTTCTTCAGGGTGTTCTCCAGTTCTCCACTAACTCTCTCCCAACTGCTGCTCAGGTTCTTCTGGGTCCTCTCATAGATTGGTGGGGTAGGTACGTAGCTGTCCTCTTAGCTACCTCTGTAGCTGCCTCAGTGCTCTGGCTAGCTATCTCCCTGACTGCAGTGCCCGAGGTTCTGGTCGGGCTTGTCACGCTTAGGGCTGTGGTGGTCGGGCTCTCCGGTCTGGCTTTCACTGCCTTCGTTGGGGCGGTCTTCACTGCCTCTGCTAGGGGTAGGCTGTTGAGTGCTGTTAACGTGGCGTCCCAGCTTGTGGCTCTAGCGACGTTCGTAGCTACAGCAGCACTCATAAACCCGGACATAGGTACCCTGAGGGTCCTCTTTCTACTCTCCGGCTTCGTCAGCTTAGCGGCCTCATCTATCTGGGTGAGGCTGCTCTACGTGGATAGGTACGTGGCGGCCGGTAGGTCTGGGATGCCCCCGAACCCCCTGAGGTCCATGAGGGAGGTTGCTGGCGATAGGTCTTTCAGGAAGCTCTACACAGCCTACGCAGCCTACATAGCGGTCATGTCCATAGCCTGGCCCTGGTTCCCAGTAGCCCAGAAGTACATCTACAGGATGAGCGTGTCCGACCTAGCAATCATGAACGCTGTCAACACGGCATCAACGATGGTCTCCCAATACCTGCTGATGAGGTACCTGAACAGGCTCAGCCTTAAGTGGCTCATAGTGGCCAGCAGGGTGGGCTTCGTCATACCCCCACTATTCTACGGACTGGCTAGGGATCCTTGGCAGATCTACCTATCAAGCATCCTGTCAGGCCCCTTCAACGCAGTCGGCAACGTAGTCGTACCACTCTACGTACTCAACACAGCTAAGAAAGGTATGTACGCATCATACACAGCACTCCTAAACTTCAGCCAGGGCATAGCAGCAGCCGTAGGCTCAATGCTCGGAGGGGTACTCATGGACGTAGCAGCAAGTAGCGGGAGCTATGAACCACTCAGGCAGTACTTCCTAGCGGTAGCAGTGCTGAGGCTAGCCCTATCAGCCCCCTTCCTAAGAATAGACGACGTCAAGCCGTGAACCCGCAGGGAAATAAGCACACACCGGCTAGGACGGGCTGGGCCGGATAGAGAAGTAGGACCACCGTTTGTCCCTAGATGCTCATTCTCATCAGTTCATGTTTATTTGTTGCATCTAGGGACTTCCTCCTCGCCCACCCCTTCACTGGTAGCACTGCTACCTCCGGGGCGGGCTCACAGGGCATTGGGGTGGACGGCACGCACCCCTCTGGAGCTGCCCCACCTAGTTAGGGCACGCCCCTCATCCACACCAACAATAACAGACAGAAATCAAAGCTTATAAACCTAACCCATAGCAATCAACTACGAAACAGCCCGCCACGGAGGGCGGGGGTTTTCCGACCGGAAGTAAAAAGTGGGTATGTAGGTAGTAGGTGTATGTCAGTACATGGGTGCTGTGATGGTTGGGAGATCATTTCTTCCCCTTCTTCTCCTCTGGCTTAGCCTCCTTCTTCTCCTCCTTCTTCCCCTTCTTGGACATGTCGGTCCCTCAACACTAGTTTATGCTCCTAGATATTTACGTGTTTATATACTTCCACTAGTTTAAGCCATTTCCGAGACAGCCTTCAACGAATTCATATCAGGCAACTACAAAAGGCTGTTAGCACAGTGTAACACATTTAAGAAGCTCTCAGCGGACAGCCCGTTAGTAGCTCGGTAGGGTCTAGCCGGGATCTGCGCTGCTGTTGTGAAACTGCTTTGGTTTTCATATAGGTTTGTTAAGGGTTGGTGCTGTCATCATGTTGTTGAGCTGCCCTGTGAGGGGGTGGAGAGTCTGTTGTTGAGGCCCTGAGGGTAGCTCAAGGAGTTGCTCAAGATGTGAGGTCTCTGGGGTGGCCCCGAAGACCTCCAAGGCGGATGCAGACCCAAGGAGCGATGCTGTGGAAGGAAGATGAGGCGATGATATGAGAGCTGAACCCTGGTGTCCTAGACTAACCCAACTATCTTGGCTAGTACCTCCAATATCTTGCGCGTGGCTTTCAGTACGTACAGCATGTTCTCATGTATTAGGTTGCCGTCCTCATCAACTGTTCCAAGTCCTGGGGAGATCATAATGTTGGCGTCGTAGGCTATTGTCGGGATTATCCCCATCACCTTCATCCCCTCCTGTATCATGTGGGACCCTCCGTACATGTCCTCTATGCTGAATATCGGTATCCCCACCCCGTCGTCCCAGGTCCTCTCGTAGTTTATCTCCACTGCCCAGCTGTTCACGGACTTACTTATCGCGAGCTTCTCGCGTAGCGGGAAGTCCTCGAAGACCTCGAGGGTCAGCTTGTAGAGCTCTTCAAGCGGCTTCGTCACGACCTTCGGGTCCTCCTTAATCCTCCTCAGAGTAGCTATCTGACCGGCTATAGCCTCCTTACCCGGGTCGTAGGTGACGTAGGCTGCCTTACCGTACGCCCTCCCAACCCCGTACCTCTGGGAGTGGAGGCCGAGAGCCTTCAGCACGTTAACCATGTACTCCTCCTCACCTACTATGAGGCCGGAGGTCGGCGCGCCGGCCACCTTATCCATGGAGTAGAGCATTAGGGACGCCCCAACCTTCCTTATGTCTACCCCGACTACTGGGATGCCCCACGCGTTGTCCACTATGTACGGGACATCGTACTCCCTAGCCAGCCTAGCTATGTACTTCTGGAGGAGTGGCGTGCCGTCCTCATCCTTCTCCCCGTAGCCGTAGCCCGGGAGGTCGTAGCCGAGGGACGCGAAAGCGCCGAGGGTGTCCTCATACCTGGACGCGACCCTACTGATAACCTCGTAAGACTCCCTAGCCCTCACACCGAGGAGTAGCGGTACGACGAAGGACTTGATCCCGTGGACCTCGTACCTAGCACCCACCAGCCTAACGAAGACGGCCCTCAGATTCTCAAGCCTCTTGCCGTATATCCCGAACTCCCCGGCGGTTACACCCCTATCGGAGAACAGGTCCTTGTACTTCGGTGGGTAAGGTACACCGTAGGCACCGTGGTGGTGGAGGTGCCTCTCGTAGGGGACTATATAGGTCGAGTAGTACTTATCCCCCCTAACCTGGGAAGGTGGGGTTACGAGAGTGTCAAACGCTAGCCACAGAGCAGCCTCGCACGTGCTGATAGGGGCAGCATCATACCTGTCCCCGTAGACGTCCTTTATCAGCTCCCTAAGCTGGTCGACGTAGTAGGATGAGTCAACAACCTTCCTCATACTCTCCAAGACCTCGCTGATGACCTGCCTAGCGAGGGTCATGTGGCAGCTCGATATAGCTCCGGTAGCACCTATCCTACCCCTCAACCTCTCCGGGATACCTACCTCGTCCGCAGCCCTCCTAAGCTCGGAGTATATCTCGTCCCTGTGCTGGTCGAGGTACCTATACAAAGCAAACTTATTCTTAAACCTAGGGTTACCCACCATCTAAACCCCAACACCGTACAGCAGGACATAATTTAAACCGCGGTGTTAGTATCGGCTAGAGAAGGTGCTTATAGAGGGAGTACATACCGAGCAGCAGCTTACCGAACAACCGGTAAGCGAGGCCTACTCCGAGGGCTTGAAGATCACTTTGTCACCGACCCTTAGCTTAAGGTCTATCCCAGTACCCACCTCCCTCAACTTCACAACTATGTTGATGTGGTTCGGCATGTGGGTCTCGTCGAAGCCAGCAACCTCACCGATGCTCCTACCCCCTACTACGACCTCATCCCCGTAGAGTAGTACCCCACCTTGCGACACCTCGAAGAACCCGAGGTACCACACGTTACCGACCTCCTGTCCCGGGCCAGCATCTTCGTTCGTTCCGATGAGTTCATGCACCTCATACTTCTTTACGGCTCTAGATGGTGTGGTTATCAGCCGCAGCCTCCGACTTGGTAGGGCTAGGTTCAGAACGACTACGAGCTGGCCCTCAACACTGATCCTACTAGCGAAAACCTTTCTCAGGCTTTCCTTATCTCGAGCTATCTTCCCCTCCCTGTAGGGCTCAGACACCGCTTAAACCTCTAAGCGCTTCCTCGATGAGCTCATATAAGCTCATATGCCTCTCATAGACCACATCGACGACCGGTGTCTTAGTGACGGCCTCACGTACTGCTTTGAGGACTGCCTCAGGCGGGTAACACCTCTTCTCGAACCTCGCGGTCTCCGGGTTTAAGCCGACCCTGCACGGGTTCACAGCTATACATAGTAGGGCCGGCCCACCGAGTAGGTGGGCCCTAACACCACCCCCCTCTAAGCTGGCCAGCACCCTGCCTACCTCAACTATGGAGCTAGAGGAGAGAACCAGCGTTATCGGGTCCCTGAAAACCACGGACGATGGCTTAACCGCCCTGACTAGGTAGGTAGCTAGCCTCAGCGTCACGAAGCTGTTGAAGATGAGGACCCCGCCCCTCCTCAGACTCCCCGAGCTCGGGGGGAGCTCATCACAGAAGAACTCCCCCTCAGCCAGCCTCACTAGCCCGCCTCCCCCCTCATCTAGGAGGTAGATCCCGGGATCTAGGCCCCTTGGGAACCCCTCGAATCTAGGGAGGTTAAACACCTTCTCAATAACCTTAACCTCCTCCGCAAGCGCTTTCAGATCTTCGGACCTGCTGGGGCCGGTCGTTACCGCGACTGCGTCTAGGACTGTGAAGGGGGCTATCCTGTTGAAGGCCCCGTCTACAACCGCGAGCCTGGCCCCGAGACCCTCTAGGTCTTCCAGTACCTGTCTTAGGGTAGCCCGCGTCGGGGGCCCAGCAATCGGGAGGCTCCCGCTCGAGGCAGTCTCAATAAGTACTAGTGGGCCTAAGGGTGTCTCTAGGGACGGGTACTCACGGATCTTTCTGTACCTCGCTGTCGAGAGCCTCAGCAAGTTCCTCGACGTCACAACTAGGGAGCCCTCAGGAAGGTAGTACTTCGGTTTCGGTAGCCCGGTCACGGTATCCACGTCCTCGCCGTCGAAGCCTATGCTGGTTATGCCGAACCTCACCTCCCTGCTCTCGAGCTCTAGTAGGAGGGTCTGCGCGAAGGTGGTCTTCCCAGTATTCTTTGCGAGCCCTGCTACCCCTACCTTAAGCACTACTACCTACCTGTTCGTGACGGTGTTGCGGCCGGCCCTACCGGGGTAAGCCCCCTCCTCCTTAGTGCCGAATACCTCACTATATATTGCCTCAGCGAGGTTGTCGTAGTAGGCAGCCTCCTTCAGGACCCTCCTAATGCCGTCCTTCAACTCCTCCTTGAACTTCGCGGCAGCCTCCGTCGGCACTATCCTCGTCCTACCCAGCGCCCTGAGCGCCTCCTTGACAGCCCTCAACGTGTCCACCCTAGCCATGAGAGATATGGGGCCGCCTGAGTAAGCCTCATCTGATGAGGCTATAGTCACAGCATCTACGCCTGCCGATAGCATTATCATCGCGTGGACCGCGGTCGTCAGTGACGACTGGACCCTGTCCTCGCTGTGAGTCATGAATCCTATCGGCTCCCCTGGCCATATCGGTGCGTCAATTATCTCCCTCAGGGCCATCACCTTAGCGAAGTTGTAGTCTACGTAGTTGTCCTCCATGTACCCCTGGAGGATTATATGCGGTGAGAGGCATGCCAAAGGCTTGAGCACTGGCTTAGCCCCGACGGCGAGCCCCAGGGCCGCTGAGACCAGCATCCCCGCAAACGCCTTGTGCGGGGGTACGCCGGCCAGCTCCTCGTTAGTCGGGATATCGTACGGTAGTGAGAAGCCCGCAGCGTACTTCAATGAAGCAACAGCATCCACTACCAACCTCTCAGGGTCCGTACCACCCCCTATGGAGCCGTAGACGGGGTTCACCTTAGTGAGCTCAGCACCGGCGAAGCCAGCTAGAACAACTGTCTCAGGGGTGTTCAGCCCTCTATGGGCCCTTACACTAAGCAGTGTGGTGCTGTCCTTAAACCTCGCGTAGAGCTTTATGTTCTCGAACGTAGTCGGGGTCCCGTCACCGCTGTACCTCACGTAACCTGAGAGGAGCCCCTCAGTCCTCGCCTCCCAGGCTGGGCCGAAGTGTATGACGCCGTCGGCACCCCACGCCTCAGATACCTTTATAGCCATCACATCGGCCACTGGGCAGCCCGTCCCGAACTGAGTGAACACTAGGGGCTTCCCAGTCGTGTGCCTGACTGTGGGCACCCTCCTCGCAGGGTCGTAGGCCCCAACCATCTTAGATAAGCTGCCCACCTCATCCTCACCGATTACGCTGACCCCCTTAATCTCTGGTGACCCCTGATAGAACGCCACAACCCTATCATCGCAGAGGCTCAGGTACTTCTTTATGTCCACGCCTCTCCTACCGTACGTCCTCAGCTCCTCGAAAACAAGCCGGGCCCTCTCCACACCCGGGGACGTCCTCCTCTCAGCCCACGCTAGGGTCTTCCTAGCTATCTCTAGGAGGAGGCTCCTAACCTCCTCGTCCCTTATCTCGTAGGTGTACCCCCTAGTTATGTCCGGCTTCTCACGCTTAAGCGCTGGGGAGACCTCACGCACCTCGACCCCCTCAATAAAGGCAACAACATCCTCGACCCGGGTGCTGGGCCCGAAGCCAGCGTCGTAGCCTAGCTCCTTAGCTAGCTCCGGTCTTACAGCCCTCCCACCGACCACAAACTTCGTGGTCTGCCTGAGGCCGGCCGCCTCCGCAAGCTCTATCAGCCTGACGAGGGGGTCGAAGTCGTACCCTATAGTCCTACTCACCAGTACGTAGTCCGGCCTCATCTCGAGGGCCTTCCTCACAACCTCCTCGGGTGCTGTGTCCCTAGGCAAGACGACGACCTCATGGCCCCTCTCCTGAAGCTTCTTCCCTATCAGCCTTATGCCGACGTCGTGTGCCGGGTCTAGGGCTACGAGGAGGAGCTTAAGCTTTCTCACCGCCCCCACCTAGCGAGAGCCACGAGTACCTAGACCCGACCCTGTTTATGTATGACCTCACCCTAACCCTACTCCCTGAATTCATGCTCTCCACGAAGACGACGTCCGGATCGGGGAGTCCTAGGCTCCTAACTATCTCTATGGACACCTTCCTAGCCTCCTCCTCATCCGACACCACGAGGAAGAACTCGAGGTCAATAGCGTCGGCAACATACTTAAAAACACCTGAGGAGCTATCCCCCCGCTGAGAACCCTGACTCAATCTACCACCAGCAAGTCCTTAGCCGACAACCTTAAAACTGTAATCAGTTAGCGAACTGTCGACTAAGGGAGCGGAGCCGCGGTCACCACCCTAAAACGCTGACCCCCTCCCCGCCATGAATGGCGAGGCTTTCAGCTGTAAAAAGTTTGCCGTGGGGAGATATGGGAACAGGTAGCCGTCCGCTCTTCCACGGTCCTCAAAGCTTGTCCAGCACGTTGGATACTTTCATGCCCTCAGCTATTCCCATCTCCTTAGCTTTAGTCGTGGATTGCTGTATCTCCTTGCTTAGAAGGTCTTCAACTGTCTTAACCCCTGTGACCCTCGCACAGGGGACGCCGAACTTCTCGGCAGCATCTATGTTTAGGAAGCCACACATTACGAAGGCCTTCTCCCCGGATACTAGCACGAGGGGTGGGGAGTTCGGTAGGTCTATCTCTATCCCTACGACCTTATCTGTCACGCTCTTAACTCTTACGGATACCTTAGCCAAGCAGGCCCACCAAAAATTAGTACGTAGCAGACTAAAATTGTGTTCATGTTCTGCTAAACCTCCTCTCGTTCTGAAGGGAACCTCGCCCTTTGGGGGCAGGGATCGGGGGAGCATGTGAGGTTCAGCACTCAGAAGTTTTGTTTGCGGTCTCCATTAAGAATCAAAGATGCTGTTTTCAGCCGGTGACAAATCAGGGTGCGTTCGGGCAATAGCTTTCCTACCATGTTTTTATCTTAGCTGATTAGTTAAGGTAGACTAACTCTCTGCCGTAATCCAAAGGGTATTATACCTTTGAGAACGAAATACTGGTCGGTGAGAGTAGGGATGATTTGGAAGCTGCTGAGTTTCCCTAGGTTTAAGCTTGTGCCCCTCCCAACTCCCCTCGAGAGGGCTGAGAAGCTTAGTAGGGAGCTCGACTTAAACATCTTCGTTAAGCGAGATGATGCGATGGAGCTCGGGTTGAGCGGTAATAAGGTCAGGAAGCTGGAGTTCATAGTTGCCGATGCCCTGGGTAAGGGCTGTGATGTGCTGATAACCCGCGGTGCTACGCACTCGAACCACGTTAGGATAACAGCTGCTGCCGCTAGGAAGGTCGGTCTCGACGTGTACGCGGTTCTAACACCCCCCGGGGACATGGCTGCGCAGGGTAACGTGCTCCTCGACGAGGTCTACGGGGCTAAGCTGGTCTTCTCTGAGAAGAGGGAGGAGGCTGACGAGGTTATGCGTAGGCTGGCTGAGGAGCTCAGGGCTAAAGGGAGGAGGCCCTACGTGATACCTGGTGGCGGGGCATCGGAGTTCGGGGTTTTAGGCTACGCGCTGGCCTCTGTTGAGTTGATGATGCAGTGCCTGGACATAGGTTTAAAGCCTAGGTACATAGTCCATTCAACAGGAACTGGCACAACGCAGGCAGGTCTTACCCTAGGCCTCAAAATGCTGGGCATAGATGACGTTAAGGTTGTGGGGATAACTGACGGTACGAGCGCCAAAACCATAGCCGGCAACGCTGCGAAGCTGTTCAACGCAACAGCTGAGATGCTCAAGCTCAATATGAGGATGACCCCAGAAGACTTCTTAGTCTACGACGACTACGGATTCGGAGGTTACGGCGCCATAACTAAGGAAGTAGTTGAGACCATAGTTCACGTAGCTAGAACCGAAGGTTTACTCCTAGACCCGATCTACACCGCTAAGGCTATGTACGGACTCATAGACCTAGCCCACAGAGGAACTCTAGAGAAAGGTAGCGACGTCATATTCATACACACAGGCGGAATCCCGGCACTATTTCAATACGCCTCAGAGATAAGTAGGTACCTAGTTCAGGGTAGTCACTGACCGCCTGCTACATCGCTCAGCACATCAACAACTCTATAACCCCTAGAAGAGCAGTACTGCATCAAGTGCTTTTCCTGCCTTTCCAAGTCGCTCCCCTGGTCTGGGGAGCTCACACGTACGTATATAACTGCCCTGAGCTCCTTGCTGATTGGAAGCCCTTCAGCAATCCTCCTAACCTCGCTCTCAGGAATCCTAAACACACCACCAGCAGTCCTAACAGCCCTAATCAGCCCTAATCCTGCCCTCCTCAACCAACCTAGCTAGAGTTGAATGGCTAACACCAAGCCTCTGCCAGACCTCCTTAGGCCTCAGCAACTTCTCCGAAGATCCTGAAATAGCTGACACCAGTAACAATAAACAGAACCAGAGCTCACAGACCTAACTCCTAAACGTTAACTACGAAACAGTCCCACCAAAGAGCGAAGTCTTCAGCTATAAAATATAAAATACTCCAGCATATGAACGAAGACCATCTATGACCAGAACAACAAAACGTTTCCGATCTTAATATTGCTCGGTTCTGCCGTCGTGAAACTGTTTTGAGTTTCATATAGGTTTGTTAAGGGTTGGTGCTGTCATCATGTTGGTGGGCTACTTCGTGAGGGGGTGGAGAGCCCGCCGTGGCTCTCCTGAAGGTGGTCTCAAGGGGTTGCTCAAGATGTGGGGTCTCCGGGGTGACCCTGAACGCCCCTAAGGCGGATGGGGCCCCAAGGAGCGATGCTGGGAACCAGAATGATGCTAATGAAAACTACATCAAACCATATGAACCTGTATAAGAGCTGAACCTCTTTCAGGTTAATGGCTATGATTTTACATACCTCTCCGATTGGGAAGCATTCAGTCGGGGTTAAACACGCCGTGGAATACGTTGTGGGCTGTTCCTATCATGATGACTTTCTCAATTCGGTTACCGGAGATTACGGGCCTTAAAAGTAATGATCCTCCTCTGAAGACCAGCTCTATTTCTCTGTCTCCAGCCACTTTATTTAGAAGTGTTGCCACTGTAGCTACGGCAGTTGCCCCAGTCCCGCAGCAGAGTGTCTCATCCTCAACACCGCGTTCATATGTTCTAACCTTTATGGTGTTGGGTCCAGTGATCTCAGCGAAATCAACATTAGTGCCTCTAGGGAACAGCCTGTGGTACCTTATAATGCGTCCCAACTCCTTCACGTTCAACTCATCAATGCCCTCAACAAACACGACGGCGTGTGGGACCCCTGTGTTTACTGCCGAGATCCTGACGACTCCTAGTCCGGGGATGTCTATCGGAGCATCTAGAACAGGTGACTCCGGGTCGCCCCAGATTATCGGCACATCAGCGGCTCTAAGCTTCGGGGCACCCATATCAACAGCGTAATAGTTCTTACCGTTCCGAACGATCCGCTTAACCGTGATTACCCCAGCTAATGTCTCCACCCTAACTTGCGGCGACCTACGTACGTTCTCTATGAAGTATCTGGCAGCACACCTTATACCATTACCACACATTTCTCCTTCACTTCCATCAGCGTTAAATAGCCTCATCCTGAAGTCCGCAACAGTAGATGGAAGCAAAACTAGGACTCCATCAGCACCAACACCAAAATGCCTATCGCACATGGACCTAGCAAGACTGCTTAACTCAGCATCACTCAGCTTCAAGGACTCGTTGATCCCATCAAGAACTATGAAGTCGTTGCCGCAACCATGCATCTTAGTGAACTTGACTTTCAAGTTACCTCCCCCAATTAATCGAGTTTCCGCTCATAACGAGGCTACTTATCCTGTACGGTGAATGATTAACTAAAAAACAACGTATAATCCGGCTGAGCATTACACTTAGTCACCGTGCCGCCACCACTCTTTGCCGTATATCAGCCTAGCTATAAGCATCGAAGCAGCGAAGTCTCCTGTGGAGTTAATCATAGTTGCGGGAGCATCAATTATTGTCCCTATCATGGCTATTAATGGAAATGCCTCTAACGGGAACCCGTAAACACTTATTATGAAGAGCTCGCCAGCATATCCTCCTCCGGGAACTCCTGCCATAACAACAGCGTTGAGAACGGCTATCGCTATAGCGGTTGCGAGACTTCCCGGGTTAAAGAAGTCCATGCTGAAAAGCGAGAACAGGAATGCTATCTTCATTATGCCGCTGATGGCTGTACCATCCATGTGGATCGTTGCGCCTATGGGGATTACTAGGTCTCTTATGTCCTTAGGGACACCAGCTCTCCTAGTAGCCTCCAGCTCTGCGGGGATCGTCGCCACGCTACTGCACGTGCCTAGAGCCACCACAGCGGGGTACAGTACGTTAGACCACCAAGCTTTGAGGGCTCTGGTTCCGCCTGACATATATGTTATGATGGAGTAGACCACGGCCCAATACCCTATAGCTACCGCCGTGTATATAGCGAAAATGCGACCGTAGACCCCTATGAGTTGCGTACCCAAGGAAGCCGAAAGCGCAGCAAAGTATGCGAATATACCAAATATACCGTAAATCATTACTATCTTGATCACCCCATAAAGTATGTTAGTAAATACCTCGAACAGAGCACTCACCTTCTTGGACACTTCTTCTCCAGCTCCTAGTACCGCTATAGAGAATAATACTGTGAAGACTATTAGAGGTAGAACAGCTTTAGGATCGAAGAGCGCGTAAAACTGTTTTCTGGTGAAGGTATTCACAATCATATCAGAAACGCTGGGCGGTGTAACTTGAGGGGCTCCTGGAAGGCTTATCTCACCAGGTTTGACGAGAGGACCTGTTATCCCTAGGACTCCTATCGTGATAAGAGCCGCTAAGGCGCCTAGGACCGTGAATACAATCAACATTATTACAAATACCCTACCTAGTTTTCTGAGAGAGCCAGCACTGATTATCGCTGAACTTATAGAGAAGAAGATTAGTGGTGATATAGTTACGAACAGCAGGTTGATGAAAACATCACCGAAAGGTCCTAGATTCTCTGCTGGTTTACCGACGGCCGACCCAACGAGGATCCCAACAATCATAGCAACTATCAAAGACAGAGGAAGCCAATACGCCTTCAAAATAGACGAAGACATATATTTACCCCCAGTAAATAATATAGAAATAAAGCTTTATAAACTTATTTGTTCTGTAATTATAACTATAATAATCAATAGAGTCTTTTTATAACATCCTCCGCCTTGCCTGGCATGAGGTAAACTGGAGGAATCTCTATCAAAGTGTATGCTCCAGGAGACAGTTTTAGCGAAGCCCTAGTAGCTCCCAGCATTATCTGAGCTGTCACGGCAGGGTTGTCTATCCTCATACCGAACCTGAAGAACTGGTTCGGAGAGTTTATGGTCTTACCGTACCTCTCGATTAGAACTCCATGCCCTTCTATCTTAATCCTCTCAATTTCTTCGCGACTTGAAACGAAGATTACGTGCGTCTCGTCATGGATGAAGTACGGGTCCTGCTTGATCCTCTGCTCAATACTTTTGGGATCCGCACCCTCATTTAAGAGCACATATACGAGTCTTAGGTGGAGTCCGTTACCCTTAGGTATGGTGTAGGAGACTGCGTCCGCCACCCCATCGAAAGACCTTACCGCAGTGCTATGACCCATGCTAACGCCGGGGCCGAAGTTCGTGAACGTTATGCCGTAGGGTGCCATTACCTCCATTAAGAGCCTTATAACGGAGTCTGTGCCTGGGTCCCAACCAGTCCCAATAACAGCGACTTTACTATTTTCTTTTGCTATTTTATCCGCGTTTTCTCTGTACTCAAGGATCTTATCGTGAATATCGAAGGCGTCAACCGTGTTAACACCTATCCTTAAGACATCGTACGTTAAGTCCGGCACAAACCTTGATGGAGCACATATCAAAACTACATCCAGAACTTGTTTGAAGTTTTGAAGGTGATCTATCGTATACATGATGTCTCTTGCCTCCGGAACCTCCTTAGAGTGCCTTGGGATATCCTCCTTTCTCAGAAATATTCCAACAAGCTCCATATCACTTTCTTGTTTAACCCCATAGTAAACCTTCTTGCCAACGTTCCCTAAACCAATAATACCTACCTTTATCTTATCACCCATATTGACCAACCCGTATATGATTTGTGCACTAATATAAGCTTTTATACTTGAATTTTATTCTTATTCTAGGTTGGAGGTTCATAAAAGCAAAGCATAGGGCATGTTTAAGCACGAATATGAAAGTGCACCTCGTGCGACATCTAGTACTACGAGTCTTTGAACTCAAGAAATTCTTGAAGTCTAGGAACGTTTCTGCCTGTAGAGCGTCCTGCGAATGCTCATCGCAACACTCAAGGATAAACCTCGTAGCATAAAGTACTGCTCTTCTAGAGGACGAACGGTATCGATAGGATGAAGTGGATTGCTGTTGATGTCAGCGTGAACGGTAGGGTTATTCTCAACCAATCCCTCCAGCTCCTCCTTACGTGGTCTTCCTTCTCAGCCATTATTAGGGCTAGGTACAGTGTCGGTGCTGCAGCTATCGTAGCGTTACTACCCAGTGTCGCTGACCAGACTATCCCCCAGTAGTAGGGCCATGGGTCGACGGCGACGGCCCTGGCTATGTCCCTGACCATGTAGAGCAGGACTAGCACTAGGGCATCGTGCTCAACGAGCATGCTGAGCCCGGCTGTTATCCAGTAGATGAGGCCGTATGCTAGGGCAGTACTGGAAGCAACTACCTGAGCTATGTGGTGCGATACCTCCTCAAAGAACCCGGATGCCTCTAGAGCGCCTGTCAGCCCGAAGAGGGCTACGTAGAAGGCTAGGGCCTCCCACTCAACATCCTTCAGGATCTCGTCGAACCCGGGCACGGTCTTGTCGAAGACCCTCACAGCCTCGAGAGCGGCTGCGGTAAGTATGGCGACAACCGCGGCTATCGCCCCGAGGGGGAGGCCCAGCGAGGACCTCACCGCAGCCAGCACCATCAGCACCGCGAGTGCTACTACTGAAAGCACGGCAGGTGCCTTCAGCACAACGGGCTTCTCGTAGCTCAGCTCATCCCCGTCACTGCCCTCGCCCCCAGGGCGGAGCCAGACCCTGTAGAATATTGCGAGTGTAGCTAGGAACGAGGCTAGGAGGAGGAAGAAGCTGCTGGGCTTCCCCCTAAACCAGAGGAAGTCGAAGAACTCTACCCCAGCTACTGAGTGGAGGAGGAGGGGCGGGAGATCCCCGAGTATCAGAGCCGTCCCCATGTAGTTAGCAGCTATAGCTACAACCATGGATGTGACGAGGGGGTCGAGTCCGGCCATCCTCCCCAGGGTCATGGCTACTGGGGCGAACAGCAAGACTACCTGCACATTAGCTAGGAAGGTGGATATGAGCCCGGCCACGACGGCTATCACTAAGATAGCTAAATAGGGGTTCCCAACCCTTACCGATATCCTGTAGGCTATGTACTTAGGAAGACCTGACCTCAGCATGTAGCCCACAACTATCCAGGTACCTAAGAGGACTGCGAGGACGTTCCAGTCTACGGCAGTAGCTAGCTGGGTGATGGAGAAGGTGGGGGATAGGAACGCCACTGCGAGTAGCCCGGTAAACGCTACAACACTCTTAGTCGCGGGCACGACTATCACCGCCACTATCGTCGCGAACACTACTGCGACTGTGAGTATATCCACTAGTTCATCGCCCGCGGACTTCTCTAGGATAAGCTTAAAAGAGCTGGTGCGAGGATTAAAACACTTAAAAAGTGGTGGGTTAGGAAGCTACTTCTTTGCCTCCTCCGAGCTGTAGGCTACCTTACCGTTCACTATCGTGTAGAGGACCTTCGCCTCTATGTCGAAAGGTCTCCTACTCAACACAACTATATCCCCGTCCTTCCCTACCTCGATGCTGCCAACCCTATCCGATATCCCGAGTATCCTCGCAGCGTTCACGGTCACTGTCTTGAGCGCCTCCTCGAAGGGGAGTCCCTCACGCATAGCTAGAGCTACCTGGACTGGGAGGAGCTTCAGCGGTATGACCGGGTGGTCCGTGATTATCGCTGTCTCTATGCCGTAGCTGACGAGCACCTTAGGTGTCTCAATCGTCCTATTTCTGAGCTCCACCTTCCCTTTAGCTGTCATCAGCGGCCCGACTGCGACCGGGATCTTCTCACTCGCTATTATCTCCGGTATCCTATGTGCCTCAGTGCCGTGGTCTAGGACTATCCTCAGGTTGAACTCCTTAGCTATGGATATAGCTGTAAGCATGTCGTCAGCTATGTGGGCGTGGGCCCTAACCGGTATCACACCCCTCAACGCGAGCTCGAGGGCCTCGAGCCTGAGGTCTACGTCGGGGAGCTTCTCAGGCTGATCCTTGAAGAGCTCCTTCTTCCTGGAGTAGTTCCTTGCCTTCACAAACCACTCCCTTATCACCCCAGCTATCCCCATCCTCGTAGAGGGGGACCTCTTGTTCTCAACTCCGTGAACCCTCTTGGGGTTCTCACCGAAGGCCATCTTAAGCCCTATAGGCTCCCTTATCAACATCTCCAGCCTGTTCCTACCGAAGCACTTAACAGCTACTCCCAGGCCCCCTATCGGGTTAGCACTACCAGGTAAGACGCCGACTGAGGTGATTCCAGCCTCTAGAGCCTCCCTGAAAGCTACGTCGTCAGACTTTATCCCGTCGAACGCCCTGAGGTGCGGGGTCACCGGCTCAGTCGTCTCGTTGGTGTCCCTACCCTCCCAGCCGACGGCCTCCTCATCTACACCTATGTGAGTGTGGGCGTCTATAAGGCCGGGTATTATGTGAGCCCCCTTAGCGCCGATGACGTCCGAGCCCGGAGGTATCTCAACCTCGTCAGCCCTCCCCACAGCAGCTATCTTACCATCATCCCCTATGACAACGACACCGTCCTCAATTATCCCCCTATAGAACGTGTAGACGTATCCTCCCTTGACTGCTAGAGGCATATGCTCGCCCACAGCATATTGCGGCAACACATAAAACTTTTTTAGTGGCGCGCTTAAAGCCCTCAGCCCCTAGAAGGTGTGGGTGTGAGGGTACGGCGTGTAGGGTCGTGGCTGTAGTGTCAGGTGGGTTGGACAGTACGTGCTACCTAGCTAAGTGGCTTTCGAGGGGATGCGATGCACACGTCCTCACATTCGTCTACGGCCAGAAGGGGTGGGCGGAGGTAGACTCCCTGAAGGAGGTGCTGAAGGAACTCGAAAGTTTGGGTAGGTCCAGGGGTTGGGGGTCTGTAGTAGAGCATAAGGTTGTGGACATATCGTTCATGAGGGAGCTGTGGAGGGGTACACAGCTAACGGATGAGGGAGTTGAGGTGTCCTCAGGCTATAGGCCGACCGTGGTCGTCCCGATAAGGAACATCGTGATGCTCTCAATAGCCTCCGCATACGCCTACACCGTGCTAGAGGAGCAGAGGCCCGAGGAGGTCTACGTGGTTTTCGGTGCTCAGTACGATGACGTATCCCCAAGGGAGGACAGCTGGGAGCCTAAGTACCCCGACTGCAGCCCCGAGTGCATAGAGTCCTTCGAGACGTCTGTGAGGTTGTGTCACTTCAGAGGAAGTAGGAAGGTCGAAATACGGAGCCCCAGTAGGGAGGGACTCAGAAAACACGAGAACTTGAGGTCGTGCTATCAGCTAGTGGGCGGGTTAGTCTACAGGACATGGAGCTGCTACCTATCCGGGAAGTACCACTGCGGGAGGTGTGAGAGCTGCCGCAACAGGCACAGAGCATTCCTAGAAGCTGGGATACCGGACTGCACGAAGTACCTAGAACCCCCCGGAGAACCAGCTGACTTCATTAAGGTCGAGGACTACTACGTCCACAGAAGCTGCCAGGGTAGCTCACAGGGACCTCGCTAGCTCCGACCTAACCACCTAAGGTGCGGGGACTCCTCGTCAGACCTCTATGTTGTTATTAGTTTACAAGCACGTAGGTTCTAGGGAGGAGGACGCTAGCCCAGATAGTTGAGAAGGTAGTTGACGCTAGTAAGAGGCGCCTAGGGGCACATAGCGGGGTGCCTAGAGAGGAGCCCAGTACTGCTGAGGTAGTGGAGCTAGACATCGGGGTCAGCCCCGAGCTAGCCACGAACTACGTAGCTGTAGACGCAGCATCTGCCAGCCTCTACTTAGGCGGAAACATAGTTGGTATTGCCGCCCTCTCCCTCGTATCACCGGAAGGTCTAGTGCTGTACCCAGCTCTCTTATCTGGTAGACTCTCAGGACCGCCATTCATCTCGACGTTGATATGCCCAGACGAGCTGCCCACCGGTGTGACCGATAGGTACGTAGAGCTCGGGATCCCATATAGGGACGACCCGTACGTAGACCCAGCAACACTTGAGTCGGATGTGAGGCTAGCCCTAGAGGTCTACGGGCTCGGCGTGGCTGTAGCTTCACGGTTTACCTACGTTCTCGTAGACGGGCCGCTGACCCCGGTTTACAGATCCTACTCTAGGCAGGGCTACTGGCTGGATGAGCTGGCCCTCTACTTCAGTAAGAGGGCCAGCCTCATCAGGGAAGCTGCCGATAGGGGTAAGGTCGTGGTGGGGGTAGTCAAGAGGGTTGCGGTCAGCGACCACCTCCTAAATGTTCCGGAGGGTAGTAAGCCCGTGGCTGTGGGGCCGGTAGTGCTGGCCGGAGACGTCGAGGTCTGTTCCTATCTCCTTGTGGGTAGGAATGCTGGGTATTCGCACGCGGTTGCTAGGGTGGAGATACCGTGCTGTACCGCTGAGGCCTTAGGGCCTCGTAAGCTGAGGGAGCTTCTATCCGCTATTTTCTCGTCATACAATCACCTAGCGCTACCTGTCCCCTACGGGATATACGTAGCCGATAAGGTGTCTAAGGGTGTTACTAGGAAGATTGTTGAGCTCGTTGAGCTCACGGCTAAGTCTCGGGGGGTGCTAGCGGTCCACCCAGGCGAGATGATCTATGGATGAGGATATCGGCAGGATATCGGGCCTCATCTCCGAGGCGTTCTCGAAGGCCTCTAAGCTGGGTGCTCTAGTCGGCTATGTCAGTAGGAGGGCCTTCTCGTCCTCGTCGGATAGTGCTAGTAGGACCTACGTAGAGGTCAGCCCGAGGGTGTACTACGAGCACACGCACGCATTCGATGTAGGTAACTACCTAGTGGCAGTCGACATAAGGACCCTGAAGGCTGTCGGCCTGAGGATAGCCTCGATAAGGAGGTCCGATGTCGCGTCAGATATCCAACCGCCTCTCTCCGTCAGCCTAGGTGTTTCACCTGAGGGTCTGCTGGCCCCCGTCGTAGTCGAGGCCTCACCACTATTAGATGAGGACGGCCTACCCTACATGGCACCAATCGAGCCCCAGTCCCCGGTGGTCGTGCCGAGCGATCCCAGCCTCGTATCGAAGGTCGCTGGGCTACCGGAGGAGGGAGTTGTCATGGGCCACCTCCACACAGGCTCGTCACCTGTGGCTGGGGGAGGTATAGCTGTGAGGCTACCTCTCAGGGAGTTCTTCAAGCATCTACTAGTCATCGGTACCACGGGGTCGGGTAAGACTACGTTCATCAAGAACACTATATGGTACTTGACGGTCCACTACCCGGAGGTACTGATCCTAGTGGTGGACGCTGCTGGGGACTACGCTCAGGTGGTTCTGCCCCCCGTGAGGGAGCCGGCGGACTCGCAGGTCTACCTAGGGACCTCCGGGAGTGTAGGTGGGCTCCGCAGGATAACGGTGCTCCTACCTGTACTGCGCACGGTGAGCGCGTTTAGGGACCTCGTTAGGGTGGTCAGGGGGTACGTCGAGGAGAGGTTAGCGTCGGTAGCTAGGGCGTACCACGGGGTCGATGCCGGGATCTCTACTGAGGTGATGGAGGTGGCCGGTCTCAGGGCGGTTAGAGCGTCCGTCGACCTCGGTAGGTACGGTAGTGTAGAGGTGTATGTAGTTCCCACCGCGCTCAGCTACCCGCAGGTAGCGGGTCACCTAGAAGCCCTGCCGGTGTTCTCCCGCCAGGCTAAGATCTACCTACGCCACGTGGTTGACTACATAGAGCAGGAGGAGGGTGAGGTATCGAACTTCACGATGCTCTCAACAGCTTTCATAGGTAGGAGGAGGGAGATTGAGAGGACCCTTAAGATACATAGGAGCACCCTAGACAACATAGAGAGGGCCCTCAACTTCATAGCTAGCTCGGACTGCGTCGACGTCTACATAGAGGGCAGTAACGTCGGCATACCGGAGCCTAGGCTACTCAGCGAGTCGCTCCCGAGCCCGATAGTTTTGGATCTAGAGTACGCAGTTTCTCAGGGGGTGCACTTCCTCATGGCGAACCTCATAGCGTACGAGGTCCTGAGGAGCCTACACGAGTGGAAGAGGGTTGGAGGCCCCTCAACGAAGCCCGCGATAGTGGTCCTAGATGAGGCTCACAGGTTCTTTCCGTCTGAGGGAACCTCCGCTGAGGAGGTAGAGCTCCTCGCAGACTTCATAGCGAGGGTCGCGAGGTTGGGCAGGTCTAGAGGGCTTGGGATAGTGTTCAGTACGCACTCACCTAAGGACGTCCACCGGATAGTGATCCAGCTGTCAAACACTAAGGTAGTCTTCAGGAGTGAGAGGGAGTACCTAGAGATGCTCGACATACCCCAGGAGTTCACTAGGATACTTGAGCTAGCTCCCGATAGGGTGGCCCTAATGAAGTCACATGTGATCAGGTCGGGACACGCCCTCTTCAAGACCGCTGAGCCCCTCCTAGGACACTTCGACATAGCTACGCTACTCTCCCTCGGAAAGATGTGAGGGCGGCGCACCGGTTAATGCGCTTCCTCTAAGAATATTTGTTCTGGTGAGCATCCTAGGTTGGTGTTTAAGGTGCCGGAGGTTAGGAAGGTCTACACCATCGAGGACCTAGATAGGGTGCAGGTTGACTACGATCGGAGTACCGACACCCTCCACATAGTTTTCGGGGAGGGTAATGAGGAGGCTGACGAAGCCATCCTCACCGAGAACGATGTGGGGTATAGGATCAAGGGGGGTAGGATAATAGGTATAACGGTATATGGGCTTCTCAGGAGGTTGGGCATAGAGGTGTAGCGCTTGGGCACGCTTCAGCTACTCTCAGAGTACTTCTCGAGGGCCGAGGTCGAGTACCTAGCTGAGGAGCTGTCTAGGTTCCATAGGATCCAGGGGAGCCCAGGTCTTGAGGAGGCCGGTAGGTTCATAAGGGACGTCCTCGCAGATTGGGGCTTGGAGGTGAGGGTCTACGACCTCCCCTACTCCTCGGAGGCTCCCCCCACATCTGCTCCAGTCGTTGGGTGGTTCGTCGCCGACGGTTATGCGGAGGTTGTAAAGCCTAGGAGTAGGGTTGTTTCGTCTCTGAAGCATGCTTGGACAGCTGTCGTCGCGCACTCCCCTCCCGGTGAGTTCGAGGGTAGGGTATGTTACGCACCTACCTATAAGCACGTAGCTCAGTGTAGGGACAGTGTTGTCCTGACACCTGACTGGGGCTTCGACACGTATGTGGGGGCCGTTGAGGCGGGGGCTAGGGCCGTAATAGCCTTCAGGAGGGGGGCACCTCCCAGCGCCTATCCGTACTACGGGATATTCCCAACGACGCGGGATGTAGGCTACCTGAAGATCCCGGCTTTAACCACTACGCGTGAGGTTGCTGAGGAGATAATCGCCCAGCTTGAGAGGGGTGAGGAGGTTGTCGTGAAGGGGTACGTGAGGTCTGGCTATAGGGACGTGGCGTATGCTAGGGTGGTTGAGGCCTCCATCGGCAGGTCCGGCGGGGAGGAGTACCACCTAGTTGCTCACTACTGCCACCCCGGTGCTACAGTAAACGACAACGTCAGCGGCTCTGTCGGTGTGCTGAGTGCTGCGAGGGCAGCTTCCCTAGCGATGAGGGAGGGGAGGCTGGAAGTCGGTGGTAGAACCATAAAGTTCGTGTGGGTTCCCGAACACCACGGCACTGTGAGGTACCTTAGGGAGGTGTTTGGGGAGGGTAGGAGGGTTGCGGGTGCTGTGAACCTCGATATGATAGGGGAGAAGCAGTGTGAGACAGGCTCTGTCCTGAACCTAGTTAGGGCACCGATCAGGCTACTGAGTAAGCTGGAGGCCTCGGTTTACAGTAATATCGTGTCTGGCCTACCTAGGGCCTCAAGCTTCTCGAGCCCCGCTGAGTTCCCGCTACTTAGGTTCTCAATCATAAACTACGAGACCGGTAGTGACCACGACGTCTACGTATCGTTGGGTATCCCGGCTGTGATGCTCAATCAGTGGCCTGACAGGTACTACCACACTAGTGAGGACACCTTGGAGATGATGAGCCCTAGGCTGGTCTACAGTGTAGGTGTCGCCTCCCTAGCTGCAGTCTTAGAGCTCGACGGAGCTAGGGTCGAGCCATATCTACACATGGTGTACGGGCTTGACACTATGAGGGTATCGGGACTGCCCCTAGAGGCTAGGTACTATCTCTACGGGAGGGTGAGTAGGGAGCTCGGTGCGGACCTCAGGGTCCCGGAGGTTCGACCACCGACTGGTGGGGGGATGGTCAAGCTCGTTGAGGAGGGCTACCTGACTTCTCTCTACGTCAGGTACAGGCTCGGTGTGGAGTTCGCTAGGAAGTTACGGGAGGAGTTACAGGATAGGTTCAAGTACTCTATGCTGGCACTAGCAATCGCTGGGATATACCTGCAGGAGGGTGCTAAGGAGGCTGAGAGGCTGCGGTTCGAGGTCTCCGGGGAGCTGGGCGTTGAGGTGTCGAAGGAGGTGTTCGACGCTCTCGTCAGCGTTGCTGAGAGCGTTGGGTACGTGTCCCGAGGCGGGTAGTTGATTGCTCCTCGTATTCTACGGTAAGGGAAAGGGTAAGAGCACCGCTGCGTACGGAACAGCAGTGCGGGCGCTCGGTCGGGGATGGAAGGTAGCGATAGCTCTGTTCATGAAGGGATGGGGCAGTGGTGAGGTAATCTTCTTCCGGAGGTCCAAGCTGCCGGTGAAGATATTCGTGCTGGGGACGGAGGAGTTCGTCCAGCCGGGGACGTACGATAGTGACGCAGCATCGGAGAACATGGCTAGGGCGTACGCGTTCCTAACGTACGTCCTCCCAAGGACCCTCAGGAGCTTCAAGCCTAAGCTGGTGGTACTCGATGAGCTGGGTCTCGCAGTCCATATGGGGATAGTCGATGAGGGGGTTGCGGTGAGGGCTCTAAGGAGGTTCTCGGGGAGTAGGGAGATCCATGCGATAGTTACCGGTAGGTACGTCCCAAGCACAATAAAGGGTATTGCTGACTTAGTTAGCGAGGTCAGGGAGGTGAAGCACTACTTCAGGAAGGGGGCCGTGAACATTGAGGGGCTTGACTACTAGCCTTTCCATGGCTGGACAACCTCTCAATCACCTCTCTAGCGTACTGAGGGGTTAGGAAGAACTCCACCAGCCACACGTTCTCTACCTTCCTCAACCCGACAACACCGGCTGTTGGAAGCCTAGGCCTGTAACCGGAGAGCTCAGCTACGTAGTCCTCAACGTAGGGTGCGTGACCTATGAAGAGAGCTCTATCAGCGAAGTAGGGCTCTACGTCCTTGAGGTACCTACCCGGCAAGAGCTCACCCACCACCCTGTACTCAGCCCTATGAGCCCTAGCAACTATCTCAGCTGTCTCAACAGCCCTCCTAAGCGGGCTGGAGTAGACAATCCTCACCCTAGGTAAGAGCCTAGACACCACGACAACCTCCTCAACACCCTCACTAGAGAGAGGCCTCTCCTCATCCGACATACCGGGCCCCGCCTCAACGGCCCTACCATGCCTCATTATGAGGATGAACACCTCCACCACCGCGAACTGCTTGAAACAGCAGCTAATAGCTTTGAATACTTAAACCACCCTAAAGAGTAGGCCATAACAACCGGAGTTCAATCTTTCAGGGCAAGGATCAGGAAGGGAACTTGTGAACCCTATGCCCAGATACTGCTGTGCTGGCTTCTCCCTGCCCTAAAGAGCGAGGCTTTCAGTTGTGAACCTGATGACTTTGCTGGTCAATAGCGAAGGCCCTATGATGTTCTGAGGACCCTCCTTTCTTACTGAATACCTGGTTTACCTAATGGGGGATCTCTGGCCGCCCCCACTGTCCCGCAGATGACAGATGTATCCCTAACCTAAATAGATGCGGGGACCTGTGGACCGCCCTAGGGGAACTTCCGCCCTTCAGGGGGGAGGAGGTCAGCCTTAAAGGACATTCTATGTATTATAAATTTTAAGCGGCATCTATTCGCGTGGAGCTTTATGAACTCGTATGAAAGCTCAAAGCGGTCGTCAAGGGCTAAATATAAATATATTTGGTCAGTCAAAACATAATAGTGAGGTGTGTTATGTGTCCCTGAAGGGGGCAGGCGCTAGGCTACTCATAGCCATAGCGGTCGGCTTCCTCTTGGGTCTGCTGGTGGGCTTCGCGCTCTTGTATGCGCCGGAGGCTACTCGGAGCGACGCTGCTGCGTGGTTTAAGGCCCTCGGCGACATATTTGTGAGGCTCATACGCATAGTGATACCTCCGCTGATATTCTTCACTATAGCCGCTGCCGTAGCTTCCATGGCTGATCTACGCAGGCTCGGGATGGTCCTCCTGTGGATGTTCATCCTGTACATAGGTACCTCAGTCCTAGCAGCCTTCTGGGGTGTTCTTGCGGGCATGATATTCCAGCCGGGCGTCGGCGTAGGCCTGAAACCGCCGGCCGGCTACACACCTCCGACACCGCCATCTGCTGTAGATATCTTGCTCAGCTTCTTCCAGACCGACTTCAGCTCCCTCCTAACGGTCGGTGGGTCCATGACCATGATAATCTTCGCTATAATCCTCGGTATAGCCGCGGTATTGCTGGGAGATGAGGGCAGGAAGCTATACACGTTCCTAAGTCTCGGCTCGAACGTCATGATAACTACTGTCAGGATAGTGATGTACTACGCGCCGGTAGCCATCTTCAGCTACGCCGCATGGCTGATATCGACCTACGGCCCTAAGATGCTCGGCGCCTACGGCATGTTCCTGCTGGGTCAGTACTCCTTCACCCTCATGCACTTCTTCGTCATTTACAGCATCATAGTCGCTGCCGGAGGGCTAAGCCCTCTGAAGTACTTTAAGTACCAGTCCACACCGTTCCTAATAGCGTTTACCACTAGATCCTCCGCTGTGACCCTACCCTACAACATGGAGGCCGCTAGGAGGATGGGAGTCCCAGACGAGGTCTTCCAGATAACCCTACCTATAGGAGCTACGGTTAACATGGACGGAACAGCCCTCTACCAGGCCCTCTCAGCCCTCTTCATCGCACAGCTCTTCGGCATTCCACTCACACCAGCTCAGGTAGGTCTAGCAGTGGTAGCGGCTACAATAGGCTCGGTAGCTACGGCAGCCATACCCGGCGGTGGCACGATAATGCTGGCTTTCGCCCTAGGAACCCTTGGTCTCCCCCTGGAGGGTGTCGGTATAATGATGGTTATAGACCCGATAGCTGATGCCCTAAGGACTGCCGTGAACGCGTCAGGAGATAACGCGTGTAGCGTCCTAATAACTAAGTTAGTGGGACTTAAGCTAAGGCAGGAGAGCTGAGCACACAATTTTTAATTTTAAATTTTAGTTTTTTGGTTGCTAGTTAAGTCATTGAGGTAAGCAACCTCAGCATAGCCCTAGCATTCTCTAACATCCAATGGTCATTGTTGAAGAAAACGTAGACCTTCCCTGGGTTCAGATCTGCGACCGCCCTAGCTAACCCCTTCAACTCCTCCTCAGAGTATTCGTAGGCATACCACTCAACCCTACCGTGGAGCCTCAGATAGACGATTCCGTTGCTTGACACAATCCATGACCCTATCGGGGAGTCGACCGATACAGCAGTCACACCGAGACTCCGGCACAGCTCTACCGTATTCTGGCTGAACCAGCTCCTGTCTCTGAACTCGACCGCGAGCTTACCACCTAGCTGAGTAAGCCTAGCGAACTCCCTTAACCTCTCAACATTACCTTCATCAGCCTTAAACATCGGTGGTAGCTGGATCAGGTAGAAGTCTATGTAGTCCTCTAGGGGCTCAAAGAGCTTCCTGAACTTGCCCCACGTAGGTAGCGACCCAGCACCCAGCTTCCTCAAGTGCGTTATGCTCCTATGTACCTTAACAGACCAGCGAATGCTCCTGTCCCTCATCATCCTACCCCACTTAGCTACCTGAGCCGGGAAGGGGAACCTATAGAATGACGCGTTCAGCTCCACAGCGTTAAGCCCGGAGTTCCTTAAGTACCAGTCTAACGAGCCACCAGCATTCCAGTCGTAGACCCAGCCCGACGTGCCAACATAGACCTCCACAAACTTCCCTATGACTAGGTAGATACGCAACTAATTACTGCAGGGGGCATGCTCTGCCGGGCCTGACGGTCTCCCTTATCAGAGGCTTCGCTCTAAGGGGTCGGAGCTATCAGCGGCTCCAACCTGCTCATAGCTCAGGTTCTCGCAGCATCCAACATCCTGGGGGTAGGCTCCATAAATAGATTGAAATCAACACGTCGAGCGACCTCTCCCAGCCCTGGGGGCCTTCAGCTGTGAGGGGGTTCAGCTCTTATATGCGTTCATGTTGTTTTATGGTCATAGCCTCATTTTCGTTCCCCCGCATCGCTCCTTGGGGCAGCACCTGCCTTAGGGGCGTTCGGGGCCACCCCTGGAACCCCACATCTTGGGTGACCCTTGGAGCTGCCCTCAGAGCATCACAGGGCAGCCCACCACTCCGAGGGTAGGCTTTCAAAGCTTATAGGCTTTTCTAACCACGCAGTGATGATAGCGAAGGAGTAGCATCAAACCATATGAAACCTGAAACAGCTGTGAGGGCTCTGGAACTGCTTATATTATCTTCGATATGAGAGGGTCATCGGGTGTGTGGTGGCGGTAGGGTTAGATGATTTGCTGGTTCAGGTGGTGCTACTGTGCCGATCCACGGGCAGTTGCTGAGGGCCTTGGACGAGGTCTCCAGGCTTCTCCTGTCTGAGCTGGGGAAGTCCCGTGAGCTTCTCAGCGTCCTGAGGGATGCTCATGTCTACGAAATCAAGGCCCTGCCTGGGGAACCTCCGGACGTCGTTGCTGGGGACTCCAGCAGGGCCTTGAGGAGCTACTCCATGGCTTTGGTGTATGCGGTGCAGGCTGTTGCGGTACGTGTGAGGCCGCGGATCCCCGGAGGGTTGGAGCATGTTGTGGAGGCTGATGCAGGGTACTACATCTCCACCCCGGCCTCGAGGGATTTGCTGGCAGACGAGCTCGTGAAGAGGGTTGTCCAGTTCATATCCCGGGAGCTTGAGGTCGAGTCAGTGCGGAAGGTGTCTGAAGGTGCTGAGATAGCATTCTTCGACGGCTCCATATTCTCGTTCCTCTGGTACGGTAAGTTCCCTGAGGTGCCGGAGTCTCTTGTCTCGTTTAGGAAGATACCGAGGAAGTTTAGGGATATATGGAGCTCGGTGGTCAGTCAGTTAGTGGATGTACGTAGGTCAGGTACGGTACCTATGTTCGTAGCTAAAACGATAAGGAGGAGCTACTATGTTGGGAGGCTTCTAGGCGATAGCCTCCTCACAGGCCTCAGGAGTAGGGTCAACGACCTGATACTGGTAAGCCTCCTAAGGGCGAGTGGGCGCATCCCGAGGAAGCCATGCATCCTAGAGCCTGTGTGGATCTCAAGTGTTGAGGAGATGCCGAAACCGCTCAACACTTTGGAGCTGGAGGACCGCAGGCTTGTGGAGCCCATAGTTCCAGTCACAGTAACCTACGTGTTCTTCAGCCCAACTGCTCAGCCCTACCAGCTAACAGTGCCGGGGAGGTGGGGAGGTGAGGAGTTAGCGGGGCTGGTATCATCGATCTACCCATACTCCTACTCTGGATATCCAGATCCCCTCAAGGTAGCCCACAACATGTGCAGGTTATCAACCAACGAGCTCAGGCAGGTCCTCGCAAAGCTCGGGCTTTCGTCTATACCTACCGGGCGTGAGCTACTGGGTGAGGTGGTTTGAGCTTAAAGGCTGTGGGGGTTGTTGGGGACCAGTCCACCCCTGTTGAGGTAGACATAAAGGCACCCCACCCGCTACCCCCAGGAACCTACATCTACATAAGGTTCAAGGCTAGGGACGCAGCTAAGGAATCTGAGGTCGTTAGGGAAGCTGTTGGTATAGTGGGGTCCAGCATCTACAGAGCGGTTCTCCCTGTGACCATGGGGCCTGAGGCAGGGATGTTTGAGAGCTACTTGAGCGACCTTAAGAAGGAGAGCTACATGAGGGCCCTCCTAATAGCCGACATAACTGGTGGGAAGGCTGAGGCACCGAGGCACCCTCCCCCACCTGAGACCCCGGTCTACCTAGCGAGCTCAGAGCACTTGAGGGTAGTATACAGCTACGATGCTAGCACGAGCATAAGGATCGGTTCCCTAGTGGGGTTCGAGGAGCTGGAGGTGAGGGTGAACGTCAATGCTATGCCTAAGCACATCCTAGTAGCCGGTACTACAGGCTCCGGTAAGAGCAACCTAGTTGCTGTGATTGCCGATAGGGTAGCCCAGATGGGTGGGTCCGTAGTGATATTCGACGTACACGGGGAGTACCGCGGTCTCTCCCCAGAGTCCAGCGACGTGGATGTGAAGGTTTACGAAGCATCCATCAATGTACTGAAGACGCCGGTAAACCTTCTAGTCAACTTCGTCATCCCCGAGCACTCGGCAACGAAGCAGAGGAGGATACTTAGGAACGCCCTCAAGAAGCTGAACGACGATATAGTGAGTAACGTTAGGGGCAGTAGGATACCTGTCAAGGAAGCAGTTCGGAGGCTCTACGCATCTAGGCAGAAGGAGCTGACAAAGACGGGGAAGGAGTCCGAACCTGTTGAGGCTTATAGGGAACTCCTCAAGTCGTACCTCAGTGGGGATGAGAAAGCCGTTGAGGATGTGAAGGACAAGATAGATGACTTCTTTGAGTGGTACAGGGTCGACCTAGAAACCCCTGATGTAGGTGAGGTAGTTGGGAACAGGAGGGTGGTCGTAGTAGACGTCTCGACGTTTAGGGACGAGGAGAAGGACTACATGCTTAAGGTAGTCGCGGAGAACCTCCTGTGGTTCCTGAAGGAGCGTAAGATACCTCCAACCCTCCTAGTTGTGGAGGAGGCCCACCTCTTCCTCAGCGCTAACAAGAGCACGTGGTCTAAGGAAGCGCTTCAGAGGTTCATCAGGGAGGGCAGGAAGTTCGGCGGTATGCTAGCTATAGTTAGTCAGAGGCCGAGGGCTCTGGACACAGGGGTAGTGTCGCAGGTGCAGAACTTCGCCTTCCTGAGGCTGGTTCAGAGGGCCGATAGGTCGGTCGTCATGGACATCACGGACGTCCTCAGCGAGGAGTACGCAAACATCCTGCCTACACTACCGCCGGGGCACGGGGTGCTGATAGGTGAGTGGGTAGGGTGGTACCCGGTGTACGTCAAGGTAGACCTACACAGGGGTAAGAGGGTCGGTACGACCCCCGACGTAGTTGGTGTCTGGAGGTCTGCTCTGGAAGGTGAGGAAAGAAAGCTACGTGACAGGGAATCCCTAGCGAAGGAGTGGGAGGGTGAGTGAGGTGCTACTGCTACACGTCTCCGATACGCACCTCGGAGCGTCGAGACCCCTAAGCCACTCTAAGACACGGGAGCTGGACTTCTACGACGTGTTTGATGAGGTGGTCGACATAGCCCTCCGGGAGGGTGTGGACGCTGTACTGCACTGCGGGGACCTCTTCGACACTCCTGAGCCGGGCCCTAGGGCCTACTACCACGCTGTTAGGTCCCTGAAGAAGCTCTCGGATGCTGGAATACCTTTCCTAGTTATTGCCGGCCAGCACGACCAGCCTAAGAGGGCTGAGGTATCCCCCCTCAAGGTCCTCGAAGAGGTGGGTGTGGCTAGGGTGCTGGCTCTGGGGGAGCCTGAGACCCATGTAATCGGCCTACGCACAGGCGAGCTGGGGGTCTCAGCCATCCCATACGCCCCTCCGGGCACTGTGCAGCACATGCTGAAGAAACTGAAGAAGCCGGGCACTAAAAGGAGTGTCCTGATGGCTCACCTACTACTCAAGGAGCTAGGTCTCCCCATGTCGCATACCTCCTTATTGGAGCTGGGCGTCGACGGCTTCAACTACGTAGCCCTCGGGGACTATCACCTTAGGTGGTCGACGAACTACGCAGGTATCCCGATAGCGTACCCGGGCTCTACTGAGGCTTTAGATGTGCTGGAGAGCAGTGACGAGAGGTACGTAGCTGCCGTTGACCTGAGCGGGGAGGCAGCATCCGTTAGCTGGATTAAGCTGTCCCGCTTTAGGAGGGTGCTGGTGGCTGACGCTGTCTCGGGTCTCGCAGACCTTCAGAGGGCGCTATCGAGGTACCGCCTGGAGGAGCTCGGTAAACCCCCAATACTGTATGTGAGGATGTCCTCTAGGGGGAGCCGCGTACCTGATGCCGACAGGATCGTGGGGCTGCTGAGGGAGCTCGTACGGCAGGGCAGGGTCCTGAGTTACAGGCTGGCCCTACCGGGGGCGGATGAGGAAGAGTCTGAGGGGGGTGAAAGTACGGATCAGGAGACCCCGCCGCCGACCCTCGACTACGTGGTCTATGAGGTGGTTAAGGACCCGGAGCTATCGGAGCTCCTGCTGAAGATTGTTAGGGGTAGTGAGAGCGGGGAGGAGAGCCTCAGGCAGGTCATCGACGGGGTCCTCAGCAACGAGAGGCTCGTGGAGAAGCTCGGGAGGGTGATGCTCAAGAGATGATTGTGAGAGGTGTGAAGCTCGTAAACGTTTTATCACATGAGAACACCGAGGTGAGGTTCCCGGATGGCGTGGTATCTATAGTTGGGCCTAACGGTGCGGGCAAGTCATCGTTAGTTGACTCCATATACCTAGCGCTGTTCTCCGACGTCAAGCCAGATATCAGGGGCGGGAAGAAGGAGTTCATAGTGATGCGCGGGAAGGGGAGGGGCGAGATATCGGTTGAGTTTGAGGTGGGGGGTAGGAGGTACCTAGCGGTGAGGAGGATCGATGTGTCTGGGTCGAGCGATGCCCTCCTCTACGAGGTGACCTCCGGATCGAGGAAGCTGGTCGCGGAGAGGGTGCCCAATGTCGTCAGGGAAGTTGGGAGGGTCATGGGGCTCTCGACCTACGCTACCAGCGAGCTTAGAAGGCTTGTGAGAGCAACGATACTGGCCCTCCAGGACGAGCTGACTCAGATAATAGATGTCACCGATTCTGAGAGAAAGGAGTGGGTTCTGTCACTCCTCGGGCTCAGCTACTTGGAGAAGGCTCTGGAGGGGTTGAGGAACTACACGAAGGAGCTCAGGAAGGAGCTGGAGGCTAGGAGGGGGGAGAAGCTGAGGAAGTTGGAGGAGCTGAGGAGGGACGTTGAGGAGGCTAAGGCTAAGATCAGAGAGGTTGAGAGGGAGTTGGGGGAGTACGAAGGGAGGTTAGTTGAGGAGGAGGGGAGGGTGAGGGAGTATGAGGACAGGCTAGGTGTCCTCGACTACGCAGTAGACCTCTGCTACCAGCTGAGGAGCGGGCTGGTCCTGAGGAGGGTCTCGGAGTTGGAGGGGATGGTGAGGCTATTCGAACCTGTTGAGGGCTGGGATCCAGACGTACTCTCCCTCCGTGAGAAGGACCTTAAGCGTAAGAGTGCTGAGCTTGAGAGGGTTGAGAGGGAGCTGGGGGAGGCTCTGGAGAGCTTAGCTAGGTCTTTAGGGACGCAGCTGAAGGACCCTGAGGATGTCGGTAAGGTCTATAAGGAGCTTGAGGAGCAGGTTCGGGAGCTTAGTGAGAGGGTAGGGGGCTATAGGGAGCTGGCGAACCTCTACACCCAGATGTTGTCTAAGCTTGAGATAGGGGAGTCGTGCCCTGTCTGCGGCTCTAGGATCGGGGACCCTGAGGAAGTTAGGAGGAGGTTGAGGAAGGTTCTTAGCGAGATGGAGGGTAGGTCCTCGCTGCTTGCGGGTGACCTCGAGAAGCTGAGGGAAAAGCTCTCCCTTCTCGAGGGGAGGTACCCGAGACTGTCTAGGCTTATTGCTAGTAGGGAGAGCCTGAGGAGGGATGTTCAATCAGCTAGGGAGGAGCTCGAGCACATAGTGAGTAGAGCTGAGGAGCTCTGCGGTCAGATGAAGGTGGAGTTCCGGGGGGTTGAGGAATGCTTCAACGCCCTTAAGTCTATGAAGGACGAGCTGAGGCGGGCTAGGGCGGAGCTGGATGTGCTTAAGAAGATGTTCACAGGTAGCGCACCGCCCCCGTCGGAGCCTGTAGATGTCTTGAGGGTTAGGCTGGCTGAGTCCCTCTCCAAGCTGGGAATTACCCTACCAAGCGAGCTCACACCGGAGTCCTTGGATCGCTTAGTCAGCGATGAGCTGAAGCCTGTGAGGAGGAGGCTGGAGCAGGAGCTGAGGGTTGCTAGGGATGAGTTGGGTAGGCTGAGGGTCAAGCTCGGTGAGTTGAGGACGTTGCTTGGTACTAAGAAGGAGGAGGTCGAGAAGCTGGAGGGGGAGATATCCTCGCTGGAGGGTGAGGTAAGGGAGTTAGATAGGAGGTTGAGGGCTGTAGACCTTGTGGGGCGGTTTGGTGAGGTCTACCTAGGTAAGGACGGGCTGGTTGCTAGGGGCTTGACGAAGGCGGTGAGGTCTGAGCTGGAGAGGAGGGCTAACCGAGTGTTAGGTAGGCTCGGGCTGCCCCACATTAAGATCGGAGAGGGCTTCGAGGTAAGTGTAGTGTTACCTACAGGTGAACTACCAGTGAGGAACGCTAGCGGAGGGGAGAGAGTCGGGATATCGATAGCCCTCCGACTAGCTCTAGCAGAGATAGTGATGGGTAGGGCACCGACAGCGCTTATACTGGACGAGCCAACAATATACCTAGACGAAAGCAGGAGATCGCAGGTATTCGACATAATCAAGGAGCTGGGAAGATCCCTCAAGCAGGTGGTAGTAGTCACTCACGACGAGAGTGTAGTGAACGTATCAGAGAAAGTGATCACAGTAGAGAACATAGGTGGGATAAGCAGGGTCCTAGAGGGCACTGAAACATCAACGCGACCGTAACTTATACCATAGCTGATCACCCAAGAGGGTTGTTCCGGCTTCTCACGACCTCCCTAAACCCCTCGCCGCGGTCAGGCCGTAGCCCGAAGACCAGGATAACCTAGAATTTCGTGAGCTCACCCACAACTTCGAAAAGGATACGCAATCCTAAACAGCCTTCTCAGCGAAAATAGCCCCCGAGAACAGCAATGAAGGTTAATAAGCGAGGACTGACCTAACTATCTTAGGGCCCGTAGCCCAGCCAGGATAGGGTGCCGGCCTCCGGAGCCGGAGGTCCCGGGTTCAAATCCCGGCGGGCCCGCCACACCGGGGAAGTTAACGGCTTTTAAATTCATTGTTTCATGGTTCTCTCTCGTGATCATGAAATGCATGTAGGGCATAGCCTATTGTCAAGGTTCGGTGGTTTTGTGTCTAGACCGTGGTTCGAGGGTTAGAGCCCTAGACTAAGTTTAGGATAAGATTTTGTTACTAGTTGCTGGGATTTTATACTTTTATCGAGATTAATGTTGAAGCCTGAGATCCGTATCTGTGACATATATGGTGTTAAGTCCCTCTAGTCTCTTATTGAGGAGAATATAGTTGAGTAGAGTGGAATATATTAGCTTCTAGTATTCTATAACAGTGTTATGGAAGAATAGTTGAGTACACGTATACCCCTCCCATACAGTCCGAAGGTTTTAGAATTGTTTAAGAATCCCTGAGAACCTTGGATCAATGGAGGATGCCTCCGTGGTTGAGAGTGCGGGTAGCCCTGCGTGTGGAGACTTAATCAAGCTCTATTTGAAAATAAAGAAGGTTAATGGAGAAGACGTTATCGAGAAATCTACATTTGAAAGCTATGGTTGCGCAGAGCATACAAAAGCCCTGAGTCCCGCTTGGGGTAACGGGTTGGGGGTCTGGTCTGGGGCTGATTCCCTGGACGAGGGATACGGCTCAAATCCCTGTCAATTAAGGAAGGGCTTCGAAATGAGTATAGTCTACGTTGTTTTAACTACCAGTCTGCTAGCCGCCTCTTTATACACTTTATCTAAGAACTCGTAGTTTCTTATTACTCCTAGTTTTTCGAGTTTGTCTATGAGCCTACTAAGAGTAGATTTGGGTAGTGCTAGGCCGTGTTTTTCAAGTATGTAGTCTCTAACTTGGCCCCAAGACTTCGCGCCATTTGCGAGTGCTTTCAGCACTAGTTTCTCTCTCACACCTAGTTTGCTTAGCTCGTCCAGCGCTATTGCCACGGCTGCGTTCTTAATGGTGTTGAAGTCTCTCTTACCGTCAACATATCTACGGCCGAAGAAAGCTAGCCAGCCCGGTATTCCATCGAGGAAGCCCGCAGTCTCCTCTATAACATTGATAGGTGGCTCCATGCCCTCCTCTCTGAATCCCCTCTCAAGGAACTCCCTCGACAACTCCGGTGTAAACCTCTCGACCACTACCTCGTATACTCCACGGCCGTATAGTGGGGAGGACAGGTCTTCATACCCCATGAAATCCCGTAGTAAGCCGATTTCGGAGCCGGCAACTATGAAGGTGATGTTTTCTAGGTTGTCGTAGGAGAAAGCTATCGCGTTCTTCAACTCGTAGGATAGGGGTGTGGCCGCGTGGATTGTACTTCGTCTAACACGATTACGAATCTTTCCTTCCTATTATTAATCTCCGCTAGAAGACCTAATAGGCTAATCGAGTCCCCCACCCATGCACACGGCTACCTTAATAGTGTCTAGCATTTCGCTCATCGTAGCCCCCGTGTTGATTGCCTCGGCGCGGTGCCACAATGTGCATGGCTCGCACCTCACGGCTATACCTATAGCTAGAGACATCAATTCCTTAGTCTTCTTATCCAGCTTTTTAGTTGCTCCCGCTTTCTCCGCGTACTCGACGAAAGCAGCTAGTTCCGGAGCTTTATTAACTAACTCACCCAACTCATTCCTAAGCCCCTCGAGTCTGGATGTGGAGTAAGGTCTTAACTCGGTAACTCCTCCACCGCTTTCCTGGTTACGGGGTCTGCTATGACGTATTTGTCGTTTGTTTTATCTATTATTGAGAGGTTTATTAAGGTGTTTAAGAGTTCGTTGAGTGTTCTATCGTTTATTGTCGCTCCTTCAATGTCTTCGAGCCTCCTCTTCACCTCACTCCAGCCCCTCTCCGTTGTCAGTGTTTTTAGTGGGGTTTTGTACCTCCTACTCCTCCTGCTCTCCAGGAAGTTCTCGATTTCTTGCTTAGCGATATCTATAGCTATCTTAACGACCTTGTCTACTTGCTCTGTGCAGACGTCTGGTTTCGTGCAGCAACTGTAGCCGAACAGTGTTAGCCACCCTACGATACCTCCGAAGGTCTTGGCAGCGTCCTCGATGACTTGGTGCGGTATTGTGATGCCTGCTTCCTCAAACCCCTTGACAAGGAAGTCCACGGACTCCTCGAAACTCAGTCTCCTCGTCGTTACTACGTGTACGTACCTGCCGTAGAGTGGTGACTCCCTTCTATCAACTCCTAAGAATTTGAGGGGGAGACCTACCTCAGAACCCGCCAAGACGATCCTCACGTTCTCTAAATTATCGTATGCGTAAGCGAAGAGTCTCGTAAAACTAACCCAGCCCACCTTCCTGAGTTCCTGAGCCTCGTCGAAAGCTATGATAACCGGTTCCCCGAGCTCCGACCCGACAACGTTCAACGTGGTGAGTAGTTGCGAGAACTCCAGCCTACCACCCCTCTCCAAACCACGTCCACTGAGGGCGGGGATAAGGTTATTGATAACCCTCTAACACCACGCAAAACCTCCGCAACCCTCCTACGTAGGGGAGCGTACCTCCTCACGAAGCCTTCCAGAGACTCCCTCACGATATTCATGAAGTCTCTGTACGTAGGGTTAGCGGATAACCTGGTGTCTAAGTATACGTAGGGGTTACCTAACTCACTCAAGGCGACCTTGAGGAGAGATGTCTTCCCAGTCCTCCTCATACCCACCAAAACGGTTAAGGGACACTCCCTCACACCCTTCTTAAGCTCCTCAAGCTCCTTCTCGAAATCGTAGAGCTCCTCCCTCCTCTCCTTAGGCCTCACGCTAAACAGCATGACTTGGGGTACCACAAGTTAATAAGCCTTAACCCCAGCAAAAAGCCGTTACTTTAAAACGTGAACTTCATGCCTGTGTGGAGTGGCAGGAACCTCTCCCCGAAAGTCTTGTAGAGCTCGACCTGTGCTTCGAATCCCGTGCAGTGGCCTGCTGAGATTATGTCGATGTCGTACTTGGATAACGCTTCCACCGTTTTCTTTATCCTCTCTGCAGGGGCTTCAACTAGGTGTAGGCCGCCTATTATCGCTTTAATCTTCTTAATCCCTGTTAACTCGATTGAGTGTTTCACGATGTTGACTATTCCTGCGTGGCTACAGCCCGTTATTATCACGATCCCTTTATTC